>TARA_R110002020_G_scaffold222413_2_pt1 | contig 346123 bp, 317 predicted proteins | sample TARA_R110002020 | Tara Oceans TARA_R110002020 (sample SAMEA4396489) | marine metagenome | biome: Westerlies Biome; feature: [MES] marine water layer (ENVO:01000295) within the mesopelagic zone...; material: water (ENVO:00002006), including particulate matter (ENVO:01000060)... | reverse complement strand
AAATTAGAAGGGTAGAGTCCAGAAGATAAAAAACAAAATTAATAGAATGCCTTTACAGAAATTATAATGTTAGATATTTGAAACAGAAAAAGGGGAGTTATAACTATACTCAAGTAATTAAAAAGTTGTAGCTATAATGTAATTTATTATTCTGTTAGTTTAAGTTTTTGATTGTTCTGGTAGATATACTTATACTATTTAGTTTTATTGCTTTTGAAAAAACTATCTAAGATTGTATTTATACCTTTAAACGCAATAAATACTGCTAATGCACATATTAATATTGCAATTATTAATAGTGGAATGTAGAAATCTTTTTCTTTATTAGTTAATACCAGATATAGTAGTGTAGGACCAACAAACATTAGTAACATTGCTGCAGCCATTTGTTTTACTCCTTTTACAAGAACTTCTTTGTCTGTTGATTTAGTTTCCATAGTTATAGTGATTTATAGCTTTTCTAACGCCTTTATGTTTTTTTAGTAATCTTTCTGCTTCAATATAAGTAATGCTTAATTCTGACATTAACATTTTTATACCTCGATCAACTAACTTATCATTACTTAGTTGCATATCGACCATTTTGTTACCTTTTACTTTACCCAGTTTTATCATCGTTGTGGTAGATATCATGTTTAAAACAAGTTTTTGCGCTGTTCCTGCTTTCATGCGTGAACTACCTGTAACAAATTCTGGTCCTACTATAACTTCTACTGGAAACTGAGCTACTTGACTTATTGGGCTATTGCTATTAGACGTAATACACCCCGTTAATATTCCTTCTGAATTACATTTTTTTAATGCTGCTATGACATATGGAGTTGTACCTGATGCAGCTATACCAATTACTACGTCTTTTTCTGTTATGTTATGTTGTGTTAAGTCAGTCCAACCTTGAGTTGTTGAATCCTCTGCAAATTCGACTGCTTCTCTAATTGCTTTATCACCTCCAGCTATGAGCCCTATTACACGGTTATATGATACACCAAAGGTTGGTGGGCACTCTGATGCATCTACAACACCTAAACGACCACTAGTACCTGCTCCCATATAAAATAGTCTTCCACCTTGTTCCATTTTAATTACAATTTTCTGGACTAATGCTTCAATTTGGGGTATAGCTTTTTGTACCGCTTTTGGTACAGTGTTGTCTTCTATATTAATATTTTTAAGCAAGTCTGTTATTGACATTTTTTCTAAATTATTGTAATTTGAATCTTGCTCTGTTGTTTTTGTAAACTCCATAGTTTATAGCTAGTACTGTTTTGCGTTAGTGATTGAGGCATTTGTTGAAGCTCCTCGCAGAGAGCGACTGCCGAAAGCGCGACCCTTGTGGTAACACCCAAAAATTATTCTACAATATAAGTAAATTGATAGGCTTGTGAAACTCTGAAATAACCTAAAGGGAAATTCTCTGGATTGGTTATATTAATACAGTTACCTCTAACGGTTGCTGGTTGTGTTTGAAATGGTCCACCTCCACCATCTGATGTTTGTTGTAGTAATAAATCCATAAATTGATAAAATTGTTGCGAAATTCCATAATTATTTATGGTAACTAAATTTCCTGCTTCTAAATCTTCTTCCGAGTAAAATGCGAAGATTTGATTGCCATCAGTAAATTTGTCATCATAAACTTCTAGTACTGGTATTTGAGGAATGTCCGAAATAAACTCGAAAAAATAGTAATTGTCTATGTTTGCAGGATCTGTGTAAAAGGCCTTTAGTTCTATATCTTCACCAGAAAAACCACCTTCGTTATTTTGCTCGATATAATCAATTGGTGTTACTGTAGTTAGTACTTCAGTCCCGATATATGTTTGTTCTTGATATATTATTGTTAGCGTATACTCTTGGTTTATTTGTGGTATAAAGGTGTTTGTTTTATATATCCCTGTGTTTTCTTCTTCTACAAATTCGAAAATATTATTGTTTGCATCTTCTACTAGGACTGTCGCATTGTTTGCAGGAGGAACTTCTTGGTCAAAGAAAGGAGCTGATAAAGTTAATTTTATTTGTTGCTCTGACCCATCTGTTCCTTCAAACCAATTTAGTGATGCTTCGATTACTAATTTTGGGTCTGATGTTGGTACTTTTAAATCTATAACATCTTCACAATTAAAAAGTATAAATGCAATTACTATATACAGTGCTTTTTTCATTTTATTAAAATTTAAAATTATAAGAAATAGAAGGAATAATTCCAAAAATAGACAGTCTTGTTGCTTCATTAGTTCCTGTCATTCTGTTTTCTCCAAAAGTAATTGATGCAGCGTTACGACGATTATAAACATTGTAAAGTCCAAATACCCAATAGCTTTGCCATTTTGATGTTTTATCTGGTTTTGGGGTGTAATTAGCTGATAAATCTAAACGATGGTAGGTAGGTAATCTGTCTTCATTTCTGTTACTATAACTAGGTATGTTTATTCCATTGTAGGTATATTGTCCGTTAGGATATGTAGTTGGTTGTCCTGTTTGAAATAGAAAATTTGCATTAAATTTCCATTTTTTATTCCAGTCATAGCTAGTAGTTAGGGATATATCATGTGTTTTATCATAAGCGGTATTATACCAATTACCATTGTTTATACCTGTTTCATTAGCTGTACGACCTGGTGTTTTTTGCTCCGACTTAGATAGTGTATAAGCTAACCAACCTTTAAAACGTCCTTCATTTTTTCTTAAAAGAATTTCTAGTCCATATGCTCTTGCTTCTCCATTTAAAATAACTTGTTCTATTGCATCATTTGCAATTAGGTCTGCACCATCTATATAATCTATTCTGTTTTGAATTTTTTTATAATATGTTTCGACCTCTAAACTATAATTATCGTCATTAAAACTTCTAAAGTATCCTAAAGCAACTTGATCTAATAGTTGTGGTTTTACATATTTACCACTTGGTGTCCATATATCTAAAGGTGTTGGTGATGATGTATTAGATAATAAATGTAAGTATTGAGTCATACGATTATAACTTGCTTTCACAGAAGAATTATCGTTTAGTTGGTAAGCCAAGGATGCTCTAGGCTCTAGGTTAGCAAAACTTTTAATTACATCACTTTTGTTAAACGATTCTGAGCCTGTAGGATTTGCTTTTTGATAAATTTGAAAATCATTATTAAATATAACTGCTTGATCATCTTGGTAAGTATTTAATTGATTTTGCCCTAATCTTAAAAAAGAACTAATGCGTAGTCCATAACTTAAATTTAGTTTATCTGATAGTTTATGTTCGGCATCAATATAAACTGCATTTTCAAAAGCGTATTTATCAGTTAATTTAAACGGGTTTATTCCAGAAGTTGGTGTGGATGGTTTTATATCTCCTGGATTAAATTTGTAGTAAATACTATTTAAACCATGTTGAAGTTTGAAGCCATCTGTAACGTAATGTTTAAAATCGTATTTAAAATTAAAGTTTTGAATTCCTGAATTCCAATCAAATTCTACAAAATTAAGTTTTAAACCATAGTAATAATCTGAATAGATGACAGACATGTTAGAAAATAATTTGTCAGAGAATAAATGATTCCATCTAAAATTAACCACTGTATTACCATAAGTATTTTCAAAACTATCCGTAATACTAAAAACATCACGACCAAAATATCCAGAAAGATAAATACTATTATTATCGTTTATATCATAACTTAATTTTGTGTTTAAATCATAGAAATAAGCTTTATTATCTATATCAAAAAGCGGTAAAAATAAATGCGCATAACTACTACGACCTCCAAATAGAAAAGACCCTTTGTCTTTTTTTATTGGTCCCTCTGCAAGAATTCTGCTAGACACAATACCAATTCCACCATTCATATGAAACTCTTTACTGTTTCCTTCTTTTTGATAAATATCTAAAACCGAAGAGACACGTCCACCATAACGTGCAGGAATACCACCTTTATATAATTTAATATCTTTAATAGCATCTGGATTAAATACTGAAAAGAAACCAAATAAGTGCGATGAATTAAATACTGTAGCTTCGTCTAACAAAATAAGATTTTGATCCGCTGCTCCACCACGTACATTAAAACCAGAAGAACCTTCTCCTGCATTAGTAACACCTGGTAAAAGTGTTATTGCTTTGATGACATCTGCTTCGCCAAAAACAACTGGTATGTCTTTTATCGTTGCAGAACTTAGCGCATTAACACTCATTTGAGGTTTTTTAATGTTTAGCTTCTCTACATTTTCAGTAATAATAACTTCGTCTAAATTTTCAAAAGATTCTTCTAAGCTAAAATTTTTGGTAATATTATTGTCTAAAGTTATAGTTTCTGTAATGTCAGAAAATCCTAAATAGGAAACTACAATTTTATAAGTTCCTTTTGGAAGAGTGATAGAGTAGAAGCCATACTCATTAGTGACTGCTCCAGTATTTAATTCTGGAACAATTACATTTACACTTATTAAAGTTTCGTTACTAGCACTTTCAACTATTTTACCACTTAAAGTAAATTTATCTTGTGCAAAAATTAGTGTTGTACTAATTAAAAACAAGATTAAAAAACTGTTTTTTATATTATTCATTGGTTGATTTTGATTAGTAAAAATAACGAAAAGCATCTTTAGATATTCTGTTACATTGTGTTAAACTTTAACTAAATATGGTATTTACTTTTTTAGTACTTGTTATACTGTATAAAAATTTAATGTTAATTCTCTAAAACTAAAAAAGCTCCCAAAAGGGAGCTTTTTAAATAATTTAAATAATTATTTAGATACTTTTTAATAAGTCATTAAATAATTGAATTGGTCGCATAGCTTTAGCAGTTAACTCTTCATTTGGAGCGTAATAACCTTCAATATCTACAGCAACACCTTGTATATCACTTAATGCAGATACAATCACTTTTTCTTCGGCTTTAAAAGCTAAAGCAACTGGAGCAAATTGTGCTTTTAAAGCAGCATCTTTATCTTGGTTTGCTAATGCTTCTGCCCAATACATTGCTAAGTAAAAGTGGCTTCCTCTGTTATCAATCTCACCAGATTTTCTAGAAGGTCCTTTTTTATTTTCTAATAATTTTTCTGTAGCATCATCCAACGTATCACCTAAAACTTTAGCTTTAGGATTATTATTTACTTGGCTAAAATGCTCTAAAGATACAGCAAGAGCTAAAAATTCTCCTAAGCTATCCCATCGTAAATGATTTTCTTCAACAAATTGTTGTACGTGTTTTGGAGCAGATCCACCTGCACCAGTTTCAAATAAACCTCCACCATTCATTAATGGTACAATAGATAACATTTTTGCAGATGTACCTAATTCTAAAATTGGGAATAAATCTGTTAAGTAATCACGTAAAACGTTTCCAGAAACAGAGATTGTATCTTCTCCAGCTTTTACGCGTTTTAAAGTAAACTGTGTTGCTTTAATTGGAGATAAGATATGAAGTTCTAAACCTTCAGTATCATGATCTTTTAAGTATGTATTTACTTTTTTGATTAATTCTGCATCATGCGCTCTGTTTTCGTCTAACCAGAAAACAGCAGGAGTTTGAGAGGCTCTAGCACGAGTAACTGCTAATTTAACCCAGTCTTGGATTGGTGCATCTTTAACTTGACACATTCTCCAGATATCTCCAGCTTCAACATTGTGAGATATTAATACATTTCCATCAGCATCAATAACGTCTACTTTACCGTCCGCATCAATTTCAAACGTTTTGTCATGAGATCCGTATTCTTCAGCTTTTTGAGCCATTAACCCTACGTTAGGAACTGTTCCCATTGTTGTTGGGTCAAACGCTCCGTGTTCTTTACAAAAGTCAATAGTTGCGGTATATATTCCTGCATAACTACTATCAGGGATTACGGCTTTAGTATCTTGAGATTTACCATCTGCATTCCACATTTGACCAGAATTTCTGATCATTGCTGGCATTGAGGCATCAATAATTACATCACTTGGTACGTGTAAGTTTGTAATACCTTTATCACTATCCACCATTGCTAAAGCTGGATTAGCTTTGTAAGCAGCATCAATATCTGCAAGAATAGTATTACGTTCAGTTTCTGATAATTCGTTTAGATTGCTTAATAAGTTTCCAAAGCCATTATTAACATCAACACCAATTTTTTCAAAAGTAGCACTGTGTTTAGCAAATACATCTTTAAAAAATACACGAACAGCGTGACCAAAAATAATAGGGTCAGAGACCTTCATCATGGTAGCTTTCATGTGTAAAGAGAACAGTACACCTTGGTCCTTAGCATCTTTAATTTGAGCTTCTAAAAATTTAAGTAAAGCTTTTTTACTTAATACTGTTCCATCAATAATTTCACCTTTTAATAACCCTAAGTTATCTTTTAAAATGGTTTCATTACCAGACTTATCTGTGTGTACTATTTTTACAGTTGTAGCATCATTTAATGTTACAGATTTCTCGTTATGTGCAAAATCACCTTCAGTCATAGTTGCGACATGTGATTTTGAATCTTTTGACCAAGCTCCCATTGAGTGTGGGTTTTTCTTAGCATAATTTTTTACAGCTTTTGGCGCACGTCTGTCAGAGTTACCTTCACGTAATACTGGATTTACTGCACTACCTTTAATTTTGTCGTAACGTTGTTTGGCATCTTTTTCTTTATCATTTGTTACTTCTTCTGGATAATCAGGTATAGCGTAACCTTTTGCTTGTAACTCTTTAATGGCTGCCTTAAGTTGTGGTACGGAAGCACTAATGTTTGGTAGTTTAATAATATTTGCTTCTGGAGTTTTAGCTAACTCTCCTAAGTAAGCTAAATCATCAGATACACGTTGATCTTCTGTTAAAAAATCAGGAAATACTGCTAAAATACGTGCTGCTAATGATATGTCTTTAGTTTCTAATCCTATTCCAGAAGAAGCAGTAAATGCTTTAACGATTGGTAAAAATGAACGCGTTGCTAAAGCTGGAGCTTCATCTGTAATGGTATATATAATTTTTGGTGAATTTGACATAAATGTAAATGTGTATTAGTTTAATTTTAAGCGTCACGAAGATACAAAAAATAGGAGGTTTTTTAAAGCGAAAACGTTTACTTAACAACCCATTTAGTTGTAAAGTAAATTGAAGGTGAGTTTATTGCGGATTTAATAATATATGGATAAAATTTTAAGAAATATGAATTTTATAAGCATCTAATAACCCATGAATTTGGTCTTTTGAAAATTTTGCTCCTTTTATTTTGTTATTTCCAGGGTGAATCGTGTAGTTATAAGAGGTTAAAAAGTTAGCTTGCTCTAGGTTAGTATTAAAAAATACAGCATGACTAAAGTCACAATTGTCAAAAATGCATTTTGTTAAATTCGCTTCTGTAAATTCTGTTTTATCAAACTGGCAATTAGTAAATGTGGTACTAATTAATTTAACTTGATAAAACGAAGCAAAATTAAGTTGACATTTATGAAAGGTTATTGACATTAATAATTGGTTACAATCATTAAATAAAACCCCTAATAGTTTACAGTTTTTAAAGATTACATCTTTATAAGTAGTGTCTGATGTTTTACTGTTACTTAGGTCACAATCTATAAATTGACAATCTAAAAAGGTTATACTGGATAAATAACAGGCATTAAAATTACAATTTATAAACGTGCAATTGTCGTATTCTGCTTTTTGCAAGTCAGTGACTGTATAATCTTGATTTTTGTATGTTTTATCTGCGATGTATGATGGGTTCATTTTTACTATTTGTAGTAAATATACTTTAAATGACAGTAAAACAAAAGCCATAACATAATAGACTTAACTATTGTTGCTATGGCTTTTTTGAGATAATATTTTGCCGACTTATCTAACTTTCACTAGATCAATCCAAAACTTTCGTTTTACATTTTTTCAGTTCAAGCTAATATTAAATCAATAGTACATTATAAGAGTAACTTTCAAAATGTATTGACCTGTTACTAAATGTACTTAGTAATTGTTTTTCTTGATGTTTACCTTTTAATTAGTTATTTAAAAACTAACTATGATTAATAAACATTGTTTTGTTCAAGTAGTTTTACTTTCGCTGTATTACTTTATTTAAAACTTTCAACTTTACTTTTTAAATCCTGTCAAATAAAACTTATAGGCTAAAGTATCATGATTTTTAAGTTGCACGACTACACCTGCAATTTTCAAAACCTCAAAAAACAAATAAAACTAAATCAAATTCAACATTTAATTGAAACCAATATTACTATTGTTATTAATTGTTTTACTAAATTAAATAATATCTATGGTTATAACAAGTAAATAAGATATTAGATATCAACTAGTTATGAACTGTAGTTATTAACAAAAGTTAATAACAACAAAAGCCTAACTTAAATAAGTTAGGCTTTTTAATATAACTAAGGTTGAAGAAATTATTTTCTTCTTGCTTCTTTAATTCTAGCTTTCTTACCAGTAAGACCTCTAAAGTAAAAGATTCTAGCACGACGTACTTTACCTTTTTTATTGATTTCAATTTTTTGTAATGCAGGTAAGTTGATTGGGAAGATACGCTCTACACCAATAGTTCCTGACATTTTTCTAATTGTAAACGTCTCAGAAGATCCGCTACCTCTTTTTTGAATTACTACTCCTCTAAAAAACTGAGTACGTACTTTTTCTCCTTCTCTAATTTCATAGTACACAGTAATTGTGTCTCCAGCTGAAAATTCAGGAAAGTCCTTTGTTGTTACAAACTCGTCTTGAACAAATTTTATTAAAGATTCCATCTTTATTTAATTTTAAAATGATTAATTCAGAGCAACATTCACGTATCTCGCCAGAGGTTAATCCGAAATTGGCTGCAAATATAGTTAAAAACTAAAAAACAGAAAGTAAAAATGTAAAAAGTTTATCTGTTTTTTTTGATACTTTAAAAACACGTCGTCTATTTATCTAATAAATCTGGTCGTCTGTCTTTTGTACGTTGGTACGCTTGGTCTTCTCTCCATCTTTCAATATTAGCTGCATGACCACTTAATAAAACTTCGGGTACTTCTAAACCTTTATAAATTCTTGGTTTAGTATAGATTGGTGGCGCTAATAAATTATCCTGAAAACTGTCTGTCAATGCAGAGGTTTCATTACCTAAAACACCAGGAATTAATCTTATTACTGCATCACATAAAACTGCTGCACCTAATTCTCCTCCAGATAGTACATAATCTCCTATAGATATTTCTTTAGTGATAAATAAATCTCTTACACGTTGGTCAACACCTTTATAATGTCCGCAAAGTATAATTATGTTTTCTTTTAAAGAAACTTGGTTAGCTATGCTTTGGTTTAAGGTTTCGCCATCAGGCGTCATATATATAACCTCGTCATAATTACGCGCTTCTTTTAATTTAGAAATGCATTTGTCTATAGGTTCAACCATCATGACCATACCAGCTCCACCACCAAATTGGGTGTCATCAATGGACTTGTAATTATCTGTGGTGTAGTCTCTTAAATTATGAAAATGTACTTCAACCAAATTAGCCTCAATCGCACGCTTTAAAATAGAAGCTTCAAAGGGACTTTTAAGTAATTCTGGTAAGACAGTTATAATATCAATTCTCATGGTTTTGCTTTATTGAATGCAAAGATAGATGAAATTCTTTAACTTAAATCTTACTTGATTAACATGAATAAGGTGTTTTGTTATGGTTGTAGTTTTAGTAATTAAGCAATTCCTAACAAAAAACTATAATTATTAATTACAGACTAAGCCCTTTTTATATCAGGCGTTTTAAATAAAGATTGAATAATAAAGGCAATGACCATAATTATAGCACAACCAACAAAGTTTAACCATAAAAAAGGTAGATTAATTATTTCATATTCATTTAAAAAGAATAAACCAATCACTAGAACCTGTGTAATTAAAGCAGCTACAAAAACAGCATTAGCTTTAATTTGCTTAAAGAAAAACGCTAATAAAAATATACCAAGGACATTACCATAAAATATGGAGCCAATAATATTAACTAATTGTATTAGGTTTTCTGCTAGATTGGCGACGCAAGCGACACCAATTGCCATGATTCCCCAAAGTAGTGTAAAACCTCTTGAGGCCTTAACCATTTCTTGGTCAGTCTTAGGTCCAACTCTGTGTTTATATAAATCAATAGTTGTTGTGCTAGCTAGCGCATTAAGCTCTGATGCTGTACTAGACATGGCTGCACTTAAAATAACAGCTAACAATAATCCAATTAAGCCTTTAGGTAAATTATTAAGTATAAAATGTATAAAAACATAATCCTTGTCATTACTTTCAACTTTTAAACCTTCGGCTTCTCCAGCTTTTTTAATTAAATCTCTAGCATGCGCTCTTATGGTATCACTTTTAGCGTTATAACTAGCGATAAGGTCTTGATTAACTTTTTCATCGGTATTTGCAAACTCAGTAATTGTTGCTTTTTTTAGTTCAAAAATTTCTTTCTGCTCTAATTGCAACTCAGCATATTCATCTGCATATTTTGAATTTAATAAAACTTCTGTTGCAGTAGGATTAAAATTTATAGGAGCGTCGTTAAATTGGTAAAACACAAATACCATTACACCTACCAACAATATAAAAAATTGCATTGGTACCTTTAGTAATCCGTTAAATATTAATCCTAAACGCATTTCTTTTACAGATTTACCAGACAAATAACGCTGCACTTGACTTTGGTCTGTACCAAAATACGATAGCATTAAAAACGTACCACCAATTAATCCACTCCAGACCGTATATCTATTATTTAAATCGAAAGAAAAATCTAACACCTCCATTTTACCGCTTGCTCCAGCAATATCTAGTGCTTTTTTAAAAGTGATATCATCAGGTAATTGGTTTAATATTAAAATGAAAGCAATAACCATTCCTGTAAAAATCACCACCATTTGGTGTTTTTGAGTAACATTTACTGCTTTTGTACCTCCAGAAACCGTATAGATTATAACTAATACTCCTATAATAATATTTAGTAAAAGTAGATTCCATCCTAACACTGCAGATAAGATAATAGCAGGAGCAAAAATGGTTATTCCTGCTGCTAGACCACGTTGTATTAAAAATAATACAGCTGTAAGCGTACGTGTTTTACGGTCAAAACGGTTTTCTAAAAACTCGTAAGCAGTGTATACTTTTAGTCTGTGATATAAAGGTATAAAGACCATGCAGATTACAATCATGGCTATTGGTAATCCAAAATAAAACTGCACAAATCCCATTCCAGAGTGAAATGCTTGTCCAGGCGTACTTAAAAAGGTTATAGCACTAGCCTGTGTAGCCATAACAGATAATCCTATGGTCCACCATTTACTGGTACTACCACCTTTTAAATAATCCTGTACGTTTTTACTGCCTCTAGTTTGATACGTTCCGTAAATAACAATGGTTAACAGTGTTCCAATTAAGACAATCCAATCTAAAGTTTGCATAATTTAAAACAGTTTAGTTATTAAGTAAAATGCAATAATGTATAGCGCATTTGCAACTAAAAGAATTGTATATAACGGTTTCCATTGGTATTTAGGTTGGTCTTGCATGATTTAGTTTTTTATTCCATTATCATTAGTAATATCTTGTTTACCTATACTTAGCATGTTTGCAAATAATCTGTAAGCACCAGAAACACCGACAGGAAATTCTCTAAAAAAGCTTAATCCAGTATAGATATAGTATCCTTTTCCATGTTTTGCGACTAAAAGACTTCCTGTTTTAGCAGTTTCGTCTTTATCATGCATGGATAGGATAGGAGTGAAGTCTGATGACCATTGGTTAGGAAAATACAATCCACGTTCTTGCGTCCAGCCTTCAAAATCTTTAGTAGTTATTTTGTTAGGAAAATTAAGCACCTCGTGATTTGGAGCTAATAAGGTTACTTCTGCATTTTCATCTGTAACTCTATCTCGTGATAATTGTAAATCAAAAGGCGCAATTTTATCTACTTTAATACCACGATTGGTATTGTATTGCACAACCATGTTTCCTCCTTTGTCTATAAAATCAAATAAGATCTCTTGTTTAAATTTAAGTGTTTCAACAATATTATAAGCTCTAATACCAACCACTACTGCATCAAAAGCACTTAGACGTTCTGGTGTGATGTCTTCAGGTTTTAAGATCATAACGTTGTAGCCAATTTGTTGTAAGCTTTCTGGTACTACGTCTCCAGCTCCTTCAATATATGCTATATTTTCGCCACGTTTTTTAATATCTAATCGTACTATTTTACTTTCACTAGGAAGTAATACCGTTTGAAACGGAATATGCTCGTAGTTGATTTCAACTAATTCTTTGGTGTAAGTCTTGTCTCCAATGGTAACCATTGGACTAATTAAACCTTCGCTTTGGTTTTTAGGCGGAATGATTGTAAAAATAAAAGTTTGTTCTTGTCCTTTATTAGCAATAGCTATTTTTTGCTTTTCAGGAAAAACAGACCAACCATTAGGATGCGCAATGGTAATATAACCTTCTAAATTATCTTTTCCAGCTTGAACTGTTACAGGTATTTCTTTTTGTTGGTCATTATCAAAAATGATAACCTTTTGATTGATTTTTGCCGAAGCTTCAGGAATAATTTCAAATGGTCTATACAATTCACCTTTGTCAGGTTTTGAGTAACGATATACTAAATCTTTAGTGACCGTAAACGGAAATCCATTGATATTAAGATGAAAATCTATAGTAATAGCACGTGGTGTTTCCGGTTTACCAATTAGATTTTTGTCTTCAACTTTATACATGCCTAAGCTACCTTTTTGATTTAACCAATAAGGCGCTGTTGGTTGTAATGAGTTAGCAATTGTAATTTTTTCTTTTAGTACTTGCTTATCATTTGCTTTTAATAATTTACCATAATTACTATTAATAGAATTGTTTGATATGGTGTAACTATCTAATTTAATAGTGGCATTGCTTCGGTTTAAGGCTTCAATATCTATATCAATAATTTGACCTGTTGATGCAGTTGGTGTGTTGGCTGAAGCTTCTAAATATAAACCAGCACAAGCTTCTATAATTTTATTAATTTCTTTAATTTTTTGATCTTTCCATTGTGGACTATCAATCGCTAAAATTAATTGTCTAGCTTGTAATAATTGATCTAAATGGGCTGCAGGATTTTCAAAATTAAAATTAGTTTCTACTTTTTTTAGAATAGTTTCAATCTGTTCTCCACCTTTTACTCTTGTCCAAGTCGTATTAATACCATCAAAAATATTGGATTTGTCTTTAGGTAAATCGCCTTTTATTAATTCTATATATTCTGTTTGACTTCCTCTTTGGGATAAACGACCAAAACCTTGACATAAATGTTGGCTACTAGCAAGTGCTGCAATTTCGTTGTTAGATACACCTAAAGCAGGATAATAAACACCAATATCAAAGTTTAATAGATTGGTTTTGTCCGCTTCTTCAAATTTTTCTTCGCTACCATAAAACCACCAAGAGGTATTAAAAAACTCGCGTTTTGGTTGCCATGATCCGTATTGTTTAACTTGTTCAGGATATGCATTTTTATCGTTAGCCAGATCAAAAGCTTCAACGCTTAACATCGCAGAACTTGTGTGATGACCATGAGTTGTACCTGGACTTCTGTGGTCAAAACGGTTTATTATAATATCTGGTTTAAATTGTCTGATAGCTAAAACTACATCACTAAGGACTTCGTTTTTATTCCAAATCGCTAATGTTTCGTCTGGATGTTTAGAGTATCCAAAGTCATTAGCTCTTGTAAAACGTTGCTCGCCACCATCTGTACGTCTTGCAGCAAGTAACTCTTGCGTACGGATGACACCTAAAAGTTCTCTTAGCTCTGGACCAATTAAATTTTGTCCACCATCACCTCTTGTTAAAGATAGGTAGGCTGTACGTGCTTTTACATGGTTAGACATGTAAGAGATTAATCGTGTATTTTCATCATCTGGATGTGCAGCTAGATATAATACTGACCCTAAAAAATTTAGTTTTTTTACTGCTTGATGAATTTCTGAAGCGTTTAATTTTTCTGGTTGTTGTGCTTGTGTAGAAAAGGAAAAGCACAGTAAAAATAGGACCGAAGCCAATAATTTTTGCATGATTGTTTTGTCAAATTTGAAACTGTTTCAAATATAAACAAGTCATTAAGGGAATGCAGTATTTTTAGATTTCTTTAACTTTAATTAACAGTTACCACTTATAGCCATTTTTTACGTTTAAAATAAATGAGCATTCCTATTAAAACAACTAGCATGACAATCCAAACCACATAATAACCATACTTGTATTGTAGTTCTGGCATGTTGGTAAAATTCATCCCGTAAATACCAGCAATAAAAGTTAATGGAATAAATATGGTCGCAATAATGGTTAGTACCTTCATGACTTCGTTCATTTTATTACTAATGGTAGTCATATACATGTCCATTAAACTCCAAATCATTTCGCGGTAAATGTCTATATTTTCTGTAACCTGAATAATATGGTCGTAAACATCCCTAAAGTAATGGGTAGTTTTTTCTTCAATTAAAGGATTGTCACTTTTTTCTACACGATTTATTATTTCGCGTAGCGGAAAAATAGCACGACGTAACTTTAATATTTCGCGTTTTAGATTTTGTATTTGTTGAGAAATTTGCTCTTGCGTCATACCAGTAAAAAGGTCGTCCTCCAAATCTTCTATCTTGTTACCCATTGTCTCTATAATAGCATAATAATGGTCTACAATTGCATCGATTAAAGCGTACATTAAATAGTCTGATCCTTCCTCGCGTACACGTCCTTTTTTTTGTCTTATACGATCCCTAAGACTATCAAAAACATCACCTTCTGCTTCCTGAAACGTCAATACGTAGTTTTTTCCCATGACAATGCTGACTTGCTCTGAAACAAGTTTTTCGTCTGCATCGTAATACATCATTTTTAAGACTATAAAAAAGTAATCTTTGTACTCGTCAATTTTAGGACGTTGTGAGGTGTTAACTATATCTTCTAAAATTAAAGGATGTAACTTATAATGTTGACCAATTTTTTCAATTTGGTCAATAAAATTAAGTCCGTTAAGATTAAACCACGTTACGGTTTCAGAGTCTTTAAAATTAAAGGCTTCTTCGACTGTATTTAAGTCTGCTTCTTTAAAACTGTCTTCGCTATAATCAAAAGCGTATAAGTGGAGTATTTTATCTTCTTTAGAGCCTGTATAGACTAGTGCTCCAGGAATTTGACCTAAGTGTTTTTTGTAATTTTGAGTACGTTTTTTTTGTCTTTTTTTAGCCATAGGTAACGATTAATGCATATCTCCAAAATCCTCGATTGCATCCTTTTGTACTAAAGTTACTGCTTTTTGTAGAATTAAGTTGTTTGGATAGGTAACTAAATCTCCATTATCTTGTCTTAAATGTAACTGAAAGGCTCTAATATCTTCTATTATAGCTTCAATTGGAGCGTCTTTATCATGAATCTTAATTTTGTCTCCAACTTTATATGGAAACGAAAAAAACATGATTATTCCAGAGGTAATATTACTTAGAATGGACCAAATGGCAAATAGCGCAATACCAATAACAGCAAATACAGATGAAAAAATGACTGCAAGATCTTTAAATTCTGCTCCAAAAATATAGGCAATAAATAGGATGAAAATTAAGAAAAGTGTTACTGTTGTATATCGAGAAATTAGTCCAATTCTAGCATCATTAATACCGCTTTGTTGTCCTATTTTTTTTATAAAAATTTTAAGGACATATCTAATGATTAGAAATATGACTAATACTATAGATGAAGTGATTAACTCGGATTGTATATTGTCTAAAAACATAGGTGTGTTTAATTAATTGGTAAAGATAGTTTTTATTCTAACCCTAGTGTTTGTCTTAACTCTAAATCCGAGTTACTTTTTTTATTCCAATAGTCTGATTGTAGTGTTTTAATTTTTGTAGCTTTTGTAGTGTTTCCGTTTTGTGTTTCTTCCCAACTTTGAATGGTGTATGGAAAAGAGGAATTGTATTTTATAGTTAACTGACGGTCTAAGTCTTTAATTTTAAGCGTGTATTGTCCTGGCTTGTTTTCCGCGAAAGCGTTATAGGCTTTTAAAGGTTTGTGATTAAGTCTGGTATATTCTAAACTTGGTATAATTTTTATGTTTCCAACAGGTAGACTATTTGGGTCAATGCGCAATTGTGTCCAAATTTGATTTTCTAAAATGTTTTTTTCTAAATTGAAGTTTTGATCTGCTTCTCCCTGAAAATAGGAGTGAGAGCTTATTTGAAATTGCTCGCGATTATTAAGTTGAGTGTAGACATGACCACACCATTCTTGCACAGAAGCACTAACTTTTAAGGCGTGTTGATTATTTGCAACAGGATAAAATGTACTTTGCATAATGCTATAAGGATAAATACCTGTGTTAAATTTTTTGGTAGCATTTAGCTTTAAAACATTAATATTTGATGGGTTATTTTGGTCTGCTTTTACTTGATCGTTTTTTAAAAAAGGTTCGGTTACAAAAACAAGTACTGCTGTCCCTGTCCTGATTTCGCCATATCTTGATTGTTCTAATTGGTAAGATGTAATTTCGGCTTGTCCAGAGTACCAATAGTCATTAAACTGTTTGTTAGTTTTAAAGGCTGGTAATTTTGTTTTTTCTGTAACGGATTCAACTTGATTATAAGTTGTTTTTGTATCTGTTTTAAGTTGATCTTTACAACTTAAAATTAATAAAGCACTAAATATAAATAAGGACGATTTTAAAAATTGCATAGCTAATTATTTAACTATAAAAATACGACTCTAAAATTCCTCTGCAATAATATTTAACGTTTCGTAAACAAGATGCGTTGGCATACCAACGACATTAAAAAATGAGCCTTCTATGCTTGTTACACCAATTTGACCAATCCATTCTTGGATACCATAGGCTCCAGCTTTGTCTAAGGGAGAATAGGTTTTAATGTAGTGCCAAAGCTCTTCATCTGTAAAGGCTTTAAAGGTTACTTTGGTTACAGCATTAACTGTTTTTTGGAATTTTTTTGTACGTATGCAAACTGAAGTTATAACCTCATGCGTTTCGTTACTTAATGAGCTAAGCATTTCAAATGCTTCGTCGCTAGATTTTGGTTTGCCTAACGCTTTGCTTTTGTGCCAAACAATGGTGTCACTGGTTACTAAAATCTCATGCGCTTTAAGTTCTTCCATAAAAGGAAGCGATTTTAGTTCGGCTAGATAATCGCTTATTTGATAATGCAATAAATGATGAGGATAGACTTCTTTGGTTTTTTTTAGACGTACTTCAAAGTCTAATCCCAAATCTCTGAAAAACTGTTGTCTTCTAGGAGAGCCTGAGGCTAGGATGATGTGTCTGTCTTTAAGTTTTTCCTTTAGCATAATTTATTTTAATATAAATAAGTAAACAATCATGGATAGCATTCCGCTAAGCATAACTAATTTAAGTAGGTTGCTTATTGATTTATATTGTGCTTTAGTTTCGGCAGAAAATAACTTAATGCTTATATAAACCAAAGGACCAATAACAGCGATAATAAAATAGGCAACAGCAACTTGCCTCATGTATAGATAATTAGCTAAATAGTAAATAAGTAATAGTATTAAAAATACAGTTAATCCAAATGCTATGTAACGTGCGCGATTTTTACCTAAAACAATAGGTAAGGTTTTAAATTGCATTTTATAATCACCATCTACATCTTGGATATCTTTTACTATTTCTCTTGCTAACGATATTATAAATGCAAAAACAGCATAATCAAATACAACCTCAAACATAGAGGATTGTATAAATTGATTTTGTGTGTTTATGGCAGGAAGAAGCTCAAATATACCAACAATTACAAGGCTTAATCCAACTAACACACTAATTATAATGTTACCAACTAGAACTATTTGTTGTAAGAAGGTAGCATATATATATAGTAGTGCTGCAATAATTACAAAGATTGCAAAAAAGGTGTTTCGGTTAATGAGATTAGATAGGTAAAAGCCTAAAATAACACCAATAACTGTAAATACCATATAATATGTGTAAGCTTTATCTTCTGGTATGTGCTTGCCTATAATTAATTTGTTTGGTTTATTAATACGGTCTGCTTCGACATCATAAATATCATTTATAATGTAGCCACCAGCAGCTATAGTAAGCGTAGATATTACTAACAACGCAAACTGAAAAGCAGTTAAAGTGGTGTTAACGCCAAAAGCCGGAAACATAGCGTATTTAATTAATACTTGTACTAAAGCAATTAGTAGTAAATTTTTAAATCGAATAAGTTGAAGTAGTTTCAATGTGATAATTTTCAGATTGTTTAAGATAATAGTCCTCTTAGCATTGCAATTGCTAAAACAACAATCAAAATTAAGAAGAATGCAGTCAAAAAAGCAACAATTATATTTTTTTGTTTGGCTTGTTTTCTAATTTTATTTTTAATCTGTTGTTTCTCTGCTTTAGAAAGTAGCGATGCAGAAAAGTTAGTCTTAAATTGTTTATGACTTACTGTGTTTAATTGGTTTTTTATATTGGAAAACACAGCTTTTGGATTTTGATTAAATACGGATGCTTGGTTACCAGAACCAATATATCCAAAACCTGTGTTATGTCTTCTTTTAGTGCGCTTCAATAGGTGTTAAAAGGTTTGTGCGTCAAAATCACTATCCCATTTATTTTGTACTTTCATTACCTGCTCAATGACATCACGTACACAACCTTCGCCTCCTAATTTATGAGAGATATATTTTGATACACGTTTAACCTCAGGTACTGCGTCTTGAGGGCAACTTGGCATACCTACTAATTTTAAAACAGGTACATCCGGAATGTCGTCTCCCATGTATAACACGTTTTCTGCTTTTATCTGGTTGTCGTTTAAATACGCTTCAAATTGTACTATTTTTTGATGTGCACCTAAATACACATCCTTAATACCTAAATGATTTAATCGTGTACGTACACCTTCGTTAGTACCACCAGAAATAATACAAACATTATAACCATGATTTAAGGCTTGCTTCATGGCATAACCATCCTTAACATTCATGTGTCTAATCATTTCACCCGAAGTGGTAATGGTAATCATTCCATTAGTTAAGACACCATCTACATCAAAAATAAAGGTGGTGATTTGGTGTAAGTATTCTTTATAGCTTTTATCGTCCATGAGTTTTTTTTATAGATTCAGTCATTAATTTATAGATGTCTTCTTGATGTGGGTTATCTAATAATTTTAAATGTCTTTTTATTGTTTTTTTATCGTTTCGTTTTGCTGGTCCTGTTTGTGCCATGTAAGGCGACACCTCTTGTACTTTTCTTGCAGTCTCTGTGATTAATGGTTTTAAAATGTCAAATTCGGCACCATGTTTTTCGGTAATTTCATGAGCAATTCTATAAATTTGATTTGTAAAATTATTTACAAACACAGCAGCTAAATGTAAAGCAGGTCGTTGTTTAGGATTAACTTTGTAGGTTGTACATCCTAAGCTTTGACCTAAGGTTTCTAATATTTTAAAATCTTTTTTTCTAAGCGTTTCAATGCAGATTGGTACTGTAGTAAAATCCAAATCAACCCCTTTACTAAATGTTTGTAAAGGATAAAAAACACCTCTGTAATGCTTCATGTCAATGTCGTATAAACTAGCACTTCCGGAAGTGTGCACGACTAATCTTTTTTCAAATGGAAGCGAGGTGGTTAAAGCCTCAATAGCATCGTCACTAACAGCAATTAAATAGACGTCAGCATCTACTAAATCAGAGATGTTATCTGTAATATTTACATCGTTTTTATAAGCTTCAATTGCTTTTTTACTTCTGTTATACCATTGAACAACTTCAATGTTTGAAGTGTTTTTAAACCCTTTATACAGGTGTGTGGCTACATTTCCTGCGCCAAGCAAAACTATTTTAATCATACTGCTAAAATACTAAGAAAATACAGATATGAAAGGACAAAAAGGTATCTTTGTTTATCATGAAACAAAAAGAAATTACTAACAGAGACGATGTTAAACTTTTAGTAGATCAATTTTATATAAAAGTCAGAGCAGATAGTGTTTTGGGACCAATTTTTAATACTATAATTAAAGATTGGGAGACACATTTAGACCATTTAACTACTTTTTGGGAAACCAGTCTATTTATTGGTAAAAAGCTAGAGCATAAATATGTAGGCAACCCATTAATTGCGCATGAAAAAGTGGATGCTACTTTGGACCATACAATTACAGAAATGCATTTTGGTATTTGGTTAAATTTATGGTATGCAACGCTTGATCAATTTTTTGAAGGTGAAATTGCAGATAATGCAAAACGTCGTGCCAGAAAGATGGGTACATTTATGTATTTAAAAATTTTTGAAGCAAGACAAAACAAAAAAGATTAATTTTAACACAAGATTTAGATTTTTTTGAGGAATTAAAACCAACAAAAACGATTATCTTTGCACGAGCTAAAAAAGGCCTATTAATATGCAAAATAGAATCGCCAAAATCTTGTTTTCAACACGATTAACCTCTGTCTTATTTATTGTGTTTGCTGTCGCTATGGCAGTTGGTACTATACTAGACAGAAATATGGATACCTCTCCAACACCTTACACACGAAATTTAATCTATAACGCTTGGTGGTTTGAAGCTATTATGGTGTTTTTTATTATCAATTTTTTAGGTAATATTTTTAGATTTAGACTACTCCGAAAAGAAAAATGGGCAACCTTAATATTACACTTGGCTTTTATCTTAATTATTTTAGGTGCTGGTATTACACGTTATTTTGGTTTTGAAGGTATGATTGCCATTAGAGAAGGAGAAACCGAAAGTGGTTTTTTATCTCAAAAAACATACATTACTGCATATATAGATGGTGATTACATGATTGATGGTGTGCCACAACGTTTACCAGTTGAGGCTGAGGTAGATTTTTCTGGAAGAATGGAAAATAGCTTTAATTATACTGCACACTATAATAATACACCTGTTGAATTTGAATTAACTAACTTTTTTTTAGGAGCTGAAGAGGATATAGTACCTAATGAAGCTGGTGAAAACTATCTAAAAATAGTAGAAGCTAGAGGTAATGGACCACATAACCACTTTTTAAAACAAGGAACAGTAGAAAACATCCATAATTTATTAGTCGCTTTAGATAAACCAACTGAAGGAGCTGTAAATATTACCACTACAGAAAATGGTTTAATGGTACACTCTCCATTTGAGGGAGAATACCTAACTATGGCAACTATGCAACAAGGTAAGCTTGTTAAAGATAGTTTACAACCATTAGTGCTGCGTTCTAGATATGTTATTGGAGATATGCAATTGGTGTTTCCTAAACCAGTTGTAAAAGGAACCTTTGACGTTGTAAAAAAAGCTAGTTTTTTAAAGCAAGATGAAAATGCAGTGGTGTTAAATGTATCTGCTAATGGCGAAACTAAAGAGGTTAAATTACTAGGTAGCCAATGGTCAAACAACAGGTTTAAACAAATAAAAGTTGGAGGTTTGGATATTGCTTTAAAATATGGTTCTAAAGTTTTAGAGTTACCTTTTGAGGTCAAACTAAATGATTTTATTGCTGAAAAATATCCTGGAACAGAAAATAATTACTCGTCATACGAAAGTAAAGTAACAGTCATAGACAAGGAGCAAGGCGATTTTGACTTCCATATTTATATGAATAATATTTTAGACCACAGAGGGTATCGTTTTTTTCAAGCCGATTTTGATAAGGATTTAAAAGGAACAATACTATCTGTAAATCATGATTTTTGGGGTACTTGGGTTACTTATGCAGGATACTTTTTATTATATTTTGGTATGATGGCTATCTTATTTGCTAATCACACAAGATTTAGAGACTTGCAAAATGGATTAGAAAAAATTAAGAAGAAAAAAACTAAAATGCTTACCGTAGCACTTTTAAGTTTAAGCTTAATAGGATTTGCACAAGATAAAGAACATACTGAAAACGATGGACATGGTCACCAATCCAATACAATTACAGAAAAACAAAGACCTAGTAAGGCGCAGATAGATTCTATTTTAAAAGTAAATGTAGCTCCAGAAGCGCATGCTAAAAAATTTGGAAGACTAGTTATTCAGGATCTTGATGGTCGTATGATGCCTATCGATACGTATGCGTCAGAGTTGGTTAGAAAGCTAACTAAGCATGAAGGATATGAAGGTTTGTCATCAGATCAAGTCTTTTTAAGTATTTTAGAAAGTCCAATGTTGTGGTATAATGTTCCAATTATATATTTAGCGCCTAAAAAAGCGGATTCTATTAGAGGGATTATTGGATTAGATAAAGATCAAAAGTATGCTGCATTGTTAGACTTTTTTGATGATAATTTTCAGTATAAATTAGATTCGTATTTAGAGGAAGCTTCTGCAGTAAAATCTCAAACAGGAGTACAAAAAGAGTTTATTGAAACCAATCAGCGTATTAACTTATTAAGTAATGCTATTGAAGGACGTTCACTTAAAATTTTTCCTGTGCCAGATGACGAAAATAATACTTGGATTTCTCCTTTTGAATATAAAAATGAAGGATACAATCAAAAGATTAAAGATAGTACCTATGGTAGTTTTATAGGTTCTGGTTTTGATTGGTACTTATACACTTTAAATGAAGCTAAAAAAACAGGAGATTTTACTAAATCAGAAAAGCTTTTAGAAGCATTTAAAACTTCGCAACGTAAAGTCGGAACTAGCGTAATGTTAAGTGAGGATAAAATAAATGCAGAGATTTTGTATAATCAATATGATGTATTTAAAAAACTATTTAGTTGGTACATGTATGCTGGGACATTGTTATTTATTTTACTTATTTGGCAAATCTTTAAAAGTAATAATAAGTGGTTAGCCAAAAGTATTACAGTATTTAAGTTTATTATTTTAGGATTGTTTATAGTTCATACATTAGGCTTAATTGCTAGATGGTATATTTCTGGTCATGCACCATGGAGTGATGCCTATGAGTCTATGATATATGTTGCATGGGCAACTATGTTTTTTGGATTAGCTTTTGGAAGAAAAAGTGATTTAACCTTGGCTTCTACAGCGTTTGTAACAGCAATGATTTTAATGATTGCACACTGGAATTGGATGGATCCAGCAATAGCAAACTTACAGCCAGTATTAAATAGTTACTGGTTAATGATTCACGTAGCTGTTATTGTTGCAAGTTATGGTCCTTTTACGTTAGGAATGATATTGGGTATTGTATCATTAGTCTTAATGTTATTGACTAATAAAGACAATAAAACAAAGATGGATTTAAATATTAAAGAGCTTACTATTATTAATGAAATGGCTTTAACTGTAGGTTTAGTCATGTTAACTATTGGAAATTTTCTTGGTGGACAATGGGCTAATGAGAGTTGGGGAAGATATTGGGGTTGGGACCCTAAAGAAACTTGGGCACTTATCAGTATTATGCTTTACGCATTTGTAATCCATATGCGCTTAGTGCCAGGATTACGTGGTAGATGGTTTTTTAACCTAATGTCTATATTGACTTTTGGAAGTATTTTAATGACCTATTTTGGAGTTAATTTTTACCTTTCAGGATTACATAGTTATGCAAGTGGAGACCAAATAGTAAGCTTTAAGTTTATTGGAATAGCACTTGTTGGAATAGCTGTTTTAGGCGCAGTTTCTTACAGGAAATATGCTAAGTATTATAAAAAGTAATTAAATTAAATTATAAAAAAAACTCACTAGATATAGTGAGTTTTTTTGTTTTAAATAATATGGTTTATTTAATTATATATTTGTTAAAACTATTTGTTTAACAATAGTTTCTGTTTCTGTTTTAATATGGAGTATAAGATTTTTATCCAAAGTGTTTAAAGGTATATCTATTTTATTGTTGTTTATACTTTGTATAGATTGTACAGTATTTCCCTTGTAATTGTATATTGTTATGCTTTTGATTGATGCTTCAGTATCAAAACTTAAATTTAATCGGTTACTATTTTCAAAGTAGCTTAGTTTTAATTTCTTTTTTGGTAACACAAGAGTTGGTGTGAAAATTTCATCATTAGTTCCTGAGGCATCAAAGCTGTCAATTGTAACATCAGTAACGTCGTCTGTGTCAATTACAACTTCAGGCTCCATAAAAGCTATGTAAAAACGATCTGTATAATCTCCTGCATCAATAGTACTAACAAAAGGTGTGTCGTTAATATTAGTATACGTGTTAAGTAAAGCGTCAAAGATGTACACATTAATTGTTGTATTAAAGTTTTCTAAACTAGATAAAGTTATAGAAGCTTCTCCAGACACTTCACTATATAGTCCAAAAAGGTATTGACTAGTATTTTGAAACTCGCCTACACCTTGGATTACATATCTATTGGAGTCTATTAACCAATTTAAGTCATTACTAAAAGGAGCGTATACTGCAGCATCGTATCCATAGTCGACACCATCTGTAGCAGCATTGTCTGAAGTAAAGGCTAACACTAGCTCTCTAGAAGCACCATTTGGAGCATTATAGTCTAATCTAATTATTTGTAATCCGTTATTGCTGTTATTTAATGTAGCTAAATTGGTATTAGCTAAAGTAAAACTGGTAATTAATAGTAGGGTTATTAGGGTAACTTTTTTCATAATAAGGGATATTAATCAGTTAATAGGTTAAATTCTACGTCCAATATACTGATGCTATTAAAAAACAACTACAAAAAGCTTATTTTTTCGTTGAAATGCAATTTTAATAAATTTTAATGCAGTTTTTATCGATTAAATGCATGTTTATCTAGTTGAAATAACTTCTTTTAGTTTCGAGATTTAATGTTTGTTTTCATTTTAATAATTTATTAACTTGTTGAAAATTATAAATTATATTAATGAACTACATTAAAAACTTTGGCTTAAGTAATATTTTACTATTAATTTTATGTTTAGCAATAATTTTGATTGCCGAATATTTATTTTTAAAAGGTGATCAATTACATGGTATTTTTATTGGTTTGTGGGCACCAACTCTTTTAGGTGTAATGATATATGTAAAGCTTATAAATAATGGAAGGAAATAGTATAGTAATTTGGTTTTCTATTATAGTATTTTTTTGTGTCTTTGCATGGGCTTTATTTATGATCAAAGCTTACAATAAAACAACTAAGGATTAAATTAAAATTTACAAATGAAATTTTTAAGAGAGTTTAAGGAGTTTGCTGTAAAAGGCAATATGATGGATATGGCTATTGGTATAATTATAGGTGCATCCTTCAATAAAGTTATTGATGTTTTAGTAAAAAAGGTGTTTTTACCTCCATTGTCTTTACTAACTGATGGTTTAAATTTTCAAGACAAACGTTATATTTTAAGAGATGAGGTAGTAGATACTGATGGAGTAATTACAAGCCAAGAAGTAGCAATTTATTATGGCGAGTTGTTTGAAGTTATGTTAGATTTTTTGATAGTAGGATTAACCGTTTTTATTGTTGTAAAGGCCATGAATAGGTTAAGAGATAAATCTCATGACACTAAAAATAAAACCGTTAAAACGCCTAAGGATATTGAGTTATTAGCTAAATTGTCAGACTTAATGGAAGAGCAGAATGCACTTTTAAAAGCTTCAAAAAAATAAATTATGCCTAAGCCTAAAGGTCAAAAAAACACAAAAAACAAAGCCAAACATTCTAAGTTAATGGCTAAAAAGATTAATAAAAAGAAAAAAGAAGAGGCTGCCAGAAAAGAAAGGCTTAAAGCTATTGTGCAAAATCAAATAAATAAAAAAGAATAAATAAAAAGAGCCATTTACTGTGGCTCTTTTTTATTATATTTTTATTAAAGATTTATCAATATTTAAATCATTTAAAATTTTGTTTGTAAAACTATAATGTCCTTTTGTGGTTATTATTTTAAAACGATGATCTTTCATTCTGGTAACCACATCTAATAATCTCCATTTTGTTTTTAATAGTTTAGGTTTTTCACTTTTTAAGCCTAATTCAAAAAAATATTTTTTGGTACGCTTATAAGCTGTAATGTCAGGTGTGATAACTAAGCTGTTTTTCTTTTTAATAAAAGATTTAGGCGATTCATATCCATCTAAATCCGCTTTAATATTTTCATATCCTAAAAACTTTAAATGATTAATAGATTGTTTTAAAATGTCTTCGTGTGCTTCTTTGTCTTGTGCTATCATAATCCATAAGATACAAAAAAAAAGATAGATTTTAGTTAAGGACTAGTTAAAGCTACTTATTTACTTTAATATTAATATGCCTAGTATTATATAGTCAATTATAAAATCAGTAATTTAGTAGTCTTAAAGTGTTAACAAAATGAAATTAGAAAATCAAGGTTTAAATACCATTTGTACACATGTTGGTGAAGTACCAGATGAGCAATTTAAAGGCGCAATATCTCCAATTTATTTATCATCTTCTTACCAATTTATGGATGTAGATGTAAAACGCTACCCAAGGTATTTTAATACTCCCAATCAGGAATATTTAGCAAAAAAAATAGCAGCTTTGGAGCATACTGAAACAGCTATGATATTTGGCTCTGGTATGGCAGCAATAAGCCATATGTTTTTGGCGTTTTTAAAATCAGGAGATCATATTGTGGTCCAAAACACTCTATATGGTGGAACTTCTAATTTTATTAGAGAAGAATTCCCTAAATTAAATATAGAGTTCACTTTTACAAATGGTTATAAAGTTGAAGACTTTGAAGCAGCAATACAGCCTAATACTAAGTTGATTCATATTGAAACACCTTCAAATCCACTGCTAACTATTACAGATATTAAAGCAATAGCCCATTTAGGTAAACAAAAAAATATAGTAACAAGTATAGATAATACATTTGCAAGTCCAGTAAATCAAAACCCAATAGATTTTGGTATTGATTTAGTAATGCACTCGGCAACCAAATATTTTGGAGGACATAGTGATATATGTGCTGGAGCAGTAGCAGGTAGTAAAGATCATTTAGATAAAATCTGGAATGTATCAAAAAATTATGGTGGTAGCCTAAGCGATTTTACGGTTTGGATGTTGGAGCGTAGCATGAAAACTATGGGTTTACGTGTGAAAGCACAAACTAAAAATGCTAATAAATTGGCAAAATGGTTAGATAAACAAGCATTTGTTAAACAGGTATATTATCCAGGCTTAAAAAGTCACCCAGAACATAAGTTAGCAAAATCCCAAATGAAAGGTTTTGGAGCAATGTTATCTTTTGAGTTGATAGATAGTATAAGTTCTGATCAATTCATGAAGCAGTTAAAACTTATTAAAGCATCTATGAGTCTAGCAGGTATAGAAAGTACAATGCTATCTCCAACGCAAACATCACACTCGCTATTAACCCCAGAGCAACGTTTAGAAATTGGTATATCAGACGGACTTATTCGTTTTTCTTTAGGAATAGAAGAAGCTAAAGATTTAAAAACAGATATTAAACAAGCAGTGAAAGCAGTACTAAAATAATTAACTAATAACATATTTCAATAATAATATTTTGCATAAAAAAAACAAACATACTGACGATTACGATTTTAATCAGCTATCATTAGTTCACACAGACTTAGAGTCATTTATTTTTACAAATGCTAACAACAAAAAAACTATTGATTTTGCTAACCCTAAAGCAGTAAAAGCTTTAAACACAGCCTTATTAAAATCACATTACGATGTAGCGTTTTGGGACTTTCCTGATCATTTTTTATGTCCTCCAATTCCTGGACGTGTAGATTATATACATCATGTTTCAGATTTGTTAAACCGCTCTAAACTAACAGAAAATATTACTGTTTTAGACATTGGTACAGGTGCAAATTGTATTTACCCATTATTAGGAAATGCAGAATACAATTGGAGTTTTATTGGTGTGGATAGCAATGATGATGCCTTAAAAGAAGCTCAGAATATTATAGATAAAAACAACTTACAGGACCAAATTAAACTTAAAAAACAAAATGATAACGCTCATGTATTATCTGGTGTTTTAAGTGAAACTGATAAAGTTACTGTAACCATGTGTAATCCTCCATTTTTTAAAAATGAAGAAGATGCATTAAAAGCGACAACAAGTAAATTAAAAGGACTTGGAAAGCCTACAGACCAAATGGTTCGAAACTTTGCTGGACAAGCACATGAATTATGGTGTAAAGGTGGAGAAAAAGCGTTTTTACATAATTATTTGTATGAAAGTTCTTTGTTAAAAACACAAAGCTATTGGTACACAAGTTTAGTATCAAATAAGGATAATGTAAAAACAATTAACCAATCACTTAAAAAGTTAGGAGCTACAGCTGTTTTAACAATAGGAATGAATATTGGAAATAAGAAAAGTAGAATTGTTGCATGGACATTTTTAGATGAACAACAAAAAGAAGATTGGAATAAAAATTAAGTTATAATGAAAGTAGATATACTAGCATTTGGTGCGCATCCTGATGATGTAGAGTTAGGAGCAGGAGCTACAATAGCAAAAGAAGTAGCTAATGGTAAAACTGTAGCAATTGTAGATTTAACAAAAGGAGAATTAGGCACGCGTGGTACCGAGTTGACCAGAAAGGAAGAAGCGGAAGAGGCTAAAAATATATTAGGAGTTGCTTACAGAGAAAATCTAGGTTTTGCGGATGGTTTTTTTGTTAACGACAAACAACACCAGCTAGAAATTATAAAAATGATACGTAAGTATCAACCAGAAATTATATTGTGTAATGCAATAGATGATAGACACATTGATCACGGAAAAGGGAGTAAGTTAGTTAGTGACGCTTGTTTTTTAAGTGGCTTGATTAAAATCGAAACTAAGCTTGATGGTGTTTCTCAAAAACAATGGAGACCCAAACAAGTGTACCATTATATACAATGGAAAAATATAGAGCCAGATTTTGTGGTAGATGTGTCGGATTACATGGATATTAAAATGAAAAGTGTTTTAGCCTACAAAACACAGTTTTTTGATCCTAATAGTAAGGAGCCGGAAACACCTATATCTAGCAAAAACTTTACAGATAGTGTAAAATATAGAGCCAATGATTTAGGTAGGCTAATAAATGTTGAATATGCAGAAGGCTATAATGTAGAACGTTACGTAGCTGTAGAAAGTTTATTTGATTTAAAGTGAAAAAAAATAAAAAAAACGTTTGGAATAACTAGTAAATAATTTACCTTTGCACACGCATTATTAAAAGTGCACAAATGGTGGTTGTAGCTCAGCTGGTTAGAGCGTCGGTTTGTGGTACCGAAAGTCGCCGGTTCGAACCCGGTCTTCCACCCAAAAGCAAAAAGCTTCTCTATTTTTAGAGAAGCTTTTTTTGTGCTTTTTATTTAAGTAATACTTTATGTGTTTAATCTTTTTTACTTCTAATTACTTAGGTATTTAATAAAAAAAAGTCCTGTAATTTTACAGGACTTTTTTTAGTTTCTTATTCAGCTTTATCAACGATAATTCTAGATGCTCTATTAGCTAGTTCCCATGCTGTGTAAAACACTAAACGGGTTCTGTTTTCTAATAGGTCGTATTCAATTTTATCTGGTGTATCACTAGGTCTGTGATAGTCATCATGTGTTCCGTTAAAATAAAATATTACAGGAATATTATTTTTTGCAAAATTATAATGATCAGATCTATAGTAAAATCTGTTAGGGTCATTATCGTCATTATAAGTATAGTCTAATTCTACTTTAGCATATTTAGTATTAACCTCTTCAGAGATGTTATGTAATTCAGTGCTTAATTTATCACTTCCAATTAAATAAATGTAGTTACGGTCTCCTGTTTTACGCTTAGGATCAACACGACCAATCATATCTATATTTAAGTTAGCTACTGTATTAGCTAATGGAAAAATTGGGTCATTATCTGTATAATGCTGACTTCCTAATAATCCTTTTTCTTCACCTGTTACATTTAAAAATACTATAGATCGTTTTGGACCATGTCCATCTTTTTTAGCTTTAGCAAATGCTTCTGCAATTTCTAAGACAGCTACTGTACCAGAACCATCATCATCTGCACCATTATAAACTTCTCCATCTTTTACACCTTCATGGTCTAAGTGCGCAGAAACGACAATGTACTCATCTGGTTTTTCTGTTCCTCTAATAATAGCAGCAACGTTTTCTGATGATAAATCTTTAGAGTTATTAGTAAAGTCTAAATCAAAATTAGCTTTAACGGTCTTGTTATTAAAAGTTTTGTCAAATTCTTTTACATCTTCGTTAAAAATAGCTTTAACTGTTTCAGTGTTTACTAAAAAGTAAAACATACCGTTATCATTACCAGCTAAAGTCATTCTTCCAGTTGAAGCACCAAAACGCAATGCAGCCATAGCAAATACTTCTGGATTGTAATATAAGACAGCTTTAGCTCCTTTTTTTTCAGCTAAATCACGCTTTAAAGCAAATTCTTGTCTAAAGTTAGACCAGTTTGAAGACTCTTTAGTTCCTGAGATTACATAAGTACCATCACTATTTTTAGGTTCTCCGCTTACAAAAAATACAACTTTGTCCTTAATGTCTACATTTTCGTAGTTAGTATACTTATCGTCTTCTATCCCATAGCCTAAATTTACAATTTCAGTAGCTTTTAACTTGCTTGTTTCCATTGGGTTAATAGAAACAAAGTCTTCTAGGTTTTTTAATGATTTTTCATTGATTGTTAAAGCAACATCTGGTTTTGATTGAATCTTTAAAGGTACTTCTTGAAAATAGTTTCCATCGCTTTTTGCAGCAGGAACTCCGTATTTAATGTAATGTTCTTTTAAAAAGTTGACTGCTTTTTTTTGTCCTTCAGCACCAGTTTCTCTACCTTCAAACTCATCTGACGCAAATTGATACAGTGATGTTTTTAGATCTTCTTGTGTGATAGTTTGTCCATAGATACTTGGATCTACAATTTTAGTGCTTGTTTTGCTGCCTTTTTGAGAGCTTCCACAGGCTACAAATAATAAACTTAATGTAGCGATTGAAAATAGTGATTTCATTAAAAATAAATGATTTAAGTAGTTATACCTTCAAAAATACAAGAAAAATTAACTTATTATTAAGTTTACTTTGATTTTAAGATATAATTAGGAAACTATAAATTGTTACATTTTATAAAAATCGATTTGATTTCTTATATAAATGTTAGGTTTAATAAGTAATCAATGATTTTGGCTTTTAAGATAATAGGGAAAGCTGTTTGTTTTGTGGTATAATATTAATGTAAAAGGATTAAAATTATTTTTTTACACTAAACTGAATAAAGGCTAATAATTAAGTAGTATTAACTTAATTATTAGCCTTTATATTGACTTGTTATAAACTAATTAAAACACATAAAACCAAATAGTTTTAATCTTATGTGTTGACTTAATCAATGATGATTAAATCTTCTAATTCTTCCTTAGCTTCTTCTTGTCTTTGTTGTTCAAGTTGCTTTAACTCTTTAGTATCACCGACTTCTTTAACACTAAAAATAGATTTATAGGTTGCTAGTGCCAAAGCAATTATTGTTATTAAAAAAACAACTTGAATTACATGAGTCGGTTCTTGATTTTTCTTTGATTTTAAAAAGGCTAATAGTCCAAAAGCAAGTGCTAGTATAGCTGGAATAAATGATAATTTATATAATGGCAATACTGAAAGTATTACAGCTAATACAGCAAAAATTAATCCTAAAATTATACTTATTTTTCTCATGTTATTAGTTTTTTAATCCAGTAGCAGATTTTATTTTTAACTCACCACTTCCAACTGCTATTTTAAATTTAGCATAAACTGGTATTTTATTGTCGTCAGCAGTTAACCATAATAGGTTTGCATTGTTTCCTTTTAAAAAGTTATTACCTGCAACGCTAATTGCTAGTTTATAACATTCTTTTTTACCAATTGCTGTATTAATAGTTTCTTTAGCAAGTAAAGTAAAACTAATCTTAGTCATTTTATTGTCAAATAATACAGTAAATGAATCAGAAGCTCCTATTGGTGCTTTGTTAATATCTAAGGTTCTAATTTTATAAATAGTAGAAACAATATCTCTAGTGTTTCCGTTAATTTTTACATTATTATTTTGATCCCAAAAGCCTGTTTTAGTTTTATTAGTCTTTTTTCTAATTAAGCTTTCTACAAGATTTGCTTTATGATTGTATTTGTATTTTACAAACTTGTAGTATCCACCTTCATTAATTTCTCTATTATATAGATATGGTGTAACCGTTCTAGGATTTACATAGCTCTCATATAAATCTCTAATCTTAAAATAACTATCAAAGTCACTATATGTAGTTGCAGTACATTTTAAATGTAATAATGTAGCGCTACTAGTCTTCATTTCGCTAGTTTCCATTTTAACTTCTGCAATATCAGTTAATATTCCTGACATGTTATATGACGCAGCAAAAGTTAACTTTTCTCCAGCTTTAAATGCCTTATTATCTTGTGCTTGAGAAAAACTAAAGGCTACAAGTGCTACTATTAATGTTAATTTAAATTTCATAAAATTGTTATTTATTTTTCAAAGATATAACTTAACATTAATTGTGCCGAAATTATTGTACTAATTTAATTTAGTTGTTAAACCTTTTTTAAATCATGCTTCTGTATTGTGCAATTTTGTACTTTTGTATCGTGATAAAAAACGTTTTACATAAAATAGGTTCTATATTAATGGCATTTGTAGTGTTGTTGTCAACACTATCCTTTACTGTTGAAAGTCATTATTGTGGAGAACATTTAGTTGATACAGCAGTTTTTACCAAAGCTAAAAAATGCGGTACAACTGTTGATGCTGACAAAAGTGTAGTTGTAAAAAAATCATGTTGTAAGGATGTTGTAGAAATTATTAAAGGGCAAGACAAACTAAAATTAAATAATTTTAATGATTTAGATGTCGCTAATCAATTCTTGATTACCTCTTTTGTTTATACCTACTTTCAGTTATTTGAGAGTCTTCCTAAACAAATTATTCCTCATAAAAATTATTCTCCACCCAACTTGGTTATAGATTACCAAGTGCTTCACGATGTATATATTATTTGATAAAAGGCTTTAATTATTTCGCTTAAGCGGAAATTTTTAGAGTTAATTTTATTAAATCATATTATAATGACACACGTTTATACAGTTACAGGTATGACCTGTAGTGGTTGTAAAGCTTCTGTTGAAAAAGCAATACAATCTATAGATTCGGTAACAGATGTTTCAGTTAATTTAGAGCAATCTGAGGCTGTAGTTAGCATGACCGATCATATTTCAATTAAAAAATTACAAGACGCATTATCAGATAAGTTTCAAATTTTTGAAACTAATACGTCTAAAAATCTATTTGATACTATTGATATTCCAGAAAATAATAGTAGTCAATTTAGACAATTATTTCCTTTATTTTTAATATTTGGATACATTACTACAATAGCAATATTACTTAATATTAGAGCTTGGGAAACGTCTAATTTTATGTTAGACTTTATGGGCTTATTTTATTTTGTATTTAGCTTTTTTAAGTTTTTAGACTTAAAAGGATTTTCAGAAAGTTTTAAAATGTACGATCCGTTAGCTGAGTTAGTTCCTAAGTATGGTGTCGTTTATCCCTTTATTGAGCTTGGTTTAGGGTTATTGTTTATTACTAGGGTTCAAATTCCGTTAGCTTTAATTATTACTATAATTATATTAGGAATAACAACGTTTGGTGTCACTAAAACATTACTGGACAAAAAGTCTATACAATGTGCTTGTTTAGGGACGACACTAAAATTACCAATGACCAAAGCGACTTTTATAGAAAACACCATTATGATTATAATGGCATTTTGGATGTTAATTAAAATCTATAATTAATTATGAAAAAATTATTGATATTATTTAGCCTTTTTCCGTTACTATTATTAGGACAAGAAAACTTAAACGGAACCATTTACGACTCCAGTCAGGATAATAGTAAACAACCATTATTTGGAGCTAATTTAATTTGGTTGGGTACCAGTATTGGGACTTCAACAGACATAGATGGTAATTTTAGTTTACCATTTGTAGATAGTACTAATAACTTGATAATAAGTTATGTTGGTTTTAAATCAGATACATTAGTTATAACATCTGCTACACCAATTAAACACGTTTTAACACCAACTAATAATCTGGATGAGGTTGTGGTGCAATCCAGAAAAGTAGCCACATCAAGATCATATTTAAAAGCCCAAAACACATTGTTGGTAAGTAGTGACGAACTTTTAAAGGCAGCTTGTTGTAATTTATCAGAAAGTTTTGAAACTAATCCATCAATTGATGTCAATTTTAGTGATGCTGTAACTGGTACTAAACAAATTAAAATGCTTGGTCTTTCTAGTCCATATATTTTAATTGCTACAGAAAATATTCCTGCAATTAGAGGCGCTTCTCAAGCATTTGGGCTAAGTTTTATTCCAGGTACTTGGGTAGAAAGCATTCAGATTACTAAAGGCGCAGGTAGTGTTGTAAATGGATTTGAAAGTATTGCAGGTCAGATTAATGCAGAGCTTGTAAAGCCATCAACAGATAATAAGTTTTTTGTAAATCTTTATGGTGCAAGTAGCACGCGCTTGGAGTTAAACACGCATTTTAATACAAAGATTAATGATAAAATTAGCACAGGTTTGTATTTACATGGTAATACACATCAAGAAAAGCATGATGTAAATAACGATGGTTTTTTAGATATGCCTTTATATAATCAGGTAAATGTCATGAATCGTTGGCAGTATACCAATCCAGAAAAAGGTTTAGTTACGTTTGTTAATTTAAGATATTTAGATGATGAAAAACAATCTGGTCAACTAAACTTTAATCCTGATACAGATAGACTAACCACTAATGCTTGGGGAAGCGAGATAGATACCAGGCGTTATGAGGTTTCAGCTAAGTTAGGTTATGTAAACCCAGAAATACCTTGGCAAAGTTTAGGTGTTCAATTTGCGTTTAGTAATCATAAACAGGACTCTTATTTTGGTTTAAATGAATATAATATTGAACATACTAGTATATATTCTAACATTATATACAACTCCATAATTGATGACTCTAGGCATAAAATTAAAACTGGTATAAACTATACCTATGATGCTTATAATGAGTTTGCTATTCAGCAAGATTTTGAAAGAACAGAACGCTCTTTTGGTGGGTTTTTTGAATATTCGTTTGATGATTTAGAATACTTTACCATGACTGCAGGTCTACGTGTAGATACACATAATTTGTTAGGTGAGTTTATTACACCTAGATTACACATGAGGTATTCACCTTGGGGTAAATCAGCTATTAGAGCTTCCGTTGGAAGAGGTAAGCGTAGTGCTAATATTTTTACCGAAAATCAAAATTTATTTGCCTCGTCACGAAATTTTTCAATATTAAATACAAACGGAACTATTTACGGATTAGATCCAGAAATAGCTTGGAATTATGGTGTGTCTTACCTTCAAGGTTTTAATCTATTTGGTAGACCAGCAGATGTAACTTTGGATTTTTATCGTACAGATTTTCAAAATCAAGTGGTCGTAGATTTAGAAAATGCACAAGAGGTTAATTTTTATAATTTAGAAGGAGGCAGCTATGCTAATAGTTTTCAGGCAGAGTTTAACTATAATGTATTTGCGCACTTTAACCTTAGGACTGCTTACAAGTTTTATGACGTTAAAACTCAGTATAAGTCAGGTAAGTTAATAAAACCATTAACACCTAAACATAGATTGTTTGCTAATGCATCTTATGAAACCGAAATAAAAAATAACAGTAATTGGAAGTTTGATGCAACATATAACTGGTTAAGTCAACAAAGGTTTCCTTCAACAATAAATAACCCTACACAATATCGCTTAGATGATTATTCTAAATCTGTAGGGACTTTAAACGCACAAATAACAAGAGTTTTTTCTCCAAAATTTGAAGTATATTTAGGAGGAGAAAACATTACAAATGTTAGACAAGATAACCCTATAGTTAGTGCAGACAACCCGTTTGGAACAAGTTTTGATACAAATTATGTATATGGACCAATTTTTGGTAGTATGTATTATGCAGGATTAAGATATAAATTAAAATAAAACCTATATAAAAATGAAAAAACTAGTATTAGTATTAATAATGATTGCATCAACGGTATCTTTTGCACAAGACAAAAACAAAAGAGAAAGTTTAGAAGTTGATGGTGTTTGTATGATGTGTAAATCAAGAATAGAAAAAGCATGTTTTAAAACAAAAGGCGTAAAAAGTGCTGTTTGGAATGTGGATACACATGAGTTAAAATTAATTTTTGACGAAAACAAAACAGACCTTAAAACTATAGAGCAAAACATTTTAGCTGTTGGTCATGATACAAAAACGTTAAAAGCAACAGATGAAGCTTATAATACAGTACATCCTTGTTGTAAATACAGAGATGAAGAGGTTAAAGATGATCACAAAAATGATTAATCATAATTAATTGAAATAAAAAAAAACGCCTGCAATTACAGGCGTTTTTTTATTACTTATTTAGTATTGTATAATATTACTTATTAATTAAACCAAGTAACTCAGTTTCCATCATGACATCAAACATATTAGCTTTAGGATTTACAATCACAGCATTTTTATCAACTATAAAAACTTTATTGACAGGTTTTAAGGATAATAGCTCTATAGCTTTTTCAACGTTTTCAAAATGATATTCATTATTTAAATTAAAGTTGTTACGTTGTAATATTTCAGCTTGCTCGCGACTGCTTAAGGCATTTATGGAAATTGCTATTATATCAAATTCAGGATATTTCTTTTGAAGGTCTTTAGCGCGCTCATGCGATACTTTTAAGTGGTATCTGTCCATGGCATCCCAAAAATAAATAATAGTAGGTTTATTAATAATATCTTTTAAGTGCTTTGCATCTTCATTTTTATCAATAACCATTAAATCAGGAATAATCTGACCAGGTTTTAAAAGTTTATAAGAGTTTACTAGTTTAGTAGCTTTAAACTTTTGTTCATTATTTGTGCTTTTGGCCTGAAACGATTTTAGTAACGTATCATAATCATCAACACTTTTTGAAGCATTTATAAACTTAATCATGTTATAATATAACAATCTGTTTTTTATAAAAGTGTCAGACACCTTTTGCTCAATCAACGTTAATTTATCCAAATTATAATCCAAAGATTGGTTGTTATAAGTGTCGTCTTTAGAATGTTTAAAGTGCTCTTGTAAAGCTATATTATTAAAATGAAACCTTAAAAAAGATACATAAGGTCTATAATCTTTTAGTGTTTCATTGTTGTAATCAATCTCAGATCTAAAGTCAAAAAAGTCACCTGGTAATTTATTAAAAATAGCTTCTTCATTTTCACTATAATTAATAAATGGATAGGCTTCTTTACTATAATAGTAGTTATAATCTATGTTGGCTTTAGCGTAAGTGTTAAAAAGCTTAGTAGTTTTATGTTTACTATTAAATTTAGATAGTTTTTCAAGTTTAGCATCTCTTATTTTAGAAAGTTTAGTTTCAAATTCCTTTGGCTCTAATTGACTAATTTTTAAAATTTCCTGCTCTTGTTTTTCTGTTTCCAAAAACAAATCCATCAAGTAGTTATTTTCTTTTTCTCCTATACCATTAAAAACTAAAGACTCGTCAAATTCCACAGTATTCACTCTTACCATGATGCTATCTTGTGGTTGTATTAAAAAGGACTGAGACTCTTTACCATCATAAAAACTAAATAAACCAGGTTCAAAGTCATTAAATGTGTATTTAAAACGATTATTACTATCTAAATAAACCGTATCAATAATCTCTGAAGATTTAAAAATGATAATGTAATTGGTACTTGGATTAATTATTTCGCCACCAAAAAACGCAGTATGGTCCTCTAATGTCTTTTTATCTTTTTTACAAGAAAACATTACACTAGAGCAAATTAAAAGATATAAAAAGAGTCTTGAATACATATATTAATTAATAAGGGCAAAAAATTTTACAAACAAAAATATGTTTTGCGAAAGAGTTCTCGTGTTAAGGCGTTGTTAAAACTTATTAAAGACTGAATGTATGTGGCTATTTGATGTTAATTTTCTACTTTTGCACAAAATTAAAATTCAAGATATGTTATCAGTATCAAATTTATCAGTTCAATTCGGTAAGCGTGTGCTTTTTGATGAAGTTAGTACCACATTTAATAATGGAAATTGTTACGGTATAATAGGAGCCAATGGAGCTGGAAAATCTACATTTTTAAAAATTATTTCTGGACAGATAGAGCCTACTTCAGGTCAAGTACATTTGGAAGCAGGAAAGCGTATGTCGGTTTTAACACAAGACCACAATAAGCATGACGAGGATACAGTGTTAGAAACTATTTTAAAAGGAAATAAAGCGCTTTATAAAATTAAGACAGAAATTGATGCCTTGTACGCTGACTATACAGATGAAAATGCTGAAAGAATAGGAGAGCTGCAAGTCCAATTTGAAGAAATGAATGGTTGGAACGCAGATAGCGATGCTGCAGCAATGCTTTCTAACTTAGGTATTAAAGAAGAGTTTCATTACACATTAATGGGTGACTTAGACGGTAAACAAAAAGTACGTGTGTTATTAGCACAAGCGCTTTTTGGAAATCCTGATGTACTTATTATGGATGAGCCTACCAACGATTTGGATTACGAAACGATTGCTTGGTTAGAAAACTTTTTAGCTAACTATGACAATTGCGTCATAGTTGTATCTCACGATAGACACTTTTTAGATGCTGTTTGTACACATATTAGCGATATTGACTTTGGAAAAATTAATCATTTTTCTGGAAACTATACATTCTGGTATGAGTCGTCACAATTAGCAGCAAGACAACACGCACAGCAAAACAAAAAAGCTGAAGAGAAGAAGAAAGAATTAGAAGATTTTATCCGTCGTTTTTCTGCCAACGTAGCAAAAAGTAAACAAGCTACAAGTAGAAAGAAAATGATTGATAAGCTTAATATAGATGAAATTAGAAGAACCAGTCGTCGTTATCCTGCCATAATTTTTGACAGAGATAGAGAAGCTGGAGATCAAATTTTAAATGTCGAAGGGTTAGCTGCCTCTATCGATGGTGATGTTTTATTTAAAAACGTAGATTTAAATCTTCAAAAAGGAGATAAAGTAGTTGTGTTTTCTAGAGACTCTAGAGCAACAACAGCGTTTTACGAAATTTTAAATAATAACCTAAAAGCTGATGCAGGTAAATTTGATTGGGGAGTTACAACAACACAATCTTACCTTCCATTAGATAATAGTAAGTTTTTTGAAAGTACAGACATGACCTTAGTCGATTGGTTAAGACAATGGGCTCAAACAGAAGAAGAACGTGAAGAGGTACACATTAGAGGGTTTTTAGGGAAAATGATTTTTAGTGGAGAAGAAGCCTTAAAAAAATGTAATGTACTGTCAGGAGGAGAAAAAGTGCGTTGTATGTTATCTAGAATGATGATGACTAGAGCAAACGTTTTACAATTAGACGAACCAACAAACCACTTAGACCTAGAAAGTATTACAGCGTTTAACAATTCGCTTAAAAACTTTAAAGGGACTGTTTTGTTTACAACACATGACCATGAGTTTGCGCAAACAGTTGCTAATAGAGTAGTGGAGTTAACACCAAACGGAGTAATTGATAGATATTCTACGTTTGACGATTATATGCAAGACAAAAAAATAAAAGAACTAAGAGATCAAATGTACGCTCAGTAGTTTTAAAATTTATTTTCATATTTAAAAAGCCTTCAGGATCTCTGAAGGCTTTTTTTATAGGTGTTTATCTGGTTTTGCTGTTTTATAATTTTAGTTAATCATGTGTTAAATACACAATTTTAAAAACCGACTTTTTAATTCTCTCGTAAATAGACCGAACTTAAAAACCAAAAAAAATAAAATTATGAAAACAGTAAAATTATCAAAAATCGTATTAGGACTTAGTGTAATGCTTGTAGCTAACTTTGGTTTGGCACAAGATAAAAAAATGACGAAAGAAGACACTAAAATGGTGGGAGGTGCAGCGATGTATCCATCAAAAAACATTGTAGAAAATGCAGTAAATTCTAAAGATCATACAACATTAGTTGCAGCAGTTAAGGCAGCAGAATTAGTTGATGTTTTGCAAAGTGAAGGACCTTTTACGGTTTTTGCACCAACAAATGCAGCTTTTGACAAGTTACCAATGGGAACCGTTGATACCTTGTTAAAACCAGAAAACAAAGAACAATTACAAACGGTATTAAAATATCATGTTGTAGCTGGAAAGTGGAACGCTAAAGAAATTTTAACACTAATTGAAAAAGGAGATGGTAAAGCAGTAATTAATACAGTTTCTGGAGGTTCGCTAACAGCATGGAAAAAAGGAAAAGACGTTTATGTAACTGATGAAAACGGAAACTCTGCTAAAGTAACTATTGCAGACGTTAATCAATCCAATGGAGTTATACACGTAATTGACACAGTATTATTACCAAAAGCCTAAGTTTATATACTTATTTGAATAGTCTAAAAAAACCTCTTCATTCTTTACAGAATAGAAGAGGTTTTTTTTATGCATTTGTTTCTGCTTTTACAGCTTCAACAATGGATAGCGCTTTACTAAGTTCAGATTCATGAACAAAGACTTCAGGTACTCTTGGTATATCGTGTACAAAACCTCCCAGACGACCAGATTCATTTTCGTCTTTAATAATGGGATGTATTCCAATATCCTCTAATCTGGTTTTTATTAATTGTACAATTATAAAGTTGCCTTCAAATACTTTTATATAGTCTGTCATAATTTTGAATTTAAGTTGTTACTTAAATATACAAAAAAATAAGGGAAGTCTAAAGGTGTGTAAAGTTTATAGTTTTGTTAAATTATTTTAAGTTTTTAAATTTAAAATACTTGTATATACTGTAGCCTCCAGATCCGATAAATGCTATGGCTATTATTAATCTAATAGTGTTAGGGGTTAGATTTTCATTTAAATGCTGGTAAATTCTAAAGACACCATAGGCAATAAACACTATACCTAAAATTAAATTCAAAATATTATTCTTTGGTTGCTCTTGCATAGTTAAATGGTAATAATATTAGACCTGTTTTTTTAATTGAGTGTAGTTATATAATGCATAAATACCATAACCTATAGCAAATACAGCAATTGCTACTCTAAACGTACTTAATGTTGGGTTAGCATTAAAATGTTGGTATAGTCTAAAGCATCCAAAACCTATTAGTAATAGTCCAGTAAATAAATTATAAAGTTTATTATTTTTTAATGATTCCATATATAGGTTTGTTTATACTTATTTTTCTTTTATGCTTTTTATATATGTGTAAATCGCATATCCACCATAACCAAAAAACACTAATGCAATAATTAGTCTGACTGGGTTAAAAGTAGCTTCATTAAAAAATTGATATAGTCTATAAAATACATAAGCTAAAAAAACTAGTCCTGATATTAGATAAGATATTTTCTTTTTAAAAAAAGACGACATAATTATCTTAATTCTGCACCAAGTTGTTTTTCAAAATTATTTTGCAGTTTATTCATTATCTTATCTACTACTTTATCCGTAAGTGTTTGTCTGTCGTCCATAAATGTAAAACTAACAGCATAGCTCTTTTTACCTTGCGGTAAGTTTTTGCCTTGATATACATCAAACAAATTAACATTTTTAAGTAATTGTTTTTCTGTTTTTTTAGCAATGGCTTGTAAACTGTCAAAGGTTACGTTTTCATCTAATAATAAAGCAAAATCACGTCTTACTTCAGGATATTTAGGTATTGCAGTAAATTTAATTTTATTACGTTTTGCAACCTCTATAATAGTATCCCAATTAAAATCAGCATAAAACACATCTTGTGTGATGTCAAAATGCTTAGCTATTTTAGACTTTAATACACCAAAGTTAACTAATGTGTCACGTCCTATACTAAGCTGCAAACCTTCGGAAAACACATCATTTGTTGTAGCGCTTTCTTGGTAGCGTGTAATTCCTAAACGCTCTAAAATACTGGCAATAATTCCTTTAAGGTAAAAGAAATTAGTTTTTGCTTGTGGCGCATTCGACCAGCTTTCTTCAGTCTTAAATCCAGTTACAAGTAAGGACAAGTGTTTATACTCTTCTCTTGTACCGTTATAATCGTGATAGGTTTTACCAAATTCAAAAAACTTTAAATTGGTTTGACGTCTATTAATATTGTGGCTTAAAGCTTCTAATCCAGAGAATAGTAATGTTTGACGCATAACACCTAAGTCTTGACTTAAAGGATTTAGCATCTCTACATTATGCTCTGTTTTTAAATGGTCTGTTAACTTTAAGTAATTAGCACTTGTTAATGAGTTTGCCATAATCTCAAACCAACCTTGAGCTGCTAATTGATTACCAATAACGTTTTGTAGCTTATAATCTTCAAACCTAGAGGCATTAGATATTGAGGCATTTAATTTAGAGCTAGTCTCAATATTATTGTAACCGTAGACTCTTAAAATCTCTTCAATAACATCAGCTTCACGTGTTACATCGTTTCTAAAAGCAGGAATAGTTAGACCTAAACCAGTTTCGGTAACACTATTAATTTTAATATCTAGAGAGGTTAGTATGGATTTTATAGTTTCGGTAGGTATTTCTTGACCAATTAGTTTAGTTACTTTTTCAAAACTTAATCTAACCTGAAAATCTTCAATTTTATTAGGATATATGTCTGCAATATCACTAGTAATTTCTCCTCCAGCAATCTCTTGGATTAGTAATGCAGCACGTTTTAAAGCATATTCGGTAATTTTTGGATCAATACCACGTTCAAATCTAAACGATGCATCGGTGTTTAATCCATGACGTTTTGCAGTTTTACGTACACTTACAGGATTAAAGTAAGCACTTTCTAAAAAGATGTTTGTTGTATGCTCTGTAACTCCACTATCTATACCGCCAAAAACACCAGCAATACACATAGGTTTTTCGGCATTACAAATCATTAAATCATCTTCATGTAATTCACGCTCTACACCATCTAAAGTAGTAAATTTGGTACCTGTTGGTAATGTTTTAACTTCCACTTTATTTCCGGTAATTTTACTAGCATCAAAAGCGTGTAAAGGTTGACCTAAATCGTGCAATACGTAGTTTGTAATATCTACTACATTATTAATTGGTGACAAACCAATAGCTTTTAATCTGTTTTGTAACCATTCAGGAGAGGCTTCTACCTTTATGCCAGAAATAGTTACACCACAATATCTTGGTGCTAACTCTTTATTTAGGACGTCCACATCAATTTTAAGTGTTCTGCTATCTACATGATATGCACTAACACTAGGTGTAATTAATTCGACATTTATTCCTTTTTGTTGTAATCCAGCTTTTAAGTCACGAGCTGTTCCAAAGTGACTCATAGCATCTGCACGATTAGGTGTTAATCCAATTTCAAAAACCTGATCATTTTCTACATCAAACAAGTCAGCACAAGGTGTGCCAACCACAGTGTCTTCAGGTAAAACCAAAATTCCCTCATGGGATTTTCCTAGACCTAATTCATCTTCAGCACAAATCATTCCGTGACTTTCCTCACCTCTAATTTTACCTTTTTTAATGGTCCAAGCTTCTCCATCTTCAGTATATAAAGTGGTTCCGATAGTTGCAACAGGTACTTTTTGTCCAGCAGCAACGTTTGGTGCGCCACATACAATTTGTACTGGCTGGTCTTGTCCTATGTTTACAGTGGTTACTTTTAGTTTGTCAGCATTACTATGTTGCACGCAAGTTAAAACCTCACCAACAACAACCCCTTCTAATCCTCCTTTTACGCTTTGGTATAGGTCTAAGCCTTCAACTTCTAGACCTAAATCTGTAAGTAATTCGCTAGTTTGTTCAGGAGTCCAATCAATTTTTATAAATTGTTTAATCCAGTTGTAAGAAATCTTCATTTGTATACTAATTAAGTGCACAAATATAACAATACTTAGTAGTTTTAAGGATTTAAAAAACAGCTTTTATTTCAATTTTAAAGCAATTTTTTCGGACCTTTTGTTGATTAAGATAAATGTTAGGGTTTTAGAACGAAAAACACTGCATTTTATCCATGATTTATATAAAACTGATAAAATTAAAAATCTATTTAAGCTTTAATTAACGTATATTAGATTGATATTAATCATTAAAACCAAAAAAAATGAAGACTATTTTTAAAATAGCATTACTTGTCGTGTTATTTTCTGTTGCTTCTTGCAGAGACTTTAAAAAAGATGACGCAGCAGTTAAAGCTACTGAGCAAATTGAAACTATTGAAGTTGAAACAGATAGCTTAGTAAACGACTTAGAGCTTGAGGCAAACGAATTAGAAAAGGAATTAAATGAACTTGAAAACCTATAATAGCATGAAACATTTAAAGATTATATTAGTTTGTACAGGGTTATTTTTACTAAGTAATCAACAAACTTTGACAGCACAAGTAAATAGTGAAACTGAGCTAGCAAAAAAGGCTGGACAGAGAAAAGCTGAAATGAAAGCTGAAAAAGAGCAAATGAAAGCGCAAATGAAAGACAAAAAAGAAGCGCTTAAGGATAATATGAAGGAAAAGCAAAGCGAACTTAAAGAGATGCAGGCTAAAAAAGGCGAAATGAATGCAGAAATGCAGGAGGAAAGAGCTGAAATGAAAGCTAAAATGCAAAATGCAACTAGTGATGAAAAAGTGGCATTAAAAGCACAAATGAAAGAAAAAATGAGTGCTAAACGTATGGATATGGCACAAAAACGTGAAGAGCTTAAGGCTAAACGTGAAGCGTTTAAAGGTGATAAAGAAGCTTATAAAACTGAGCGTATCGAAGCTGTTAAGTCAAGACTGACGTCTTATGACAGTAAAATAGATGCTAGTGACCAATTAGTAACTAAAGGTCAGGACAGATTAGCAGCTGCTAAAGCGCAATTAGAGAAGCAAAAAGCAGAAGGAACTATTACAGATGAGGAAATTAGCAAACGTGAAATGACTTTTAAAAGAATAGAGGAAAAGCTAAAAAAGCATGAAATTGCTATTGAAAGAACTAAAACTAGAATTCAAAATAATAAAGAAAAGTTAGTCAAACTTGAAAAAGTGGAAACTGTTGAAGAGTAAAAAACAGATAATTTTATATTTTAAAAAGACATTGTTAACGCAATGTCTTTTTATTTGTAAGTATTTTGTTGTTATTTCGAATAATATAATAAATAAACCATCAAATTATGCGTCAACTTTTAGTAATACTGATACTTTTTAGTGTATTATCATGTCAAAACAACGATACCGAATTTTTAACCTTTGGGAATTATCGTGGCGAATTAAAAGTTAGCGACACTCAAAAGTTGCCTTTTGCATTTAATGTCAAGGATGCAAATACTTTAGAAATTTATAATGCAGACGAGGTAATTACTGTGGATGAGATAACGTATAAAAACGACTCAGTTTACATTAAATTGCCAGTGTTTGAAGGATTGTTAATTGCAAAAATTAAAGACCAAACCCTAAATGGTCGTTTTGTGGTGGAAGAAAAAGGTCGTGAGCAAGCTTTTACTGCTTACAAAAGCCAAACTAGGTTTGACAATACCGCAAAAGCAGAAAAGAATATTACAGGTGAATGGGAAACCGTTTTTAGTCCAAATACCGAAGCTGATAAGTATGTTGCTAAAGGAATTTTTAAACAAAAAGAGAATAAAGTAACAGGAACCTTTCTAACCGAAACTGGTGATTATCGCTATTTAGAAGGAGTCATTAATGGTGATCAATTACAATTATCAACCTTTGATGGTGCGCATGCCTTTTTGTTTACAGGGACTGTTACAGATAGTACAATTAATGGTCAGTTTTACTCTGGTAACCACTGGAAAGAGCCATTTTTAGCTAAACGTAATGCTAATTACCAATTAGCAAGTGCTAATAATTTAACCTATTTAAAAGATGGTTATGATACTTTGGCATTTAGTTTTCCAGATGCAGATGGTAAATTAGTATCATTAACAGATGATCGTTTTAAAAATAAAGTTGTAGTAGTGCAAATCATGGGTACATGGTGTCCTAATTGTTTAGACGAAAGTAAATTTTATACTCAATATTATAATGCAAATAAAGATAAGGATGTTCAGTTTGTAGCTTTAGCATTTGAGTATGCTAAGACTGAAGCTAAAGCCTTTAGTTTTATAAATAGATTAAAGGAAAGACTTGATATTACTTATCCAATACTATTAGCTCAAACTGGATCTACTAGTAAGTCAGAAGCTAACCAAAAACTGCCCATGTTAAATCACGTGTTGAGTTATCCAACCTCTATATTTATTGATAAAACTGGTAAAGTGCGTAAAATACACACAGGATTTAATGGTCCTGCAACAGGCGAAAAATACACCGAGTTTAAAACTGAGTTTAACGCTTTTATGGCCATGTTATTGTCAGAATAGAAAGGATGCTTTAAAATTTGGTTAAGTAGTAGAATCAAGCGTTAATCTACCTTCTTAAGTCTGTTAATAAACCCAATAGCCCAATCATTAATTCTGGGTCCAAAGCACTCTAAAATAGCATCGACGCCAATCACACTGCCTTTAGCTAGTCTGCCTAAAATAGCAATATGTAATGCTTTAGATTTAGAAACAACTATTCCATTGGTATTGGTATCTATACCTAAATCGGTATGTATAGGCTTTATAATGTTATCTTTTAATAGATTGACTACTAATGGTGTTGTGACTTTTAAAAGTTCTGGACTGTCCAATACAGAGTTTATCATAATATCTACATCTTGTTCCTGATGGTCTTTGCGTAATGTCCATCCGTTTGAATTTGTAATGATATCAGGATTATTAACGTAGTTTAAATCCAAAGTTCCAGCTAAGCTTAAAGCTAGTAATTGTTGTATGCTCTCTATTGGTGGACCAAAAGCGTAACGTTTCATGCGTTCGTCTAAATTAATTACAGCCTTTACATTAGGACTTGATAATTTGCAATGAGACATAACTTTATAAAGTATAGGCTCGCAGTGTCTCCAAACTTGTCCTAAGCAATAGTCTAGGCTTATTGGTTTTTGGGCTGTAGCCATATCAATAAAAGCTTGTAATAGGATTTCTGGAGCATTTTTATTAGACAGGATTAATTGATGTTCAAAATTATCATCTTTTAAATACGCTGTAATTATTTGTTTTAATGTAGTTACATCATAAGTATGTGGATAGGCTTTATTTTGTAATGCAATAAATTGATTGGCAGTAATTGTAGCCATAGCCTCAATGATAAATAGATTGCCTTGAGTGTAATCAGGTGTTTTTGCAATGCTACTTATTTCGGATTCAAATGCTAAAAGTTGAGCGTCATTGGGTGTGAATAATTGGTCTACTTTAGGGTTTAACGGTTTTGGTGCCATAGGTAACCCATCTAATGAAAAAGGAATGATTACTAATGGTGTACTACCTTTTGTATAACGCATACTATGCGTTTTATTATCTATTACAGTAAAATAACCACCATTAGCTTCGCATAATGCTCTAGTTGCATCTATCATTGCTAACCCAAAACCTCTAATGCCTACTTGATGAGCCTTATGTTTAAAATCGGTTTTTAAAAGGTTATTAATAGGATAGGTATTGGTGTGTAAAACAATATTTTCATTGTTTTTGGCATGCGTTTTCCAATCTTGTAGTTGGTCAGATAATTTAGTGTCCTGATGTCCAATGGTTAAAAGGACCTCATTAGCGTTGTATATTTTATTATTAGACGTAGTTATGTAGAAAAGGGATTTGTCGTATGTTACTTTGTAAACGGTTTCGTTGACTACTGTTAGCCAAAGATTTTTTATTAATGGATTGGCAATGGATTGATAGCGTTGACTAAGGTATTGACCCATTTTTGAGCGTTTAGGAAACACCTCATGGTTGCTATTTTTAATATCACTTATACTTTTGCCAATCCAATCATGATAGGATTTAAACCCAGGAATAGTAACGTTACCAATGGTTATCTCAGGACGCGCACTTATAGTCAAAGCACGTTCTGATATGTTTAACCAATTAGTGTCAGGCTGATTGGTATTGTATATTTGACCAGAGCCTAAGGTTTTAGCTTGTTCAAAAATTATAATTGTTGGAGGTGTGTCTATGTTTGCTTTAAAAAGATTGACATAAAGGTGTTCTAAAGCAGAAAGACCTCTGGGGCCACAACCAATAATTGCAAGATTTTTGTTTGTTTTGTACAACATAAATGATTAGTTTTTAAATAGTAAAATCTTGGAATTAATGGTTTGAAAAAAAGCTAAGTTATACTAGGTTTAGCCATGTATACTTTCGCTTTTTCCGTAGCTTTTTATAAGTTCGCCTTCAAACTCAACTAATTCTTTCCAACGTTGATCAACATCAATATCTTGACCATACTTTCTAGCAAATGTGATAAATGTTGTGTAATGACCAGCTTCACTAACCATTAAATCATAGTAAAATTTAGATAGCTCTTTGTCGTTTATGCGTTCTGATAATAGTTTAAAACGCTCGCAACTACGTGCTTCAATCATTGCAGAAAATAATAAACGATCAACCATAGATTGTAATCTACTTCCGCCTTTGTTCATAAACTTGTACAGCTCGTTAACATAATGGTCTTTACGTTCGCGACCTAAAGTGTAACCACGTTTTTTAATGATTTCGTGTACCATTTGGAAGTGTTCTAATTCTTCTTTTGCCAATTCTAAAAGCTCTGTTACTAAATCAACTTTTTCAGAGTTATGTGTTATAATGGTAATGGCATTGGTAGCAGCTTTTTGCTCACACCAAGCGTGATCTGTTAGGATTTCTTCTATGTTAGACTCTGCAATTGTAACCCAACGTGGATCGGTTTCAAGTTTTAGGTGTAGCATGATTATGGCTAATTTTTCAGTTTTTACTTATCTTATTTTAAGTTTAACAAAGATAATTATAATTTATACTTTTAAGGTAATGTCACTTAAGTTGATTAGTGTTGTGTAGTTTTGGTTGTGTCTTAGTTGCTTAGAGTGATTGGTGAAACATGAGCAAATTGTTTCAAAAAGTATTTAATATTAATTAATTTCCGCTTTAAGCGAATTAAAAACATGCATTGCGCTTGTAACAGCAGCTTCCATTTTACCTGAAAACAAAGGGCTTGTTTCCGCTCCAGCGATAAAAAGTTTTTTGTTTAAATAAGGCGTTTTGTAAAAAGGATGACCATTATTTTGTTGAGGCATTACAAAGTTGTCAGTTGTATTTGTGGTGTGCTTTTGGTTTTTCCAAACGCATTCTTCATAACTTAAATATTCTAATGCGATGTCGCCATAATAACTTGTTAATTGTTCTAAAGCTAATTGTTTACGCTTTGCTTGGTCTAAATCTGCCATATTAGCACTCATAAAACCACTTAAAGCGTACAAGGAATGCTTGGCATTAGAATGGTCGTAAAACTCTTGTATTGATCCAGAATTAGCATAAATCGTTCCGCTGCTTTGAGGATGTTTCCAGAAGGGTGTTTTGTAAGTAAAACCAACTCTAATGGAGTTGTGCATCCAAGTATGTGTTTTAGTTAAAACGTCAGTAATTACACTAGGTAATTTTGGAGTAATACTAATGTTTTGATTAAACAAAGCAGGAGGTAAGGTTGATACAACATATTTTGAATAGAAGGTTTGCTTATTAGTTTGAATTTCTAGATTTTCAGCTTTAAGCTGAATAGAGACAGCGTTTGTATTGGTTTGAATAGTTGTGTGATCTAATTGATTTTTTAGTGTTTCAATTAGCGTTTGTGTTCCGTTTTTAATGCGATAACTAACCGAATCATTATTTGGTAAAGGCACCAGTTGAGGTTGTTTGGTGGGATTTGGTTGGTAAATTGCGGTCTTTCCGTAATACTGTTCAAAAACCTCAATATTCAACGCTTTTAGTAGGTTTAGAACATTAGTTTGTTGAGGTACAAGCCATGTAGCACCAAGATCTACAGGAGCTTCGTTAGTATTGCGTCTAGTAATAATACGTCCACCAATGCGGTTATTGGCTTCAATAATAGTGGTCTTTATATTTAAGTCTTTAAGTAAATAGGCTAGTGTTAAGCCAGTTAATCCAGCTCCAATAATAAGTACGTCTGTGTTTTGGGTGGTCATAGCTTAGCTAATGTAGTTCCAGATGTTTTTGTATTTACTCATTTGTCGGTAAGTATCAAGTATTATGGCATTATCTGGGCTACTTAGGCTTGGGTCTTTGGTTAAAAGGTCTTTTGCCCAATAACGTGCGTGTTGTAAAATGTTGTTATCTTTTACAATATCTGCAATGCGTAAATTTAATATTCCACTTTGTTGTGTTCCCATAATATCTCCAGGTCCACGTAGTCGTAAATCTACTTCTGCAATCTCAAAACCATCATTTGTGCTGGTCATGGTTTGTATGCGTGTTTTGCTATTTTCTGACAATTTATGGCTGGTCATTAGGATGCAATAACTTTGCTCTGCACCACGTCCAACACGTCCTCTAAGTTGGTGTAATTGTGCTAGACCAAAACGCTCTGCACTTTCAATTACCATGACGGAAGCATTAGGTACATTTACACCAACTTCTATAACCGTTGTTGCGACCATAATTTGAGTTTCTCCCTTAACAAATCGTTGCATTTCAAACTCCTTATCTGCAGGTTTCATTTTACCATGAACAATCGAAATTTGATACTCTGGCATCGGGAAATCTCGCACCAAACCTTCGTATCCATCCATCAAATCTTTGTAGTCCATTTGAGCGCTTTCTTGGATCAAAGGATAGACAATATAAACCTGTCTTTTTTTAGCAATTTCGTCACGAATAAAACGGAAAACTTTTAGTCGATTTGAGTCGTATCTGTGGACCGTTTTTATGGGTTGTCTTCCTGGTGGTAATTCGTCAATTATGGAGATGTCTAAATCGCCATAAACAGACATGGCTAATGTCCTTGGAATTGGAGTTGCAGTCATGACCAAAACGTGAGGAGGAAGGGTGTTTTTTTTCCAAAGTTTAGAACGTTGCTTAACTCCAAAACGATGTTGCTCGTCAATAATTGCAAGTCCTAAATTTTTAAATTTAACCTTATCTTCTAATACAGCATGTGTGCCAATTAGGATGTCTAATTCGCCACTTTCTAACATTTTGTGTATCTCTCTGCGTTCTGAAGTTTTACTTGAACCTGTAAGAAGTTTTATGCTGATTTCTAAATCATTACATAGCTCTAATAAACCATTATAGTGTTGTACTGACAAAATTTCAGTAGGCGCCATTAAACAAGCTTGAAAACCGTTGTCAAGTGCCATTAGCATTGACATTAGCGCAACTATTGTTTTTCCAGAACCAACATCACCTTGTAAAAGACGATTCATTTGGGCATTACTACCTAAATCAGACCTAATTTCTTTAAGCACTCGTTTTTGGGCATTGGTTAATTCAAACGGTAAATGGTTTTTGAAAAACGTATTAAAATGTGTTCCGACGGTTGTAAATGGAAACCCTTTTATTTTAGTTTTATGAATTAAATTTTTTAGAATTAATTGTAATTGTATGTAAAATAATTCTTCAAATTTTAGTCTAAATTCTGCCTTAGAAAGAGCTTCTTGATCCTTCGGAAAATGAACATTTAAAAGCGCTTCAGATTTTGAAATTAATTTGTTTTCTGAGAGTAGTTTTTCGGACAAAGTTTCAGCGAATCTTCCCTTAGTTTCAAGGAACAAATTTTGCATGATTTTTGTCATCACGCGATTAGTAATTCCTTTGTTAGATAACTTCTCTGTGGAAGGATAAATGGCTTGCATCGCACTGCGTAAATTTGCCTGATGTTCGGTTAACAATTCGATGTCAGGATGAGGCATGTTATACTTGTTTGCAAACAAGTTTGTTTTTCCAAAAATGACGTAAGGTGTATTAAGTTTTAAACCTTCTTTAATCCATTTTTGACCTCTAAACCAAACCAATTCCATAGTGCCAGTTTCGTCCTTAAAAGTGGCAACTAGTCGCTTGCCTCTTTTCTGGGCAATCTCTTCAAATTTTGTGATTTTACCAATAATTTGTACCTCTGCAGCGTTTGGTAATAATTGGTTGATTTTGTAATATTTTGTACGATCTAAATACCTGTTTGGAAACAGATTTATTAAATCTTGATAGGTATGAATACCCAACTCCTTGCGCAACAAATCTGCTCGATTTGGTCCGACGCCTTTTAGGTAATCTATTGGAGTTTGTAAATTAGTACTCATAAACAACGAAATTAATGTATTTTGATTTAAAGTGAAAGTTAATTTGATTTGCTTTGTGTGTTACAGTTATTGCGTATCGTCACTATGAGTGATTTGTGAGGAACGAGCTAATTGTATCGAGAAGCGCTAAGAGAAGGGTTTGTAAGAGTAGGGTTTGGTTTTCGATACACTTCTCATTTCGTTAAGACACTCGAACTGATGATATTTTTAAAAAAAAAAGGCAACATCAACAACTAATGCTATTATCACTAAGCAGCTCTCATCTTTTTGTAAAGCGAATAATGAATTTTGTTTTCCCTGTAAAGGAAATCAAAAGAAAGAGGAGTTAACACATCACAAAAAAATGTATTTTGGTCTAATCCTTGTTTAAATCTATTTATGAGATACTTTTTAGTACTATTTATTACGTTTTTAAGTCTTTCCGCGAAAGCGCAACAAACTGAAATTGTCGATTTTACTTCAGTTTATGCCGAATTAGATTTACGTACAAATAAATCGCATCAAGTTGTAGCTTTTGTTGATTATACATTTGATATTTTAAAATCAACAGACTCTATTTATTTGGATGCCAAAGGTGTTATGGTGGATTATTCTTCATTAAACTCTAAAACAATCAAAGTTTATAATGATGGCAACAAGCTTTGGATTAAAAGCGAGTTTAAACCATCCAAAAACAATAAGTTAAAATTACAATATAAAGTTAACCCAAAAAAGGCTATGTACTTTGTGGACAAAGCTACTTCATATCAAATTTGGACACAAGGTCAAGGAAAATACACAAGTAATTGGTTGCCTAGTATTGATGATATGAATGATAAGATTGTATTTGATTTATCTATAGCAGCAGATAAAGGTTATCAGGTTATTGCTAATGGTGTTCATAATGTTGAGTTATCACAAAAGGAGGCTAATTTATGGTTTTATAAAATGCAAAAACCTATGTCAAGTTATCTTGTTGCATTAGCAATAGGGAAATATGATAAACGGGTTGTCACTTCTAAAAGCGGAATACCAATCGAACTATATTACTATCCTGAAGACTCGCTTAAGGTAGAGCCAACCTACCGTTACACAAAACAATTATTTGATTTTTTAGAAGACGAAATTGGTGTGCCTTATCCTTGGCAGAATTATAAACAAGTACCTGTTAAGGACTTTTTGTATTCTGGCATGGAAAATACCAGTTGTACCATTTTTAGTGATGACTTTATGGTCGATGACATTAGTTTTGTCGATAAAAATTATGTTAATGTTAATGCACATGAGTTAGCACACCAATGGTTTGGAGATTTAGTTACAGAAACCTCTGGAACTCACCATTGGTTACAAGAGGGATTTGCGACGTATTACGCACTTTTAGCAGAGCGTGATGTGTTTGGAGACGATTATTACTATTGGAGGCTTTATGAGTACGCACAAGAGCTTATTACGCAAGAAAATGCAGGAGAAGGAACAAAGTTATTAGATCCTAAATCTAGTAGTACCACGTTTTATAAAAAAGGAGCTTGGGTTTTGCATATGTTAAAAGAACAAGTAAGAGAGCAGGCTTTTAAAAAAGCGATTAAAAACTACCTAGAGGCTTTTGCATTTAAAAATGTGGAAACTAATAATTTTATTAATGAAGTTGAAAAAGCTTCAGGTAAGGACTTAACAGTGTTTGTAAATACATGGTTATTATCCAAGACGTTGCCTTATGATGCTATGATAAGGCATTTAAAATCGGAGTCGGATGCTGTTAATGGATATTTACAAATTGATTGTGAGGTGTATACTTCTAAATGTTCAGAGTATTTAACATCTTATTTGTTTGATAACTCTAAAATTAAGGTGGTTAGTCAAATGCCAAATAAAATTCAGGTTAAGGATTTTGAAAATTCGGTAAAAGTTAGGCAAGCTATTGCACAATATGTTCGCAAAATTCCGTTGGCATTACAATCTGAATACGAATCTTTGTTACAAGATGAATCCTATACAACTATTGAAGCTGCACTGTATAATCTTTGGGCAAATTTTCCGCGAAAGCGAAACTTGTATTTAGAGCAAACTAAAACTGTTTATGGGTTTAATAATTATAACGTTAGGATACTTTGGTTAGTGTTGGCAATGGTTACGCCAGATTATAAGCCAAACAATACCGAAGCATTTTATAACGAATTAGTGCAATACACAGATTACAAAAACAGTTTTACATTAAGGCAAAATGCATTTGAAGCTTTAGCTAGTTTAAATCTGTTTAATGAAAAAGCATTGGTTAATTTAATAGAAGCATCAACTCATCATAATTGGAGATTTAAAAGTTTTGCTAAACAACTTTTAGAATTGTTATCTGAAAATGAAAAATATAAATCTATAATTAGTAATTTGCAGGAAAACCAAAAACAATAATTTGAAAGCATTAGTTATATCTGGAGGAGGAAGTAAAGGTGCATTTGCAGGTGGCGTTGCACAACATTTGATAGAACAAGAAGGTAAAAAGTACGATATGTTTTTGGGTACATCTACTGGAAGTTTGTTGATTCCGCATTTAGCGACCGGAAACATTGGAAAGCTATATGATATTTACACGCATGTTAATCAGAATTCTATTTTTAGTATTAATCCCTTTGTAATTAAGAAAAAAGGAGACAGAGAGTATGTGTCGATTAACTATTTTAATACTGCTTTACAATTTATTAAAAGAAAACGAACCTTTGGCGAAAGTAAAAACCTAAAAAAACATATCAAGGAGCATTTTACTAAAGCAGAATATGATTTAATCAAAGCTACTAAAGAAGACGTTGTGGTCACTGTAACAAACCTATCTAAAAATAGAGTAGAGTATAAGTCTATTAACGATTATAGCTACGAGGAGTTTTGCGAGTGGGTTTGGATATCGTGTAATTATATACCATTTATGTCTTTGGCTATAAAAGATGGTTTTGAATATGCAGATGGAGGTTTGGGTTGTGTAATCCCAATTAGGGAAGCTATTTTACGAGGTGCTACAGAAGTTGATGCTATTGTTTTAGAAAGTGAAAACCTAGAATACAATAAGGTTTTGGGTAAAAACCCGTTCTCGTTAATGATAAATCTTTTTGGTCACTTATTAGATCAAGTTGAAAAAGGAGATATAGCAATTGGTAAATTAGCAGCAAAACACAGAAATGTAAAGTTAAACCTATACTACACACCAACTAAGTTGACTGAAAATTCATTGATTTTTAATAAAAAATTAATGGAAGAGTGGTGGTTACAAGGGTATTTGTATGCTCAGGATAAATACGATAATCATGACGAGTATAGCTCTACAGTACCAATACCATAATTTAAAAAATAAAAAATTAATATTAAGCATAAAAAAAAGCCTTATCGATTGATAAGGCTTTTTTAAGTTTTTAAAAGTGGTTACCACATTTCTCCAACTTCCTTTTTAATATAATGCAGTCCAGCATTGCTTGGTGCAGGTTTGTCAATCATTTCGCTTAAAATGGTTTCTCTAAGCTTATTAGCAGAGTCTATTTTTTCGCTCATTCCTGCTTTTCTAATTAATTGTATGGTTGCACTTTTTGAAGCATTAACAATGGTCCAACAATCATTGCTTAAGTAAATTTGCTGTGATAGGTTATGTTCAAATTCTTGTTCAATGTTTTTTATAAGTAAATCTTCATAAGCTTGTTTGTCTGAAGATAATGGAGCAACACGTAATAGAAGTTTATTTGGAGATATACGTTCTAAAAATAGTGCGATACGCTCATAAGCCTGTAATCTAACAGGAAGTGACTCTTTATTTAAAGTTTTAACAATATCAAATTTACGACGCTCTTCTTCGTTTTGCATGTGCTCTCTAAAAAACAGATAGGCAATTGCACCTGTAATTATTGAAGGGACTGTATACATTAGTAAGTTTAAAAGCTGTTCTTCCATGGGATAAATTTTAGTTAAGTAACAAACTTAATATGTTTTAAATTATTGTACAAGTAAACTGATGTTGTTATGGTAAGATGTGTAATGTTTTAATTGTAGAGGTTTAAATAGTAATAAAAAAGAGGTTTCGATTGAAACCTCTTTGTTGCATTTTAAGCTTTTCCGCCTAAATATTGACAATCTTTTAAGTTTTGAATTCCGTTAAACGGAACCACAGTTTTTTCGTAACCATACGTATTATTTAACTCTTTAGATAAATTGTGATCATCTACGTTAACTTCAATGTCTGTCATTTTAAATTGGCATGGATGCTCATAACCTGCAGCATGAGTGATTTCGATAAATTCTTTTCTAAAGGTTTTAAAATATTGCGCTAATCGCTCTGATTTTAAAGTTGGATCAATACCATTTTGCAACCATTTATTTTGTGTTGCTACACCACTTGGACAGGTGTTAGTGTGGCAAACTTGTGCTTGGATACATCCAATACTCATCATGGCTTCTCTAGCAACATTTATACAATCGGCTCCCATTGCAAAAGCCATAGCAGCTTTAGCAGGAAATCCTAATTTACCACTACCAATAAAAACAATACGCTCGCTTAACCCTTTGCTTTGAAACAGTTTATATAAATCTCCAAAACCGTAAACCCAAGGTAAGCTAACATGGTCAGCAAAACTTGGTGGAGCAGCACCTGTGCCACCTTCGCCACCATCAACAGTGATAAAATCTGGACCTTTACCAGTTTTAACCATTATATCTGCCAATTCTTCCCATTGTTCTAGCTTACCAATTGCAGCTTTAATACCTACAGGTAATCCTGTTTTGTCAGCAATAGCTTCTATAAAATCTACTAATTCTGGAACGTTACTAAAGGCTTTGTGATTTGGTGGAGATAGCACGTCTTTACCTACTTCTACACCTCTAATTTCGGCAATTTGAGGCGTTATTTTAGCACCTGGTAAAACACCACCTTTTCCAGGTTTTGCACCTTGCGATAGTTTTACTTCAATTGCTCTAATAAAAGGATTGTTTTCTACTAATTGTACCATTTTTTCCATTGAAAAACCACCATCTGCAGCACGTACGCCAAAATATCCAGTTCCAAAGTGAAACACAACATCTCCACCATAACTGTGGTAAGGAGACAAACCTCCTTCGCCAGTATTATGATAGGCTCCAGCTATTTTAACTCCTTTGTTTAAGGATTCAACCGCTTTCGCGGAAAGCGAGCCAAAACTCATTGCAGATACATTAATTACAGAGCCAGGTCTGTAAGGTTTTCTTCGTTTATTATAGGCTCCCATGACTTTAGCACAAGGTAAAAACGTCTTGTCTGACGCGTGTGGATGATTATCCTCAACCTTGTATGGCATCATGGCATTATTAATAAATATATGCTGATGTGCGTATATATCTCTATCTGTACCAAAACCTTCGTAGTTATTCTCTTTTTTAGCAGACGCATAAATCCAACCACGTTCAATACGATTAAAAGGTAATTCCTCTCTGTTATTTGCTACAAGGTATTGCCTTAATTCTGGTCCAATTTTTTCTAACATATACCTAAAATGACCCACTATTGGAAAGTTGTGACTTATTGTGTGTTTTTTTTGAATAATGTCTCTAATTGCTATTATAACTAAAACAATTATAATCCAAAGCCACCAAGAAATGTTTGAAATTAGGTTTACAAATGTGTCCATGCTTTATTAAAGGTTTTTTTTCAAAAGTAACGAATATCTATATTTTTGATTACTATTTATCTTACAAAATAATCATAATTGTGCAATCCATACTGTGTTTAGTCTAATTCTAGATACTTTTAAAACGCGTTAAAAATTAAAATTTAAAGTGAATTAAGTTTTCTTAAAGATTTTTTAAAATTGTGGTACTTAGGATTGTTAGTTTTATCTTTATAGAATGAGCATGAAAAGAAAAAAAGTAGTTATTGGAATTGTTGTTTTTGTAGTTTTAGCAACGGTTTCGCTATTGATAGCAAATACTATAGCTAAAAATAAACTTAAAGATTATATTGTTAATCTACCCGAACATATAACGATAGTGTATGATGATTTAGAAGTCAGTTTATTGCAAGGTAATATTACATTAAAAGCACCTTTACTTACTGTAAAAGGTAAAACCACCAATCAAGTTAACGCACAAGTTAAGTTAGCTAATTTAGATATTAAAGGTTTTGGATATTGGAGCTATTTATTTAATGATAAACTAAAATTTGAAGCATTAAATTTTGAGACGCCTTTAGTAACCTATTACCATAATCCATTGGCAGATACAGACCAAGGCAGTCAGTCTGTTTTAAAAAATATAAAGAAAGCACTGTATATTAAAAATTTTAATGTCAATAAGGCTTCGGTTAAAGTAATAAATATTGAAAACGATTCAATAATTTTAAGTACAAACAACTTAAATTTTTTAATGACGCAAATTTCGATAAATGATGCTTTAGACACTAAAACACTTTTCAAATTTAAGTCAAGTACAGTGTCAGCAAATAACTTAAAATATCAGGTTGGTAAGTTTGAAAACCTAAGTATTGATACACTAAAAATAGATAATACTAAAACCACATTGTCTGGATTTAGTTTTAAAACAAAATATGATAAGACAGAATTGTCAAACAAGATAGCCACAGAGCGAGATCATTTTGATTTGATTAGTCCAGAAATAATAATGGATAATCATAACTTTAAATTTGATAACACTAAGTTTTTTGGATTTACATCAGATAAAATAACCATTACCCAACCTGATTTTACTATTTATAGAGATAAGCTTGTTGCAGACGATTTGTCCACAAAGGATTTATATAGCAAAATGTTGAGAACACTAAATATAAAGTTAGACCTTAAGCTTATTGAGATTGTAAAGGGTAAAATTGCCTACCAAGAAAAAGTAAAACCAGAGAATGAAGCAGGACAATTAACATTTAGTGATTTTAACGCAACACTAAGTCATGTTAGTAATACCTATAAAAGTCCAATAAAAACTAAAATTAAAATTGATTGTAATTTTATGCAAAGCACACCTCTTAAAGTGGATTGGTCTTTTGACGTAAATGATAAGCAGGATAATTTTGTGTTTAAGGCGGATTTAGGAGGCTTAAAAGCAGATCACTTAAATCAATTTATGCAACCTAATTTAAACTTAAAATTAGAAGGCGACTTAGCTAAAACAATGTTTACAATAGATGGTAATGCAGTAACCTCTAATGTAGACTTAAAAACAAAGTACACTAATTTTGATATTATTTTACTTAAAGAAAACGGTAACGAGAAAAATAAATTATTATCAAAAATCATTAATATTTTTGTTTCAAAGGATAGCAAAGACGCTATAGATAATTTTAGAGATAGTAACACTAAAACAGTAGAACGTGACCAGACTAAATCAATATTTAATTTTGTTTGGAAAAATGCGCAAGCAGGATTAATCTCTGCTATGGCAGGTGACGGTAAAAAAGATAATTGATTGTTTATAATTAATAACAAATCTTTAGAGTAAAAACAGAGGGTTTGGTTAATTTTGCTTTTTTTAAAAAGAATATAAATTGGAGAAATATTTAAGTCAGTTAAACGAAGCACAATACGCGCCAACAGTTCAAAAAGATGGACCTATGATTATTATCGCAGGTGCAGGTTCTGGAAAAACACGTGTGCTAACCTACAGAATAGCCTATTTAATGAATCAAGGTGTGGACTCTTTCAACATCTTAGCATTAACCTTTACAAATAAAGCAGCTAAAGAAATGAAAGGCAGAATTGCCGAAATTGTAGGTGCAAGTGAGGCTAAAAACTTATGGATGGGAACCTTTCACTCGGTTTTTGCTAAAATCTTACGTTTTGAAGGACATCATTTAGGTTATCCTAGTAATTTCACTATTTATGATACCCAAGATTCTCAAAAATTAATGGGTTCTATTATTAGAGAAATGGGTCTAGATAAAGACTTGTATAAAACCAAACAAGTATATAGTAGGATTTCATCTTACAAAAACAGTTTAATTACAGTAAAAGCCTATTTTAATAATCCAGAATTAATGGAGGCAGACGCTATGGCTAGACGCCCAAGAATGGGTGAAATCTACCAAGCTTATGTGGAGCGTTGCTTTAAAGCAGGAGCAATGGATTTTGATGATTTATTACTTCGTACTAACGAGTTGTTAACACGTTTTCCATCAGTATTAGCGCAATATCAAGATAAATTTAGATACATATTAGTGGATGAGTATCAGGATACTAACCATAGTCAATATTTAATTGTACGTGCTTTAGCAGACCGTTTTCAAAACATTTGTGTGGTAGGTGATGATGCACAAAGTATTTATGCCTTTAGAGGAGCAAACATTAGTAACATCTTAAACTTCCAGAAGGATTATGAAGATGTAAAAATGTACCGATTAGAACAAAACTACCGTTCTACAAAAAATATTGTTGGTGCAGCAAACTCTGTTATTGAGCATAACCAAACTAAATTAGACAAAATAGTTTGGACTGCAAATGTCGAAGGACCCAAAGTACAGGTGCATCGCAGTTTAACAGATGGTGACGAAGGTCGTTTTGTTGCAAGTGCCATTTGGGAAACTAAAATGACAGACCACGTTCCTAACAGCGATTTCGCGATTTTATATCGTACCAATTCACAATCGCGTGCAATGGAGGAAGCTTTACGTAAACGAAACATTCCGTATCGTATTTATGGAGGCTTGTCTTTTTACCAAAGAAAAGAAATTAAAGATGTTACAGCATACCTAAGATTGATTCTTAATCCATCAGATGAAGAGGCCTTAAAACGTGTCATTAATTATCCAGCTCGTGGTATTGGTCAAACAACTATTGATAGATTAATGGTTGCAGCTAATGAGTCAGGAAAAACTATTTTTGAATTATTAGAAAACATTGATAGCGCAAACATTAACATTAATACAGGTACAAAAAATAAGCTTAAGGATTTTGTAACCCTTATTAAAAGCTATCAGGTAATGAATCAAACAGCCAATGCTTTTGATTTAGCGGAATATGTTACTAAAACTAGTGGTTTAATAAAAGAATTTAATAAGGATAATACTCCTGAAGGTGTAACACGTTTAGAAAATGTAGAAGAATTACTAAATGGTATTAAGGACTTTGTTGAAGGACAAATGGAAATCGCAGACTCTAAAGATGATTTAGCCGAGTTTTTAGAAGATATAGCTCTGGCAACAGATTTAGATGGAGACAAAGGTGATCCTGATCACGTGGCATTAATGACCATTCACTCATCCAAAGGGTTAGAGTTTAGTAATGTATTTATTGTAGGATTAGAAGAAGATTTATTTCCAAGTGCAATGAGTATGAATACACGAAGCGAGCTAGAGGAAGAGCGTCGTTTATTTTATGTAGCCTTAACTAGAGCCGAGAAAAAAGCCTATTTAACCTACGCCTTGTCACGTTACCGTTGGGGAAAATTAGTAGACTCAGAACCTAGTAGATTTATTGAAGAAATTGACGATCAATTTTTAGACATTATAACGCCAATTGAAGAGCGACGCATAAACCCAATGTTGTCTGCAGATATTTTTGGAGACACACCACCTAATAAGGTAAGATTTAAAAAACCAGTGCAACCTAAATTTAAAAAGAAAGACAAAGCAAAGCCTGTCAATTTTGAGATTAGTGCACCTAAAAAACTTAAAAAAGCATCAGAGATTAAAGCTCCTGCTGAAGCTAACTTATTTGGAGGAGAATTAACAGTAGGTAATCGCGTTAAGCATTTAAAATTTGGTAGAGGAGAAGTCCTAAGTATTGAAGGTAAAGGTGGTGACGTTAAAGCTGAAATTGATTTTGAATTTGGTGGTAAAAAGAAACTTTTGCTACGTTTTGCTAAATTAGAACTAATTGGATAATATTTAAATATTTTATTATGGCAGACTTTATCAGAATTTACGAAGAAAACCCAAATCCCAAGGAAATTAAAAAGGTAGTAAACATCCTTAAAAAAGGAGGACTTATTATTTATCCTACAGATACGGTTTATGGTTTAGGATGCGATATTACCAATACAAAAGCTCTAGAACGTATTGCTAGAATTAAAGGTGTAAAACTTGACAAAGCCAATTTTTCTTTTATTTGTCACGACCTTAGTAATCTGTCGGACTATGTAAAGCAAATAGATAGTACAACATTTAAAATATTAAAACGAGCATTACCTGGACCTTATACCTTTATTTTACCTGGTTCAAAAACATTACCTGCTGCTTTTAAAAAGAAAAAAGAAGTTGGTATTAGAGTGCCCAATAATGCTATTGCTTTAGATATTGTTAAGGCTTTAGGTAATCCAATTGTGTCCACATCTATTAGAGATGATGATACTATTTTAGAGTACACTACAGATCCCGAATTGATTTTAGAAAAATGGGATAACTTAGTGGATTTAGTTATTGATGGTGGTTATGGAGGTAATCAAGGATCAACAATTATTGATTTGTCAGGTGACGAACCTGAAATAATAAGAGAAGGAAAAGGTAGTACCGAGATTTTTTAGTTGATATTTTAAACACACCAACTAACAATCAGATTATTTACATCTATCTTAAACGCATGATGTAAAAAACGATAAGAATTTAAACAAAAAAAAGCCCAACTTATAAAGTTGGGCTTTTATATTTCAATTAAATGAATTATTTCTCTTTAGATAAACTCTTCATTTCAGTTTCAATCATTTCGTAAAACTGATCAATCTTAGGTAAGATGTAAATCTTAGTTCTTCTGTTAATTGCTCTGTTTTCAGCAGTATCATTTGGTACTAAAGGTAAATGATCACCACGTCCAGCTGCAATTAATTGCTGAGGTTTAACACCTAAGTCTTGTAATGCTCTTACAATAGCAGTACTACGTTTGACACTTAAGTCCCAGTTGTCTACTAACACACCACCTTTGTTGTAAGGTACGTTGTCTGTGTGACCTTCTACCATTGCTTCAAAGTTTGGTTTTCCATTAATAACTGTAGCTACTTTTCCTAAGATTTCGTTAGCTCTAGTAGTAATGTTGTAGCTTCCACTCTTAAATAATAACTTGTCAGATAAAGAAATGAAAACAACGCTTTTCTCAACATTGATTTCGATATCTGGATCGTTTAATCCAACTTCTTTCTTTAAACTTGTTACTAAAGCTAGTGTTACACTGTCTTTTTTAGTTAAAGCGTCTTGTAATCTTGTAATTCTCAAGTCTTTTTCTTTTAAACTTTCTAAAGATTTTTCAACATTTTTAGCGCCTTGAGCAGTTAACATTGTCATATCTTTAGTACTTTCAATCAATGCAAGATTATTTGCTTTCATGTCTGCTAAACGTGCTTGTAATTCTGCAAGACGAGCTGCAGATGCTGCTTCGTCAGCTAAACAAGAGTTAAGTTTAACAGTTGCTGTGTTCAATAAATCCTGTGTTTCTTTTTGTTTTGCTTCTAATGCAGCAAATTCTTTTTTAGACACACAAGAGCTTAATAATAGTAGTGCACCTGCACTAAATAAAAGGATTTTTTTCATAATTTTTAAATGATAAATTAAATTTATACACACCAAAAGTATAAATAATTAAAATGTTAAAATACGCTTTAACAAAACTTTTGCTAAAACTGAAATTTAATTTGGATCAAAAATTAGCTTTAAAATTTTAAAGTTAAATTTTTAATATTCAATCGTTTAGTTGTCAGTCTGTTGTCAGATTGGGTGTTTTATTAAAATTGAAACGGTTAAGTCAATTAGTAACCTAGTAATAAGATTTAAACATTACTTTGTAAACGTTTTGTTTTTTAAAATAAAATAGTCGTAAACTATTGATTTTGTTTGGTAATAGTTAGCTTTTTGCGAGATAGTTTTGCGCTTTTTTAATAACTCAGGCAAGTGTCTGTAAAAAGATAGGTGTGCTTTTAATATTGCTAATAGGTGATTAGGTTTAAATTCTATTAAAAATTTAAAGGCTGCAATACCATCTAATATTAATCTGGCTAAGATTAATAAAGTAATGTTTCCTTTGGCATTTTTAGTTAAAGTAAACAAGCTGTTTCTAAAATTTAGATAGGTTTTTTTAGGACTACTTGCGTCTAATGTTGCTCCACCAACATGATATACTGTGCTATTATTTATGTATTTGGTTAAATAGCCTTTATTATATGCTCTCCAACATAAATCAATTTCTTCCATATGGGCAAAATAGGATTTGTCAAATCCATGCAAAGCTTTAAAGGTAGATTGTCTAATAAATAGGCAAGCACCTGATGCCCAAAAAATGGTTTTGTTGTGGTACTGATTGGTGTCAACTTCAATAGTATTAAAAATTCGACCTCTGCAATATGGGTAGCCATATTTGTCTATAAAACCTCCTGCAGCTCCAGCATATTCAAATTTTTCTTTGCTTTTGTAATCTAATATTTTAGGTTGTATAATCGCTGTTTCTGGTTGATTTTTAAAAGTTTCTAAAACAGGCACTAACCAATTGGGTGTTACTTCTATGTCGCTATTTAATAAACAGTATATGTCTTCTTTAACAAATGGAAGTGCGTCGTTATAGCCTTTTACATAACCTCCATTTTCTGAGTTTTGAATAATTATAATCTCAGGATATGTAGCTTTAACAAATGCAACAGAGTCGTCTGTTGAGGCATTGTCGGCAACATATATAGCTGCATCTTGAGAGTAGGACATCACTGATGGTAAAAATTGCTCAAGCAATGCTTTTCCATTCCAGTTAAGTATAACGACTGCTATTTTCAAATCTTTAAAAAGGCGTTTAGGTGTTAAAACAATTGATTATGACTTAATCTCAGCTATTGTTTTTGGTATTCTGGTATGTCTTTTAAAAAGTGGTATTGTTCTGCCTTAAAATCCATACTGCAATAATAATGATTTAAACCGTTTGTTACCATTAAATAGGTTGCATTTAATGCTAAATTATAGCGTGCTATTTGGTCAAAAGTGTTTTGTTTTATTTCTATTTTAGGCGCTTTACACTCAACAATTAAATGGATGCTTCCATCTGTATTAAAAATTACAATGTCATAACGTTTTTTTAAATCGTTGACTTTTAGTTCTTTTTCAACATTAATTAAAGAAATAGGATATTTTTTAACCTCAATTAAATAATGTACACAATGTTGTCTGACCCATTCTTCAGGTTGAAGGACCATAAATCTTTTACGTATAACATCAAAAATAGATACTTTATTTTCGTTATTTTTGAATCGAAACACAAACTTTGGAAAGTTTAACTCTTGCATTTAACGGTAATCAGTTTTTTTCAAAGTTAAACTTCAAAAGTCAAAAACCAAATTTTTAAATTTTTTTCCTTTGGACGAAGTCAAACAGTTAGTTACTGATATAAAAAATAAGCAGCTTAAACCTATCTATTTATTAATGGGTGAAGAGGCTTATTACATAGATAAAATATCTGATTTTATAGAAAAAACCGTTTTAACGGAAGAAGAGCGTGGTTTTAATCAAATGGTTTTATATGGTCGTGATATAACTGTGGATGACATTGTAAGTAACGCTAAACGTTACCCTATGATGGCAGATCGTCAAGTAGTCATTGTAAAAGAGGCTCAGGACTTGTCAAGGACCATAGACCAATTGGCAGATTACGCTAAAAAACCACAACCTACAACGGTTTTAGTTATTTGTTATAAGTATAAATCTGTAGATAAACGTAAGGCAGTTTACAAGGCTATTAAGAAATCAGGTCAAGTTTTTGAGAGTAAAAAACTTTACGAAAACCAAGTACCAGATTGGATTAGTCGTGTGTTGTCGCCAAAAGGCTATTCAATAACACCCAAAGCATCACAAATGTTAGTGGAGTTTTTGGGTACAGACTTAAGCAAATTAAGTAATGAGTTAAATAAATTGCAGATTGTATTACCAAGAGATACGCAAATAACTCCAGATCATATCGAAGAAAATATAGGAATAAGTAAGGATTATAATAACTTTGAATTACGTAAAGCTATTGGTGCAAAAAATACAGCACAAGCCTTTAAAATTGTACATTATTTTGCTGAAAATCCAAAGGATAATCCTATGGTTTTAACAGTCTCATTATTATTTAGTTTTTTCTCTCAACTATTACATTTACATGGCATGTCTGATAAAAACCCAAGAAGTGTAGCGTCTGCATTGCGTGTTAATCCTTATTTTGTAAACGAATATATTGAAGCTTCACGCAACTATCCAATGCGAAAAGTTAGTCAAGTTATTGCAACCTTACGTGAGTTTGATGGTAAAAGTAAAGGTGTGGATAGTAATGCTGTGCCACAAGGTGATTTACTTAAAGAGATGTTGGTGAAAATTATGTATTAATGTATTATTACTAACTTAACCATACCTTATGAAGCCCTATTATATACTAGCAATATTACTGTTAAGTTTGTCGTGTAAAACAACACAAAACCTTCCTGATCCATTAGAAGCAGGATGGGAAGGACATAAAGTTTGCAAAGTATTACAAGACACTAAAAAGCAACGTATCTTAAAGTGTACCTTTCCAGCCAATGTTGGTCATGAGAAGCATTACCACAAACCACATTTTGGTTATACCTTAGCAGGAAGTACGTTTCAAATTACAGATGCAACAGGTACACGTACTATTCCTGTAAAAACAGGAGTGACTTGGTCTAAATCTAAAATTAGTCAGCACGAGGTGCTTAATGTTGGAGATAGTACAGCAGTTTATTTAATTATAGAACCTAAGTAGTTAATTTTTTTAACTAAGCACAACAGGTTTTAACACTTCCACAATTTTATTTAACACTTGATATTAAATCCAAGTTAAACTGGTTTTTAAATTCGTGTAACACTCCTATTTATAGTAATTTAGAGTGAAATTGAATTATTAACAACAAAAACCAAAAAAATAAAATGGAAAACTTAGAGAGAAAGAAAGTTGCAATTTTAGCAACCAATGGATTTGAAGAAAGTGAATTAAAAGAACCAATGAATGCTTTAAAAGAAGCAGGAGCAGACGTGCATATTGTCTCAGAAAAATTGGGACAAATTAAAAGTTGGGCAGACGGAAACTGGAGTAAAAGTTATGATGTAGATAAAACTTTAGATCAAGTGTCCCAAGACGATTATAATGCTCTAGTTTTACCAGGAGGAGTAATTAATCCAGATACCTTAAGGCGTAATGAAGATGCCATCAGATTTATTAAATCATTTTTTGCAAATAAAAAACCCGTTGCAGCAATTTGTCATGCACCATGGTTATTAGCAGAAGCTGGCGTACTACAAGGTCGTAAAGTAACTTCATTCAACTCTATTAAAAGAGATTTAGTAAATGCAGGAGCTATGTGGGAAGATAGTGAAGTAGTAGTAGATGAAGGTTTAGTAACTAGTCGTAATCCAAATGATTTACCTGCTTTTAATAAAAAATTAATAGAGGAGGTCTACGAAGGTAAACACAATATGCAAACTGCATAATTTATTTATAGATTGAATTTAAAAGCCAACCTTGAGGTTGGCTTTTTTTATGTTTTAATTTTAAACTACATATCTTCTAATTCAGAAGTATAATCATACTGTAAATCTTCATGTAACGCCAATATTTTTTTAGTTATAGCTTCAATATTTCGATCATACAAATTTGTTAAGGTTGTATTTCTAGAGATTGAAGGTTTCATAGCTTTTAGCTTCTTACAAAAGTATAATAGCAATTCGACTTCAGTCTCTTTATTAAGGGAGTATCTAATGTATTTTTTTGTGTTTCGTAAAATCTTACGTACACTTTTTTTAATGTAAAAAAAGCTGTCGGTATTAATTAATTCAAATTGCTCATCAATTTCAGCTTTAACGGTTTCAATATAACCAGCTTCACTATCCGCTTCAAATAATAAATAAGTTAATAACTCTTTGTTTTCTTTTTTAAAACGTGATAAACGTAAACATAATTCTGCCAATTCTTCATTGGTTTTATGTTTTAATTCTTTACGTATAGTAACAACAGATACAGCTTTCATTTAAATTTTATAATGTTTTTTTATCGTGCTTTTAACTATTATTAAGCGTACAATACCAATTATTAATATTATAGGAGCTATTGCTATTAATATGATGCCATACGTTTTTAAATCAGCAAGTAAATCTAATTTAAGTATGGTGATTCCTGTACCTAAAATCACTAAAAAGGTCCTAAAATAGGCTAAAAATGTGCGTTCGTTAGCTAATTTGGTTCGCTCAATAGCCAACCAGTCTCTTGTTGTTAAATCGGTTTGTTCTATCATAATTTTTTAATAGATTTTAAAGGTATAAAAAAAGCAGTTATTTATAATGGCTATTATGCATTGTATGTGGTTTATATAGTCTAATTTTTATTATTAACGCTATTTAACGTCCTGTTAGTAATACTTTAAGTCGGGTTTAACACTGATTGGATAATGATACTTTATCTTTAAGTAAACCAAAAAAAGAAATTGATATGCCATTTATTACAAACAAAAACACAACAGAAAACGTAGATATCTTTTATGAAGATTACGGAAAAGGACAGCCAGTAATTTTAATTCATGGTTGGCCTTTAAGTAGAAAATCTTGGGAACACCAAGTTTGGAAAATTGTAGAGTCAGGATACAGATGTATCTCATACGATAGAAGAGGATTTGGTATTAGTAGTGCACCTTGGAGAGGATACGATTATTCTGCGTTAGCTAGTGATTTAGATGAAATTATAACACAGTTAGACCTTGATGATGTTATTATCGTAGGTTTTTCGATGGGAGGAGGAGAAGTTGTTAGATATTGTACAGATTTTGGAACAGATAAAGTTGCTAAAACTGCCTTAATAAGTAGTATTATTCCGTTAGTAAAGCAAAAAGAAGATAATCCATCTGGTGTTGCTGAAAAGGATTTAAAGGATATTCAAAATGCTTTAGAAGAGGATAGAGTAGGCTTTTTAAAAGAATTTTCTAAAGGCTTTTATAACTTTGAAGACAATAAAGATAAAATTAGTCAGGCACAATTAGATTATGATTTTGTAATTGCATCGCATGCCTCACCAAGAGCTACAATCGAAACTGCTAAAGCATGGATGCACACCGATTTTAGAGATGAGTTAAAACATGTAGATGTACCAACATTAATTGTACATGGAGATAGTGATGCTACTGTACCAATTGAGACCTCTGCAAATCAAGCAGCAAAGGCTATTAAAGATAATGTCTTTACTGTAATTAAAGGTGCTCCTCATGGATTAAATATTACACATAAAGAAGAACTTAATACTATTTTAATAGATTTTATTAAGTCTTAACCAAATTATATTACAAAACAAAAAAAGCTCATCTTTTTAGATGAGCTTTTTTTATATACTATTTAAAACCGTTTGCTAATTATCTTAATTTAGGAAAATTAGCAGGATTAGATTCATGCATTACAGCATAAACAGCTTCAAATACATCTTCAGTTGATGGTTTAGAGAAGTAGTCTCCATCTGTACCATAAGCAGGTCTATGTGGTTTAGCAGCTAATGTTTTAGGTTGACTGTCTAAATATTTAAAGGCATTTTGCGTGTTAATTACCTGATCTAAAATATATGCAGATGCTCCACCAGGAACGTCTTCATCAATAACCATTAATCGGTTTGTCTTTTTAATACTATTTACAATGTCATGATTGATGTCAAAAGGTAATAAAGATTGAATGTCAATAATTTCTGCATCAATACCAACTTCAGCTAACTCTTTGGCAGCTTGTTGTACTATTCTTAAAGTTGATCCATAAGATACTAAAGTAATATCTGCACCTTCTTTAATAGTTTCTACAACTCCAATTGGTGTTGTAAACTCACCTATATTAGAAGGTAATTTTTCTTTTAATCTATAACCGTTAAGACACTCAACAATTAAAGCAGGCTCGTCACTTTTTAAAAGGGTGTTGTAAAAACCTGCAGCCTTAGTCATATCTCTAGGGACTAACACATGTATACCTCTAACTAGGTTTAAAACGCCTCCCATTTGAGATCCAGAGTGCCATATACCTTCTAGTCTGTGTCCACGAGTACGAATAATTAGTGGTGCTTTTTGACGACCTTTAGTTCTGTAACGTAAAGTTGCTAAATCATCACTAATAATTTGTAAAGCGTATAAGATATAATCTAAATATTGGATTTCGGCAATTGGACGTAACCCACGCATAGCCATACCAATACCTTGACCTAAAATGGTTGCTTCTCTAATACCAACATCAGCAACACGTAACTCGCCATATTTTTCTTGTAAACCTTCTAAACCTTGGTTAACATCTCCAATGTTTCCTGCGTCTTCACCAAAGACTAGAGTTTCTGGATATTTATTAAAGATGGTATCAAAATTTTCTCTTAATACTACACGACCATCTACATCTTCAGCATTGGCGTCATAACTAGGTTTAATTTCTTTAATATGAATGGCAGATGACGAGCTCTCGTTATATAAATCAGAGCTATATAATGGCTGTACTTTAGTGAAAAAAGTGTCAATCCATTGTAATAATTGTTGTTTTTCTGCAGAGTTTTCAGAAATCACATAACGTAGTGCTTTTCTTGCAGCTGAAACAGCGTCTTTTCTATTTGGTTCTCCAATAGCTTTAAGATCGTTAACTATTTTTTCAATAAAAACTTTGTTAGCGCTAGATTTTGCAACATTTGATAGTAGGTTTACTAACTCTTCTTTTTCAGCTAAAGCAGGTTTTAGGTAATTGTTCCAAGCTGCTTTTTTAGCTTCTCTAACTTGCTTTTTTATATTTTTTTCAATGGTTTGTAGTTCTTCGTCAGTAGCAATACTGTTTTCGATTAACCACTCGCGCATTTTTAGGTTACAATCATTTTTAGCTTCCCAGTTTAAACGGTCTTTGTCCTTGTAACGCTCATGCGATCCAGACGTTGAGTGACCTTGAGGTTGTGTCAACTCATTAACATGTATTAAAACTGGTACATGCTCTTCTCTTGCTATTTTTGCAGCCTCTTCATAAGTTGCTATTAGATTAGCATAATCCCAACCTTTAACTCTTAGGATTTCGTAACCATTATTATCTTTATCACGTTGAAATCCTTTTAAGATTTCAGAGATGTTTTCTTTAGTTGTTTGGTGTCTTGCATGTACAGAGATTCCGTATTCATCATCCCAAACGCTAATTACCATTGGCACTTGTAAAACACCAGCAGCATTGATGGTTTCAAAAAACAAACCTTCACTTGTACTTGCGTTTCCTATTGTTCCCCAAGCTATTTCATTACCATTAACAGAAAAATTGGTGGTATCAATACCTTTTACATTTCTGTAAATTTTTGATGCTTGTGCTAAACCTAATAATCTAGGCATTTGTCCTGCTGTAGGAGAGATGTCTGAGCTTGAGTTTTTTTGTTTTGTTAGATTTTTCCAGTTTCCGTTTTCATCTACGCTATGCGTTGCAAAGTGTCCACCCATTTGTCTACCTGCAGACATTGGTTCTTGAGATAAATCTGTATTGGCATATAATCCAGCAAAAAATTGCTCTATTGTTAGCTCTCCAATAGCCATCATAAAGGTTTGGTCACGATAGTAACCTGATCTGAAATCTCCATTTTGGAAAGCCTTAGCCATAGCTAATTGAGGGACTTCTTTACCGTCACCAAATATTCCAAACTTAGCTTTTCCGGTTAACACTTCTCGACGTCCTAGTAAGCTACATTCACGACTGGTTACAGCAATGTGGTAATCTTTAAGAACTTCAGTTTTAAAATCTTCAAAAGACAAGTCTTTTTTATTGTTAACTTTTGTTTGCATGTGTAAGGAATTATTTGAAACAAATTTAATCAAAATTTGTCGGTTTAGCAATATCAAAAAATCTTAAAATAATGTGAATTATTCAATAATTAAGCCTTAATTAGGCTTATTTAATAAATTAATCGCAAAAAACAGGAATCCGCTAAGAATTTATTAATACCAACGTCTAGTAAATAGACCTAATAAGGTTTTAGGAGACAGGGTAACTATAAACCTGATTTTTTCGTCATAATTTGGTTGTGCAATTTCCCAACCTAAATTAGAGTAAATAGGGAAGTATAACTCAAAATAATCTTCAACTAGATTTAATCTTATACCAGAATCGTAAACAAATTCTGGGCTAAAGTTTTGATTTTTAATAACTCCTGCATCACCATAAAACATAATATACCTCCAAAGCGTTGCACTAGTGTTAATGGTTGTCATCCATTGATTAGCAAAAGGTTGAGATAGTTTAGATTTAAAACCTCCTTCTGCAATTATAATTTGTTGGCTTAAAACACCTGTTTGTTCGCTTCGACCTAAGTAATTGTAATCAAATAAATAATCTGTTGGTCTGTCTAAAGCAAAACTAAAAAAGTCAGAATCTTGATACGTGTCATTGTATAAAAACAAACCAGAAAAGACCCTTAAATTAAACTGTTTGTTATGTTCGTTTAAGTTTCTAAACTCTAAAGTTGCCGATATTTTACCAAAGTTTTTAGCAAACTGTACATCTGTAAATAATGACGCGTAGTCTTTTAAATTGTTGTCAACCACTCCATATTTAGCATTAAATACTGAGTATTTAGGCTCTCCATCTGTTTCAAATTCACCTGTTGGGTCAACTTCTCTATTAATATTAATGTATCTAAAAGATAAAAACTCACGTTTATTATCTCTTAAGTCTTTATGATTTCTAAAATTATAATCAATAAAAGGTGTAAATGAAGTATAGCTTAGGTTTGGAGCGTAATTGTAATAATTACCAGACAATCCATAACGTGTCCTGAAATTATCTGTCCCTTCAGGACGTGCATTGTATATTAATGATGCACTACCAACAACTTGATTACTCTTAAATCCATATTTAGGACTTAATTTGTATAAAAAACGTTTACTAAGTAAGGTTTTATTATATAATTTTAAGCCTGGAGATAAGCCATCATAAAAATTATATTCAAACTCTGGCATAAAAAAGACTTGATTATAATTTGGGTCTTCAATGTCCTTAAATAATCTAAATTGTAAAGGTTTATTGGTTAGAAAAAAGCCATTTAACTTTTTATAGTTGTTACGTTGGTTAAATTCTGGTATGACGTTATCGTAATTTAAAGCCAATTGATCAACGTTAGTATTGGCTATTGTAATGGTTTTATTTCCGTTAAAACCTTCTATCCATTGTTTAGATGTAATGCTATCGTTTTGTAAAGTAAACAGCGATATAGGCATGGTGTTATCTCTAAGATTTTTAAGTGTAATCTTAATAGAATCTTCTGACTTTTTAATTTTTTTAATTTTAAAATCTATCTTTTTACTAGTGCTAACGTAGTCTTCAAAAAACCAATCAATATTTTTAGAAGTTTTAGACCTTAATATAGTTTCAAAATCCTTTGGTGTTGTTCGTTTTAATTTAGTTTGTTTAACAAAATCACTTAATGTTTTGCTGACAATAGCGTCTCCAATGTAATCATCTAAATAATTAAGTCCAATTGCAGCTTTATACTTGTTAGAAATATTTTTGTTGAATTTTAATAACGAATCCTTAGCCATGCCAATAGGTTGGTCAATATTGGTACGTGCCATGTGCATATATAAAAACGAATATTGATCGTTAAAATTAAGATCTGCAGCATGAAAGGCTCTAACTCCCCAAACATTTGCTAGTTTACCTAATATTTTTTGGTCTGGATAAAAGTTTTCGACGTATTTCATTAAATAATATACGTGTATACCATCTAACAACCATTGCTCTTCTCTTGGATTTATTAATAACGTGTTTTCTAAATAAACCTTTAAAGTGGTTTTAAGTAATTTAAGTTCGTATTGAAACGTATCCTCAAAAGGTCTAATAAAATCTGGAAGTAGATTTAGTCCGTAAATAGGGTCTTTTTTGTAATCTATCCACGTTAGCAATACTTTTTCATGAGGATAATCACCTAAATTATTAGTTATAAATTGGGCAACACGGTCTGTTGCAATAGCAACTTCAGCAGGTTCTAAATTTTCAGTATCAATATTAGATTGGATATTAAAAAAGTCGGTTTCTACAGTATTGTAATCGTTACGTTTTACTAAAGAAAACTTAGAATTAATCCTATCTTTCCCTTTAAAAACAGTAGTTGTGGTATCACCAATTTCATTTTTAAAAATATTTAATTCACTAATAGGCGTAAATTTATTAGGGTAGGTGACTTTTAGGGTTAAATCTGCTGGCTCCACAAATAAGTCTTCCAAATCTTTATTGCTGTAATAATGCCACGATCCATCAAACACAGCAGGAGTAATGTACCAAAACCTAAGATTATAGTCTCCAGAATCTGTAACACCATACCTAGTAAATTTATTATTGGGTATTTGAACTATGTATGTTAGCGTTAAATTATAAGATTGATTGGGCTGTAAAGGTGTATTAAGCGCTACCTTAATTACATCTGGATGCTTAATTAAACGTTCAAAAAAAGTCGGTTGATTAGATTGTTTGATGCTTGTTATGGCAGTATAACCACGATCTTCATTGTTTGCAAAATGAAATGTAGTTTTAAACTCGTCTGCAAAACGCTCAGCAAGTGGTGTTGTTTTTGAAGAATAACTATGACTCCAATCATTTAAATAAATGGTATCCAAAACCGTGTTACTTTTATTTTGATATTGGATAGTTTGGGTAATATTTATACTGTTTTTTTGAGTGTCAAAAATGGCATCAATATCAATAATATTTTGGCTTAAAGCCGAAATGCTACTTAATAAAAAACAAATAAAAATATAATAGTTTAGCTTCAATTGACTTTTATAAACTTTAAAGGTTGAACGTTAATATTGTTAAGTGAAATGTAATATATTCCGTTTGATAAATACGAAACATCAACGTTAATAGTTTTGTCTTTTACAAAAATTGTTTTTACAACCTGACCTAAAGTATTGTAAATCTTTAAGTTATTGTTTTTGTGTAAAGCTGTGTTAATTTTTAATTTAAGTAAACTTGTTACCATATTAGTGCCAATAATCTCAAAAACTGGTTGTTTTAATGTAATCTCAGGTACATTTAAAAAGTTTTGATTGGTTTCTATATTTAAAGTAACGGGAAGGTGGTCACTAAAATTGTGTAATGATTCTCTAATACTTTCAGAGAATAAAGGACCAGCACAATCAGGACTATTAATAGCTACATTCCAACAATTTTCATTGTTATTGTTGCCAAACACTTGGTAACTACCAGGTGTATACTGTAACTCTGGATTATTAACCATTGAGGTGCTTGTTAGTATAAAATCAAATCTGTCGTCAATACCACCTGTTGTACCACCTAAACCAGTTGCTGTTCTGGTAGACTGTGTAAAAACATCAACATAAGTTTGGTTGTTATGCCAACTACCCATCCTATTAGCTGGATCTATAAAAGTAATGTTGTTTGATGGATTAATAAACTCTTGAAAAGCAGGCTCTGAATTAGTGTACACATTAAAATCTCCTGCTAACAAAAAATATTCAGTGCTTAAAAAAGTAGAAAGATAGGACGTTAAGTCCTGTGCCATTTGTAGACGTAATTGTTGGTTTTCAGTACCACTTGATGCTTTTAAGTGACAGACAATAACGTTTAAATATATTGGGTCAGTGTCTTGATTAAGTGTATTTAATTTTAATTGATAATGGTTAAAGTCTCTATAAATTGTAGTTACTTGATTTTGTCCTTCCAAACTAAATTTTGTGCTATCAAAATAGATTAAGTTTTGCAAGTCGTTTTGGTCTCCTAAGTTATTATCGCTTGAGTTAAGTGTAAAGTTTGCCATTTGATAATTAACATTAATGCTTTGTTGCATCATGTTTAAAATAGCATTTGCTCCAGAGCTGTTATTAAGCTCGCAAACCATAAAAAGGTCTGGTTGGTAATTGGATAAAATAATGTCTAGCTCGTCTAGACGATCACTAGCAGGTTCTTGTAGTGGAAAATTTAATAAATTATAAAACATAGTTTTAAAGGTGTCTTGTGCATAGACACCTGAAAAACTAAGTAATATTAATACGTATAAAATTTTCTTTATCATTAAATGTTTTAGAAATTAGGGCTTAATCCATAATCTTTGTAGAAGCTATCTAAAATATCTACAACTTCTTCTGCTGTATCTACTAAATGTATTAAATCTAAGTCACCTTCGCTAATATTTGCGAAACTATCTAAAAGTGTGGTTTTAACCCATCCCATTAAACCTTCCCAAAAGTCAGTACCTACAAGTATAATTGGGAATTTTTCGATTTTATTAGTTTGTATTAAAGTTATCGCTTCAAATAATTCGTCTAAGGTTCCAAATCCTCCTGGCATCACGACAAAACCTTGACTATATTTTACAAACATTACTTTTCTAACAAAAAAGTAGTCAAAATTGATGTTCTTGTCAGAATCTATATATGGATTATCGTGTTGTTCAAAAGGTAATTCTATGTTTAAACCAACAGATGTACCTCCTGCTAAATGTGCACCTTTATTACCAGCTTCCATAATACCAGGTCCACCACCTGTAATAACACCATAACCAGCATCAACAATTTTTGACGCAACATTTTCTGCTAACTTATAATACTTGTGGTCTGGTTTAGTACGTGCAGAACCAAAAATTGAAACAGAAGGTCCTATGGCACTCATTTTTTCAAATCCATTAACAAATTCTCCCATGATTTTAAAAATCGCCCAAGAATCATTTGTTTTTTTCTCATTCCAACCTTTTGGATGTTTTTCTTCTCTCATTATATAACTGTTTATTTTCTATTAATTATTTATTTATTTATTGTAAAAGTAACCATTGGGATTACTATTTTAATTCTTTCTTTAAAAATTTAGCTGTATAGCTTTTTTTATGTTTTGCAACCACTTCTGGAGTGCCTTCTACGACGACTTGTCCACCACCTTTACCACCTTCGTAACCAATATCAATTATATGATCAACGGTTTTTATGACATCTAAATTATGTTCTATAATTAATACAGTGTTTCCTTTATTTGCTAATTTATTTAAAACAATCATTAACACTCTAATGTCTTCAAAATGTAAGCCTGTAGTGGGTTCGTCTAAAATATAAAAGGTATTACCAGTATCACGTTTACTTAACTCGGTTGCTAATTTTATACGTTGAGCTTCTCCACCGGAAAGTGTTGTGCTTTGTTGTCCTAAGGTAATGTAACCTAATCCAACATCTTTAATTGTTTTTAGTTTTTTATGAATTTTAGGAATGTTTTCAAAAAAGTCAACACCTTCGTTTATAGTCATGTCTAAAACATCACTAATACTTTTTCCTTTATATCTAATCTCTAATGTTTCGCGATTAAAACGTTTACCTTGACAGGTTTCACATTCTACATACACATCAGGTAAAAAATTCATTTCAATAACACGTAAACCACCACCTTTACAGGTTTCGCAACGTCCTCCAGCAACATTAAAACTGAATCGTCCAGGTTTGTAACCACGTATCATGGCTTCTGGTATTTTAGCAAAAAGGCTACGGATTTCGTCAAAAGTTTTGGTGTAAGTTGCAGGATTACTTCTTGGTGTACGACCAATAGGAGACTGATTAATGTCTATAACCTTATCTATATGCTCTAAACCTTTAATGCTTTTATATGGCATTGGTTTTTTAACACCATTAAAGTAGTGTGCGTTTAAAATAGGGTAGAGTGTCTCGTTAATTAATGTAGATTTTCCGCTACCAGAGACACCTGTAATACCAATCATTTTACTTAAAGGAAATTTTACAGACACATTTTTTAGATTATTACCTGTACAGCCTTTAAGCTCTAGGAAGTGACCATTACCTTCGCGTCGTTTTTTAGGTATTTCGATTTCTCTTTTACCATTCAAATATTCTGCAGTAAGTGTTTTTTCTTTTAATAACTGTTTGGGTGTCCCTTGACTAATAATTTCTCCTCCATGTTTACCAGCTCTAGGTCCAATATCAATAACATGATCTGCACGTTCTATCATATCCTTATCATGTTCTACCACAATAACGGAGTTACCAATGTCACGCAAAGACACAAGGCTATTAATTAATTTTTCGTTATCACGTTGATGTAGCCCAATACTAGGTTCGTCCAAAATATAAAGTACACCAACCAATTGCGATCCAATTTGTGTGGCTAATCTAATACGTTGTGCTTCTCCACCAGATAACGATTTTGAGCTTCGGTTTAAAGACAAATAGTCCAAACCAACGTCTAATAAAAACTGAAGCCTAGCATTAATTTCTTTTATAATTTCTTCAGCAATTTTGACTTGCTTTTTGGATAAAAATTCGGGTAATTGTTTAAACCAAATGGCTAAATCACTAATGTCTTGATTAGCTAATTCAGCAATATTTTTACCGTTTACTTTAAAGTATAAAGATTCTTTTTTTAGTCTAGCACCTTGACAAACTGGACATTCTATTTTGTCCATATAGTCCTTAGCCCAACGTTTTAAAGAGGTTGACTCAGCATTTTTGTATTGATTTTCTATAAAGTTAGCAACACCTTCAAAGTCAATTTTATAGTCTCTAGTAATTCCTAAAGTTTTACTTTCTACCGAAAATTTTTCATTACCACCAAACATAATAATTTGTTTAGCTTCTTCTGGTATTGATTTATATGGATCGCTTAATTTAAAATTATAGCGTTCTGCAATGGTTTCAAATTGTTTAAAAATCCAACTCTTTTTTTCTGGACCATGAGGTGCCAGAGCACCTGTTTTTATGGATAACGTATCGTCAGGAACAATCTTTTTTTCGTTAACTTGATACAGAGTTCCGATTCCGTTACAATTATCGCAAGCACCTTTAGGCGAGTTAAATGAAAAATTGTTGGGTTCTGGATTTGGGTAAGAAACGCCAGAAGTTGGACACATTAAGCTACGACTAAAATAACGAGCCTCTTGTGTGTCTTGGTCAATAATCATTAATACATCATCACCATGGTACATGGCAGTATTAATACTTTCGGTTAAACGTTTGTCATTATCAACACCATCATCAATTTTAAGTCTATCAATTACAATCTCAATATCGTGGTTTTTGTAACGATCCAACTTCATACCTTTAACCAAATCCTTGATTTCGCCATCAGTACGTACTTTTACAAAGCCTTGTTTAGCAATTTGCTCAAATAACTCGCGATAATGTCCTTTTCTAGAACGTACTACAGGAGCTAAAATATTTATACGTTTGCCTTTATAGCTTGAGGTAATTAACTCTTTAATCTGCTCATCGCTATAGCTCACCATCTTTTCGCCAGTATTATAGCTGTAGGCATCACTACCTCTTGCATATAATAAACGTAAAAAGTCATAAATCTCTGTAATAGTACCAACGGTTGACCTTGGAGATTTACTGGTTGTTTTTTGCTCAATAGCAATTACAGGAGATAAACCATCAATTTTATCAACATCAGGACGCTCTAAACCACCTAAAAATTGTCTTGCATAAGCAGAAAATGTTTCGATATAACGACGTTGTCCTTCAGCATATATGGTGTCAAATGCTAATGACGATTTACCACTACCAGATAAACCAGTAATAACCACTAGTTTTTCGCGAGGAATGGTCACATCAATATTTTTAAGGTTATGTGCTCTAGCACCTTTAACCTCAATGTTTTCTTCAAAATTACTCATAGCATTTAAGTGTTTTTGTCCAGAAATAGACAAAGCTGTAAAGATACGCATTTTGTAATTCTTTTAGAAATACAGTTTGTTAGGATTTTATTAATTATCACTATTTTTGAAATTATAAAAATTACGATAATGGAAATATTAGGAATAGGCTCTAGAATTAACCATCCAGAACACGGAAAAGGAGTGGTAACTAACCTTGATAGTAAACACTATTGGGTTACTTTTATTGAAAATGGATTAGAAACCATTGCTTTAAATGATGATTTTGAAGTTATTGAAGCTGCAGAAAACGAGGTGGATACTATTAGCCTTTTTGATATAGAAAGTAGCTTGGTTAGAATACTTAAAAAATATAGCGATGTCTCGGAAATTGTGCCAATTGGCGACAAGTGGAAAGGAGGCACCTTAGAGTTAAAACCAGCCGACAGTATCTTAAAAAGTAAAGCAATAAAAATTGAAGACTTTTTTCATAAAATTACTATGGTTAGAGACCGATTGAGAGTTATGGAACAAAAAGTTAACTCTAGTAATCTAGAACCATCTGAAAAAGTAGATTTACAACAATACATTACACGTATATATGGAAGCTTAACCACTTTTAATGTGTTATTTAAATCCAAAGAACAGCAATTTGTTGGGCAAAAAAGTAAGTAGTAAAACTTGCTTTTAATTTTAATAAGCAGTATTTAAACATTTAGTTTAAAACTAACTAATGTTAAAATACTGCTTATTTTATTTTGTGCCTTTTACGTCACCCATATCAAAACTAAAAAAGAATAATTGGTGGTTGGTTGGTAACTTTGCATTAGACTCGGTTGTTTTCCAGTCACTCCAAGAGGCTTCTAAACCTCCAATAGGTAAAATGTCTACCCACATTTTAAATTTTGTAGGCTTATAACTGTCATCTAAAATCCATAAATAAGAATCTCCAGGAGTAGTGCCTCCTTTAGAATATGTAACCAATAAAGCATCTTTGCCTTTATGTTTTACAATGCTTCTAGACGTACCTTGGTCAAGCACTTTATAAGGTGCAACTAACCAAAAGGAATCGTTGTTAAAGTAATTTGTTGCTGTTTGGATAAGCTCTTTTTTATCAGAGGAATTAATTTCCTGTTTATTTACAAAAACTTTACTAATAGACGGATTATTAAGGTTTAATATGACCTTGTTTTTTTTCCAATAAACTTCGCAGCTATTATTTTTTTTATCCCATTTGTAGTGGTGTTTACGCCTAAACGTCCATTCTAAATTATTAGTAGCCTTGTAAGCATCGGCATTTAAGGAAATAAGCATTTTATGAGCTAAAATATCTGCTTTTTTAGTTTGATTACCAATAGGTAAATCTTCGTTATATTTAAAGTAAACAAACCCAAAAAACAGTAAACTAGGTAATGTAAAAAAGATGATTACTCCAGCTATTATTTTTATTGTTTTTTTTAATTTCATTAAGTAAAAATTATATCGTTTTAAAATTTGGTTTAGTGTTTAAAATCCAATAGCAGTGTCATCACCACGTTTATCTGCACCACCTTCTAATTGACCATTGTCTAAAACTAAGATGCCATCTACTTTACCAATCACATCAGCATTTTTCTCTGTAATAGTATAGCCTTTTTGCTGTAATTGATTAACTAGGTCTTTAGAGAAAGAGTTTGGTTCCATCCTAATTTGGTCAGGTAACCATTGATGATGAAATCTTGGTGCATTAACAGCTTCTTGCATGGTCATATCATATTCATGCACATTTAATATAGTTTGCAATACTGATGTTATTATTGTGGATCCACCAGGAGTCCCTAAAGTCATGTATAGTTTGTCGTTTTTTTCTACAATAGTAGGCGTCATGGAGCTAAGCATGCGTTTTTCTGGTAATATGCTATTAGCTTCTGCACCAATTAATCCATACACGTTAGGCGTTCCAGGTTTGCTAGAAAAGTCGTCCATCTCGTTATTAAAGAAAAAGCCTAATTCTGAACTATATAACTTTGAGCCATAACCAGAATTTAAGGTGGTTGTTACTGCAATAGCATTACCAAATTGATCGACTATAGAATAGTGTGTGGTTTCATCACTTTCAATAATGTCAACTTTTCCATGAGAAATAGTACTTGAAGGTGTCGCTTTATCAAAGGAGAAGTTAGCCATTCTGTTTTTTAGGTACGCATCACTTAACAATTGATCATGAGGTATTGTAACAAAATCAGGATCACCTAAGTAAAAACTACGGTCTGCGTAAGCACGTCGCTCGGCTTCGGTTATAACCTGAATACTTTTAAGGCTATTATGCCCAAATTCATCTAAATTAAAATCTTCAATTTGCTTTAATATTTGAGCTAAACAGATACCACCACTTGAAGGAGGTGACATGGATATAATGTTTAAATTATCATATTCAAATGTTATAGGTTTACGCCATATGGCTTGATAACTTGCTAAGTCGTCAACCGTTATTACGCCACCATTAGCTTGAATAAAGCTTGCTAATTTTTTAGCGGTTTGACCTTTATAAAACTCGTCACGACCATTTAGCATTATGGCTTCCAAGGTTTTTGCTAAGTTTGGTTGTTTAATTGTGTCATTTGCAACCCATTTATTGGCAAACAATATCTGATTTTTGTTGACTTTTAAAAAATCTTCTCTTTTATCTTCTAAAACAGCTTGATCTTTTTTGGTAACTACAAATCCACGATTGGCAAGATCAATTACTGGCTGCATAATATCTTGGATTGGCAGTGATCCAAATTTTTCGTGTACTTCAAATAGTCCTGCAATAGTACCTGGTACACCAACTGATAATCCACCTTTTGTGCTTAAGTCAGGTATAATATTGCCTAAACTGTCTAAATACATGTTTTTGGTTGCTAATTTTGGTGCTTTTTCTCGGTAATCTAATGCGCCAATGCTACCATCCTCTAATCTATAAACCATAAAACCACCACCACCAATATTACCTGCATATGGGTAGCAAACAGCTAATGCTAAATCTGTTGCTATCATGGCGTCAAAGACGTTTCCGCCTTGTTTTAAAATAGAAGTTCCTATTTTAGAAGCTTCTTCTCTAGCGGAAACAACCATGGCTTGTTTGGTTATCAAACCTTGCTTGGTGTTTTTGTTACAATTAAAAAAGGTAATACAAATTATAACTAGTAAGGTTAGTTTTTTCATTGTTTGTTGCTTTGTAATGTGTCTAATGTTTGTTTTGAAAAGGTGATTAACTCCTCAAAAAAGCTTGTAAATTCAGTTTCAAATTCACTGTAAAATTCTTCTAATTCGTTAACAGCTAAATTCATATTAGAACGGTTTTTAGTACGTCTATTCATGCCTTCCAATACTTTTGTAATACCTTCAATAGATGCATAACTTAACAACCAATTGTCAGCCAAAAGATGAGGTATCATTTTTTGAATTCGGGAAGGTAAGATTTCAAAATTATCCTCTAGCGTATCATAAAAGTCATCCACATACTTAGATAAAGGTACATCTGAGTATTTTGACCAGTTTTTTGCTAAATAGTGGTCGTATAAAATATCTACAATCACACCAGAATAATGTCCATAATTTTTATGCAATCGTTTGGTGCTTTTTCTTACCGTTGGATGTGCATCGGTAAAGGTATCGATTTGTCTATGTAACAAAATACCAGTTTGGATGTCTTGTGGGTAGTCTTTGTATTTTTTTCCTCTAATACCATCTGCTATAAAGTTGCCAATGGTAATCATTTTATCGTTTCCGGAAAGATATATGTGTGCAAGAAAATTCATCTTATAAATATATGTATTTTTACCCTGTAAATTTTATAATTTGAAGCGATTACCCAATTTAGATGTTTTACGTTTTGTGCTAGCCACATTGGTTTTATTTTTTCATTTACCACAATTGTGTCGTAATCAGGGACTTCCATACTTTTTGGATGCTCCTGTATTTAATCGAGGTGTAGAAGCAGTATATATGTTTTTTGTCTTGAGTGGTTTTTTAATTATTAAAACCATTTATAGTGATAAACAGCGCGATGTTTTTTCTATACGTAAGTTTTATATACGTCGTGTTTTACGGATAGTTCCGTTGTATTATTTGGTTGTTATTTTTGGGTTTGTGTTTTATTGGATTATTCTTCCAAAATTAGAAATTCCGTTTACAAATAATTACCCTTTATGGGATGGTCTATTATTGTCTATGTTTTTTTTACCAAATGTATTTGCTAAGCTTTACATGCCTGGTGGTATTTTGGAAGTGTTGTGGTCTATTGGTATAGAAGAGCAGTTTTATATTATAGTGGCTCCACTCTTATTTTTGGTAAATAAAAATAAGGTTTTACAATTTTTAATAGGATTAACTGGGTTGTATTTTTTAATGTTTCATTTAAGCTTTTTTAGTTTTCTTAAAAGTTTTAATATGGTCTTTTTCTTTTTGTTTTTTGGCGGAATTGTTGCAATTCTTGAAGAAAAAAATCAGTTTCAATTTTTAAAAAAGAATAAGATTTACCCATTAATTACAACGGTTTTAGTCCTGTTGTATTTTTTAACAGATACATTTCATACTACAGACACTTATATATTTAATCTTATAACCATGGTGTTGTTTGGGTTGTTTATCCATACAATTGCCTATAATAATGTAGGTATTCAAATACAAAATAAATCACTTAATTACTTGGGACAAATATCTTATGGATTATATATGTATCATGTAATCGCATTAAACGCTGTAGTTTTCTTATTTTTGAAACTACAAATAGCTACAATTTTGAATGATGGGTTAACTATAGTTTTAATTTATATGTTAACTTTTACATTTACTTTTATAATGGCACATCTGTCTTATAAATATTTTGAAACCTATTTTTTAAAACTTAAAAACAAATTTAGAGAATGACACTTATAAAATCTATATCAGGAATTAGAGGAACAATTGGAGGAACAGTTGGTGATAATTTAACGCCAATAGATGCAGTAAAATTTGCATCAGCTTATGGTACTTGGTTAAAGCAACAACGTAGTAAATCCGACTACAAAGTAGTTGTTGGACGCGATGCACGTTTGTCTGGAGATATGATTCAAAACTTAGTAATGAACACTTTAGTAGGATTAGGAATACATGTTGTGGATTTAGGATTATCTACAACGCCAACTGTAGAGATTGCTGTACCAATGGAGCACGCAGATGGAGGTATTATATTAACAGCTAGCCATAATCCAAAGCAATGGAATGCTTTAAAACTTTTAAATGCCAAAGGTGAATTTTTGGATGGTGCCGAAGGACAGAAAATTTTAGAGATTGCAGAGTCTGATAGTATGACCTTTGCAGAAGTTGATGATTTAGGAGAAATTACTAAAAACGATGCTTATATAGATATACATATTGATGAGGTTTTAGATCTAGAATATGTAAACCAAAAAGCAATACAAAACGCCAACTTTAAAGTAGTAGTTGATGGTGTAAATAGTACAGGAGGAATTGCAATACCTTTATTATTGGAACGTTTAGGTGTTGAAGCAGTTAAATTATATTGTGACCCAACAGGTCATTTTCCGCATAATCCAGAACCGTTAAAAGAACATTTAGGAGATTTATCAAACGAAGTTAAAAAGCATAATGCCGATTTTGGTATTGTGGTAGATCCAGATGTTGACCGATTAGCGTTTATGGATGAAAATGGCGAAATGTTTGGAGAAGAATACACATTAGTAGCTTGTGCTGATTGGGTTTTAAGTCAAAACCCAGGAAATACAGTAAGTAACATGAGCTCCACTAGAGCCTTACGTGATGTCACTGAAAAACATGGAGGAACATACCAAGCTTCTGCTGTAGGAGAAGTCAATGTTGTGACTTTAATGAAAAAAAATAATGCAGTTATAGGAGGTGAAGGTAATGGCGGAATTATATATCCAGAATCTCATTATGGTCGTGACGCACTAGTTGGTGTTGCTTTGTTTTTAAGCTTATTAGCAGAACGTAAATTAAGCGTCAGTGAGCTTAGAAAAACCTACACAAGCTATTTTATGAGCAAAAAGAAAATAGAATTAACACCAACTTTGGATGTTGATGCTATTTTAAAAGCAATGGAAGAAAAGTATAGCCATGAGGATTTAACAACTATTGATGGTGTTAAAATTGACTTTGCAGAAAGTTGGGCACATTTACGAAAAAGTAATACAGAGCCAATAATTAGAATTTATACCGAAGCTAAAAGCCAAACAGAAGCGGATAGCCTAGCAGATAAAATCATTTCAGAAATCAAAACAATCGCTAATATTTAGTAATTTTACCTAATAATCAATTAGTTATGTACGTTACAAAAGCCCAAAGAACCGAAAAATCAGAATTAGAAACTTATTTTTCTCAATTTAGACAACACATTGTAGGGATAGATCAAGAGTTTGAATCGCCTTATGGTTTACAAAAAATGGTCTATACAGATTGGACAGCTTCTGGACGCTTATACAGACCAATTGAGGATAAATTATTAAACCAATTTGGACCTTTTGTAGCAAATACGCATACAGAAACAACTGTGTCTGGAACAGCAATGACAAATGCTTACCATAAAGCTAGGCAAATTATTAAAGGACACGTTAATACAAATGCAGACGATGTTTTAATTGTTGCAGGAAATGGAATGACTAGTGTAGTCAATAAATTTCAGCGTATTTTAGGATTAAAGGTTCCAGAAAACTTAAGAAAATTTACAACTATACCTGACGAGATACGTCCTGTTGTTTTTGTAACACATATGGAACACCATTCTAACCATACATCTTGGTTAGAAACTATGGCTAAAGTTGAAGTTATTCCTGCAGGAGATGACGGATTGTTTAGTTTACAAAATCTAGAAGTTTTACTAGAGCAGTATAAAGATTGTCCACTTAAAATAGCGTCTGTAATTGGAGGAAGTAATGTTACAGGTATTGAAACACCATATCATCAAATTGCAAAATTAATGCATAAAAATGGAGGTGTTTGCTTTGTTGACTTTGCATGTTCTGCTCCCTATGTTAATATTAATATGCATCCAGAAGATGAAGACGAGGCTTTAGATGCTATTTTCTTTTCGCCACATAAATTTTTAGGAGGACCTGGTACTTCTGGTGTATTAGTTTTTAACAAAAAGCTTTATAAAAATATGATTCCTGATTGTCCAGGTGGTGGTACAGTTAGCTGGACTAATCCTTGGGGAGAACATAAGTACATAGATAATATAGAAGACAGAGAGGATGGTGGTACACCAGGTTTTTTGCAAACTATAAAAACAGCTTTAGCCATTAAGTTAAAGGAGCAAATGGGTGTAAAAAATATGTTGGAAAGAGAGCATGAATTGTTACACCAAGTGTTTGCTAATTTAGAGCACGTGGATAATATTAAAATTTTAGCAGGAGATCAAAAAAAACGCCTAGGAGTAGTTAGTTTTTATATAGAAAATCTACACTTTAACCTTGGGGTAAAATTATTGAATGATAAATTTGGAATCCAAACACGTGGAGGTTGTAGTTGTGCAGGAACTTATGGACATTATTTACTACATGTAGACCAAGAGCAATCACATAGTTTGGTTAACGAGATATCTTTAGGAGATTTAATACGTAAACCAGGTTGGATACGTATGTCAATACATCCAACAACAACTTGTAATGAAATTGATTATGTCTGTGAAAGTTTAATTGCATTAGCAGAAAATCATGAAGAATGGGCTAAAGATTACGAGTATAACAAGGCAAATAACGAGTTTATCCATAAAACATTTGTGCCAAAAAACGACGTGAGAGTTAGTGATTGGTTTCAATTTTAACTAAGAGAGAAACGTTGTAATTAGTTTTATTCTACTGCATAAAAAAACACTCATAATTATATAATTATGAGTGTTTTTTTTATAACTAATTGTTATTAATTATTTAAAATCTTCTGGAGATTTGTCACGATGTTTCCAACGTTTGTGTGTCCATAAATAATATTGAGGTGCTTCGTGTATTTGTTTTTCAACCAATTTAAAAAAAGCATCAGTAATCTCGTAATCTTTAAAGTCGTTAGGGTTTTTTGCTAACGTAGTAAAAGTGGTTTCGTAATACCCTCTTTTAATTCGTTTAACAGCAAAATAAACAACAGCCATATCTAATTGTTTAGCTAATAGTTCGGCTCCAGTATGAGCAGGTACATTAATTCCCATAAAATCTAACCAATGGTGAGCTTTCCAAGGTTTTGGGCTTTGGTCAGACACAAAACCATTTATGGTTAATTCCCCTTTGTTTTTTGCACGTAATAAGGTGCTAAAAGTTTCTTTAGTGGTAATTAAATGAGAATTGTATTTGGCTCTAATACGTTTAACAAGCTTATCAAAATATTTATTTTCTAACTTTTTATATACTGCATAACCTTTGTGATTTACATGGTTTTGTAAAATAAAAATCCACTCCCAACTTCCGTAGTGAGCACACATTAATACTATACTTTTATTAGATTTACCATATTGATTAACTTCTTCTATATTAGGGAAAGTCATTCGTTTCATCATTTGTTTTTCGGTGATTGTTAAAGACTTAATAGCCTCAACAACCATATCACATAGATGATGGTAAAATTGTTTTCTAATTACCTTAATTTCTGCTTCAGATTTATTTGGAAAAACAAGGTTTAAATTTTCTTTTACCGTTTTCTTTCTATATCCAATGATATAATAGATTAAAACATATAAACCATCAGAAAACGCGTATAAAAGCCTAAAAGGAAGTATAGAAATCAACCATAAAAAAGGATAAATTAAAATATAAGCTAATAATTGCATGAATACTTATTAATTTTGCGAGAGCAAATATATGCTATATTTGACTTAAAGTTAAACTAGATAATGGGTAATTTAAATTTAATAACAATAATAATAATTGCAGCCAATGTTATTATCTCTTACAAGGGATTTGAAGATTATGCTTTTTTTGAAAAATATAAATTTAATGTTGGAGCCATAAAAAGAGGCGAGCAGTTTAGAATATTTACTTCTGGGTTTTTACATGTTAATCAACAACATTTACTATTTAACATGATAACGCTTTACTTTTTTGCATGGTTGGTAATTGCAAGGGTAGGCGAAACTAAATTTATAATCATATACTTAATTAGTCTTATAGCAGGAAGTTTATTGTCTTTGGTTTTTAATAAAGATAATTATCACTACAGTGCTGTTGGAGCAAGTGGTGCAGTTATGGGAGTCATTTATTCTGCTATAATGTTTGACCCTTGGATGGAAATTAACTTTATTATTCCAGGTTGGGTTTTTGGTATAGGGTATTTATTGTACTCAATTTACGGGATGAAAAAACAAATAGGTAATATTGGTCACGATGCCCATTTTGGAGGTGCAGTTGGTGGTTATATAACCACATTAATTATCGCTCCATGGTTGTTAAAAACTGACTTAACAATGGTGTTAGTTTTAGCAATACCAATTGTAGTACTTTTTATTATGCAAAAGCTAGGTAAAATTTAGTTAGCTAAAATTTCGGCAATCTTATCTTCCAAAGCTTTTCCACGTAAGTTTTTAGCAATAATTTTTCCTTCACCATCTAAAATATAAGTTGCAGGAATAGAGCGTACACCATAAGCTAAAGCAATTGGTTCTTGCCATCCTTCTAAATTAGACACGTGTTTCCAAGTTAATTTGTCTTGCGCAATAGCTTTTAACCAACGGTCTTTTTGACCTTGTTTATCTAAGGATATTCCAACAATTTCTAAACCTTTATCGTGGTATTGATTATACATTTTAACCACATTTGGGTTTTCGCGTCTGCAAGGACCACACCAACTAGCCCAAAAATCTAATACAATTACTTTGGCGTCAACATCATTTAAAGACAAGTCTTTACCATCAGGAGTTGTTGCAGTAAATGTTGGAGCATAATCACCAATTTCGGTACCAAAAACAAGTGGTTTTGAAGGTTCTTGTTTACAAGAAAAACTTAGAGTAGCAACTAGTAAAAGTAGTATGTATGGTTTCATGATTTAAATATTTCTTACAAATATAAAATATAAAAATTGAATATTTTATGTCTATTTTTGCATTATGATTTATAACGATACAATTGTAGCATTAGCAACCGCTTCAGGAGCAGGAGCAGTAGCCATTATTAGATTATCTGGTAAGGATGCTATAGCTATTGCAGACCGCTGTTTTGAGTCTGTAAAAAGTAATAAAACACTTTTAAACCAAAAAACACATACCATACATTTAGGTCATATTGTGGATAACAAACGTACTATAGATCAAGTTTTGGTTTCGGTTTTTAAAAATCCAAACTCGTATACAGGTGAAGACGTTGTAGAGGTGTCTTGTCATGGTTCTATTTATATTCAGCAAGAAATTATTCAATTGTTTTTAAGAAACGGTTGTAGAATGGCTAATGCTGGAGAGTTTACTTTACGTTCATTTTTAAACGGGAAATTAGATTTAAGTCAAGCTGAAGCTGTCGCAGATTTAATTTCTAGTGATAATGAAGCCTCACATCAAATTGCGATGCAACAAATGCGTGGTGGTTTTTCTAGCGAAATTGCTAAATTAAGAGCAGAATTAATGAATTTTGCGTCATTAATTGAGTTAGAATTAGATTTTGCAGAAGAGGACGTAGAGTTTGCAGATCGGACGCAATTTCAGGCTTTAATAGAAAAAATAACCTTTGTATTAAAACGCTTAATAGATAGTTTTGCTGTAGGTAATGTTATAAAAAATGGTATACCAGTAGCTATTGTTGGCGAGCCTAATGTTGGTAAATCCACACTTTTAAACGCACTGTTAAATGAAGAAAGAGCTATTGTAAGTGATATTGCAGGTACCACAAGAGATACCATTGAAGACGAGTTAGTAATTAACGGTATAGGCTTTAGGTTTATTGATACTGCAGGAATTAGAGAAACTAAGGACGTTGTTGAAAGTATTGGAATCAAGAAAACCTTTGAAAAAATGGAGCAAGCCCAAGTGGTTGTACTTCTTTTTTCTGCTGAAGAATTTAAAACAGAAAGCAAACGATTAAAAATAGAAATCGAAAAAATTAAAAATAAGTTTCCGCTTAAGCCACTATTAATCATAGCTAATAAGGTTGATACTTTAAATGCAGAAGAATTAGATCGACTAAAGCTTCAGTTTGAAAATGTCCATTTACTATCCGCTAAATCTGGTTTAGGAGTAGAGGAGTTAAAAGAGAAATTGATTGGTTTTGTAAATACAGGTGCGCTTCGTAATAACGAAACAATTGTGACAAATACAAGACACTATGACTCACTGTTAAAAGCTTTTGAAGAAATTCAGAAAGTAAAATATGGACTAGAGTCGGGCTTGTCAGGAGATTTATTAGCAATAGATATTAGACAAGCTTTATACCATTTTGGTGAAATTACTGGTGAAATCACTAGTGATGATTTATTAGGAAATATTTTTGCTAATTTCTGTATTGGCAAATAAACCTTATTAATAAGTAAAAAAGTCAAGTAATTAAAATATAATATCGATATATGACCATTAACCAGCTTCCAGGATCTTATAATATAATTGGCAATAATCAGGATATAGAAGGTGCAAGCTACAAAGGTATATTAGATTTGTCTTTAGACCAAAATAATAGAGTAGTAGCTAAATGGCTAATTAATAATAATCAGCAGCAATTTGGGACCGGTTTTTTTAAAGATAATATTCTTGTTGTAAATTTTAATTATCAAGGAGAGGACGATTCAATTTATAAAGGTGTTGCTGTTTATAAGTGTATTTCAAAGGATATTTTGGATGGATTTTGGTCCGAGAAACACGGTAACCCTTTATTTTTAGGTCAAGAGCGATGTTTTAGAATTGGGACCAATAACCAATTAGTAAATTAAGTGTTAATTTTAGGTTTAGTTAATTTGATCGTACTTTAAAAACGAAAAAAAAGTGTAAAGTATTTTAAATCATTGAATTAAAGCATTTATAATGATTTGTAAAATAGCCTTAGCTTTATGATTATAGCAAGATTGAAAAAAACATTCGTAGTTTTAAATAAATTATTTTATCTTTTAACTGTAAATTATTGATTTTGAATTAATCAATGTATTGTAATATAATGTTTTAAGATAACAATTTGTTTTATGAGCGATGCAAACATTAAATTAGCTGAGCAATTACAGAAGCTATATGGGTTTTCGGATAGTTTTATTGAGTCGCTTCAAGATGGATTAATAATAATAACGCCAAAAGGCGAAATTGTATTAACTAATGATGCCTTAAGTCGTTTAACAGGTTTTGATAAAACAGAATTGACAGGAGCATCACTACCTTTCCCTTTTTGGCCACCAGAGTTGCATAAAGATTATAAAACGCTTTTTAATGAGCTTTCAAAAGATCATGTAAAAAGAGAATTTAAAATTATCTATATGCACAAAAACGGGAAGCGTTTTCCTGTAACCGTATTTTTTGCAAGTATAAAAAATAATCAAGATAAGGTTATAGCCTACGTTTGCTTTATTCAAAATATAGCAGATTTTGATTTTAAAGCATTAAACAACCAATCTTGTAATCAAGAAGTTTTTACAATTTTAAATTATCGAAAAAAATATTTAGACTTAGTACTAGAGCGAAAAATAAATCAACAATTACAAATCACTTTAAATAATATATCTGATGGATTTGTCACTTTAGACGAAGATTTATGTTATACCTACATTAATGATAAAGCAATAGAATTAATAGGTAAAAAAGGAGTGGATTTAATTGGCGAAAACATTTGGAAAGCATTTCCAGAGATCATAGGACACCCTTTTTACAAAGCATGTTGCAAGGCACTTGAAACCCAAACAACACAATATTTTAGAGGACATTTTAAGCCTTATGAAAAATGGTATGATTGCCGATTTTATCCAACAGCTAAAGGAGGTGTAACTATTTATTTTCTAGATATTTCTGATCAAGAAAAAACAGAAGAATTATTATCTGAAAGCAAGAACGATTTAAACGCAATAATTAATAACATTGGTGATCCATTATTTGTAAAAGATGACCAAAGCTGTTTAATTTTAGTAAATGATGCCTTTTGTAAAATGTTTGATACTAATAGGGAATTTGTAATTGGTAAAACATTAGCCGAAGACGTTACAGAACAAGAGCGAGAAACTTTTTTAAAAGTAGATAAAGCAGTTTTAAAAACGGGAATTGAAAACATAAGTGAAGAAACCCTTACTGTTAAAAATAGCAATACTAGAACTATTTCTACAAGAAAAACAAGATATGTTGATACAAATGGAAGTAAATTTATAATTGGCACGATTAGAGATATTACTAATCGTAAAAAAACAGAAGTAGAATTAGATTTATATAGACATCAATTAGAAGAGCTTGTTAATAGTAGGACAGAAGAGATAAATATCAAAAATGCCGAATTACAGCGTATGAATAAATTGTTTATTGGACGAGAATTAAAAATGAAAGAATTAAAAAATAGAATTGGAAAATTAAAAGAAGAAAACGATAACTTAACTAAACAATAATGCCTAATTTTTTTGATTCTTTTTAAATATGAAGCGTAGTCCAATTTATTCAATATTAAAAAAACCATTAGTTGCAGGTTTTATAACGTTTGCACTATTGTTATTTTTAACGCAATATATAACGTTCCAGAAATATTATATAAACGAAAACAATCAGAAAAGAGAAACTACTAATCAAGTAAATTTAATTAAAGAAAAATTACAATCTTTAATTATGTTTAGTTATTCAGCAACTAAATCTCTTGCATATATGGTAGAAAGAAACGGAATTCCTGATGATTTTGATGATATAGCTGTAGAGTTGTTAAGTCGCAGTAAATATTTTGATGTTGTAGAGTTAGTAGATCGTAAAGGATTTATAACCCATGTCTATCCATTAAAAGATAATGATGTAATTGGGTATAATATTATAGATAGTAAGGAGGCTAGTAGTGGTGCTTTAGCAACAATTAAAAGAAATGATTTTTTTATAGCAGGCCCAGTTAACCTTAAACAAGGAGGTATTGGGATGGTTAGTCGCCAACCCATTATTATTGATTATAAATTTGCTGGATTTTCTGCGGTAGTAACCAAATTATCAACTTTTTTTAAAGATTTAAATATAGATCCTTCCAATAATAAGCAATATATATATCAACTATCTAGAGTAAATCAAAGGACAGGAGAAGAGGACTTTTTTTTAGATAATGATGTTTCTGGTTATCAGGCATATGCTGTGCCAATAGAGATGAAATTTGGCGAGTGGAAGCTATATGTAATTCCCACAAAACACGATTTTAACACAGCAATTATTTTTGCTATCGTCGGGTTTTTATTAACCCTATTAAGCAGTTTTGGCGTTTGGTACTTTGCAGGACGCTCGGAACGCATTCATAAATTAATTAACATCGAGCTTAAAAAGCAGAAGTCACAATTAACTAAAGTATATGAAACTAGTAGGAGACAAATTAAACTAAGTGAGTCTAACCTAAATAAAGCCCAACGTATAGCCAAACTAGGTAATTGGGAGCTTTGCCTAGAATCTAGTAAGCTTACTTGGTCTAAACAAATGTTTAGAATTTTTAAAAAAAATCCAAAACAATTTAAAGTTTCACACCAAGCAATGTTGGATATTATACATCCAGAAGACAGGGATTTTGTATCCAAAACATATTCGGACTCGCTTATAAATAAAGTACCATATCGCATCACATACCGTTTAAAATTAGATGACAATCAAATTAAATTCATAGACGAACAATGCGAAACCATTTATGATAAAAATCAAATGCCAGAAAAATCATTTGGAATAATTCAAGATGTCACAGCACGAATAAAAAATGAAGAGGTACTTAAAAAAAGCGAATTATTGTATCGTAGTTTAACCTCAAACGCGCCAATTGCAATATTTAACATAAATCATAAAGGCGAGTGTACCTATGTAAACGAGCATTGGATCAAACTTTCAGGAATAAGCTATGCAGATGCTATGGGTCAAGGTTGGTTAGAAGCTTTTCATCCAGAGGATAAAAAAAAGATAATTGATGAATGGGAAATGGCAATGTCATCAAATATCAAATTTAAAACAGATCTTAGGTTTAAGGATAATACAGGTAAAATCACATTTTTAACAGTAAAGGCTACAAAACTTTTAGACGAAGAAAATAATGTTTTTGGATATATTGGGATAGCCTCAGATGTTACAGAAAGAATAAATAACGAGAAAGAATTATTAAAATATAAAAACAATTTAGAGGAATTAGTTAATGTAAGGACAGAAGAGCTTAATGATAGTAAAGACGCTTTATTAAATTTGCTTGAGGATTTAAATTTTCAATCCTTAGAGTTAGAAAAAGAAAAAGCTAAAGCACAATCTGCAGATTTAATGAAATCCGCATTTTTGGCAACTATGTCGCATGAGTTAAGGACACCTATGAATTCTATTATAGGATTTACTGGTATTTTACTTAAAGAGTTAGCAGGACCATTAAACGAAGAGCAAAAAAAGCAAATCAAAATGGTTAAAAATAGTGGTGAACATTTACTGGGTTTAATTAACGACATCTTAGATATATCTAAAATTGAAGCAGGTAAATTAAAGGTGTCTTACAGTAGTTTTGATTATTTAGCATCGTTAGAAAAAACAATCAATTTTTTACAACCGCAAGCATCAGCAAAAGGGATTAAAATATTACCACAAATTTCAACCTTAGATATTATTTTAAATAGTGATGAGGTTAGAGTGGAGCAAGTATTGTTAAACTTAATGTCTAATGCAATTAAATTTTCAAAAAAAGGAACTATTACTATTAAAGTAGATATTAAGGATAACATGCTAATTACTCAAGTTATCGATCAAGGTATGGGTATACACAAAAAGGACATCACTAAATTATTTGTGCCATTTACTCAGTTAGAAGGTGGTTTGGATAGAAACCATGAAGGCACAGGTCTAGGCTTGTCAATTAGTAAAAACCTAATTGAAAAACTTGGAGGTACAATAGCTGTACAAAGTACCTTTGGAGAAGGTAGTAATTTTACCTTTACACTACCATTAATGCCCTTAGATAATAAATAACATTGTCAAAAACTATTTTAAATACTAAAAAATAATATATTTATAAAGCTATTACTATTCTTAATCATCAAAGCCCATGATGCCTACTATTTTAATAATTGAAGATAACATGCAAAACATGTATATGTTATGCTATTTACTGGAAAAAAACCAATATCAAGTACTAAAAGCCTACAATGGTTTTGAAGGACTAAAATTAGCAAGAATAAATAATCCAGAGATAATATTGGTAGATATACAATTGCCAGATATGGATGGTTATGCAATTTGTGACCAGTTAAGAAATAGTGATTTACCAAAAAATACGACAATTATAGCAGTAACCTCATATGCGATGGAAGGCGATAAAGAAAAAGCGATGCAAGTAGGAGCAGATGGATACATAGAAAAACCTATAAATCCCGATACTTTTATAAATCAAATGCAAGAAGTGTATCTTGTAAAAAACCAGAAATAAATTGGTATGAAAACAATTTTGATAGTAGATGATGTTTTTGAAAATCTATATTTATTAAGAGTAATTTTATCACAAGCAGGATATAATGTTGTAGAAGCTAATGACGGTAAAGAGGCATTAGATAAATTAACAGAAAAAAGGATAGACTTAATAATTTCTGACATATTAATGCCAGTAATGGATGGTTATATGCTATGTCAAGCTTGTAAAAAAGATGAAAAACTAAAAGATATACCGTTTGTGTTTTACACGTCAACTTATACAGAAAAAGTAGACGAAGACTTTGCCTTAAAACTAGGAGCAGCACGTTTTTTAAGAAAACCAACAGACCCAGATCACATAATAGCTTTAGTACAAAGATTATTAGATAAGTCTAACCCTTTTACAAAACCTAAAGATAATACAGAGTTTACAGAAGAAGAAGTTTTAAAACTATATAGTAAACGTTTAATAAGTAAATTAGAACAAAAAAATTTAGAATTAGAAAAAGAAATAACCGAACGTAACAAAATAGAGTTAAAACTAACTAATGAAAACGCAATATTAGATTTAATAGCCAATAACACCTCAATTAAAAAGGTCTTTAATCACATAATACATAACTATCAATTTATACGTCCAGAGTTTTACCTATCTATTAGTTTACTAGATGACGATAAAGAGCATCTAAAACTTATTTCTGCACCAAACTTGCCAAAGGATTACTGTGCAGCCATTAAAAATTTAAAAATTGGTGAAAATGTAGGGTCTTGTGGTACGTCTGCTTATTTAAAAAAGCCGATTATAGTATCAGATATTACTACAGATCCACTTTGGAAAGACTACCAACACTTAACAGTTGGTTTTGATTTAAAATCGTGTTGGTCAATTCCAATACTGTCAGAGAAAAATGAGGTTTTTGGAACCTTCGCAATCTACAGTAGCAGTATAAAAACACCTACTTTTGAAAATATAAGAGAATTAAACTCTGCAGTAAGCCTAGCAAAAATGGCTATTGTAAAGTTTAAAATGGCTGAGGAAGTAAAGAAAAAAGAAGAGTCTTATGAGTCCTTAGTAGAGCAAGCCACAGACGCAATTTTGACCTACACCTATGATGGCGTCATTCATACATTTAATAAAGCAACCTATACAACATTAGGATATACAAAAAAGGAGTTTTTAAAATTAAAAATTCAAGATTTTATAATTGGAGATGTTATTCAAAATAAAGTAGTTCGAGACGCCATACTTAAAGGCGAGGCTGTTATTTTTGATAGACAGCTAATGTGTAAAGACCAAACAATAATAGATGTAGAGATTTCGGCAAAACTTCAAAAAGACGGAAAAGTTCTAGCTATAGTGCGTGATGTCTCGGAACGTAAAAAAGCAGAAGCCAAATTATTAGAAAGCGAGTATAATTTAAGACAATCCCAAATAGTAGCCAATCTAGGATCATACGCTGTCGATTTAAAAACAATGACATGGGATTGTACAGAGCTATTATATCAAATTTTAGGAATAGATGACAACTATGTTAAAACAATAGATAGTTGGATTGATCTTGTCCATATAGAGGACAAAGTAGAAGTATTAAATTATTTTGAAAGCTGTGTAAAAAACAATAAACGATTTAATAAGGAGTATCGTATTATTCAATTTGATTCCAAAAAAGAAATTTGGGTGCAAGGTATAGGCGAGTTACTTTTTGATGACAATGCAAACCCTATAAAAATGATAGGGACTATGCAAAATATTACCGAGCGTAAAGAAGTAGAATTAAAGCTTCAGAGAAATGAAAAGTCTTTATTAGAAGCTCAAAAAATAGCTAAAATAGGTAGTTATTATTTAGATTTAGAAACCAGTTTAGCTCAGGCCTCATTAACCTTTAAAGAGATTGCAGGTTTAGAGCAAGAGGATACAATTTCTCGTAAATTATGGAAAGACATTACACACCCAGAAGATGCTAAAAAAAATAGTGAAGAAATTGATAAGTGTATAAAAACTGGAGGTGAGTTTGATTTAGAATATAGAATTTTTTCTAAAACCGATAATAAATTAAAGTGGATACATGGTTTAGGTGAAGTGTCTTATCAAAACGGTAAACCAAAAAGCTTTTTTGGAACAATACAAGATATAACAGAGCGTAAAACTGCCGAAATTAAAATTAAAGAAAGTGAACAATCATTATCTACTGCTCAAAAAATAGCCAAAATAGGAAGTTTTAATCTTGACCTTATAAACTTAATAGCTAAAACTTCGGAAACTTTTAATGAAATAGTAGAGTACGAAACGGATAACAAAATATCTTTTGACTTTTGGAAAAGCATAGTACATCCTGATGACAGAGCAATAATAAAAAATACAGTAATAAAAAGCGAAAAACTAAATCAGAAGTTTGATTTAGAATATAGAATTATTAGTACCAAAACTAAACAGGTAAAATGGATTCATGGTTTAGGAGAGGTATTTTACGTGGATGGTATTCCTTCAAGTTTTGTAGGGACTATCCAAGATATTACAGAGCGTAAAAAGGCAGAATTAGACCTTAAAATAGCCAATGAGTTTACTGAAAACCTTGTGATGTCAATGCAAGAAGGATTATTAATGGTCGATCTTGAGGGTACTATCATGAAGGTTAACGATTCATTATGTGATATTTTAGGATATACCGAAGCGGAACTTATTGGCATGGATTTACCATATCCTTTTGCAAGGCCAGAGGATTATGAAGTCATGATGGAGATTAAAGATAAAGTAGCAAAAGGCGAAGCTCCTTCTTTTCAACTAGAATTTATCAGAAAAAATGGAACTAGATTTATAGCATCATTCTTAGCAGGTATTATTTATGATGACCAAGGAGATGTTTTAGCAATTTTTGCAACTATAAAAGATATTTCTGAGGACTTAAAAATAAAAGAAACATTAAAACAAATAGCCTTAAAGTCTAATCAGAAAAAAGACGTCATATTAAATTTAGCGACCTTAATAGGTGAAGATTTACAAGCATCCTTAAAAAAGATTGCCACAACATCTGCAGAAGCTCTTCAGGCAGATTTAGTTACTATTTGGGAGTTTAAGAAGGATAAAACAGAGTTAGTAAGCAAGTTGTTTTATAACCAAGAGCACCAAACTTTTGATACAGAAGGATTAATAATTAAAAAAGAAACTTTTCCAGATTATTTTGAAGCCTTCAAACACAAAAACATTATTAATATTAACAATGTAATATCTGATCCAATAACTAAAGGGTTTGCTAAACAATTTTTTGTTCCCAATAATATAGCATCCAGAATTGATGTTTTAATCTATGGTCGTAACGAGCATTATGGAATCTTAAGTTTTGAAACTAAAAACGTAAATAGAGTATTTAATGCAGATGAAGAAAGTTTTGTAACCTCTATAGCTAGTATTATTTCGCTTATGGTTGAAAGCTCAGAGCGTAAAATAGCAGAAAATAAAATAGCTTTAACTAATGAAAAACTTCTAGAAGTCAATAAAGAGTTAAACCTTTTAAGAAACCAATTAGAACAAGAAAACGTCTATTTACGTAACGAGCTAGACCTAGTTTTTAACTTTGAAGAGATGGTTTATGGTAGTGTAGAGTTTAGTAATGTGTTAAACGAAATAGAAAAAGTTGCACCTACTAATGCTACCGTATTATTATTAGGAGAGTCTGGGACAGGTAAGGAGTTGCTAGCTAGAGCTGTACATAATATAAGCATCAGAAACAGTAAGCCATTAATAAAAGTTAATTGTTCTGCAATACCAAGAGAGCTAATTGAAAGCGAATTATTTGGTCACAAAAAAGGATCGTTTACTGGCGCGTATAATGATAAGGTTGGAAAATTTGAACTGGCAGATGGAGGAACCTTATTTTTAGATGAAATTGGAGAACTACCATTAGACATGCAACCTAAAATTCTAAGATTTTTACAAGAAGGAGAAATTGAAGTCGTTGGTGGTGTTGGCTCTAAAAAGCTTGACGTGCGTGTTATAGCTGCAACAAACCGAAACCTATTAGCAGAGGTCCAGAAAAAGCAATTTAGAGAAGATTTATACTTTAGATTAAATGTATTTCCAATTGCGGTTCCTGCCTTAAGAGATCGAAAGGATGATATACCACTGTTAGTTGAGCATTTTGTGGATAAATTTGGTAAAACCTATGATAAACAGATTAAATATATATCAGATGATGCCATGTCTAAACTTAAAGCTTACAATTGGCCAGGAAACATCAGAGAACTAGAAAACTTAATTGAGCGCGCTTTAATATTATCCAATAGTGATACATTGGTGATACCAGGTTTTGAAACCTCTAATCAAAAATCCAAACAACGCATTAATTGTGTCGACCTAAGTTTAGATGCAGTTTTACGCAATCATATTTTACAGGTCTTAGAAGATTGTAACTGGAAAATTAGTGGGTCTAAAAGTGCTTCAGAAGTATTAGGGTTAAAACCTAGTACATTACGCGATAAAATGAGTAAATTAGGTATAGTTAAACCTAATTAACGCTAACGGTATTCCGTGAGTTGTTTTTTTAAATAATTCCAATACACGGAATACCGACACTTCATTTATTAATATAAATCTTTTTAAAAATCATAAAATATTGAAAATCAATATTTTATGATTTTTTTTGTTCTATTTTGTATTTGTGGCATCCGTATTGGTTTAGATTTTACAAATCAATAATTATGATGGACGATAGATTAATTGAAAATTTCAAATTTTGGGTAGATCAAGAGGTGATCTATTGCCAAATTTTGAATGATTTAACTGATTTAGATGATGATAATAAAATAAAAGATATTGAGCACATATTTTTAAATAAAATATTTATGCTATCTAAAGATGTGCACATGCCAATTTTAATTGACCTAAAAGAGTTAAATTTTTCTAACGCTATTAAAGTATTTAAGTTTTTATCTAAAAACACATTAATTAAATCTTTAGTATTATCCAAAACATTTTTAGTTAACTCCTATAAATTAAAAATATTATTAAACATTCAAAGTTTTATTTGTAATCCTGCACTTCCAGATGTGATTTTTAAATGTAATAAGTCGGCAATACAATATTGCATAGACGATAACCGAACATATAACTCATTAAACTAAAAACATGGAAAACGTAAAAAAAGTAGGGCATGCAAAATTTTGGACTGATGATAATAATATTATAAACCTTCAATTTAATAGTATTGAGGATTACTATACTCTAGATCTTACCACAGCAAAAAAATATATAAATATTATAGCTAATTTATGTCAAGGAAATCCAATGCCATTTATAATAGATTTAAGAGGATTTCACGGAACTTTTTCGACAGAAGCAGCAAATTTTATAGCTAAATCTAACGTATTAATTAATTTAAGAATTTCTGAAGCTTACATATTAAACTCAATAGGAGCAAAACTTCTAATAGCATCTTATAAAAGAATATACGATCCCTTAACACCACATATCACATGTAATGATTTTGAAACCGCAACACAATACTGTATAGAGTCAAGAGCTCTCTATTTTGAGAGCAGTTAACCTAATTATATAATCAACAACTAACTAACTATTTTTTTATTAATCCCCAAAGCCTAACATCATGAGAAAAAAATATATTCTATCTCATTGTTTAATTGTTTTTAACCTACTATGTGTTTATGCGCAAATTGTAAACGAGGGTGTTTTACAAATTTCGTCTACAACAGATGTATATTTTGAAAATGAATACACAAACAAATCTAGTGCTACGTTAAGTGCTAACGGTAACCTATACCTTAATGACAGTTTTATTAATAACGGTGTTACTACATCAACCACTGGTACAACCTACTTTAAAAGTACCGTAAACCCGTTATTAAGTATTTCTGGATCATCCAATAATATTAATTTTAATAATCTAGAAGTTGATATTACAGCAACAAATACCAAAGGACTGTCTGTTGCAGATGGTTTTTTATTAAACATTTCTAATCAACTAAATTTAGTCAATGGAGATGTAAGATTAAATGGAGAATCTCAATTAATACAATCTCATGTTGGTTTAGATGCTAATACAGTTAATTCCGGAAAAATATTAGTGGATCAACAAGGGGCTGCTTCAGCTTTTAAATACAATTATTGGAGTGCACCAGTTAATAATGGTGGTACATTTTCATTGTTAAATGGTAAATATGATGGTACAGACTCTAATCTTAATCCATTTACGCCATCTCAAATGTCCTTTATTTCTGGAGCACCTTATAATGGTTTACCAGCCATTACTAATGGCGCAGGAGAGGTAACAACAGCATTATCTATAAACACGATGTGGTTGTATAAATATATCCAAGGTACTGGTTCGTATTATGACTGGGTAGCTTTAGATCAAAATAGTGCATTAAATCCAGGAGAAGGTTACACAATGAAAGGTACTGGAGCTTCAGGAACAGATCAAAATTACGTGTTTTATGGAGCGCCAAATAACGGAGAATATACAATGTCTATTAATGCTGGAGAGGAGTCTTTAATAGGTAATCCATATCCTTCAGCTTTTGATTCTAATAAGTTTATCCTTGATAACGCTTCGGTGTTTGATGCACTATATTTTTGGGTTGATGGTGGATCAACATCACATGTATTATCTAATTATTTAGGTGGTTACGCTATTAGAAACCTAACAGGAGGGACTCCACCTTCATTGTTCTCTACTTTAATTGGTGGATTAGGTACAGCGGGAAGTATAACGCTACCAAAAAGATATTTGCCAATTGGTCAAGGCTTCTTTATTAAAGCATATGCATCCGGAACTATAGTATTTAATAACTCTCAAAGGGACTTTAAAAAGGAATCTGATGGCGACGCTATTTTTTATAGAAATCAAAATGAACAAACAGAAAATCAAGATCAATTTATACGTCTAGGTTATGAAGATCCAGAAGGCTTTCATAGGCAATTACTTCTTGGTTTTTTACCAAACTCTGTTGCAGATGTAAACTATAATCCTGGATATGATGCACTACTTAAAATATGTAGAGATGATGAAATGTTTTTTGTTATAGAACAAGATTTGGATAAAAAATATGCAATTCAAGGGGTTAATACTTTTAACGATACTATGGAGTTTCCTTTGGGTTTATTAATATCAGAAACAGGATCACATCAAATTATGATTGATGAAGTTGAAAATTTTCAACACACAGTTTACTTAAAAGATAATATTCTTAATACAACACATAATTTAACAGATGCTAATTTTAATGTAAACCTGCCAATTGGTGATCACTTGGATAGATACTCATTAGTTTTTGTGCCTCAAAATTCGTTATCAACAACAGATCAGACATTAACTAATCTAAGTGTATTTTATGACGGAAATAAAAATGTGGTAGTTAATAATAGTGATAGAATGCAGCTAAAAAACATCACGATATACAATGTTTTAGGTCAAGAAATTTTAAGATTAAATGATAATATAAATAGTACAAACAAAGTGCAAATTCCTTTTAATCAAAGCCAAGGACTATACGTTGTAAAAGTCGTAACAACAACAGGAGAATTAACTCAAAAAATAATAAACTACTAATTATGAGTGTATTAAAGCTAAAAATCAACACAGCACTAATTATAGTATTTTTTATTAGTGTAAGTTTTAAAGCAGTAGCTCAAGTAGGTATCGGAACATTGTCTCCAGACGCGTCTGCAATGTTAGAGGTAAACTCAACAGAAAAAGGAATGTTAGCACCTAGAATGACCTCTGCGCAACGTATAGCTATTTCAAATCCAGCAAAAGGGTTATTAGTATTTGATACAGATATTAATGTCTTTTACTTTTATGACGGTACTAATTGGACTGCTTTAAAGGCCGAAATTAAACGTAGTAACTACAAGTTAGTTAAAGATATTTCTGACTTAGCAGATGAATTAGTTTCAGGTGGAGGATCAAAATATCTTTTAAACGAAAACTATTTGTATGAAATCAATGGAAGTATCAACTTTGATTTTCCAGTCGATTTAAATGGTGCTTACGTAAGCGGAAGGGACACTGGAGAAGATGCTTTAATAAACGATTCTGGAACAACTTTTTTTAGTGGTTCTAAAGGCGGACATTTTAAAGATGTTGTCATTCATGGTAATAACCAGCAAGTCTTTAACATTTCTGGATCAGGAGCTGAAAATTTAATAGCTTACAGTATAGTAATAGTTGGTGCTTCGTCTGTGGGAACATTCAGCAATTTAAATACGTTTTATTTTGAAGTTTTGCAGGTGTTAAACTCAGCAAATGGAATCACCGCTTCAAATATCTCTAATTTTTATATGGATAAAGTCTTTTGGACAGACGGAAATAGCGGAACATTTTTGACTTTGTCAGGTATATTTAATAACTTACAAATAGCTAACGGTCGCGTAGTAGTGGATTCTGGTGAAACAGGTATTGATGTTAGCAGTAACCCAACTATTAATATCGCAGCATCCATTGAACAAGTAAGTTTTACAGGAGATGGTAGCAGATTAAAAGGTTATACAACAAATACTTACGCAGGCTATAAATTTAATAGCAATTGGGATGTAGACGCAACAGGTCTGCAATTAGAAACTGATGATGCCTCAATTGGAGATTTACATTTAGAAGCTCCTGTAGGTAGTGGTTATGAAACAGATTTTTCAGCAATTGGATCAGGAGTACCAACAAAATTAGAAGGCTTATCTTATTCTAATAACTTATTTAGATTTAGTGCGCCAATCAACAATAGATTGGTTTATGATGGTGTAAAAACTAGAAGTTTCCAGATTTCTAGTAGTATTTCCTTTCAAGGCGATAATAATAGTTCCATCTATATTTTTTATATAGCCAAAAACGGAGTTATTCAAAACGATTCAAAAGTATACAGACAAGTAGGGAGTAACAATGATGTAGGAGCTGTATCTGTTGTTGGATCCATAAGGTTAGATCAAGGCGATTATATAGAGGTCTGGGCCGAAAGGTATTCTGGTTCAGGTAGTTTACTATTAGTGTCTTTAAATCTAACAATTAAATAATTCAAATCTCAAAAAACTCAACATTAAAAAAATAATTTCATAAAAAATTTAAAAACTATAAGTTATGAAAATTTCAAACATAAAATTAATAACACTTACACTAGCTGTATTTGCAAGTGTAACTAGTGTAGCCATAGCGCAAGTAGGTATTGGTACTGTAAACCCAGAGGCATCATCTATGTTAGATATAACGTCTACTGAAAAAGGTATGTTAACTCCAAGAATGACAACTGTCCAAAGAACAGCTATTTCAAGTCCAGCAAATGGATTATTAGTATATGATACAACCGAAAACGCTTTTTATTTTTATAAATCTAGTGCATGGTCTAAAATAGATTCTGCTAAACGTAGCATGCATAAATTAATTCAATCAGAAGCAGATTTAGCTGCAGAGCTTGTAGCTGGAGGAGGATCAACTTATCTTTTATCTGCGGATACCTTATATGAAATCAATGGTACAATTGCGTTATTACATCCCATTGATTTAAATAATGCCTATATCATAGGTTTTGATACTAATGAGGATATTTTATTTAAATCAGGAGGCACCATGTTTTCTGGTACTAAAGGCGGTAGTATTAAAGGTGTGACGTTAACAGCTCCAGGTGGTACTGTATTTGGGATAGCTGGTGCAAATACAGATAGTTTTATTTTTAGGGATGCTGTTGTAGCTAATTCCGCTTCAGTGGGTAGTATAAGTGGTTTTGGATTAACGTTTGTTAGTATCGTACAATTTGTAGGTAACACAACAGGTATTACTTATAGTAATATTACAAAATTATTGTTAAGTAACATGGGATGGTTATCAACAAATGCAGGTACTTATGAAACATTTACAGGTAACTTTAATTTTATACAAAAACAAGGTGGTTTTTCAGAGGTTAATGGATCTGCTATTGGTATTGATGTTTCTAGTAATCCTTCAGTTGGTACAGGTGTTTTAACAGGAGTTAGTTTTAATGGCACTAGTACGCAGTATATAAAAAGATACACTTTAGGATCTTATGTAGGCTATAATTTTGATAATTCATGGACGGTAGATTGTCCTGGTATACCAGTGGAATCAGACCAATTGGCTTCAGGGAATATTTATTATAATGGGACATTAACATCAGGTTTTGGTCAAACATTTAGTAGTGGTGCAGGAACGGATGCTAATTTAACAGGAAACAGTAATTCAAATACTACAACTGCTGTTAATTTACTTAGGATGTCTTCTCCTCAAAATAATAGATTAACTTATTTAGGAAAAAAAACAAGAACATTTCAAATTAACGCAACCGTATCTGCTAGGGGTTTAACAAGTGTGGGTAATTTTTATGCTTTTTATATCAAAAAAAACGGAACAAATACATTGGTAGAAACTAATACTGTAATGCGTGTAAATGATTTGTTAGATGTTACTAGTAATGCCATTTCAGGAACTGTGGAGCTTGCACCTGGAGATTATATTGAGATTTGGGCACAGCGGTTAACAAGTAGTGTAATATCCACTAATCTTGCAGTATTCTCTTTAAACCTTAATATCAAGTAGTTTTTTAATAGTAGTTTTTTAGTTAAGTTAGTAAGGCCTTCTGTTAGTTTTAACAGAAGGTTTTATGTTATTAGTAAATTTAATGACCAGCAATTTTTAGTTTTTTATAGCCTAAGAGGTTGGTTTTAAAATTTATTTTTTAATTAAATAATTTGGATAATTAATCCAAAAAAATATTGACTTATCTTGCAGCGTTTTATTTGTAGTTAATACAAGTAATATAAAAAGTTATAAAAATGAATAATAATCGTAATAACGAGGATAAAGTCGCTCAAATTAATAAAGTAATAGATCATTACTTTGCGACTAATACAGATAAAGATTGGATACCAGCAAAAGATATCATGTCTGATTTAATTAATGCAGGTGTTTTTGTGAAAGATCAAAAAAAAGGATTACCACTTAGAAAAATCCTGAGAGCATTAGATAATGAAGATAACCTAAAAGCTATACCAAGAGTGCATCCAGAACGTGCAGAAGCAGCAACATATTGGTACTTTTTAAGAGAAGGTGCTACATTTCCTGAAAATGAAAATATTAGTACAGTTTCTAAAAAAGACGTTGCTAAAGCTAAACGCGAAAGTACAGACGAGTATTACATCATAAACTTATGTGATGAGGTTTTAAAGGAAGAAGCATCACGTAAGCATACCTTTGCTTGGTTGTTTGGAGATATGCATAAAAAAGGTAAAACCAGAACATTGTTACCTGTAGCTGCTTTTTATAAAGACGCTAATTTAGTAATTGAATTTGCTGAAAAGAAAAATAAAACCGAAGCGCAATTAGCAAAATTAGAACAGTTAACCACAAGTGGTATTACTAGAGGACAACAAATAGAAAAGTACAATCAAAGAAGAAAAGAAATGATAGCTAAAAAAGATATCAATTTTGTGACTATTGATTACGCTTTATTTGAAACAGATAATAAAGGGAAATTAAAACGCAATACTACAGAAGATATAGCATTGCTTAAAAAAATACTTAAAAACTATATTAAGTAAAAACAGTTTTAAATAATACGCTTTAAAAAGGTCTAATCTAATTACATATAGGTTAGACCTTTTGCTTTTTATTATTTTTAGTCTCAGGACAAGTTAAGTTTAAAAGTTAAAGTAGTATGTCAAATAAACAGTTTATTATATTTTTAGAGGCTTGTTGTAAAAAATAATAATACGCTACTAAATGTCAAATAGTATAATTGAGATTAAACGACTAAAGCAATACGCTAATAAAGCTAGAGCAATCCAAATTTATATAAATAATAAAAAAATAGATACCATTAAAGATGGAGAAACCAAATCTTTTCAGGTGGATCCTATTCAAAATCAAGTGTACGCAAAAATTGATTGGTGCAAAACAAAACCACTCAAAATTAACACCAAAGAAAACACAATAACAAAGCTAGAATTAGGATCAAACCTATCTGGCTTTAAATTAAAGTTTGCTTTATATTACGTGATTTTTAAAACGTCAGAATATCTGTATTTAAAAAAAATATAAGTTGATATTTACAACATAAATTAAACAATTGGTCTAAAAATAATGTAAATGAATACTACTGAAAAAGCATTAAAAGAACGTATTAAGGAGTTGACCTGTTTGTATGAGGTATCTTCAATAATAGGTAATGCTAACGAAGAGTTAATCGAGGATACTTTACAAGCCATAGTGTTTAGTATAAAAAAAGGATTCCAATATCCTAAAAAAACAGACATTCAGATTAATGCTTCTACGTTAAGTATAGCAACGTGTAATGACGTTAAAAGCAGCATAAGTATTCAGTCTAAAATAAAATTGTTTAATGAAGACAAAGGGACGTTAACCGCTTTTTTAAATGAAGCACAATACACTCAAAACGATTTTTTAAACGAAGAACAATTACTACTAGATAATATAGCACTTAAAATAGGTAGTTTTCTAGAACGTATCGAAATTCAGAAAAACGAAACCTCTCTTAAACGTCAAATGGAACATGCAGATCGTTTAAGTATTTTAGGCGAAATCACAGCTGGTATAGCCCACGAGTTAAATACACCATTAGCTAATATTTTAGGCTTTGCGGAGTTGCTTAAAGAGGATTTAAAAACAGACATAAAAGCCTCTCAGGATGTAGATAAAATTATTAAAAACGCTATATTTTCCAGAGAAGTTGTTAAAAAGTTAATGTTTTTTGCTTGCGAAATGCCACAAGAAATGAAGGAAGTAAATTTAGTGCCAAACATTAAAAATGCAATAAATTTACTAGATGCCACTTTTAGAAAAGAAGAGGTCAAGTACATTGTTAAAATAGAAGAAGAGGCCTTGTTATTGCGTGCAGATCCAATACAATTAACTCAAATTATTTTCAACTTATTAATTAATGCTATTTATTTTTCTCCAAAGCAAGGGTTGGTTACAATTGAAGCTAAAACCACTAAAAAGGCAATTGTTTTAAAAATTAAAGACGAAGGTAAAGGTGTTAATACAGCAGATTTAGATAAAATTTTTCAACCCTTTTTTACTACTAAACCTATTGGTGACGGTTCTGGATTAGGACTTAGTGTGGTACATGGTATTGTGGCATCGCACAAAGGGACAATTACCGCAAAAAACAATAAAAATAAAGGCGTTACTTTTACTATTACACTCCCAAAATAATAACTATTCATGCAATTACGTAAAGAAAACATACTTATAGTTGACGACGATGTAAATATCTTAGAGTTATTACAACGTCATTTGCAATCTTGGAATTATCATGTGTTTAGAGCGGTTTCTGTTAAAGAAGCAGTTAGTATTTTAAGGGATTCGACTATAGATTTATTAATTACCGATTTAAAAATGCCAGAATTGGACGGTTCAGAGCTTATTAAATTTGTGTCTGAGCACTATCCTAAAATGCCAAAATTGGTAGTTACTGGATATCCATCGGTTCAGGACTCATTAGCTGCAATAAAATCAGGAGTTGTGGATTATTTGACTAAACCATTCACTAAAGACGAGCTTAAAATGGCGTTGGATAAATGTTTGGTAAATTCAGATAGCGTAGCGCAATCTCCTAAAATTTCAATAATTAATAACGATATGCCTTACGGCGAAATTATAGGGCATTCCGATAAAATTAATACTGTAATTCAGATTATTGAACGTGTTAAAAACAATAAAGCCACTGTTTTTATTAAAGGTGAAAGTGGTACAGGAAAAGAACTAGTTGCACGTGCCATTCATTATCAAGGTAAATTTTCTAGAGCACCATTTATTGCAGTAAATTGTGGTGGCATACCAGAAAACCTATTAGAAGCAGAGTTGTTTGGGTATGTAAAAGGAGCTTTTACAGGAGCAGAAACTAATCGCGAAGGTTTTTTTCAAGCAGCAAATGGAGGGACTATTTTTCTAGACGAAATTGGTAATGCTTCATTAACAGTGCAATCTAGATTACTTCGTGTTTTGCAAGAAAAAGAAGTGGTAAAAGTAGGATCTACAAAAGCTGAAAAAGTAGATATACGTATTATAGCTGCGACCAATAGTGATTTACGCGACATGATTCAAAAGCAAACTTTTAGGGAAGATTTGTATTATAGATTAACAGTTGTAGAGATTGATGTAGCACCTTTAAGACAGCGCAAAGACGATATTAAATTATTGGTAGATAAGTTTTTGTTTAAATATGGTGTAGAGTATAAGGATGGCTATGCAAAAATAACTCCAGAAGCTTTAAAAATATTAGAACGTTACAATTGGCCAGGAAATATTAGAGAACTTGAAAACGTTATCCAACGTGCAGTCATTTTAAGTGATAAAACCGTTGAGGTTAGTCATTTACCAGAGCATTTAAAATATACATTGCAAGACGCTTCGGACACATTACAACCATTAAAAGTCATTGAAAAGCAATACATAGAAAAAGTACTAAGAGCTACAGGAAACAATAAAACCAAAGCTGCTAAGATTCTTCAAATTGACAGAAAAACTATTCGTCAAAAATTATCCGATTAGACTATTTTGTAGTGGTACATTTTTACTCAGTTGGGTAATTTTGCACCACTTGTAATTTTTTAGTTTATTTTATAAACTCATCTAACCCCTTTATTTAAAGGGGTTTTTGCATTTGTGACAGGTTACATTATTCATTTGGCACATGCATTGCCAATAGGTTAGTATATAGATTATAAATTTTACACCTATGAGTCATTTTAATATTTGTCCAAATTGTATACATCGCAATTATTGTGTGTTAACAACCAATAAAGATACTGTTTGGTCATGTAGCGAGTTTGATGCCTTAAAACCAAACCAACCAAATTTAGAACAAGTAAAACAACCAGAACAAGAGTTAGTTTTAGTTTAATCCTTTAATAGTAAAAGCTATGTTTTTTAACACAATAGTTTCAGTATTTGGCAGCAAAAATTCTTTAGAAAAAAAATCTAATAAAAGCCAAGCTAGAGATAGATATATCTCACAAAAATATTACGAAAGATCAATAATCAATCGCTATTTCAAATAAAAATAACAAACACATTACAATGACAACAGTAACAGCAGATTTGAAAAAAGTAACAAAAAAAGTACCAGTTAGAGGTATGATGGATAATGTTATGGAGCAGTTTAATAGTGCTGCAGACCATATTAATTTACATCCAAATATTAGAAAAATATTAAGTATCACTAATAATGAAATTTTAGTCAATTTTCCAGTAAAAATGGATAATGGTGATGTTGAGATTTTTACAGGTTATAGAGTGCAACATAATAATGCTTTAGGACCATATAAAGGTGGTTTACGTTATCATCCAACAGTAGATATTGATGCAGCTAGAGCGCTAGCAATGTGGATGACCTGGAAAACATCATTAGCAGGATTGCCATATGGTGGAGGTAAAGGAGGTATTAAAATAGACCCTTCAAAGTACTCGCAATCAGAGTTAGAGCGTATTACAAGACGTTTTACGTTTGCTTTAGCAGATAATATTGGACCAGAACATGATATTCCTGCTCCAGATGTCAATACTAATAGTCAGACTATGGCTTGGATTGCAGATACCTACATGAGTACACGTCCACCAGCAGAACGTACAGCTAATCAACACGTCGTTACAGGTAAACCTGATGCCAGTGGTGGATTAGAAGGACGTGACAGAGCAACAGGTTATGGTGTGTATTTGTCCATTAAATTTTGGGCAAATAAAACTAATACAAGTTTAGAAGGTAAAACGTTTATCGTACAAGGTTTTGGTAATGTTGGTTATTGGGCTGCTCATTTTTTAGAAAAAGATGGCGCAAAAATGGTAGCAGTACAAGATGCTTCTGGTAGTATTCAAAATCAAAACGGAATAAACGTTGAGGATTTATTTAAATACAGTCAAATTAACGATGGTAGTATTGTAAACTTCCCAGATTCTAAAATGGTGGATAATAAAAAGTTTTTCACTTTAGATTGTGACATCTGTATTCCTGCTGCTTTAGGTAACCAAATAACAAAAGAAAATGCACCAAAAATTAAAGCAAAATTAATTGCAGAAGGTGCAAACGGACCAACAAATGTAGAAGGAGAAAAGATTTTGTTAGAACGAGGTATTACCATCATACCAGACATTTTATGTAATTCAGGAGGTGTCGTTGGTAGTTATTTTGAATGGTTACAAAATCGAAATGGAGAGATTTGGCAATTAGACGAGGTGATGGCTAAATTGGATAAAAAAATGAAAGAGTCCTTTAATAAAGTGTTTGATTATGCATTAAATGAAACTGTAGATTTACGTACAGCTGCATTTTGTATAGCCATACAACGTATAGAAAAAGCATACATACAAAGAGGTATTTTTCCTTGATTTTAAAACACATAAGATGAAGTACGGAAGTTTAATTTTAGAAAAAAAAGAGTATGTGTACTTAAAGCGCATACTCAATATTTCTGGATATGGAAATGATACTAATGTCACTAAATCTTTAGTAAAATTATCAGAAGAGTTAAAGACTGCTCAAATTGTAAATAATGACGAAGTACCAGAAGATATAGTACGTTTTAATAGTATCGTTACTATAGCGTCAGAAAACGGTTGGGAAAAGGAGTTACAAGTCGTAATACCAATGGACAAAAACGTGGCACTTAATAAAGTGTCCGTTTTGGCTCCAATGGGAGCAGCACTTTTAGGCTATTCAAAAAATGATACTATAGATTGGGATTTTCCTGGAGGTGCACAAAAAATTAAGATTATTGATGTCCAAAAGGAAGAGAGTTTAAAAGGAATTGACATACATATTTAAAACAGATTATTATGAAAACAGAAAACATTCAAATTTTTGATCATGATACAAATGTAGATGTGACCCATAAAATAAATACAATGGAACTAGACAATTGGATCAGTCACTTAAAATACATAAAAAAAGAACTATCTAATCTAATCAATATTTGTAAAAACGAATTAAAAGATAAGTTAGATGACAAAAGTGTGGTGGATAGATTTGAGAAAAAAGAAATTGAAAATGAAACACTTTTAAATGCCCTAAACACCTATTCTAAATCTAGATTAAATATTATCGAATGTGAGGATACGCAATGCGATATGATTTACATAACAGAGCATGAAAGTTACAGACGAAGCTATTTATATCATTTAGATAAATACAGAAGACTTAAAGACGAGTTTTTTAATAAAGTACAAGGTAAGTTCACGTTTTTAAAGGTTAATTAATAATTGAATACAGCTTCAGCCTATAAAATAGAATCGCACAGACGTGTATGCTTAGTTAAAGATTGTAAGGAGACCAATCATTGGATTTCTGTACTAGAATTAGCAGTTAAAGAGTTTGAGCATTTTAATAATATTGAAAAACAGCTAATTAAAAATATAGACACGTCCAATAATATGTTGGCTTTACGCAGAAAATTCACTTTAAGCATGGCTAATTTTTGCAAATATGAACAAGAAATTATAAATGAAATAGAATACGGAAAAACAGAATATAATGATAGTCGTGCTAAAATACACGAATTAAAAAGACAGCAATATATCCAAGTTATTAAAGAGCTTCATGACTTTAGAATTAAGTTTTATGCCAATTTAGAAAGGTTTAAAAGGTAGTTAAAAATTGAGTTTTTCAGATATAAAAGTGCTGGGTAAGCCTAGTCTTAAATAGTATAATATTAATTTAAAATGTAACAAGATGAAAAAAATACTGATTCCAACAGATTTTACTTTAAATAGTTTTCAAACTATAGACTATGTACTCAAGCTTTTTAAACATGAGACCTGTGAGTTTTATTTTTTAAATACGTATTCATATGATGCTAATGGATTAGATGCTATACAATTGTTACAAGCAGATGAAGATTGGTTTGATAAGCCTAAACTAAATGCACAAAAGCAATTAGGTAAATTGGTAGAACGCTATACGTTAAATTGTAAGGCATTAAATCATCAATTTTTTGCAGTATCAGATTGTTCAGAATTATTACTAAGTATTCAAAAAAATATAAAAGATTTAAACATTGACCTTATTATTCTTACTAGCAAAAAGGAGAAAAATCTAGGTAAAAAAACACAAAGTATTGTTGAAAAAATTAGGTGTTGTCCTGTCTTAATTGTACCACCACATGCAGCAACAAGTAATAAAATTAATATCACAATTGCTTCAAATTTTAAACAGCAGGTAAATACCCATCAAATAGATAAATTTTTAAATATTTTAGAAAATACCAATTTAGAAATTACTGTTTTAATACTAGAAAAACAAAATGCATTAAGTGATACTGCTTCTAACAATCTAGAAGCTATGCTTGACTATCTAAAACAAATATCAGGACACACAGCATCGTTGCATTACACAGGTGCTTCATATAATTTAAAAGCCTATGCGCAATCTCATTTAGATGGCATCATGTGTGTAATTGACAAAAAACCACACTTATTAAGAAAAATTGGTGTGTTTAAATCAGACATTTTTTCAACCTTAAAACAACTACATACTAATACTGTTTTAACGATTCACCAATAAAAATTTTGTTATGAGTAACCGGAAATTTAATGGTCTTATTATTCTTATTACAATTATAATTATTGCGTTATTAACATGGATGGTGCCACCTCCAATAGTTTAAAATGTAACATGTTATAAATTATAAGCATTAGTATAGTTTAATTATGTAGTATAATTTAACCATACAAAGTTGTATATTGCTTAATGCTTAAATTAAATTGTAATAATTGGTATAACTTTAGTAAAGCCCTGATTTTACTATGTTTTTTTATTGTATCCACAAAATCTGATGCACAAGATTTACCTCCAATACAATATTTTTCTCCCAAACAGTACCATGCCGAAAATCAAAATTGGGAAATAACCCAAAGTAATAATAAACACATTTATGTAGCAAACTCTAAAGGCTTGTTAGAATTTAATGGGTCAGAGTGGAATTTGTATCCTTCACCTAATCAAACCATTATTAGATCTGTTAATGTTGTAAAAGATAAGGTGTACACAGGAAGTTATATGGATTTTGGGTATTGGACCAGAACAGATGTTGGCGATTTAAAATACACGTCATTATCAAAAAAAATCCAGAGTACATTATTAGAAGACGAACAATTTTGGAAAATTACACATTTGGAGGATTGGTTATTGTTTCAATCGTTAAGTCGTATTTATATTTATAATACTAAAACAGATCAGTTTAAGATAACTACGTCTAAAGCTGGTATAATAAAGATGTTTAAGGTCAATAATACCATTTATTATCAAGACAGAGTAGAAGGTTTATTAAAATTAGAAAATGGTGTGCCTAAACCTGTGTTACAATCTAATTATTTTGAAAATAAAATAATAGTAGGTGTTTACACTATTAAAAATAATTTGCTTGTTGTTACTCAAAATCATGGTGTAGTAACTATTAAAAACAATGTAGTTCAAGATTGGGATGTTAATCTAAATCCTCAATTATCAAATTATTCAATATATAGTAGTCTTCAGTTACAGGACACTAGTTTACTGCTAGGAACAATTTCTAACGGAATCATTCAAATAGACGCAAATGGTAAAATTTTTCAAAATATAAACCAAGCCAATGGATTAGGAAACAACACCGTTTTGTCTATTTTCCAGGATATAGAAAGCAATATTTGGCTAGCCTTAGATAATGGTATTAACTGCATAAATATTAACTCTCCTTTCAGGATTTTTAATGATGATCATGGTGCTTTAGGTACTGTTTACACCTCTTTAATTTATGATAACACACTTTACTTAGGGACTAATCAAGGGTTATTTTATAAAAAAATAGATAAACCCGACTTTAAACCAGTAATTAATACTAATGGTCAAGTTTGGAGCCTTAAGATTAATGATAATCAATTGTTTTGTGGTCACAATTCGGGCACATTTATTATTAATAATAATGTGGCAAAACGTATTGCATCTGTTGAAGGAACATGGGATATTAAAGCAATTAAAGATAATCCAAACTTACTAATTCAAGGTAATTATAATGGGCTTAATATTTTAGAAAAAAAAGATGGTTTTTGGCAATTTAGAAATAAGATTGAAGGGTTTAATAATTCCTCAAGATTTTTTGTCTTTTCAAAAGACGATGAAATATTAGTAAATCATGAATATAAAGGTGTTTTTAAAATAAAAGTTGACCCAGAATATACAAAGACAACGCAAATTTCTAAAATTGAAACTCTAGAAAAAGGCTTGTTTTCTTCACTAACAACCAATAACAATACGTTGTATTATGCAACAGAGAAAGGTGTTTTTAAAAAGCAATTAGAGGATGATGCATTTGTCAAAGACACTATTTTAAGTAATATTTATAAAACTCAAGGCTACTCTTCTGGTAAAATTATAACAGATCACGAAAACAATGCATTATGGTTAATCACTCAAAAAGGAGTTAATTATGTAAGTCCAGGTAAATTAAGTACAACACCAGAGGTTACCTTTATAGCTTTGCCAAACGCTTTAAGGGAAGGCTTATCAGGATATGAAAGTATTTTTAAACTAAAACCTAATGTGTATCTTTTTGGGACATCAAAAGGCTATATAACTTTAGATATTTCTAATTTAAAACCTAAAACTTATCAAGTTGAAATTAATTCAATAAATAAAACACCGCTACAAAAATCAAAAACGTTAATTAGTTTAAAAGATGACATTGTCTTTAAAAATAAAGAGAATAACATCGAAATTAAATACAGTGTTGCGGAATATGACAAATATTTAGAAGCGGAGTACGCACATAAACTAGAAGGTTTGTATGAGGATTGGAGTACATGGAGTACAAATGCAGAAGTGTTGTATAAAAATTTACCCTATGGTGAATATACCTTTATTGTTAAAGCTAGAGTAGGAGGTGTAGAGGTGACCAATCAAGACCGTTTTACATTTACAATAGGCAAGCCTTGGTTTTTATCCAACATTATGATAATGGTCTATTGTGTGATCGGTTTCATCATTATTCTTCTAATAAATTATTTTTATAAACTGTATTACAGAAAGCAAAAAGAAAAATTAGTGCTTAAGTCAAAACGCGAATTAGAGCTTAAAGATTTAGAAACTAAACAACAACTAATGACTTTAAATAATGATAAATTAAGACAAGAAATTGATAATAAAAACCGTGAATTAGCGATTTCTACAATGAGCTTAATTAAAAAGAATGAATTTTTAAATACCATCAAAAGCGAGCTAAATGATAAGGTCGAAAGTGCTAATCTAAAATCTGTAATTAGAATTATTGATAAAAATATTAATAATAAAGATGACTGGAATTTGTTTGAAGAAGCATTTAATAATGCAGATAAAGACTTTCTAAAAAAGGTGAAAACTAAACATCCAGCCTTGACATCTAACGACTTAAGATTGTGTGCTTATCTAAGATTAAATTTATCTTCAAAAGAGATTGCTCCTTTACTTAATATCTCTCCAAGAAGTGTAGAGGTTAAACGATATCGTTTGCGTAAAAAGATGGAATTAGAGCATGATGTTAATTTAACGGACTACATCTTGAGTATATAGCAACACTACAATTAGTTAAAATACCTATACATTACCACAACAAACCTAATTTTACTAGTAATAATGGGCTTTCTAAATTTAAATGTTAAAATAAGGTTAATGCTTATGTTTAATGAGATTTAGATAATTAAATCGTGCTTTTTTTATGATGTATGTTTTTTGTTGAGGTTAAAATTATCAAATCAGCATTTTATCTGCATAAATTTGATAAAAGCACAAAAACTTTTAAACATGAAAAAAACTTTTTTCTCCTTTTTGTTATTTTTAATGGCTTTCTCAGCATTTGCTCAGGAGTATATAATAACAGGAAATGTAACTAGTCAACAGGATGGATTACCTATTCCTACGGTTAATATTCTAGTTAAAAACTCATCTAATGGTGTTACCACAGATTTTGATGGTAATTATACCATTAATAAGGTAGCTAAAAATTCAACTTTAGTTTTTTCCTATATAGGATACAAAACAAAAGAAGTTGTAATTACTAACGGTAATCCAGTTAATGTACAACTAACTGAGGATGTTGAAGCATTAGAAGAAGTTGTTATTATAGGTTATGGTTCTCAAAAACGAAAAGAAGTCACTGGAGCTGTATCAACGGTATCTAGCGAAACTATTGAAGCGCTTAAACCAACACGTATAGAGCAAGCTTTACAAGGTCAAGTGGCTGGTGTTAATATTACATCACAATCTGGTGCACCTGGTAGTGCTTCTAATATCAGAATTAGAGGTGTATCCACTAATGGTGACAATAGACCTCTTATATTAGTAGATGGTAATGTTATTGAAGATTTAAGTGTGGTAAATCCAGGAGATATAGAAAGCTATACAGTACTTAAGGACGCGACAGCAGGTATCTATGGTGTAAGAGCTGCCAACGGAGTTATTTTAATTACTACTAAAACGGGTCGTAAAAATAAGCCAATGACGTTTCAGTACGACTCTTATGTTGGTTTCCAACAAACAACAAGAAAAATACCATTATTAAATGCTACAGAGTATGCTTTAATTAAAAACGAAGCAGCTGCAGCTAGCGGAAGTACTTTACCTTTTCCTGATACTTTTGGATTAAATAGAGGAACAGATTGGCAAGATGAAGTTTTTGAAACTGCGCCAATATTTAACAATGCTATTACAGCTAGTGGTGGTACAGAAAAATCTACCTATTCATTTGGAGCATCTTTATTAACACAAGATGGTATTATTGGAGGTAGTAAAGCTAATTTTACGCGTTACACAACACGTGCTAATTATGGATTAGAGATTATTAAAGATTTAAACTTAAAGGCTAATCTTATATATACTGGGACATTAAGAAAAGCGTTACCAGAAGGTGGCTTAGGTTCTGTTTTATTTAATGCAGTTAATTTTGCACCAACAGATGCGCCAAGAGACGAAAATGGAGAGTATACGTCTTCAGCTAATTATCCAATAGAGGTTGTAAACCCATTAAAGCAAATCGAAAATACATTTAACCGAACCAAAGTTGATAAACTAAGTGGTGTTTTTGGTTTAAATTATAAATTTTTAAACGGGTTTAGTGCGGAAGCTAATTATCAATGGAACTATTCAGAGGTAAGAACTAGAGGACTTAATCCTATAGTCGAGTATGGAAATGGTTCTGTATTTGATAATACCGAAAATTTACAATTTACAGAAGGCATAAACTTTTTCAGAGATTATACATTTGATGCTTTTGTTAATTACGAAACATCGTTAAATGATGATACTCATAATATTAAAGCAACTTTAGGGACGTCAGTTTTTAAATCAACAGGAGATTATTACTTATCTGTTGGAGACGGTATGCCTGAAAATACAATGTTTAGCGATGCAGATATTAATGATGCCACTACCATTACAGATCCTTATGCTCAAATAAGTAATCGCTTTTTCGATTCTAGGTTATTATCCTATTTTGGAAGATTACAATATAACTATAAAGGAAAATACCTATTCTCTGCAGTAGTAAGACGTGATGGTTCTACAGCTTTTGGTCCAGAAAATAAATTCGGAATTTTCCCTTCAGGTTCAATTGGTTGGGTAATCTCTGATGAAGACTTTTTATCAAGTAGTAATACCATCGATTTCTTAAAACTTAGAAGTTCTTATGGAGTTTTAGGTAACGATAGAATTCCTGGTTTTAGATTTGAATCATTATTAGATGGTGAAGGTGTTTATGTTTTAGATGATGCATTAGCACTTGGTACTGCAGTTGGTGCGATATCTAATCCAGAAATTAAATGGGAAGAGCAAAAAGCATTTGATATAGGATTTGAAACAAGATTATTTAACAACAAAGTAGATATTACAGCAGATTATTTTAAACGTACTACAGAAAATTTATTACTTCCTGTTGAAAGTTCGTTAATATTAGGAGGAGCTGCTCCAGGTTCTGGTAATCCAATTGTTAATGCTGGAACGGTAGAAAATAGTGGATTGGAGTTTGCTGTATCTTACAAAGATCAATTATCAGATAATTTCAAGTTTAATATTAGCTACAATATTTCAACTTTAAATAATAATGTAGTTGAAGTTAACAATAGCATAGGTTATGAAGTTGGAGGTAGCTTTGGTATTGGTCAAGCAAACCCACCTTCTAGAATGCAAGTTGGACAGCCAATAGGTGTGTTTTATGGAATGCAAACCAATGGAATTTTTCAAAACCAAGCCGAAGTTGATGCGCATCCATCACAATTAGCTTTAGGTGCTAACGCACAACCTGGAGATTTAAGATTTGTAGATGTTAATCAAGATGGTGTTATTGATGCAGATGATAGAACATTTATAGGTAACCCAATTCCGGATGTTACAATGGGTTTAAATTTATCATTTGATTATAAAAATTTCGATTTTCAAACCTATTTCTTTGCGTCTGTAGGTAATGATATTGTTAGAAACTATGACCGAAACAGTGCCAAAACTAATCTTACAAGTTATGTATTAGATAGATGGACTGGTCCAGGAACATCAAACACAGATCCAAGAGTTACAAATAGCGCAACGTCTAATGCAGTTTTTTCTGATTATTTTGTAGAGGATGGTTCATTCATCAGAGCTCAAAATGTACAATTAGGATATACTTTTAATCAAGATAAATTACAAAATATAGGGTTGGATAATATTAGAGTTTATGCGTCTGTAAGTAATGCCTTTACATTAACAAAATACAGAGGTTTTGACCCAACAACATCTAATGGCGCTCCAATTGGAGGTGGAATAGATAGCGGTTTTTATCCAAACCCAAGAACATTTTTAATCGGAACAAACGTAAAATTTTAAACAATGAAAAAAATAAAATATATAATCGTCTTTTTAGTTTCGACTTTTACAATTATTTCGTGTAGTGATGATTTTGTAGATGTCGCCTCTCAAAATGAAAGTTCAGAAAACTATTTTAATTCAGAGCAAGATTATCAAGACGCTTTAATAGGTGCATACGATTTGTTACAATCCACCTATTTAAATGTTATGCTAGGCGAAATTGCATCAGATAACACTCTAGCAGGAGGAGAAAGTGCAACAGATGTTCCTGGAATTCAGCAAATAGATGATATGATTCATACACCTAATAACGAGCAATTACGTTCAATTTGGGGCTGGATGTTTGCTGGTGTAAATCGTGCAAATTACATCTTAGAGTTTCAAGATAAAATAGAGTTTAATGGTAAAGAAAATGTTTTAGCGCAAGCTAGATTTTTAAGAGCCTATTATTATTTTGAGCTAGTGAAATGGTTTGGAGATGTGCCTTTAATTGTTGATCAACGTTTCTTATTTGGAGACCAATTTGAAGTGGACCGTACACCAAAAGCCCAAGTTTATGCACAAATTGAATTAGATTTAATTTATGCAGCAGATAATTTACCATATACTCAAACGCAATTAGGTCGTGTAACTAAAGGTGCAGCAGAGGCTTTATTGGGTAAAGTTTACTTATATCAAAATAAATTTGGTGCAGCTGCATTAGTTTTGGAAGACTTAATAAATTTTGGTCCTCACGATTTAGTAGCAGATTATACAACCATTTTTGAAAACGATAATGAGAATAGTATCGAGTCTGTGTTTGAAGTACAATATGCCGATTTAGAAGGTGCTGGATTTGGATGTTTACAATGTAGTGAAGGTAACGTAGCTGTTGGTTTTAACGGAATCCGTAATTATAATGGACCATTGTTTGATTCTGGTTTTAGTTTTAATGTGCCAACTCAAGAAGCTGTGGATGCTTTTGAGAGTGATGATCCAAGATTAGAAACCGCAATTTTAGATATTAATGCTTGGGCTACTGCTACAGGAGCGACTTTTGGAACAGGTAATGAGCATACAGGTTATTACAATAGAAAATATATAGCACGTCAAGGCGATTCTAATATTGGTGATCAAAACTTGACCAATCCTAATAACTACAGAGCTATTAGATATGCAGATGTGTTATTAATGGCAGCAGAAGCTTTAAATAGAGGGTCTATAGCAGATGACAGAGCTCAAAATTACTTAAATCAAGTAAGACAACGTGCTTTTGGTGATATGGACCACAACATTACGGTTACAGGAAGTGCCTTAACAGAAGCAATTTATCAAGAACGTCGTGTGGAATTAGTAGGTGAAGGACATCGTTTTTTCGATTTAGTTAGAACGGGTCGTGCAGCTTCAGAAATTGATGGTTTTATTTCAGGTAAGCATGAAGTATTTCCTATTCCTCAAATTGAAATAGAATTAACAGGTAATCGTTGGACACAAAACTCTGGTTATTAATAAAATAAATATGAAAATTAAAACACAACATAGCATGAAAAATTTTAAGTACATCCTTAGTTTATTCATAGTAGTAGCATCTATTATTGGTTGCTCTCAAGATGATGATTTACCAGATGTTAGTGCTTTACCAGCACCAACTAATGTAGCAGCTGTAATAACAATTGCTCAAGATAATTCTGGTTTAGTAACCATTACTCCAACAGGAGAAAATGTGGCTAATTTTAGAGTTAATTATGGTGATGACTCTGGTACAGATTCAGGACTTTTAAATCCTGGTCAAAGTACTCAAAACACGTATTTAGAAGGAACTTACGACATCGTAATTGCTGCTGCAGGTATTAATGGAAAAACAACTACTGTAGCACAAACTATAGTAGTATCATTCCAAGCACCAGAAAACTTAGTAGTAACTATCGAGAATGATCCAACGGTGTCTAGACAAGTAAATGTGACAGCTACAGCTGATTTTGCAGTGTCTTATCAAGTAGAGTTTGGAGACGCAGCAGCAACAGTTTTAACATCTAATATTGGTGATGTAACTTCATTTGTATATGATGAAGCTGGGACTTACACAATTACAGTAACAGCTAATAGTGGCTCTGTAGATACTATTTCGTACACAGAAGATTTTGAAGTATCAGAAATATTAGCACCTTTAACTCCAGCTCCAACGCCTCCTAACAGAGACGCAGGTGATGTTGTATCTATTTTTAGTGATGCATATGCTAACATTACTTTAAACGAATTGCCAACAGTTTGGTCTGCTTCAGGTTTTGAAGCGACTACTATAGGTAGTGATAATGTTTGGAGATTAACAAATTTAGATTTTGTAGGTATGGTTAGTAACTACGATAACGGAATAGATGTTTCTGCTATGGAAATGTTACATATCGATTATTGGGTACCTTCAGGAACTGATAACGAATTATTAGTAAAAATTGTTAACACTATTGATGGTGGTGAAGATGTCGAGTCTTTAGGCGCAACAGTAGGTGGTTCTTGGCAAAGTATTGATATTGATATGACAGGTTTTGATGGAGGAAACTTGGCAAACACACAAAAAATCACACAAATTTTAATTGATGCAGATGTAGTTGCAGATATAGTTTATATAGACAACTTTTACTTTTATAAGCAAAGTGCTTCTACTGGAACATTTGATGATGGATTGTTAACTAATGGTGATTTTGAAAATGGAAGCGAAGCTTGGATAATTGGTGTAGATGATGCAGCTATTGCTCCTGTAGTTACAAATAGTGGTAATACTTACTACTCTGTAGATGTAGTTACTGCAGGAAATCCATACGATGTAAACTTAAGTCAAAAAGTTGAAATTATCCAAGGTAATACTTATACACTAACATTTGATGCTTGGTCAGATGTAAATAGAGCTATTGTTGCAGGAATTGGTTTAAGCGCAGACCCTTGGTCTAATGATTCTCAATCAGTAGACATTACAACAACTAGTACCACATATTCTTTAACACTTAGTGCAGCAGATTTTGGAGCTATTGATGCTCGTGTAATCTTTGATTTAGGTGCAGCAGTGGGTATGGTTAATATTGATAATGTGTCTTTAATTATTGGTACAGGTAACACTGTAGTTAATGGTAATTTTGAAAACGGAAGTGATTCTTGGATTATAGGTGTTGATGATGCATCTATTATACCTGTGGTTACAGTTGCAGGTAATACATATTATTCAGTAGATGTTACTACAGCAGGAAATTCTTACGATGTAAATCTTAGTCAAAAACTAGAAATAATTCAAGGTAATACTTACACACTAACTTTTGATGCTTGGTCAGATGTAGATAGATCAATTATTGCTGGTATTGGTCTAAGTGCAGATCCTTGGTCTAACACTACAGAAACGGTGGATATTACAACAACAAAAACAACATACACATTGACTTTAGTTGCAACAGATTTTGGAGCTCCTGATGCTCGTGTTCTTTTTGATTTAGGAGCACAAATAGGTATGGTTAATATTGATGACGTGTCTTTATCAAGTAACTAGTTATAAATCTATACTTTATTTACAGCAATTAATATTAAAAAATAGAAGATGAAAAATAGATTTAAAATAATAGCATTTATTCTTGTAACTGCCTTGTTTTCTGGTTGCCAAGAAGAAGACAAAACTTTTGGAAACATAGTTGCACCATCAAATATTGTTATTGTACCAGAAATAGTTGGTCAAGATGCAACTAATCCAAATGGAGATGGTAGTGGTGTGGTTAACTTTACAGCAACAGCAGATAATGCATTAAGTTATAAATTCAGTTTTGGAAATGCAGAGCAAAATGCTCCTTCAGGAGTTACATCATACACGTTTTCAAATTTAGGTGTTAATACATACACAGTAACAGTAGTTGCTTATGGTACAGGAGGTGTTTCTTCAACAGCTACTATAGATATTGATGTTTTAGCAACTTATGCTCCACCAGCAGATTTATTAAGTGCATTGGTTGGTGATGGTTCTAAAACGTGGAGAATTAAGTCAGAAAAACAAGCACATTTTGGACTTGGACCAGTGGGTGGTGCTGTTGCAGCAGAATGGTATGCAGCAGGTCCTGGTGAGAAATCTGCAACAGGTATGTACGATGATCGTTATATTTTTAATGCAGACGGAACATTTACTCATATAGTTAATAGTACAAATGATGATCCTACAGTAGACGTTACAGGTACTGTTTTTGGAAGAGAACCTTTAATTACAGAGTTAGGTCCACACAGTGAGACTCCTGTTGGTGCAGATATAGAGAATTATCCTTATCAAGATTATTCAGAAAACTGGGTAATTACAGCACCTGGTGGAGTAGAAACAATAAACATTACTGGTTTAGGGTTTATTGGATATTATACAGGTGGTGATCATAAATATGAAATTTTTAGTCGTGATATTCCAAATGAGTTTACTATTAGAACAACTGATGGTAATAGTGAGTTTGATTGGTGGTTTATAATAACTTCTGAAGAAGAAGGTGCTACCACAGGATTTGAAACTATTTACACAGATTTACTTTGGTCAGATGAGTTTGATACCAATGGAGCGCCAAACCCAGCAAATTGGACTTACGATTTAGGGAATGGGACAGATGGTTGGGGAAACCAAGAAGCACAAACTTACACCAACAATTTAGAGAATGCTGAAGTTATAGACGGAGTATTGAAAATTACTGCAATATCAACAGGAAGTGGATATACCTCTGCAAGATTAAAATCTGAAGGTCTTTTTGATTTTACTTATGGACGTGTAGAAGTTAGAGCAAAACTTCCATCAGGAGGAGGTACTTGGCCTGCCATTTGGATGCTAGGTTCTAATTATCAGACAAATGTTTGGCCAGCTTGTGGAGAAATAGATATTATGGAACATAAAGGTAACCAGCAAAACACAATACATGGTACCTTACATTATCCAGAAGCTTTTGCAGGTAGCGCAGACGGAAGCACTACAGTAGTTGATGCTGCTTCAGATCAATTTCATAATTATACTGTAGAGTGGACACCAGATGTTATAAAAATATTGGTAGATGATACAGTATATCATACCTATACAAACACCAGTGCTTCACCTTTTAATAGTGATTTTTTCCTAATTCTAAATGTGGCAATGGGAGGAACTTTTGGTGGAGACATAGATCCAGCATTTACACAGTCGTCTATGGAAATTGAATATGTAAGAGTTTATCAATAAATATGAAGATAATAAAATATTATGTATTAGTCTTAGCTAGTTTTCTCATTACCTCTTGTAATAATGGTAATGAGAAAAACTTAGCTTTAAATACGACTACGACCTCTAAAAATTCGGATATCGAAACTAAAGTATCAGATTTGCTAGCAAAGATGACTTTAGAAGAAAAAATAGGTCAAATGAACCAGTATAATGGGTTTTGGGATGTAACAGGTCCTGTCCCTGAAAATGGAGACCAAGCAAAAAAATACGAACATTTAAGAAAAGGTTATGTAGGATCAATGCTTAATGTTAGAGGAGTAAAAGACGTTAGAGCAGTCCAGAAAATTGCAGTAGAAGAGACGCGTTTAGGGATTCCTTTAATCATTGGATTTGATGTGATTCATGGTTATGAAACTTTAAGTCCTATTCCATTAGCCGAATCCGCAAGTTGGGATTTAGAAGCTATTAAAAAATCTTCAGAAGTTGCAGCTAAAGAAGCTGCTGCAGCAGGTATAAATTGGACATTTGCGCCAATGGTAGACATTTCTAGAGATGCACGTTGGGGACGCGTTATGGAAGGTGCAGGAGAAGATACTTATTTAGGGTCTAAAATTGCAATTGCTAGGGTAAAAGGGTTTCAAAGTGACGACCTATCATCTCATTTTTCAATTGCAGCATGTGCTAAACACTTTGCAGCTTATGGGTTTGCAGAGGCTGGACGTGATTACAATACTGCAGATTTAGGGACTTCTACTTTAAATAATATCATTCTACCACCTTTTAAAGCTGCCAAAGAAGCTGGTGTTAGGACGTTTATGAATTCGTTTAACGAGCTTAATGGTATTCCTGCAACTGGAGATAAATATTTACAACGTGATATTTTAAAAGGAAAATGGGGTTTTGATGGCTTTATGGTTTCAGATTGGGGTTCAATTACAGAAATGATTGCTCATGGTTATGCGAAAGATGGTAAACAAGCTGCCCAATTAGCAGTTAATGCAGGTTCTGATATGGATATGGAATCCTATTTATATGTAGAAGAGCTTGCAGGTTTAGTAAACCAAGGTAAAGTAGATATTAAGCTTATTGACGATGCTGTAAGCCGAATTTTACGCGTGAAATTTGAGTTGGGTTTATTTGATGATCCTTATAAATATTTAAATGAAACTAGAGAAAAGCAAGTCATTGGAAGTCAGGAAATTCATGATGCAGTTTTAGATATGGCTAAAAAGTCTATTGTACTGCTTAAAAATGAAAATAACCTTTTACCATTACAAAAAGAAGGACAAAAAATAGCAGTCATTGGTGCTTTAGCTTCAGATAAAACAAGTCCATTAGGAAGTTGGCGTATAGCTGCTAAGGATAGCACAGCTGTTTCTGTTTTAGAAGGATTAAATCAATATTCAGGAAACACGATTACCTATTCAAAAGGTGCAGATGTCGCTTTAGGTAAAACCGAATTTGCGATTGAAGTAAACATAAACAGCACAGATAAAAGTGAGTTTGCAGAGGCAATTAAAAACGCTAAACAAGCAGATGTTGTAATTATGGTTTTAGGAGAACATGGTTATCAAAGTGGTGAGGGTAGAAGTCGTACAGACTTAGGCTTACCAGGTGTCCAACAACAGTTACTTGAAGAGGTTTATAAAGTTAACAAAAACATAGTTTTAGTTTTAAACAATGGAAGACCATTAACTATTACTTGGGCAGACGATAATATTCCTGCAATTGTAGAAGCATGGCAATTAGGTACACAAAGTGGTAATGCCATAGCACAAGTATTATATGGTGATTATAATCCTAGCGGTAAATTACCAATGACTTTTCCTAGGCATGTTGGTCAAGTACCAATTTATTACAATTACAAAAGTACAGGTAGGCCTACTTTACCAGGTAAGGACGTGGTGTTTTGGTCACATTATCAAGACGAAACAAATGATCCGTTATATGCTTTTGGCCACGGTTTAAGTTACACGACGTTTGAGTATAGTAACTTAAAAATTAGTAATACCTTTTCTAATGATGAAACCATAAAAGTGTCTGTTGATCTAACAAACACAGGTAAATTAAAAGGTAAAGAAGTCGTGCAATTATATTTAAAAGATGTATTTGCTAGTGTTACAAGACCTGTAAAAGAATTAAAAGGTTTTGAGTTAGTTGAATTAAATCCAAATGAAACCAAAACTATTCAATTAGTTTTAACTAAAGCAGAACTTGGTTTTTATAATAACCAAGGAGAGTTTAACGTCGAAACTGGAGATTTTGAAGTCTATATTGGAGGAAGTTCTAAAACTGTTTTAACAGATACATTTAAGTTATGATTAAAGGATTTAAACTAATATTAGTAGCCTTAATATGCTTTGCTTGTAAAGAAGAACATAAAAATCAAGCTAAGCTAAATAATGATAAACCAGCCTTTAGTTTTATTGATCAATTTGATGGGACGCAATTAAACGATGCTAATTGGAATTACGATTTAGGAGATGGTTGTCCAAACTTATGTGGTTGGGGTAATAATGAAAGACAAATTTATACTAAAGAAAATGTATCTGTAAAAGACGGTAATTTAATAATAACAGCTACTAAAGATTCGACTGGATATTATTCAGGAAAAATCACAACTAAAGACAAAATTGAATTTCAATATGGTACAGTAGAAGTTAGTGCCAAATTGCCAAAAGGATCAGGATTATGGCCTGCATTTTGGATGTTAGGTAATGATATTGATACTAATACTTGGCCTGCTTGCGGTGAAATTGATATTTTAGAATATGTAGGTAAGGCTCCTCATCAAATTCATACGACGTTACATACGCCTGACAGTTATGGTAAATCTGTTAATACAAAAATTACAACTATAAAGGATATAGAGGAAGGGTTTCATAATTATAAAACACAATGGACTAAAGACTCTATTTCATTTTATATAGATAATAATTTAGTGTACACCTTTTCACCAAAAATTAAAAATGAAAAAACCTGGCCTTTTGACAAGCCCTTTTATATCATATTAAACCTTGCAATAGGTGGGAATTTTGGAGGTCCAGAAGTGGATGATTCTATTTTTCCGCAAGAATTTATTATTGATTATGTAAAGGTTTCAGGTTTAAATTAAAATAATAGTGGATTGATAGTTTAAATTACCTTAAACAAAAAAAGGATGTCATTATTGATATCCTTTTTTTATAAATTAATTTTTATTTTACTCCACACGTTTTAAAGCCTGCTCATCTTCAATTTTTATTTGCTTTCCTTTGGTACTAATAATGCCTTCCTTTTTAAATTGAGATAAAATTCTAATAGCACTTTCTGTTGCTGTACCAACAATGCTAGCATAGTCATCTCTAGATAATGTTAAAGCTAAATAACCATCTGCATCATTATCAAATTTGTTTTTAACGTACAATAAAGTTTCAGCTAAACGTTGCTTTACTGTTTTTTGAGCCATATCCACAAGACTATCATCCGCATCTCTTAAATCTTGAGCCATTCGTTTTAAAAGATCCATAGAAAAGTTTACATTTTTCTGTAAATCATCTAATATTTCTTGTTTGGGTATAAAACAAATTTGCATATCATTTAAGGCTACAGCAGTTAAATTAGAACATTCATTACTAACCAAAGAGCGTTGTCCCATCATACCACCTTTTACAGATAATTTGACGACTTGATCTTTACCGTTTTCGCTTAATTTAGTCAGTTTACAAACGCCTTCTCTAATGCAATAAATACCATTTAATGCTTCACCTTCTCTAAAAATTATGTCACCTTTTTTGACTACTCGTCCAGTTTTACATGCAGACACGCGCACTAATTCCTCTCTTGTCAAGGTGTTTAAACTATTAAATTGCCTGACAATACAATGTTCACATTTACTCATACCTAATTTTGTTGCAGTATACCAAAAGTATACAATACCTGATATGACAAATATCATATATTAATTAATCACAAAATGTAACCTTTGTTACAGGTAAATGAGCAAATTATGGAATCAAAAGTATGTTATCATTGTGGCGATAATTGTACAGATACAACTATACTAATAAAGGATAAACCCTTTTGTTGTCAAGGTTGTAAAACAGTTTATGAAATCTTGTCTGAAAGTGACTTAACATGTTACTACGACTTACAATCGTCTCCTGGAGCAATACCAAAGGAGATAGAAGGAAAGTATGATTTTTTATCGCAAGATAAAATTATAGAGAAGTTAGTCGAGTTTGACGACGGTAAAACTCAAATAGCTACACTTTATATTCCACATATTCATTGTAGTTCTTGTATATGGATTTTAGAAAATCTTAATAAATTAAATCCAGCAATTTCTTTATCTCAAGTCAATTTTGGTAAAAAAACAGTACGAGTTTCTTATAACACCGAAGCTTTTTCGCTTAAACAACTAGTCCTTCTATTAAGCTCTGTTGGATATGAACCCTACATTAGTTTAGACGATTATAAAACAGGACAAGAAAATGTCAATCGTAGTTTAATTTATAAATTAGGCGTTGCAGGTTTTGCTTTTGGTAATGTGATGTTTTTATCATTTCCAGAATATTTTGAGGTAAATGAGTTTTGGTTAGAGCAATACAAGCATGTCTTTAGGTGGATTATGTTTGCGTTTTCATTACCTGTTGTGTTTTATGCAGCTCAAGATTATTTTATTTCGGCTTTTAAAGCTATAAAAACTAAAATATTAAACATAGATATTCCAATAGCTTTAGGCGTTGTTGTTCTGTTTTTAAGAAGTACTGCCGAAATTGTTTTTGACATAGGCTCTGGTTTTTTTGATAGTTTAACAGGTTTAGTTTTCTTTTTATTATTAGGAAAGTTTTTTCAGCAAAAAACCTATTCGTTCTTGTCTTTTGAGCGCGATTACAAGTCGTATTTCCCAATAGCAGTTACTAAAATTTTTAATAACGAAGAAGTGCCAGTTCAAGTATATGACATTAAAAAAGGAGATCGATTATTAATAAGAAATCAAGAATTAATTCCGGTTGATGGTATATTAATTAACGGAAACGCAAGAATCGATTACAGCTTTGTAACAGGTGAGTCCGAAACGGTTAAGAAAAGTTCTGGAGACAAGTTATTTGCAGGCGGTAAACAAACCTCTGGTGTTATAGAAATGGAAGCCATAAAATCTGTAGAACAAAGTTACCTGACACAATTATGGAGTAACGATGTGTTTAGTAAAAATAAAGAGGATGGTTTTACAACCCTAACCAATGCGATTAGTAAACGTTTTACAATTGCTGTTTTAAGTATTGCCTTTATAGCTACAGCATATTGGATGTTTGCGGATAGTAGTAAAGCTTTAAATGTCTTTACAGCAGTCTTAATTATTGCTTGTCCATGTGCAATTGCTTTAGCAGCTCCTTTTACTTTTGGTAATTTGTTACGCATTTTTGGAAAAAAGAAATTTTACCTTAAAAATGCTTCTGTTTTAGAACAGTTAGCACATATAGATACTGTTATTTTTGATAAAACGGGAACCATTACGTCTAATAAAAAAAGTGATCCTAAATATGAAGGTGTACCACTAAGTATAGATGAGGAAGTATTATTAAAAAACACCTTAAGAGGCTCAAACCACCCATTAAGTAGAGGGTTGTATGATATTTTAAAGGATAATGATATTGTAGCTTTAGATTATTTTGAAGAACATTTAGGACAAGGTATTGAGGCGTCTCATGCGACCCAAAATATAAAAATTGGTTCGGCTAAATTTGTAGGTTTTAACAACGATAGTACAGTGTTAAATACAGCAGTACATATTAGTACAAATAAAGGTTACAAAGGAAAATATACTTTTTATAACAGCTATCGTAAAGGCTTGTCTAAGTTGTTTAATAAACTTAAAAAGCACTTTGATTTGGTCATCTTGTCTGGAGATAATGAAGGTGAATTAGAAAACCTTAAAAAGCTACTGCCAGCCAAAACTAAAATGCTATTTAATCAAAAGCCAGATGATAAGTTGGAGTATATTAAATACCATCAATCCGAAGGTGCAAAAGTATTGATGGTTGGAGACGGTTTAAACGATGCTGGTGCTTTGGCACAAAGTAATGTTGGAATAGCAATTTCAGAAAACGTTAATGTGTTTTCCCCTGCTTGTGATGCTATATTAGATGCTACAAAGTTTAACCAATTGTATCAATATGTAAAGGCTTCTAAAAGTGCTATAAAGATTATAAAATGGAGTTTTTTATTATCATTATTCTACAATGTTATTGGTTTGTATTTTGCAGTAACAGGACAGTTAGCTCCAGTAATTGCAGCAATTTTAATGCCTTTAAGCTCGATTAGTATAGTCATATTTACGACGTTAGCAACCAATTGGGTTGGACGTAAACTGCAATAATTATTCAATATAAATATAGCTTTATATTAAACTTTGTCTGGTAGATTACAATAGTTTTTGATGTAGCAATATTAACATAATATAATGTTAAAAAAGTTTTTCAAAATTACTGTAAACATGATAAATGTCATCTTTTAAACAAGCCTACTAAATTACTTTTGTAGCATAACTTCTAATAGGTATGAGTGTTATATATATTTTACTAACAGTAAGCATAATTATCGCAATTGTATTTTTTACAGCGTTTATAATGGCAGTAAAAAATGGACAATTTGATGATGGTTACACACCATCTGTAAGAATGCTTTTTGAAGACGAATTGGTTAAAACGCCAATTAAAACAATAAAAAAAACTAAAATCAAAAATAAGACTAATCACAATTAATTATGGAAATGCAGCAATTTTATTACGACAACAAGATTGTTAAAAAGTTTCTTTACGCTACTATACTCTGGGGAGTTGTTGGTATGCTTGTAGGACTCATTTTAGCGTTTATGTTTTTATTCCCTAACATGACAGATGGGATTTCATGGCTAAGCTTTGGTCGTTTAAGACCATTACACACCAATGCGGTGATTTTCGCATTTGTTGGTAACGCTATTTTTGCAGGTGTTTATTACTCGACACAACGCTTACTTAAAGCTAGAATGTTTAGTGACTTATTAAGTAATATTAATTTTTGGGGATGGCAATTAATTATTGTTGGAGCTGCCATTACGTTACCTTTAGGTTACTCGACATCTAAAGAATATGCCGAGTTAGAATGGCCTTTTGATATTGCTATTGCCTTAATTTGGGTCGCTTTTGGTGCTAACCTTATTGGTACAATGTTAAAGCGTCGTCAACGTCACTTATATGTTGCTATCTGGTTTTACATCGCTACGTTTGTTACAGTTGCAGTATTACACATATTTAATAGTTTAGAGTTACCGGTTAGTTTAACTGGCATGAAGAGTTACTCGGTTTACGCAGGTGTACAAGATGCCTTAGTACAATGGTGGTATGGACATAATGCGGTTGCCTTTTTCTTAACAACACCTTTCTTAGGATTAATGTATTACTTTGTTCCTAAAGCTGCTAATAGACCTGTATACTCTTACAGACTATCTATTGTACACTTTTGGTCGTTAATCTTTATATACATTTGGGCTGGACCACACCATTTATTATATACAGCGTTACCAGAATGGGCTCAAAATTTAGGAGTTGCTTTTTCTGTAATGTTATTAATGCCTTCTTGGGGAGGAATGATAAACGGATTATTAACGCTTCGTGGTGCTTGGGATAAAGTACGTGTTGATCCAGTACTTAAATTTATGGTTGTTGCAATTACTGGTTATGGTATGGCAACATTTGAAGGACCAATGTTATCGCTTAAAAACGTTAATGCAATTGCTCACTTTACAGACTGGATTATTGCACACGTGCACGTTGGTGCTTTAGCATGGAATGGGTTTTTAACTTTTGGTATGATATACTATTTAGTGCCAAAATTATTTAAAACTAAATTATACTCGTTACCATTAGCAAATCTTCATTTTTGGATTGGTACTTTAGGTATTATTATGTATGCTTTACCAATGTATGTAGCAGGTTTTACACAAGCTAGTATGTGGAAGCAGTTTAATCCTGACGGAACTTTAGTTTACGGTAACTTCTTAGAAACAGTATCAGAGATTATACCAATGTATTGGATGCGTGCAATAGGAGGTACGTTATACTTAACAGGTATGTTAATTTTAGTATTTAACGTTATTGCTACAATTAGAAAGGGAAGTGCTGTTGAGGATGAATTAGCAGAAGCTGCAGCTTTACAACGTGTATCTAAAAAACGTGTATCTGGAGAAGGTTGGCACACTTGGTTAGAGCGTAAACCTATTAAATTAACTATTGGAGCAACTATCGCTATTTTAATTGGTGGTATTGTACAAATTGTACCAACTATAATGGTTAAATCTAATATACCTACAATTAGTAGTGTTAAACCATACTCTCCTTTAGAGTTAGAAGGTCGTGATATTTATATACGTGAAGGTTGTGTTGGATGTCACTCACAAATGGTTAGACCTTTTAGAAGTGAAGTAGAACGTTACGGAGAATACAGTAAAGCTGGAGAGTTTGTTTATGACCATCCATTTTTATGGGGAAGTAAGCGTACAGGACCAGATTTACATCGTGTAGGAGGTAAGTACTCAGACAATTGGCACTTTAACCATATGTATGATCCTCAAAGTACCTCTTCAGGATCTATTATGCCAGCTTACAAATGGCTTATAGATAATGCTTTAGATAAGTCTCAAATTGAAGAGAAAATGAAGGTAATGGTAACACTTGGTGTTCCATACACAGATGAAGATATCGCAAATGCACAAACGCAAATGCTTGAACAAGGAACACAAATTGAGAAAAATCTTTACAATGATCCGGATTTTGCAAAAGCTTATGAAGCTAGCAAGAAAAATGGAGGAACTGATTTTGTTGAAATGCGTAATCGTGAGATAGTTGCTGTAATAGCTTACTTACAACGTTTAGGTACAGACATAAAAGTAGACACAGTAGAAGAAACAACAGCACAAAACTAAAACGTCATGTTAAAATTTGTAAAAAATCACTTAGATAGTATTGCTGGTGTAGAGATATACCCAATCCTTTCATTACTTATATTCTTTGGTTTTTTTGTAGTCCTTTTTTGGTGGGTAATTACTGCCAAAAAAGACTACATCACCACTGTAAGTAATTTACCATTAGACTTAGATAACCAAAACGAAACCGAATTATGAGACATTTAATTCCATCATACGTCAGAGTGCCTGCTGTATTCTTTATTATTTTTGGATTAGTAGAGTATTTTGTAGACTCAGGAGACAAACCAGCTTTTTTAGAGTATCCAATAATCATGTTATTTTTATTATTAGTATTAGTTATACTAATTGCTATAGAAGGAATTGTTGGCTCTATTGAAAACGTATTATTTCAAAGTTTAGATGAAGCAGGTAAACAACGTTATTTAGCTAATCAAGCTAAAGTACCTCAGTTCACTAAGGTAAAGGCTTTGTATGCTAAACTTAAAGGTGATGATAAACCAATTGAAGAAGAACACGAAATTATTTTAGATCATAACTACGATGGTATTAAAGAGTTAGATAATAACTTACCACCATGGTGGCTATACTCATGGTACGCATCTATGGTATTTGCTGTAATCTACTTGTTTAATTTTCATGTTACAGGATCTTCAGATACACAATATGAAGAGTTAGATAACGAATATGCTCAAGCAAAAATCGAAATTGAAGCTTATAAAAAGACCGCTAAAAACCTAGTAGATGTTAATTCTGTGGTGCTATTAACAGACGCTTTAGATTTACAAAACGGTAAAAAAATCTTCACAGAAAACTGTATAGCTTGTCACATGGCAGATGGTGGTGGAGGTATTGGTCCAAACCTAACAGATAAGCATTGGATTTTAGGAGGAAGTATAAAAAATGTTTTTCATACAATCTCTGAAGGTGGACGTTCTGGTAAAGGGATGGTATCTTGGAAAAAAGATTTAAAACCATTAGAAATGGCACAAGTAGCAAGTTATGTATTGTCTTTACAAGGTACAACTCCTGCTAATCCTAAAGAAGCAGAAGGTGACCTTTGGCAACCAGAAGGTGCTGAAGATTTAGAAATACCTGCAGAAGCAAAAGGTACAGACGTTTTAGAGGTAGAGAAATCTGTTTCAATGAACAATTAATAAATAAAACAATGGAAGCTCCAGATAACGAGAGTTTTAGAGACTCAATTGCAACTATAAATGAAGACGGTAAACGTGCTTGGGTATTTCCAAAAAAGCCAAGCGGTAAGTTTTACGATTACAGGAAAATAGTAAGTTATGTTCTTTTAGCCTTTTTATTTGTAGCTCCATTTGTTAAAATTAATGGTAATCAGTTTTTACTATTTAATGTATTAGAAAGACGTTTTAATATTTTTGGTTTTCCTTTTTGGCCTCAAGATTTTCACCTATTTGTAATCTCAATGATTATTGGTGTTGTCTTCATTACTGTATTTACAGTTGCATTTGGACGTATCTTTTGTGGTTGGATTTGTCCACAAACCATTTTTTTAGAAATGGTTTTTAGACGTATCGAATATTGGATTGATGGTGATAGAGGTGCGCAAATGAAATTAAAACGTACTAAATGGACACCAGAAAAAATTAGAAAACGTGTTTTAAAACATACCATTTTTATTATTATTTCCTTTTTAATAGCTAATGTTTTTTTAGCCTATTTAATAGGTAGTGATAAGCTATTAAACTATGTTACAGAAGGACCATTTAAACACCTAGGGACTTTATTTCCATTGTTAATTTTTACTGGATTATTTTACTTTGTATTTTCTTGGTTTAGAGAGCAAGTTTGTATTATAGCTTGTCCTTATGGACGTTTACAAGGTGTTTTACTTGATAATAAATCTATTATTGTTGCCTATGATCACAAACGTGGAGAAGGCGAAAATGGACGTAAAAAGTTTAGAAAAAACGAAGACAGAGCAGCTCTTGGTTATGGAGATTGTATAGACTGTATGCAATGTGTGCATGTGTGTCCAACAGGAATTGATATTAGAAACGGGACACAATTAGAGTGTGTAAACTGCACAGCATGTATTGACGAGTGTGACGATATAATGGAAAAAGTAGGCTTACCTAAAGGTCTGATCCGTTATGCTAGTGAAGATAATATTGAAAAGAAAGAACCATTTAAGTTTACTTTAAGACTTAAAGCATACATAGTTGTATTATTTGTATTAACAGGTGTATTAATAGCAATGTTACAATTACGAAACGACGTTGAGGCACGTGTTTTAAGATTACCAGGTCAATTATTTGAGCATAAAGCAGACAATATTATCAGTAACGTATTTACCTATAAACTTGTAAATAAAACAACCAAAGAGATTAATGATGTTAACTTTAAACTTAAAAAGTTTAAAGGAACAATTAAACTAGTATCAACAGATAAAAGTTTTGTTGTACCAGCACAAGGTCTTGCGGAAGGTACACTGTTTATAGAGTTAAACCAAAGTCTTATAAAAGGCGATAAAACAAAATTAACAATAGAAGTTTATAGTGGCAAAAAACTAATAGAAACCACAACAGTTAACTTTTTAGGACCTAGAAGCTATAATTAAATTATACGTATTATGAAATTAAATTGGGGAACAGGAGTAGTGATAGCATTTATACTATTTATAAGCTTTATAATGTATTTTGTTGTTGCCATGAATACAGATAAAAATCTAGATCATGACTTAGTTAATGACAATTACTATAAGCAAGAATTAGAATATCAAAATGATATTAATAAAGAAACAAAGTCTAAAGAGTTAGACTCTAAAATTACTTGGAAAAAAACACAAGAAGGTATGCTAATTAGTTTTCCTTCAGAGTTGGATTACAACGACATTAAAGGTACAGTGTTCCTATATAGACCATCTAATAAACAACTAGATTTCGAAACCACAATTTTGTTGTCTAATCACAATTTGCTCATACCTGACAAACGTATGTTAGATGGTCGTTGGAACATTAAAATAGATTGGAATTACAAAGGTACCAATTACATGTTTAAAGAAGACGTCTTATACTAAATGTTAATTACAGCAATCATATTTGGATTATTAGGAAGCTTTCACTGCGTTGGTATGTGTGGTCCTATTGCCTTTATGTTACCTGTTGACAGAAGTAATTCTTTTAAAAAAATAACACAAATTGGCGCTTATCATTTTGGTCGTATTTTAGCTTATAGTATTATAGGTTTAATTTTTGGCGTCATTGGTAAAAGCTTGTATATATTTGGATTACAACAAAAACTATCTATCGTCATAGGGGTTTTAATGATTATAGTAATCCTTTTTCCTTATAAAAAATTAGGTCAAAATTTTATAGTAAAGCCTATTTACAAAGCTGTTGGTTTTGTAAAAAAACAAATGGGTCAAGCCTTAAAAAAGAAAACCACAGACACCTTTCTAACCATTGGCTTTTTAAATGGATTTTTACCATGTGGCTTAGTCTATATGGCAGTTTTTGGAGCCATAGCAACAGGTAATGCTTGGCAAGGTGGTTTATACATGGCTTTTTTTGGTTTAGGCACCATCCCATTAATGACCACAGCAATTTACTTAGGTAAATTTTTAAACGCTCAGGTAAAACAACGCATACAAAAAGCAATTCCAGTGTTTGTAGTAGTTATTGGCGCCTTATTTATTTTACGTGGACTAGGACTTGGTATTCCGTACATTTCTCCAAGTCCAGTGGTAGAGATGGTTAATAGTGCAATTGATTGTCATTAATAAACTGTTTTATTTTAACGCTTTCGCGGAAACAAAGCCAAGCCAACATAATCCTAAATTTACAAAAAGTCTAACTAATATTTTGTAAATTACAATACGCTAATTCAATCAAAATCAGATTATAATGCAAAATATATTATTACTTACAGATTTTTCTGAAAGCTCTAAAAATGCTATAAATTACACCTTGCAATTGTTGCAATCTAAAACCATTCAGTTTCATTTGGTATATGTACATAAAGCGTCAGCATTTACATCTGCAGATTTAATGACAACTGGTAATGCTAACTTATATGCTTCAATAGTAAAATCGCCTAAAGAAGATTTAGAGGATTTAGCAGCAGCACTTCATTTAAAATATATAAATGACAGACATACATTTTTAACTCACATTGATTACGATGTGTTTACAGATGCAGTCAATCAAATAATCAAACAAAACGCTATAGATTTAGTCGTAATGGGAACAAATGGTGTGACTGGAGCAGATGAGGTTGTTTTTGGAAGCCATACGTTGCACGTTATACGTAACGTATCTTGTCCAACACTAATTATACCTAAACACTTTAAGTTTTCTAAACCAGAAACGGTATTAATTCCGTTGGACGAAAAAGATGTTTTAAATGAAAAAAGGTTACAACAAGTGGCAAACTTAGTGGACAAGCATACAAGTAAATATGATATTTTACGTATAACTGAAACAGCAACTTCTGACCAAGAAGATTTAAAATTATTAAACAAACTATTACAGTCAAATAATTTTATATATCATCAGGTTGTTAGTGTGCCAATGCATCATGTAGTTGATACTTATTTGCAAACTAATCCTATAGATTTTGAAGTATTTATAATACAAAAAACTAGCTTTTTAGAACGTTTGTTTAAAGGATCTCCAATAACAAAACATAGTAAAATAGCTAGTGTTCCTTTGTTTGTTTTACACGATTAAAAAAAGACGTGTAGTACCAATAAATTTATTTTATTTCAGGAATAATACCATCATTTTCTAAAACCAAAATTAATAGTTTAGAATAATCATTAACGGTTTGGTCAATATTTTCTGGATCTACAATATCAATATATCCTTTCCATATTAACGTACGATCTTTAGTTGGACAAAGACAATACACAGATGTTTCAGCATTATAAACCTGATACTCTTGGTAAGCGTCTGGATTAAAAACTTGATCTTGATACATTAAAAAATCTTCATTAAATTTTTTGTGATTTTTATCAAAATTAGAATAGTCTTTTTTGTATTGAATTTTGTTTTTTATTCCAGCTACTTTTGTGAAAATTACAGCGTCAAACCCTTCTTGTATTAGTTGGTGTTCTAGCGCATTTAATTCGTCATCAGTTTTTTTAGATTCTAAAAAGTCTGCATCAAATTTATCTAAGCTAATAGACGCTTCAACACCTCTTTCAATTAATTGTTTTTGTAGTTTTTTTTCAAATTTCGCTTTGGCAACTTCGTTGTTTGTTAAACCAACAATAAAAACTTTTTGAAGCGTATAATCACTAGCATCTGGACTTATCCAACGGTCTCTTAATTGCGTGCTATCGCAAGCATATAAAGCTGTAAGCAATAATATTAATAGTCCTTTTTTCATATTATTAATTTAATAAATGTTCATCTTTATCTGTTTTCATTAATCTTTTTACCAATTCAAAAACTTCAAACTTAACCGCTTTATAGTCGTAAAAAAAAGAACTTAATGTCTTTGTTAAAGCAATGTGGTCTTCTTTGTATTGTTTTTCTTTTTCAATTTCATCCTTACCATCAACCATGATACTTAATTCTTTTTCATGTTTAGTTAAGTCGTTAATTAGTGATTGATTACCTCTTGCAGTTCTTAGTAAAGCTGTAGTTACAATTTTAGCTCTATCTAAAATTTCAGCTCTAACTATTTTATGTGTATAATCGGTTAATAATTCTTCTAAAAAGACTTGTTCATCTTTTATAAAGTTAAGTTCTGATAACCACGTTTTAGACATGTTATGCATTCTGTCTGCACTATACCATTCTACAATTTTGGTTTTCTTTTCTGTTTTCATAATTTATTTCTTGTTTTTAAAAAAAAACAGGAAGCATAACACTGTTAACTTCCTGTTTATTGATTACAAATTTTTGTACCACTTTTTTGGTATTACTTTGACTTAGTATACCATTTAACAAAACATAATTTTGTTGTTGATTAATAGCGTGTCGTGGTATCAATTGTTTGCAATCTCTTACTACTCAGTTATTATTTTCTATAGTTAAAGGTACAAGGATTATTATAGTTGTACTATGATAAATGTCATGTAACTAATAACTTATAATTTAATTTTAATTACTTCATTTAATGCTGGACAATAACTATCCCAACCATATGTGTCTTTTAGTTTAATATGAAATGCTTGTTGTGCAGTTGCCTCTCCATGGATTAAATAAATTGCTTTTGGAGTGTTTTTAATAGCACCTAGCCAATCCAATAAACCTGATTGATCTGCATGCGCAGATAGGCTATCAATATGTTTTACTTTAGCCTTGACAGGATAATATTTACCGTAAAATTTAACTTCGTGTGTGCCTTCTTTTAATAAGCGTCCTCTAGTACCTTCTGCTTGATAACCTACCAGTAAAATGGTTGTTGTGTCATGGTCTATTAATTGTTGCAAGTAGGTTAATACGCGTCCACCTGTTACCATTCCACTTCCTGCTATAATTATTTTAGAACGAGGATCGTCAATGGTTTTCCAAGTGTCTGCATAAGAGGTAATTATATTAATATGCTTACACATTGCGTCATAGTCTGTTGCGGACAATTTATGCCACTTTGGAAACTTATTAAAAACTTCTAATACATTATTGCCCATTGGACTATCTACAAATATTGGGATATTTGGAATTTGATTTTTTTGATATAATTTAAATAGAATAAACATTAACGTTTGTAAACGCTCCACTGCAAAACTTGGGATGATTAAATTACCTCTATCATTTATGGTTTGTTTTATTATTGCAGCTAGCTTAGCTTCAATATCTTCTTTAGGGTGTAATTTGTCTCCATAAGTGCTTTCTACAAGTAAATAGTCTGCACTATCTGGACGTTTTGGGTCGTTAAGTAAATAGTCATTTGTTCTACCTATATCTCCAGAAAAAACAAAACGTTTCCCTTCAATATCCAATTCTATAAAAGTGGAACCTATTATATGTCCATTGTAATTAAACCTATAAGAGATGTGGTTATTTAAAACAATCCATTTGTCTTGAGTTTGCACTTCAAATTTAGCAACAATTTGTTCGACCTCTTTTTGTGTGTAAAAGGGTAAAGCAGGTTGGTGTTTGGAGTAATGTTCTTTATTGGCTTTTTTAGCTTCTTCTTCGTTAATTTTAGCACTATCTTTCAAAATAATTTCGGCTATAGCCAGTGTTGGAGCAGTACCAATTATAGAGCCTTTAAACCCTTGTTTAATTAATCTAGGTAAATAACCTACGTGATCTAAATGTCCATGCGTTAATAGTATGGTTTGTATGGAAGCCACATTTATTGGCAATGCCTGCCAATTTAAAAGTCTTAAATCTTTTAAGCCTTGAAACAATCCACAATCTATTAATATTGAAGTATCAAAAGCTTCAATTAAATATTTAGAGCCTGTAACGGTTTTTGCACCTCCTAAAAAGGTAATATTAACATGAGTATTCATAGCTTTATTTGGTGTTACACAATAATTTAATTTCGTTTAAAATTCTTTTTTTACGTATTGCAGATACACCTAAATGATCTAAATAAAAGGTATCATTTAATAAATCTTTACAAAGCACGACCTCTCTGTTTAATAAAAATTGTTTTTCTCTTTTAGTCAATAATGTAGAGGTTGTAATTGGATAAAGTTTTAATTGATCAATACGCTCCTTTAGACCATTGTTTAAAGGATAATCCCAACTTAATAAGTATAAACCAATACAATTACCATATGTTTTGGCATCCTCTGTAAATCTTGTGTTAGTGACGACCCAACCTTGTGTCATGTTTGTTTTAGAATGATATGTTGTATTCCAGTTAAGTTGAATGTCCTGAAACCTAGATTGGATATACAATGGTATTTTTACATTACAATTTAAACCAGCCTCACTATGAAACTTACACTCGACAAGAACAGTATTATTACCTTTTGTTGCTAGTATGTCTACTTCGTGCTTTACACATCTTCCGTTTATAATCTCGCCAACTCTTGTCTGATATCCTGAGGCTTCTAAAATAGCAGCAACGTAACGCTCAAACGGAAATCCTGTAGGGCCTAATTCGTAAATTGCTTTTTTTAACTTGTATTTAGACGCTAAGTGACTTTTAGTAGCTTTTAGCATAGCAAACGCACGATTGTAGATTTCTTTAGTAGAAATCCCTTGGAATAACTCGTCCCTAACATTAGTCGTGATTTTTTCCGCTAAGGCTCTATCTGCTCCAGATTTTATTAAGGAGTTTTTAAGTTTTTCAACTGAAAATTTAACCTGCTCTCCTGATGATTTTTTGATGTAAAGGTTATTAGTTATCATAATTTATTGATTATCTGGAATTACTAAAAATGGAACAGTAGGATTAAAGCCTATTTTTTTTATTACAGGTTCATTTAATAAGCGTTCCATTATACTATGTTTATAATTAACCATAATTAGTAAATCAATATCTAGATCATTGATAAATGTATTAATGATTTCTGCTTTTTTATTATAGTTTGGCACAGAATGGTAATGCGTTTTAAAACCTTGGAGTCCCTTTTTTAGAATGGATAAATTGTATTGTTGTAAAGGAGCCAAATTATCATTAACCTGAATATTGATAACTCTTAGCGTAGCATTATTATCATATGTAAAGTCGTTTATAGTTTTAATTTCTTGATCTGTATAAAACCTATTTAAATCTGTAGAAAAAACGATTTGTTTTATAGGTTTATAATCATATTGATCTGGTACAATTAACGTTGGACACACTTTAATAGTGTTAACCAATCGTGTTGTATTACTACCAAAAAACAGCTGTTTGTTTATAGAAGCTCCTTTTGTGCCCATAATAATTAAGTCTATTGGGTTTTCGGCTATATGTGCTTTTACTGCAACTTGTAAATCAATTAATTTTAGAACAGTCTTAAAGCTGTGATTAGCATTTGCATCACTAGATTCTATTTGGTCTTTAACCTCTTTTAGTTGTCGTTTACACTGCTGTATGGTGTTTTTTAAATACACATCTGACAAATTGGATAGGGAAGATGGTGTTAATGGATTAGCATGTAATATGTAAAATGTACAAACCTCATATTTATACAATTTTACAGCATAAACTAAAGCACTCCATGCATTATCAGAAAAATCAGTAGGTAGTAAGATATGTTTCATATCCTTAAGTTTTAGGTTTACTTAAAGATATTCGAAATAAATGTTATTTGATATGATATATATTAGTTTTATAAAAAAGGGGATTAAAATGATAATTCATTTTAATCCCCTTAATAACTAACTATCAAAAGTTTACTTATTTAATTCTGAAGGTTACCACAGGTAATGCTGCGTGGTTTGCGATATCTTCAGAGATACTTCCGGCTAAAAAATGTGTAAATCCAGTACGACCATGAGTGGCAACAGCTATAGCGTCTGCACCAGAAACATTTGCATAATTTAATACACCTTTTTCTACTGAATAATCTGAGATAAACTGTACTTCTGATAATTTATCTAAATTACCATCTGCTTTTTGTAAAAAGTTAGCAACCGTTTTTTCCATTTCAGAGGTACTGCTAAAGTTATCTCCTGGAGTATTGATATATACTAAATGTAAGTTAGAGCCTAAAGTTTCAAATAATTTAGATGCGTTTAAATACGGAGTGACTGTTCCTTCAGAAAAATCTGAAGCAAAGACAACATTATCAAAACTTAATGTTGTTGGTTTGTTTTTAACAACAAGAACTGGGATTTCTGCGTGACGTACTACTTTTTCAGTATTAGAACCAACAAAAATTTCTTTTAAACCACTGCTTCCGTGTGATCCCATAACTATTAAATCCACATTATGCTCTTTTGCAACATCATTAACTTCGCTAAAAACTTTAAAGTGTTTTACTATAGGTGTAACTTTTACATCTTTTAAAAAGTCTAAATCTAAAAACTCATTAAAACGATTTTCTGCTAATTTTAAAAAGAAAATAGTTTCTGATTGGATATCTGCTTCACCTTGAGTTAATATAGTTTCAGACATTTCTAGCATATGTAATGCAAATATTTCTGCATTATATTTTTTGGCCAATATTGCAGCAGATTCTAAAGCATATTTTGAATGATCAGAAAAGTCTACTGGTACAATTATTTTTTTCATGTTGTAAGTTTTTATGGTTGTGTTTTATGTTTTAAAGTTACCCATTGTATGGATAAATAGCGACCTTTTATAAATTAATTAACAATCTAAATGGTCATTGAAAATAGTTGGGTTTCTGGTTTGTTTCGCTGTAAAAGCAAATCAAAAGCCATACATATATTTCTAACAAAGGGTTTTCCTTTTTCGGTAATAAATATTTGATTTAATTCTATATTAAGTAACCCATCGTCCTGCATTTCTTTTAGTTTTATAAGGACCTCTGGAATATCTTCAAAATATAAATTATTTGCCATCCAATTAGTTTTAAAATGACACATTAAGTTTAAAATATGCTGCCTAATAATTAAATCTTCAGGCGATAATATGTGTCCTCTAAAAACAGGAATGCTGTTGTTTTCTAATAAATGATAATACTCCTCAATACCTTTTACATTTTGTGCAAAAGCATACCAGCTATCACTAATGGATGACACGCCTAAACCTATCATAACTTTGGTTTTAGAGGCAGTATAACCCATAAAATTACGATGCATAGTCTCTGATTGGCTTGCTTTGTATAAAGCATCTGTTTTAAGTGCAAAATGATCCATACCAATATCATAATAACCAGCTTGTGCCAATAATTTTTTACCTAGTTGATATTGATTTTGTTTTATACTTGGTGTTGGTAAATCACTGTCTTTGTAGCCTCTTTGTCCATTTCCTTTTATCCAAGGGACGTGAGCGTAACTGTAAAAAGCAATACGATCTGGTAATAATTGCTTAGTTTTTTTTATAGTATCTTCTACATGCGCTTCGGTTTGAAATGGTAAACCAAAAATAATGTCGTGACCTATAGATGTGTAACCAATAGTTCTGGCTAATTCTGTTACATTTTTAACGTTTTCAAATGGTTGAAATCTGTGTATTGCTTTTTGAACAATAGGGTTGTAGTCCTGTACACCAAAGCTAACACGTCTAAATCCTAAATCAAATAAGGTTTGTAAATGAGTTTTTGTGGTGTTGTTAGGATGACCTTCAAAACTAAACTCGTAGTCCTCTGCTAGTTTAGCTTTGTATTTAATACCATTGATTAAAATTTTTAAATTTTCAGAATCAAAAAAAGTTGGTGTTCCACCACCAAGATGTAACTCTTTAATTACAGGTTTTTCGCCTAATAAATCACAGTATAACTGCCATTCTTTTAATACAGCATTTATGTAAGGTAGCTCGACATCATGACGTTTGGTAATACGTTTATTGCAACCACAAAATGTGCAAAGACTTTCGCAAAAAGGTAAGTGAATGTATAAGCTAATACCTTCAGTATTGTTACTTTCATCAAAAGCTTTTTTAAGACTTTGTTTCCATTGTTTTAAAGAAAAAGTATCTAAATCCCAATATGGTACAGTAGGATAACTAGTATATCTAGGTCCAGCAACATTATATTTATTAACTAAAGACAAGCACATATTTTAACTATTTGATAAGTCAAAGTTAATGGGCTTGTAGCTTTTAAAATATGACATATGTCATACAGGTAGTAAAGCTTTAGTTTTAGTTTAGGATGTTGTAGATTTTACTATACTGTATGTCCTTAAATTGAGAAACAACTAGGTCTGCTTTACTATAATCTTGATTTTTAGAATGAAAACTATCAAAACCAATACAATAACTTCCAGCAGCTTTTGCAGCTTTAATACCATTAGTTGAGTCTTCAATAACAATACAGTGATGCTGTAAATGACCAGCTAATTGTGCAGCTTTTTCAAATATTTCGGGATGAGGTTTTGAGGCTTTTAAGTCTGCACCACTAATTTTAGCTTTAAAATATTGATCTAAATCAAAACGTTTAAAAACATTATTAATGGTTAGCATAGATGCAGAAGAAGCCAATACTAAGGTTAATCCATTATTGTAATAATCTTGAATAAGCTCCAAAACACCATCTATAAGCTGTAAACTAGGATCACTATGAAAAAGATTTATAAATATATCACGTTTATATTGCACTAACTCATCTGGAGAATTATCTAATTTAAAATGGTCACACATACGTTTGCAAACGTTTATTGTAGATTGTCCAGTTGTAGATTCGTATAATTCATCCGATACTTCAATTTTAAAATAATCAAACATTTTAAAATAGGCTTTTTTGTGTAAAGGTTCGGTATCCACAATAACACCATCCATATCAAATAATACTGCTTTTAACATAGGTTTTGTTTTTTAGCGAAGATACTTATTATGTCCTTTTTTTACCATAAATATATTTTTTTGTCTATCATAATTCAATATTTTGCAGTAACAATTTTAAAATATGATTTATACAGTAGTTTTTATAATTTTAATAGGATTTATAGTATATGCTTTTATCCTAATGAAGCCTAAACCCGTAAAACAAATTCCCAACCATTGGCATAATTTATTATTAGAAAATGTTTTGTTTTATAAAAGATTAACTGTGGCTAATCAAAAGATATTTAGAAACCGAATAGCACTTTTTTTAGCAGAAATTAATATTGATGGTGTTAACACTACTATTGATGATCTGGATAAAATACTAATAGCATCTAGTGCCATTATACCAGTTTTTGGGTTTAACCAATGGAGTTATAATAACTTGTCAGGCATTATTGTTTATCCGGATAGCTTTAATAAGGATTTGCAATTTTCTGATATGGATAAAGACCGAAAAATTTTAGGAATGGTTGGTACTGGTCGTTATGAAAAACAAATGATTTTATCAAAAAAAGCCATCCGATTAGCCTTTAATAATAAAACTGATAAGCATAATACACCAGTCCATGAATTTGTACATTTACTAGATAAAATGGATGGAGAAACTGATGGTGTTCCAAAATATTTTTTAGGTAAAGAATTTATACAACCTTGGTTAGAATTAATGCATACTGAGATGGAAAGTATAAATAACGATACTTCCGATATTAGAAAATATGGAGGAACAAGTCAAGCCGAGTTTTTTGCAGTAGCTTCAGAGTATTTTTTTGAACGTCCTAAGTTATTCAAACAAAAGCATCCAGAGTTATATAAGATGCTGTCGTTATGTTTTCAGCAACCAAAACAAAGTTAAGTTAATCCTTTTTTGGTTAACTTTACAATTGTAAAAAAATATATTATGCTAGAGCAGTTAAAACAACATTATGGTTATTTGTTTGAAGATGAGTTAATTCAAGAAATTAATAATGTCGGGACTTACAAAGATATCCCTGAAGGTTTTAAGCTTATTGAAATTGGAGATTATATAAAGTCTATGCCACTTTTAGTTAGTGGAGCAATTAAGATTTTAAGAGAAGATGAAGATGGCGATGAGTTAATCCTTTATTTTATCGAGCAAGGTGACACTTGCGCAATGACATTATCTTGTTGTTTAGGTAGTTCTAAAAGTGAAATTAGAGCCATAGCAGAAACAGACACTAAGTTAATTATGATACCAGTAGCCAAAATGGAAGAGTGGCTAGGTAAATATAAGTCTTGGCAACAATTTGTGTTGCAAAGCTATCATAATCGTATGTCAGAGCTACTAGAAGCAATAGATACGATTGCATTTTTAAAAATGGACGAGCGTTTGTTTAAGTATTTAAAGGACAAAGCAATGGTTAATCATAACGAGGTTATCCATGTCACACACCAACAAATTGCTAGAGATTTACATACCTCACGTGTCGTTATTTCAAGATTATTAAAAACACTTGAAATTGATGGAAAAATAGAACTTCATAGAAACAATATTAAGGTCTTAGACTTATAAGCGTAACAACTGTTACAAAGGGTGTCATATTTATATTTTAAGTTTGTATAAGATTAATAGATTATGGATTTTATACAAGTAATAACATATATAGCTGCTTTTTTAATTGGTGCAGTTTTGGGATTAATAGGTGGTGGTGGATCTATTTTAACAGTTCCATTGTTAGTTTATTTTTTAGCCTATAATCCAGTAATAGCGACAGCATACTCATTGTTTGTTGTTGGATCCTCATCGCTAGTGGGTGTTATTCAAAAGCATCGCGAAGGATTAGTAGATTTTAAAACAGGTTTAGCGTTTTCATTTCCATCCTTTATTGCTGTTTATATTTCTAGACGTTTTGTAGTACCAGCAATACCAGAAACTATAGTATCTATAGGTACATTTAGTTTGACCAAGGATATGGCTATCATGATATTTTTTGCAATAATCATGTTTTTAGCTGCCTTTTCCATGATTAAAACTAAACAAAACACAAAATCAACTGCTACCTCACAACCTTATTACAAGACATTTATGCAAGGTGTGGTAATTGGTATAATTACAGGATTAATTGGTGCAGGAGGAGGATTTTTATATGTTCCAGCACTAGTATTGTGGGCTGGATTAGACATGAAAAAAGCAGTAGGAACATCCCTAATTATAGTCGCAATAAACTCATTAATAGGGTTTTCAGGAGATATGCAAACCTTAGATATTGACTGGGTTTTCCTTTTATCCTTTACAGGTTTAACTGTTTTTGGTATATTAATTGGAGGTTATTTTTCCAAATATATTTCTAGTAAAAAATTAAAAAAGAGCTTTGGTTGGTTTATATTAGTAATGTCAATTTATATTATATTAAAAGAGTTAGTTTTTTAATTATGTAACTTAAGTTGCTGTAAAAATTTAAAAACATTAGTAAATTTGAAGAATTAAAAATGAATTTTTGCCTTATGGCGAATTTCTTTTAGTAAGAAAAATAGATTTAAAAGTGAACCGAGCCCTAAAGGCGAACACATTTTACAAAAACATAAAATAGAATTGAAAATGAACCGAGCCCTAAAGGCGAACACATTTTACCAAAACATAAAATAGAATTGAAAATGAAGATAGAGCAAATTTATACAGGTTGCTTAGCACACGCAGCCTATTATATAGAAAGTAATGGAGAGGCAGCAATTATTGATCCTTTAAGAGAAGTACAGCCTTATATAAAAAGAGCACAAAAAGATAATGCTAAAATTAAATACATTTTTGAAACGCATTTTCATGCAGATTTTGTGTCTGGTCACTTAGATTTAAAAGAAAAAACAGGTGCTCAAATCGTATTTGGACCTACAGCACAACCATCTTATGATGCGGTTATAGCAACAGATGGTCAAATATTTGAAGTTGGAGACTACAAGATTAAAGCTATCCACACTCCAGGACATACAATGGAAAGTACAACATACCTTGTTATTGATCAAAATGGTAAAGAACATGGTATAGTTACAGGAGATACGCTATTTATTGGAGATGTTGGTCGTCCTGATTTAGCCCAAAAAATAGCTTCAGATTTAACTCAAGAAAAATTAGCTGGTTATTTATTCGATTCACTTCGTAACAAAATAATGCCATTAAGTGACGACTTAATAGTATACCCTAATCATGGTGCAGGTTCAGCTTGTGGTAAAAACATGAGTAAAGAAACTACAGATACATTAGGGAATCAGAAAAAAGTAAATTACGCTTTGCGTGCAGACATGACCAAAGACGAATTTATAACCGAATTGTTAGATGGCTTATCAGATCCACCAGCATACTTTCCTCAAAACGTTATGATGAATATTAAAGGTTATGAAAGCTTTGATAAAGTTATGACTAAATCTCAAAAACCATTATCTCCAAAAGCTTTTGAAGCTGCTGCTAATGATACCGAAGCTATAGTATTAGACGTGCGTCATCAAACTGAGTTTGTTAAAGGTCACATTCCACGTTCAATATTTATTGGTATAGATGGTGGATTTGCTCCTTGGGTTGGTGCATTAATTGCAGACGTTAGTCAACCAATTTTACTAGTCATTCCAGAAGGAAGAGAAGAAGAGGTAATCACACGTTTATCTCGTGTTGGATTTGATAACGTTATTGGTTATTTAGAAGGTAGTTTCCAAGCATGGAAAGACGCAGGAATGGATTACGACACGTTAACATCAATTTCTGCAGAAGAGTTTGAAAAACGATACGAAGATAACAAAGATGTTATTTTTGATGTTAGAAAGGATGGCGAGTTTACAGCCGAACATATCGATGGTGCACAACACACTGCTTTAGATAATATTAATAGTCATTTAAGTGAGTTTCCAGAGGATAAGCCATTTTATGTGCATTGTGCTGGTGGATACAGATCTGTAATTGCTGCTTCTATTTTAAAAAGTAGAGGAATTCATAATTTAATAGATGTAGCAGGTGGTTATGGTGCAATAAAAAAAACAACAATACCAAGAACAGACTATGTTTGTCCGACCACATTAAAATAGTTTTTTAATCTTATAAATAAAAAAGCGCACATAGTATAACAGTCTATGTGCGCTTTTTTTATGTAACAAAGGTTACTATGTAAAGTCTTAAATAACCGTAACTTTATAGGATAACAAGTTATAGTTGTTTTAACCTAAAATGGCAAACTAAAAATTAATTAAAATGAACACTTCAATAGTAGTACAAAACTTAAAATGTGGTGGTTGTGCAAACACTATCACAACTAAATTAGCCCAAATAGAAAATATCACAGATATTAATATAGATGTTGATAATAGCATAGTTGCATTTAGTCATAACAATGACGCTGATGCTAAAATGATAAAAGACAAACTTAAAACGTTAGGTTATCCAGCAATAGATGATGATAATAACTTAGTTTCTAAAGCTAAATCCTTTGTTAGTTGTGCAACTGGTAAGCTGTCTAAATAAATTATAGTTATGAAAAAGGTTTACTTACTTATAGTATTATCGTTGGTTTTGGTTAGCTGCAACAATTCTAAAAACAAAAAGCTATCTGCTTTTGACACTCAAATGGAAGCGAATAAGCATCCTGGAAAAAAGCTAATGGAAACTAACTGTTACACATGTCATAGTCCATCAGCTAGTCAAGCTGATAGGATTGGACCACCAATGATTGCTATTAAAAAGCATTACATTGATGACAATACAACAAAAGAAGAGTTTATAGCAGATATACAATCATGGATTAAAAATCCCAATGCACAAGATGCTAAAATGCATGGAGCTGTAAAACGTTTTGGTGTTATGCCAAAGCAAGCATTTCCAGAAGAGACAATTGCTAAAATAGCAGATTATATGTTTGATTATGATATTGATCAACCAGAATGGTTTGAAAAGCATTTTAATGAAGAAAAAGGTAACCATAAAGGACAAGGACAAGGACAAGGAAATGGTATGCACAAACAACAGGCTGAAACAAATTTTGAAGATTTACCATACGCAGAACGTGGATTAAAATATGCCTTATCAACAAAAGCAGTTTTGGGTAAAAATTTAATGGGAACTATCCAGAAAAAAGGGACGTTAGAAGCTTTGGCGTTTTGTAATGAAAAGGCTTACCCTTTAACAGATAGCATGTCTGTAATACATAATGCATCCATAAAAAGAGTTTCCGACAAACCAAGAAATCAAAATAATTTAGCAAATAATAAAGAATTGACGTATATTAATTCTTTTAAAAACGACATCAAAAATAATATAGAACCAAAACCAATAGTTGATCTATTAGACGATAAAGTACAGGTGTATTACCCAATTACAACAAATACAATGTGCTTGCAATGTCATGGTAAACCAAATCAAGATATTAATAGACCAACCTTAAATAGTCTTGCTAATTTATACCCTAAGGATAAGGCAATAGGTTACTCTATAAATCAGGTTAGAGGTATTTGGAATATTAGTTTTGATAAATAAATAATGTCAAAAAATGAGTAAATTTTCAGAAATAATTAATCAAGACCAACCTGTATTAGTAGATTTTTTTGCAGAGTGGTGTGGACCTTGTAAAACTATGAGTCCGATTTTAAAGGATGTAAAAGACAACTTAAAAGACCGTGTGTCTATTATAAAAATTGATGTAGATAAAAATCAAGAATTAGCATCTAAATATCAAGTTAGAGGTGTGCCAACGTTATTGTTATTCAAAAACGGAAAACAAGTTTGGAGACAATCAGGTGTACTACAAAAAAACGAATTAATTGATGTTATTACTGCAACATACTAATGGATTTAAGTGCGGATTTTTGGGATAATAGATATCAAACCAATGATATTGGTTGGGATTTAGGTACTATTTCTCCGCCATTAAAAGCCTATTTTGATCAGTTAACCAATTTGGATTTAAAAATTTTAATTCCTGGTGGTGGTAATAGTTATGAGGCAGAATATCTTTTTAATAAAGGGTTTAAAAACGTATATGTTGTTGATTTATCTCAAACAGCTTTAGATAACTTAATAGCTAGAGTACCTGATTTTCCATCATCAAATTTAATTTTAAATAATTTTTTTGATTTAAATATGACGTTTGATCTAATTATAGAGCAAACTTTTTTTTGTGCAATTAATCCTAGCCTAAGAGCCGATTATGCTAAAAAAGCTTCAGACATTTTAAATGTAAATGGTAAAGTTGCAGGCTTATTATTTGATGCGACTTTAAATACAACTCATCCACCTTTTGGAGGTAGTAAAAAAGAGTATTTAGGCTATTTTAAACCTTATTTTGATATAAAGATAATGGATGCCTCTTATAACTCCATAAAGCCAAGAGCGGGAAAAGAATTGTTTTTTGTTATTCAGAAAAAATAAAGGTCTAAAAAAGGTGTCGCAAAACTGATATATGTCATATTAATTATGAAAGTACAGTAGTAATTTTACAGTATTAAATAACGATACAATTTTACACTATGATACCTCAAAACATTGCATTATATAATTGGAACAACGGAGTAATTATGATTGCTATATTCGCAATTGTTTGCTTAGGACTTATAGGTTTATTAGTAAGCTCAATGACAAGTAGTGATAGAGATAAAGAAGAGCCTAAAGAAAGATAATTTAAAAAAGTACACATAAAATTAAAAAAGCGCATATTTTGCGCTTTTTTTTATGCAAAAAGTTTTTGTTTCAGCGATTGTTAACACTTATAACAGGATAGGGAATAGGTATCGTTTAAGTCACAAATGTTACAAACCACCAGACACTTCTAAAGTAATTTTATACTATAAATAATTTAAAATATTATATAATATGAATACACTAGAAACAACACCACAAGACACATTTGCAATGCCAAGAATTGGTGATAAAGCACCAGAATTTAAAGCTGTAACAACACAAGGAGATATCAATTACCCTTCAGATTATAAAGGGAAATGGTCAATATTATTCAGTCATCCTGCAGATTTTACGCCTGTTTGCACCTCTGAGTTTATGACATTTGCGCATTTAGAAGAAAAGTTTGAAAAAGCTAACTGTAGCCTTATCGGTTTGTCAATTGATGGTTTATATAGTCATATTGCATGGTTAAGAACTATTAAAGACAAAATTGAATTTAACGAAATGAAAAACATTGAAGTTAAATTTCCTTTAATCGAAGACATTTCCATGGAAGTAGCCAAAAAATATGGTATGATTCAACCAGGTGAAAGCAAAACGCAAGCGGTTAGAGCGGTCTTTTTTGTAGATCCAAACGAAACAGTTAGAGCAATTATTTACTATCCATTAAGTTTAGGACGTAATTTTGATGAGTTATATAGAGCCTTAATTGCAATGCAAACATCAGACAAATTTAATGTAGCTACTCCAGCAGATTGGAATCCTGGAGACGATGTAATTGTTTCTCCTGCTGGATCTTGTGGTGTTGCAGAAGAGCGTATGACCTCTACTGAGGATTTAGACTGTAAAGATTGGTTTTTCTGTACTAAAAAATTAGATAAGGATTTAGTATTAGATTCAATCTTAAAAAAGTAAGCTAATACATTTAAAAAGAGCCTTTTATTAAGGCTCTTTTTGTAATAAAAGTTACAAAGCGTTTAAGCGTTGCGTCGTATTTTTGTATTAAAATAAACAAGCTATGGATACCGAAATTTTAGCCAGAATTCAATTTGCCTTCACTATTGCCTTTCATTATATCTATCCACCTTTAAGTATTGGTATAGGTCTAATAATGGTTATTATGGAAGGGTTATATCTTAAAACAGGAAATAAACATTATGAAGTACTAACACGTTTTTGGTTAAAAATATTTGCCATAACTTTTGGTATTGGTGTAGCTACTGGTATTATTATGGAGTTTGAGTTTGGTACCAATTGGGCAGTATATTCAAGATATGTTGGTGATATTTTTGGTAGTGCTTTGGCAGCAGAAGGCTTATTTGCATTTGGATTAGAAAGTGCTTTTTTAGGAGTATTAATTTTTGGATGGAATCGTGTGTCACCTAAAGTACATTTTATCTCTACAATTGGTGTTTTTTTAGGGTCAATGTTCTCTGCAGTTTGGATTGTAGTTGCTAATAGTTGGCAGCAAACTCCTGCTGGTTATCATATAGTTGGTGAAGGATTTAATGCTAGAGCAGAAGTAACAGATTTTTGGGCAATGGTTTTTAATCCATCTAGTGTAGATAGAATAATTCATGTTTGGCAAGGTGCCTTTTTGGCTGGTGCCTTTTTAGTATTAAGTGTGCATGCTTATTATCTACTTAAAGGTCGATATATTGAAATTTCAAAAAAAGCATTTAAAATTGCATTAGGATTAGCAACTATTGTATCATTAACTCAGTTACTTTCAGGACATAGTTCGGCAGATGGTGTAGCTGTAAATCAGCCAGCAAAATTAGCAGCTATGGAAGGACATTATGACAAATCTGCACCTGCTGATTTATACTTGTTTGGTTGGGTTAATGATAAAACTCAAGAGGTTACAGGTATTGGTATACCAGGAGGATTATCGTTTTTAGTGCATCAAGATTTTAAAGCACCTATCACAGGATTAAACGCTTTTCCAGAAGCGGATAGACCAGGTCAAGTTAATGCAGTATTTCAATTTTATCATATTATGATTTCTATTGGTATGTTTTTAATTGGATTAACATTGTATGCTTCGTTTTTATGGTGGAAAGGAACTTTATTTAAAAAACGATGGTTATTAAAAATCTTTGCATTTTCAGTCTTACTGCCACAAATAGCAAATCAAGTCGGATGGTTTGCTGCAGAGATGGGACGTCAACCATGGATTGTTTATGGACATTTAAGAACAAACGAAGGATTTTCGCAAGAAGTGTCTTCTAATCAAATTTTATTCTCTTTAATTTTATTTTTAGTAGTCTATACTATATTGTTTTTATTATTCCTTTATTCTGTAAATAAAAAGATAAAGCATGGTCCTTATGATGAAGCTAAAAACCCAGATGAATTTTTAAAATACGTTTAATACAAAATTATGGAAACAATATTAGGTATAGATTATCCAACACTTTGGTATTTAGTTGTGGGTTTATTATTTTCTGGTTACGCCATCTTAGAAGGCTTTGATTATGGCGCAGGAGCATGGCATTTATTTTTAAAAAAAGACTTAAGTCGTCGTATTGCAATTAATGCAATTGGTCCATTATGGGATGCAAATCAAGTCTGGTTAATTATTGGTGGAGGCGCATTATTTGCTGGTTTTCCGGTTATGTATGCTACGATGTTGTCCGCCATGTATATTCCTTTCATGTTGTTTTTAATGCTTTTAGTATTAAGATCTGCTGCTATAAAATTTAGAAGTGCTGAAGACATGACTTGGTGGCGAAAAACATGGGATATTATTTACTTTATTTCTAATACGCTAATAGCTTTTTTATTAGGTGTCGTTTTAGGAAATGTTTTACAAGGTTTTGAATTAGGAGAAAACTTGACCTATCAAGGTGGTATTTTCTTCTCATTTTTAAGTCCTTATGCTATTATGGTTGGGTTGACAACATTATCTATTTTTATGACACAAGGTGCTATTTTTTTATTGCTAAAAACTGAAGGTCGCTTACATGCTAGATTAACTTTTTTACTTAAAAAAGGAATGATTTTCTTTATTATAAGTTTTGCAGTAACATCCTTATATACTTTGACTTTTTTACACGGAGTTACAGATAAATTTAAAGAAAATCCTGTATTTTTTGTACTACCTATTTTAGCCTTTTTAGCAGTTGCTAATGTGCCTAGATTAGTGTCTAAGAAAAAATACGCTAATGCTTTAGTTTTTTCATCTTTAACAATGGCTTTTTTATTAATGTTGGTTGCTTTTCAGTTATATCCAGTATTATTACCTTCAACTATAGACCCTAAATACAGCGTAACTATATATAATGCAGCTTCATCTCAAAAATCCTTAGGCATAATGTTAACCATTGTTGCTATTGGAGCACCATTATTAGCAGGTTATTTCTTGTTTTTATATAAAACATTTCATGGTAAAGTCAAGTTGGATGATACTAGTTATTAGTTATGTAACATAAGTAGCTGTACAGATTTTAGAGATGTAATATCTTTATTAAAAATTAACAGTTTATGTCTAAAATAGTCATTTTAGGAGCCGGAATTTCTGGTCATGTAGCAGCTTCACATTTACGTAGAAAACTATCCAAAGACCATGAAGTAGTCGTAGTGTCTCCTAACAGTAATTACCAATGGATTCCGTCTAATATTTGGGTTGGAATTGGTAGAATGAAATCAAATAAAATCCTATTCCCATTAGCGCCTTTGTATAAAAAGAAAGGTATTGGATACAAACAAGCCAAAGCAATTTCGTTTTTTCCTGAAGGCGATAAAACAGAAGATAAATCTTATGTTTTATCAGAGTATGTCGTAGGAGCTAGTAAAGGTCAACAGGAAAAAATAACATACGATTTTTTAATTAATGCAACAGGTCCAAAATTAAATTTTGAAGCTACCGAAGGTTTAATTCCTGGACAAAATAAAACCTATTCTGTTTGTACATATACACATGCAGACCATGCTTGGGAAGGTTTGAATGAAGTCATTCAGCAAATGAAAGCTGGTAAAAAAATGAAGATTTTAATTGGTACAGGTCACGCCAAATCAACTTGTCAAGGAGCTGCTTTTGAGTATATTTTAAATGTAGAACAGGAGTTACGTAAGCACAATGTACGCGATATGGCTGAGGTGACTTGGATTTCTAACGAATACCAATTAGGTGATTTTGGTATGGATGGTATGCTATTAAGTTACGGAAGCTTGACCATCAAATCTCATGAAATGGTTGAAATGATTTTTGAAGACAGAGACATTAAATGGATTCTTGGAGCTGGTGTTAATAAAATTGAAGATGGCGTAGCGCATTACGAAACACTTGAAGGTGAATATAAAACCGAAACCTATGATTTTGCGATGTTAATTCCTTCGTTTTCTGGTCATGGTTTTAAAGCCTATGATAAAAATGAAAATGACATCACAGAAAAACTCTTTAAAGGGTTTATGATTGTAGATGCTGATTATACACCAAAACCATACGAAGACTGGTCTGTAAAAGATTGGCCAGAAACGTATCAAAATCCGAGTTATAAAAACATTTTCGCACCAGGAATTGCATTTGCGCCACCACATGCCATTTCTAAACCAAGAACAAGTAAAAACGGAACAGTTATTTCACCAGCTCCACCACGTACAGGAATGCCATCTGGTATTACCGCAAAATTGGTTGCAGATAATATTATAGATTCTATAAAATCCGGAAAAGAGTCTTTAACCCATAAGGGAAGTTTAGGTAATATGGGAGCAGCTTGTATTGCTTCTGCTGGATATGGAATGACAAAGGGAAGTGGTGTTAGTATAACAACCTATCCCATTGTTCCAGATTACGAAAAATATCCTAAAACACAAGGTAGACAATTAGGAAAAACCTTCGGAGAAATAGGTTTAGCAGGTCATTGGCTAAAATTGGCTTTACATTACGCATTTATTTATAAAGCAAAAATGCGACCATTTTGGTGGTTGATTCCAGAATAGAAATCAAACTAAAACAAGTTGATTCCTAATTAAAAATATAAATATTATGACACAAAGAATATCAAAATATCAAAGATTTAAAATGATGAATCCTATCATTCAGTTTTTTAAATTCATTTATTTAAGTATAAAAATAATGATTGTTGTAGCTGGAGGTCATGGAGGTACAAGAAAAGTTAACTGATGTGGTTATCAGTTTTTTGATTGGTTGTGAAAAAGGCATTTATAAGCAATTATAAGTGTCTTTTTCTTTTTTTATCTAACGTATTAATTTCCTTTTATACGTTGCCATAATTCGGTTAACAGCTTTTTACCATCACGACTATCTTTAGGTGCTTCATTAAAAGTAACGTTACCTGAAGCATCAATATCTAATCTATATTTAAACACAAAATTTTCAGATTTAGGTGTTAGACTTAGTAATCCAAATCTTAAATCGTTAAAATATAATGAGTCATTCTGTTTTGTAATTGTGTACCAACCTTCGGTAATTGCAATCATACGTTTTACGCTTTCATCTTCAATCAAATGCCCTAACAACTCATGGTTTTTGGGATAGCTTTCAAAAGTAATGGGTTGGCTATCAAAAAATGAATAATTACCAAGTAAATAAGCTTCTTCAGTTTGCACATTAGCACTCCAAAGTATGGTATTTAAAGGCGAAGGTCTAGTGTCAATATCTAAATACGCTATGTTTTGTGTATCTAAAGCAGCTTCAAATTTAGTATAGGAAATCCATTTTAAAACTAAGGTTAATGCCAAATAAGAGGTACTTATTAGTAATCCCATTGTATTGTAAAAACGACGTTTTTTAGTAGTACGTTTTTGTCGTATTGCCAAAATTAAAAACACCAAAAAAGGGATGGTGTACAATGGATCAATTACAAATATGTTTTTAAAAGCTAATCGTAAATCAAAAGGCCAAAACAATTGCGTTCCCCAAGTCGTATGCGCATCTAAAATAGGATGCGTCACAAACGACCAAAAGAATAACCACGACCAATCCTTAAAATTTTTGTAGGTTTCATAACGCGATATCAACCATCCAAAAATGGGAGCAAATAACACAGAAAATACAATAGAATGTGTAAATCCACGATGTATAGCAAGTGCAGAAACAGTATCTGTAAAGTACGAAGCAAACACATCAAAATCTGGAATAGTTCCAGCTATAGCTCCATAAAGCATCGCTTTATTACCAACTTTTTTACCTAAAACAACCTCTCCAACAGCTGCTCCTAATACTATTTGTGTTAATGAATCCATATAGTTTACAAAAGTAAGTGTTAGCATTATATTTACAACAATACTTTATCTTTAACTTATCATGCTACTTGGTAACTTTTGTTACTGACTTCGGTGTTTATCTAACGTACATTTGTACTGTAAATTAATAATTGATGAAAAAATACATTTATATACCTCTATTGGTTTTTGTTTTCAGCATAACTGTTAAAGCACAAGACGTTGTACCTATTGCAAAGTCTGATGTTTTGTCTAAAGTGTCTAAAAATAACACAAGTATTAAGATTTCTGAAGAAGAATTTAATGCTGCAAGAGCAGATTACAGACAAACAAATGCTGTGTTTTTGCCTAATATTACAGCAAGTCATACAGGAATAGCAACTACAAACCCGTTAATGGCTTTTGGTTCTAAATTAAATCAGGAGATTTTAACGCAAAACGATTTTAATCCTGCGTTATTAAACGATCCTTCTCAGATTGAAAACTATGCAACCAAGCTAGAAATTCAGCAACCATTAATAAACTTAGATGGTATTTACCAACGTAAAGCAGCCAAGTCTAAAATGGAAGCCATGTCTTTAAAAACAGAGCGTACACAAGATTATTTAGTATTTGAAGTCGATAAAGCTTACATGCAATTGCAATTAGCTTATAAAGCAGTAGCTGTTTTAGAAAAAGCGTTAGAAGCTGCAAATGCAAATAAAAAATTGGCAGACGATAGTTTTAAACAAGGCTATTTACAACGTGCAGACGTATTGAATGTTGAAGTGAGAGTAACTGAAGTTCAAAATCAGTTGCAAACCGCTAAAAGTAATGTGCAAAATGCCTCTAATTATTTGTCTTTTTTAATGAATGATGACACTTATGTGGTATATACTCCAACCGATGAATTAACCATTGCAACGTTTACATTAGAAGATAAAATGGTGTCAGAAAATCGTTCAGACATTAAAGCCATGCAATTAGCATCAAATGCTTATGAAGCTATGAATAAAGCGGATAAAATGGCGTTTTTACCACGTTTAAATGCGTTTGGAAGTTACGAGTTGTATGACGATAAAATTTTTCAAGGTGATGCAAATGGCTACTTATTTGGTGCGCAATTAAGTTGGGATTTATTTCAAGGCTCAAAACGTTTTGGAAAAGTACAAAAGAGTAAAGCCGAATTTGAAAAATCAAAGCTAGAATACAAACAATACGTATCGCAAAGTAATTTAGAATTAAATAAAGCAAAACGTGCGTTTTTAGATGCTGACAATAAGTTGAAATTAACGACTCTAGCTTTACAACAATCTGAAGAATCTTTACGTATTAGAACCAACAGATTTAAAGAAGGTTTAGAAAAAACATCCGATTTACTAATTGCCGAAACACAATATGCACAAAAGCAATTGGAATACTACCAAACCATTTTTGAATACAATTACACACAAGCATACTTACAATTTTTAACTAAAGAATAATTTTTAAGATGAAAAACATATATACAATCCTAACACTTTCTGTAGCGTTATTAATAGCAAGTTGTGGTAGCGAAGACAAAAAACCAGTTGTAGATAATTCGCCAGCAATTAGCGTAAAAACAAGTCAAGTAGCAGCAAATGGGAATAGTCCTTTTTTATCTGTAAGCGGAAAAATTCAAGCCACTAATAGTGCAGATTTAAGTACTAGATTGATGGGTTACGTTAATAAAGTTTATGTAAACGTTGGAGACAAAGTACGTAAAGGACAATTATTAGTTTCTATTAATAATAGTGATTTACAAGCTAAAAGAGCGCAAGTAAATGCAGGAATTACAGAAGCAAATGCAGCTTTAAGCAATGCGCAAAAAGATTACAACCGTTTTAAAAACTTGTTTGCAGACAATAGTGCGTCTCAAAAAGAAATGGATGATATGACTGCAAATTACGAAATGGCAAAAGCTAGAGTTGAAGCTGCTAATCAAATGAAAAACGAAATCAACGCACAGTTTGCTTACAGTAATATTACTGCACCTTTTAGCGGAACAGTAACGAGTAAAAATGTAGAAGCTGGTAATATGGCAAATCCTGGTGTACCATTAATAAGTTTAGAAACACCTGGAAATTTTGAAGTGATGGCTATGGTTCCTGAAACAGAAATTTCTGCGATTAAAAAAGGTTCTACTGTTGATGTTTTGGTGAAATCGATTAACAAAACCATAAAAGGAAAAGTAAAAGAAGTGAGTACTTCTGCTAAAAATACAGGTGGACAATATTTAGTAAAAATAGATTTAGATAAAACGGAAGCGAATATTTTATCAGGCATGTTTACAACGGTTCAATTTCCTGTGGAAAGAAAAGCAACGTCATCTATGGTTTTAATTCCAACTGAAGCTATTGTCACAAACGGACAATTATCTGGTGTTTATACAGTAAGCCAAAGCAATACAGCAATATTACGTTGGTTGCGATTAGGTAGAACTTTTGGAGATCAAGTGGAAGTGTTATCTGGTTTAAATGCAGACGAAGCATACATTGTTTCAGCTGAAGGTAAACTGTTTAATGGCGCGAAAATTACAAATCAATAACTAATAAGTTGCGTTAAGGATAGAAGAGGAAATCCTTTTTACGTCAGTTCGAGTGAATTTGCCTAAGTAAATTTGTATCGAGAACAAGTAAAAAGATTGTAACGGATAGCCTGTTAAAACGCCCAAAATAAAAATTCAAATGAAAGAAGGAATCGCAGGTAAAATTGCCAAAGTCTTTATGCAGTCTAAGCTTACAGTGCTTTTAATGATTGTATTTATGGTGGTTGGTGTGTACAGTTCGTTTTTAATTCCGCGTGAAGAAGAACCACAAATCGATGTGCCTATGGCAGATATTTTTGTGGGTTATCCTGGAGCAAGTCCTACGGAAGTGGAGTCGCGAGTGATTAAGCCTTTAGAGCAATTAATTTCGAATATTAAAGGTGTGGAATACGTGTATACTACGTCTATGAAAGAGCAAGGAATGGTCATCGTACAATTTTATGTTGGCGAAGATATAGAGCGTTCTTTTGTGAAATTATATAACGAAATAAATAAGCACATGGACCAAATGCCAGCTGGTGTTACGTTTCCGTTAGTAAAAACACGTGCGATTGACGATGTGCCAATGTTAGGTTTAACGTTGTGGAGTGAAAATTATGACGATTACCAATTAAACCAAATGGCTCAAGAATTGGAAGCCGAAATTAAGAAGATAAACGATGTGGCTATTACACATAAAATTGGTGGTAGAGATCGCCAATTACGTGTGGTTTTAGATAAAGATAAATTGGCTGCAAGTGGTTTGGATTTCTTGTCGGTTTCGGAAATGATTAAAGCCAATAATAGCCAATTAAGTGCGGGAAGTTTTGATAAAAATGATACTGAGTTTTTAGTAAATACAGGCGCTTTTTTAGCTTCGGTTACAGATGTAGAAAATCTAGTAGTTGGTGTGCAACAGAATCAGCCTATTTATTTAAAGCAAGTCGCTACAATTATTGATGGACCAGAAGTACCACAAAATTATGTGAGTTTAGGTTACGGAAAAGGAAGTGTAAAATCGGCTGATTATAAGTCGGAATATCCTGCAGTCACCATTTCGGTTGCTAAACGTAAAGGTGCAGATGCCATGAAAATTGCAGATGTGATTATTGATAAAGTAGATCATTTACGAAGCACTTTAATTCCGGATGATGTACATGTGGAAGTCACTAGAAATTATGGTGAAACAGCGTCGCATAAAGTGTCGGAATTACTGTGGCACCTTATTGGGTCTATCTTTGCGGTAACACTTGTAGTGATGCTAGCAATGGGTTGGCGTGGTGGATTGGTCGTGTTTTTATCGGTTCCAATTACGTTTGCTTTGACCTTATTGAGTTACTACATGATGGATTATACGCTAAACCGAATTACCTTATTTGCGTTAGTATTTGTAACAGGAATTGTAGTGGATGACTCCATTATTATTGCCGAAAATATGCACAGGCATTTTAAGATGAAACGCTTGCCTTTTAAACAAGCTGCTTTGTATGCGATAAATGAAGTTGGAAATCCAACCATTTTAGCAACATTTACAGTTATAGCATCTGTTTTACCTATGGCGTTTGTGTCTGGATTAATGGGACCATATATGGCGCCAATGCCAATTGGAGCGTCTATTGCTATGATATTGTCTTTATTTGTGGCCTTAACTATTACACCTTATTTAGGTTATATTTTCTTAAGAGAAAAAGATAAAAAAGGAGCAGAAGAGAAACCAGAAAAAGCAGTGGAAGACACGCTTATTTATAAGGTTTACAACAAGTTTGAACGTCCTTTATTAGAAAGTAAAGGCAAACGTTGGTTGTTTTTAGGATTGACTTTTATGGGTTTAATGGCAACTATGGTATTGTTTTTTACAAAATCGGTTGCAGTAAAAATGTTACCATTTGATAATAAGAATGAATTTCAAGTTGTTATAGACATGCCAGAAGGCACAACGCTAGAAAGAACAGGAGTTGTAGCACAAGAAATATCTCAATATTTATCTACGCGACCAGAAGTAGTTAATTACCAAAACTATGTTGGTACCTCTGCACCAATTACATTTAATGGTTTAGTACGTCATTATGATTTACGTGGTGGATCTAATATGGCTGATATACAAGTGAATTTAATTGATAAAGGTGAACGCTCTGCGCAAAGTCATGATATTGCTAAATTATTGCGTCCAGATATTCAGAAAATAGCTGCAAAATATAATGCAAACGTGAAGTTAGTTGAAGTGCCACCAGGACCTCCAGTTTTGTCAACTATTGTTGCAGAAGTGTATGGACCTGATTATGATGAGCAAATTAGGATAGCTAATAGCGTTCAGGAAATCTTAAAAAACACAGATGATGTGGTAGATATAGATTGGATGGTTGAAGCTGATCAAACCGAATATCAATTCGATATCAACAAAGAAAAAGCCATGCTATATGGTGTTGCACCACAGCAAATTGCGTACACAATGAATATGGCATTGTCTAATAGAACTATCACTAATTTATATGATGAAGATGCTGTAAACCAAGTTGGATTGATATTGGCTTTAGATGAAAAAGAGAAATCTACAATTAATGATATTTCGCAATTAAAAGTAAAATCTAAACAAGGAAATATGGTGCCTATTGCAGATTTAGTAACTATAACAGAAACAACTGCTGCAAAAAGTATTTATCGTAAAAACCAAAAACGTGTGGTTTATGTTATGGCAGATATGGCTGGAGAATTAGAAAGTCCTGCGTATGCTATTCTTGGAATGGAAGAAAAGTTAAAAGAAATTCCGTTACCCAAAGGTTACGAGCTTAACGAAATGTATTTGGGACAACCAGACTTTGAAGACAATTATACCGTTAAATGGGATGGAGAATGGCAAATTACTTTAGAAGTATTTAGAGATTTAGGTATTGCCTTTTTAGGAGCTATTATATTAATATACATATTAATTGTTGGATGGTTTCAAAACTTTAAAGCACCAATTGTAATGATGGTTGCTATACCATTATCGTTAATCGGAATTATACTAGGACACTGGATTATGGGAGCGTTTTTTACAGCAACGTCGTTTATTGGTATGATTGCTTTAGCAGGAATAATGGTTAGGAATTCGGTATTACTAATTGACTTTATCAATTTAAGAACAGCAGAAGGTGTGCCACTAAAACAAGCTTGTATTGAGGCTGGTGCAGTACGTACAACACCAATATTATTAACAGCAGGAACCGTTGTTATTGGTGCATTTGTAATACTGTTTGATCCAATTTTTCAAGGATTGGCAATCTCATTAATGGGAGGAACTATTGTGTCTACAGTATTGACATTGTTAGTTGTACCATTAGTATATTATATGATCGAAAAAAAGAATTATAAATAATTTAAATAGAATTAAAATGTTAAATACATATTTTAGAATAATTGTTGGTTTTATGGTGCTTTTAAGCGTCGTATTAACTACTTATGTTAATCCAAATTGGATGTGGTTTACTGTGTTTATTGGTGTAAATTTGATTCAATCTGCTTTTACAAAATGGTGTTTATTAGAGACTATATTAGTAAAATTAGGTGTAAAAAAAGAAGAGGGAAGTTGTTCTATTAAATAGTTCTAAAAAACTGTAACATTTTGTTTTAATATTCGTCTTATATGTGTAAGTCAGTTAGATGATTTATAAAAAAGAGTAGTAACTAAATCAAGAGAGCTCATTAAATGTTTTCTGATGAATAAGCCTTTTGGTTGATTAAAAATAAGCAAAATGAGAGAAGATAGACAGTTTTTAGTATTAACCCATTTAAGTCAATTAGTGACGTTAATTATTGGATGTGGTAGTTTAATATTACCGTTAATCCTTTGGTTAACACAAAAAGATAAAATATATCAAATGGACGCACAAGGAAAAACCATTGTTAACTTTCAATTAAGTATAGTGGTCTTATATATTGTATGTGTACCGTTAATCTTACTTTTTGGTTTAGGTTTATTAGGTTGGTTAGTTTTAGGATTAGTATCAATAATTTACCCAGTAATAAATGCCATTAAGGTTAGTAATGGAGAAGAACCGCATTACCCTTTATCCTTTAATTTTATTAGTTAGTTTATATTAAACAGATAAAGAAGAAAAACGCAACCTACTTAGGTTGCGTTTTTTGTTTAGAAAAAAAAGAGAGACCTACAGAAAAAAATAAAACGGAATACACTATTAAATATTAATTTTGTTTGTTAGTCACTATGTCGCGTTTTATTTATTACATATTATTTTTAATTAGCATCTGTTTTGTTCAAGCACAAAATCCTGTTTTTGTGCCTATGGCAAACATATCTAAACTTCCAGATGTTGAGTTTTATGACGTTTTAGAAGATCAACAACACTACATTTGGTTGGCAGCAGATAAAGGTTTGTATCGTTATGATGGTAAAATTTATAAAAAATTTAGTCATCCAAAACAAAAAGCAAATTCTCTTTTTCAATTACAATTAGATGCTAATGGCACGTTATGGTGTAATAATATATATGGGCAAATTTTTTATGTAGAAAATAATAGTCTTAAACTTTTTCATGACGCTAGTAAGTTAGTTGTTGGCCAATTAGCACCATTTTCAATTCAAGAAAACTACATCAGATTATTTACTGTAACAGGTGTTTATGATATTGATATTGTAACAAAAAAAATCACTAAATTTTTTGATGGCATGTGTATTAGTAATTCTACTATTAACACTACCAATTACACTTTTACTATAAATAATGAAGGAGACGAAAAGCGTCATCGCATTTATAAATTCGATAAAAATAAAAGTTCAAAAATATTTGAAATTATAAGCAGTGATAATATACAATCGCCAAGATTATTTGCCTTTAATAAAGCAGTTTTCTTTACACATAAAAATAAAAACGATAATGTTATTTACTCAATTAATACAGTAAATAATTTAGTAACACTGCTTAAAACACCTAAACAAATAGAAAACGAAATTATTTATAGTCTATTAAATTTAAAAGATACCTATTGGTTTTTAACAAGCTCTGGTGCGTTTATTTACAAATTTAAAAATGATGTGTTTACCTTTAAAGAACAGCTCTTTGGTAACGAGTCTATAACCGATGTTCAAGAAGATTTTAACAAAAACTATTGGTTTACTACATTAGATAATGGTGTTTTTGTATCACCAAATCTTAAAATTAGACATACCAATTTAGATGCAATTAATGCAAAAGTAACAGCTGCAACAGCACTACAAAACAATCAATTTGTTTTAGGCACTAATAATGGTAAGCTATTATTTTATAAACAAAACATACTTACAAAAACACTTAAACTACCAGGAAAAAAAATTGTAGGTAAGTTATATTTTGATGCACAAAAACAGCTGCTAATTGTAAGTATTAATGCGTCAGAATCGTTTATAGTTAATTTAAAAACCGATAAAATTACCGATGTAAACAATAGGTTTCCGGTAGCAAAAACATTTTCAAAAATAGATAACAATACATTGTTTTATGGTAATTACCGTCAAGGTATTCTGTATAAAAATCCGTTTGGTAAATTTCAAAAAAACAGTATTAAGGACAGTCGTGTAAAGGCTTCAGTGGTATATAATAACAGTTTGTTTGTGTCGTATATTGACGGGTTGTTTAAGCACAATACAGCAACTTATTCTTCAGAAGAAATCACTTACAACGCAAACAGTTTATTGGTTAATGCTATGGCAAATACCAACAAAACCATTTGGTTAGCTACACAACATAACGGACTTTTAAAATATCAAAATAATACACTAAAACCTTCAGGTATTAAGCTACCAAACAATCTTCAAATAAATGCAATACAATCTCAAGGAGATATTTTGTGGCTATCTACAGATTCTGGACTGTTTCAATATCATACCCAAGCACATCAACTTAAATTTTTAAACGCACAAGATGGGTTAAATACTGCTGTAAACGACTTTTTGGTACTTGAAGATCAAATTGTAATAATACAGCCAAAAGCATTTTATATGCTTCCTAAATCTCAAGAGTTATTTAAAACCTTTAAAACAGCCAGGGTTAGGGTAGAAGCAGTAACCATAAACGATCGGGATACTTTGGTTACTAATAACTACAAATTGCCTTATAATTTTAATAAAATTGGTGTTAAATTTAATGTCAATGGGTTTCAATCTAATCAGCATGTTAATTACCAATATCGTGTAAAACAAATTGATACCAGTTGGCAAAATGTACCTTTAAACACTCACTTTGTAAATTTTAATAGCTTATCAAGTGGCACATATACGTTTGAAATTAAAGCAAAAAATGTTAGTGCAAAAAAAGCTGTTTTTGCATCACCAATTACTTTTGAAATAGCAAAGCCATTCTGGGAAACCTATTGGTTTTATAGTATTATTTTAATATCAATAGTTACTTTAATTTGGTTGTATTTTAGATGGCGATTACAGCAAAAAGAGGCACAACGTAATGCCGAAATTGATAAAATTTTAATCGATAAAAAAATCACCAATTTAAGACTAGAAAATCTAAGATCTCAAATGAATCCGCATTTCATTTTTAATGCTTTAAATTCTATTCAAGATTATATTATTTCGAATGAAAAGGAATTGGCAAGCTCGTATTTAGTGAAGTTTAGCAGATTAATCAGAATGTATTTGGATTATAGTCAGCAAAACGAAATTACTTTAGAGGAAGAATTAAACGCTTTAAAACTGTATTTAGAATTAGAAAAAGTACGTTTTGAGGATGAATTGGAATATAAGGTTGTTATTGATAATCAGTTGAAAACTAGACAAATAAAAGTACCATCATTATTCATTCAACCGTATGTAGAAAATGCCTTAAAACACGGATTGTTACACAAATTAAATGACCGAAAATTACATATTGAAGCGAAAATTATTCAGCAAAATAAATTAGAAATTACCGTTGAAGATAACGGAATTGGTAGAGAGCAATCCGAAAAATTAAAACGACCAAACCAACAACACAAACCGTTTGCTACTAAAGCTAACGAAGAACGTGTGCATCTTTATAAAAACAAATTAAAACGTGATATAGCCATAACTACCAACGATTTGTATGACAAAAATGACGTTGCTGCAGGTACAAAAGTGGTCATCACCATGCCAATACATTAAGATATGAAAGCGATAATTATAGACGACGAAAAACGCGCCAGACATTTACTATCAAACTTACTAACCGAACATTGCGCAAGTATTACTAGCATTGAAGAAGCACAAGATTTAGCATCTGGAGTAGATTTAATAAAAACCAGTAAACCTGATATTGTTTTTTTAGATATTGAAATGCCTAATCAATCCGGATTAGACATTTTAGAATACTTCCCAAACCAGATTGATTTTAAAATCATTTTCGTTACAGCTTATAATCAATACGCAATTGAAGCTTTTAAGATTTCAGCTGTAGATTATTTGTTAAAACCAGTAGATACGACTGAATTAAAAGAAGCGGTTGCAAAAGCTGAAGAAGCGATAAAAACGAACAATTTAAACGACCAGTTAAACAAGTTACGCGACTCGTTAAAGCAACTGTCAATAGATAAAATTGCATTAGAAATACCAAAAGGTATTATGTTCGCATCTCACAATGATATTGTTTATTTTGAAGCAGATGGTATGTACACCAACGTACAACTTATGGATGGCAAACAAAAAACCATTTGCAAGCCATTAAAGCATTTTGTTGAGCAATTAGAGCGCAACGCGATGTTTTTTAAATGTCATCGATCGTATTTAATCAACTTAAAATATGTAGACGAATTGGTAAGAGATGATGGTGATTATTTATTAATGAATAACCAAAAACGCATTCCTATTTCAAAATCTAAGCGCGATCAGTTTCTTGAAGTGATTAAGGAAACGTTTATGTGATTTATTTGAAGTTTTTGAAATTCCTTCAGAAAAAAAATCATCATTTTCAGAAAAAAACAAATTAAGAATAGTGACTAAGTGCTTTGTTTTGAAGCCTATTAAACACAATTCTTATGAAAAAAATAGTTCTATTATTCGTTTTGGCATTATGCTACAACGTCTCTCATGCTCAATTTGGTAAAATGCTAAAAAAGAAAGTCAAAGCAGCAGTAGAGAAGAAGTTAGATAAAAATGAAGAGAGTAGCTCGTCTTCAAAATCTGATAACGCTTCAGGTATCGTTGGCAGTTCTTCAACTGAAAATTCATCAAAAACAGAATACACGGATGAGGAATTTAAAGCAGAATTAGCTAAAAAATATCCAAACGACCAGGCGAAACAAGATTTATACTATCAAAAATATCTTGAGAAAAAGCAACAAGAAGCTGAAGCTAATAAGCCTAAATCTGAAAATTCAGTAAGTGATGAGTTTTTATACATGTCGTACCCATTTGCAATGACAAAAGGCATGAGCGCAGTTGGTGTTGATCGCGTAAAACTAAGACGCCAAATGACAGACATGGGTGATAATGTAGATTTATTGCCAGCACAAGACCCAGATTATGCCTGTTTACGCTTTTTAACAACACCAGAATTAGTAGCCATGTCACCAGAAGGTTATGTTGGTTACGAGTTGGTTTCAGGTATGTTTACAACAAAAGTTGGCGCAGACCGATCACAAACTTTAGAGCTTGGTACAGGTATGCCAATTTTAGTAAGAGGTATGTTAATAGCAGACGATGTGTTTGTAATTTACGCAGCATCTCACCAAGGTGGACATGCTTTTAATGTACCATCATATATGCACGAAAAAGATATTACTATTTTAAATGTGATTGGTAAAGGCGAGCAACAATTTCATTTAGATTGGTTAGAAAAAGCAAAACCAATTGTAAAAGAATTTGAAGCAACGTTAAAAGCCAATTACGATGCTGCTGCAAAATCGACCATGGATGCTATAAAAATGCCAAAAGCTGGTAGCATGAATAGTAATGCTTCATTAATGAGTTTTGCTAAAGAAAATGTGTCTAAAACCATAGCCAAAGATGGCGCAAAGCTTTTAAAATTAAACATAGAATCTAACGATTGGAGTATTGTAAAAAACAAATACACAGGACATATTTTGTACCGTTGGATTAAAGGCGCATTCACAGAAAAAAATAAAAATAACGACTGCTATTTGCAAGGTTTTTTAATCAAGCAACAATACAATGGTAGTGGTTATGGTAGTTCACAATTTGGCGGAATTATTCACGGACAAATGCCTTACGGACAGAAAATGAATTGCGAATAATTAAAAACGTGCTATTAATCTATAGTTTTTAAAGTCTGCTTATTTAAGCAGGCTTTTTTATTTGATTTAAAGTGTAAGAATAACCTATGTAATTCATTCAGAAAGAAATTAGAGCTATTCAGAAAAAAGCAAATTAAAAACCTTTAGTGTTACTGTTATTTTGTAGATGAAATTAATATTAATCTTAACTACAATGAAAAAAACATTACTCTTATTTTCCTTTTTAATAGCAACTGCATGGTGTAGCATACATGCGCAAATAAACATTCCCGATGCTAATTTTAAAGCTTATCTTGTTGGAGATCCAACTATTAATACTAATGGTGATAGCGAAATTTCTGTTGCAGAAGCGCAAGCCTTTACAGGAACAATATCGGCTACAAGTTTAGGAATTACAGATTTAACAGGAATTGAAGCTTTTGTAAATATAACTACATTAGAAGTATATTCAAATATCCTAACATCGTTAGATGTTAGTAACAATACTAATTTAACACGATTGCATTGTGCAAACAACCAAATAACAACCATAGATGTTAGTGGTATTCCAACATTAAATCAGATTCATTGTCAAAATAATCAGCTTGTAGAATTAAATTTAGCTAATGGGAATAATGCTAATTTTTCGTATATGAAATCTTATGGAAACGCTAATTTAACATGTATTCAGCATGATGCAAATTTTACACCACCTTATACTAATGCAGGCCAATATGCTAATGGATGGACAAGAGATGCAAACTCTAGCTATTCTTCTAACTGTAATTATGGACCTGTTTATGTAGATGACAACGCTTCTGGAGCAAATAACGGAAGTTCTTGGGCTGATGCTTACACAACGATTGATGCTGCATTAGTTGGTGCTACGCCAAATAGTAAAATATGGGTAGCTAAAGGTGTTTATAAGCCAACAGCTCAAAACACGCCTTTAGAAATAAATGAAACTAGTATTGCTATTTATGGTGGTTTTGATGGTACTGAAACTCAACTATCAGATAGAGATTTATCTTTAATTAATACAACTAATGCAACTGTTATTACAGGTGATATGAATGGTGATGATATTGATGGTGATTTTACATCTAATAAATCTGATAATGCCGATAGATTAATATTAGTAGATGCTACTAATATTATTATTGACGGTTTTATTTTAGAAAATATTTACGATACCTCAAGTAATGCTAACAATCAAGATAATGGAGTTATTTATTCAAGATATAGTGGTGCTTCAACTTGGATTGAAAACCTGAGTATAAAAAACTGTAGTTTTAAAAATAACTATAGTAATGACTTTTTAATTAAAGGTTTTGGTTTAAAAGATAACTTCAAACTTTACAACGTTAGTTTTACAAATAATATAAGTACAGGACAAAGTATTATTTTATTACTTACAGATCGTTTTAACAATATTTTTGCAGACTTTTCTAACGTACTATTTGCTGACAACCAAACCAAGTTTTCTGTTATCAATGCATATAGAATTCCTGATGGTTCATTTACAAACTTCAGTGACTTAGATTTAATAATAACTAATTCATCTTTTATTAATAATAATGTAGTAAACGTCAATAATACATCTTTTGGACAGGCTATTATCATGGGATCTGATAATACTAGAGGACACTTAGAGATAAATAACTCTATCTTTTTTGGCAATACGTTAAACGGAGCTTATGCAGATAGAGATATTTCTTATGGTACACAAGGTAATCATTATGAATTAGTAATTAATAATTCTATAACTCAAATAACAAACAATGGAGGCGCATCTGGAGCTTTTGCAGCACCATCATTTACTAATGTTCAAGATTTAGATCCAAATACAGTATCACTTAATTTAAGTGCAGATTATAAACCAACAACAAGTTCCTCTTACGTTTTAGATAATGGAGAAAATACATTTTATAATACTGCTTTATTTGGTGATTTTGATTTATCGGGTAACAATAGAATTTTCAACTCTACAATAGATTTAGGTGCTCATGAATACGTTTCTACATTAAGTGTTGCTGCTGTTTCTTTAAGTAAAAATTCAATAAAATTATATCCTAATCCAGCAATAGATGTTGTAAATATTAAGACTAATCAAACTATTGAAAACGTTTCAGTATTTAATGTAAATGGTCAAAAAGTACTTGAAATAGCTAATCAATCTCAAATTAATATTTCTAATTTACCAATAGGAATGTACTTTTTAAATATAAACACTAACCAATCAAACCAAACAATAAAAATCTTAAAACAGTAATTTTTAAAATGAAAAAATTAAACAAAGTTGTAATCTTATTGTGTCTTGCTTTAGCTGTATTAAATTGTTCTTCAGACGATGATAATAATTCAATTGAAAACAATGCAAAAACAAATAAAATAACTGTAGGAGATTCAGATTTTGAAATGAATACAGCTATTGTTGAACCTACATTAAATAATTCGGTGTTTTTAAGTTTAACAAATAGTACACAAGCACAAATTGAAGCGTCTTATAATGGTACTACACTTAATAATGTAGATTACTTTACAGCTAGAATAGGCCACTCACATTTGACATCTAATGTTACTTATGATTTGTCTGATATTTCAAGTTTAGAATTTATTGTAAATGGAGATGTTATTGATGCTGAATATGAAAATGGTTTTAGTCAATTTTACAAAAGTGGTTCTAATTCAGATTTAGAGGTTACGACTGGTAGTATTACAGTAACTAACTATTCTGTTGATAATTTAACATTAACATTTAACTTTGTTAGAAATGATGGTACCGAAATTTCAGGTAACTATAATGGTGCATTTATGTCTTTAGATGATGAAGAGTAAATAATTTAGTAATTATATAAAATAAAAAACGCAGCCTTATGGGTTGCGTTTTTATTTAGACGGTTAATATATGCTTTATTGTTTAGTAAACTCTAGATCTGAAAAACCTTCAATTTTAAGATGACCTTCATCAGTATATTCAACGGTTGTGTTATGCTGAATATCGTCATTATCAACTATAGTTAGTATTTCGTTATGTATGGTCCATTCAAAAGGATTTGCGCTAGATATTACATTGTCCTCTGCTATTACAATAGTGACAATTTTTCCAAAATTTTGATTTTCAAAGTGAATGTGATATTCAAAAGATGATGTAGCATCTTCGCGAAGCCAATCACCAATAATAGGATTGGTAGTGGTATTGTTTGCATTAGAAGCATCATCATTATTATTACAAGCGAATAAAGTGATACTAGATATTAATAAAAACAATAACTTATAACTGTACTTCATAGTGTAGATTAATTATTTAAAACAATAGCTAAGCTTTTTAAAGTTGAGGGTTACTTAGGCAATTGTGTTGTAAAAGTATTAAAATAAAGGGAATATAATATTAATGTAATAAAAAAAAGCAACTCAAATGAGTTGCTTTTTTTATTCTATGTCTTAATCATTAGCTGTTTAACATTACAGGCATGACAAGCATGGTTACTTGCTCTCCAACTTCTAAATCATCTATTGGAGTTAATATACCAGCTCTGTTAGGCATACTTAATTCTAATTGCACATCGTTAGACCCTAAGTTGTTTAACATTTCTGTTAAAAAACGAGAGTTAAATCCAATTTGCATGTCGTCACCTTGATAGTCACAAGTCAAACGCTCTTCAGCTTTATTTGAATAGTCAATGTCTTCAGCAGAGATATTTAATTCTGCTCCAGCAATTTTTAATCTTATTTGGTGTGTTGTTTTATTAGAAAATATACTAACACGACGCACAGAGTTTAAAAACTGTGTTCTGTCTATGGTTAATTTATTTGGATTTTCTTTTGGTATTACTGCTTCGTAATTTGGATATTTACCATCAATTAGACGACAGATTAATATAGTATTTTCAAATGTAAACTTAGCGTTAGAATCATTATATTCAATAGTAATTTCCTCGTCACTTGCTCCTAAAATTCCTTTTAATAAGTTTAAAGGTTTTTTAGGCATAATAAACTCGGCTACCTGAGAGGCTTTTACATCTTCTCTAGAGTATTTTACTAATTTATGCGCATCTGTAGCAACAAACGTTAAACCTTCAGTAGAAAACTGAAAGAATACACCACTCATAACTGGTCTTAAATCGTCATTTCCTGCAGCAAATATAGTTTTGTTAATGGCTGTAGCTAGAATATGACCAGGCATTTTTGTGCTACTTGGATCTTCTAAACTAATCGCCTTAGGGAATTCGTTTCCGTCTGCATAAGCTAAAGCATATTTACCATGGTTTGAGCTAATTTCAACGGTATTGTTTTCTTCAATAACAAATGTTAATGGCTGTTCTGGAAACGTTTTTAAAGTATCTAAAAGTAAACGTGCAGGAATGGCTACGCTTCCTTCGTTATCACTATCCACATCTAAAACAGCAGACATAGTTGTTTCTAAATCGCTTGCAGATACAGTTAGTTTAGATTCATTTAATTCAAATAAAAAGTTATCTAAAATAGGTAATGTATTTGAACTGTTAATAACACCTCCTAAAACTTGTAATTGCTTTAGTAAGTATGTGCTTGATACAATAAATTTCATCTATATATGGAAATTAATACTATTAATAATTTGTCTTACAAATATATTGCTAATGTGTTAAAATAAGAAACAAACTTATTAACACTTACTTGGCATATTTTTTCTTACGCAAGTAGTTAAATGTTAAACCAAAAAGACCTAATAAAACCAATGGTAATAAGAGGTTTAGTAGTTGCCATTTTGTTTTTTCTTCAGTAATTTTTTCTGGATTTAAAAAGGCAACTGCAATTTCTTTAGATCTAATGTTTATAAGTCCTGTGTCGTCTAATAGATAATTAGCCACATTTATCAAAAATTCTTTATTACCAAAGGTTTGTCCTGTGTATTTGTCAAAACCTAGTTCTTCCACACCTAATCTTCCTACTTCATTTTTAATAACATCACCATCAGATATTACTACCATTTTAGTTGGTGAACTGCTATTTTTAGGGTTGTTAATAGTGACAGGTTTTACTCGGTTATTATAAGCAGAGGTAAAGGTGCCTTCTAGTAATACAGCCAAGGTTTGTGGACCTTTATTAAAAGTTTTAGGATCTAACTGGTCATTAACCATATCTAGGCTAATTTCGCGAGGTGTACCCTCTAATTTAGTTAAAGGCGCAGTTTGGAGTAATATTGTTTTTTGGGTACTACTTTTAATAGTATCCATAGGATTGGCAAAATCAAATTTTAAAAAATCTAAATTGTGGACAATTGGATGCTTACTGTTTCCTTTAGCGAGAGGCGAATAGGTCCAAGGGTAGCTTTGAAATTGGCTATCACTACCTTCTCCAGAAGCTAACGTGATTGGAGCAGAGTACATGGAGCTTACTATAAGTGGATTAATTCGTATACCATATTTAAAGAAAAAATCTGTAAGATTTAAATCTAAAGGGATAGCAATATTTTTACCATAATCGTTATATAAACTATCCTTGTCAATTGCGACTTGCTCTAGCAACCATAAACTTTTACCACCATTCATGGTATATTGGTCTAAAACAAATTTTTCTTTTTCTGTAAACGCTTCTGTTGGCTTAGCCGAAATTATTAAATCGTATTCTTGTAGCTTTATTAATGTACTCTCTGCATAATTAGAGACGCTATCTAATGTAAAAGGAGCAATAAAATAATAGTCTCTAATACTTTTAATATAATCGGCTATATATCTATTTTCTAGTTGTCCGTTTCCTTTTAAAACTGCTATTTTACGTCGTTTAGGGTTTACTAATTTACTAATACCATCTGCAAACGCGTATTCTAATTGTTGTACAGAGTTTGTAACTAATTGTTGTTGTGTTGCTCCAAGTGTATTTTTTACTAACGGAATTTTTACCGTTTGGTCATTATAACTTGCTAAAGCCCAAGGAAAAATAACAGCTTGACTTGTTTTTCCGTTTTCTTGGACGTTTAATTGCATGGGTGTTAATCCTCTAGCATTTAATTGCTGGATATTTTGATCTCTGGTAGCTTCATCTTCAATTGGGTTTATTAAGTTAAAGCTAATATTGTTATTGTAGGCAACTAACTCTTCTAATAATTGTTTGGTTTCTGATTGTAGTTTTCTAAACTCTGAAGGAAAATCATCTCCTTCTAAAAACACATCAACTATTACAGGTGACTCTACTTTATCTAATATGGTTAAAACCGAAGGATTTAAAGTGTAGCGTTGATCTGTCGTCAAATCAAAACGTTTATAAAAGGTATTAGCTATTACATTAATTACTATTAACCCAATAACTATAAGTGCGATATTTTTGATAGACTTATTCAAATTTTTTCTCAAGTTGATAGGTTTTTACTGCAACAACAGTATCGTTTTTAAATTGAAGCTCAATACATTCTTGGTCTTTGGTAAAAGCGCCAGGTTTAAAGCCCATATTGTAATTCCATTGATCTTTAGAGTTAGCTTTAATACTATCATCCCAACCATACCATTCTGCAGTGCCAAAATCTGTTTTAATTTCAGCTTTAGTTTTTCCAATTAGTTGGTTGTTATTATTTAATTGATCCATCATTTCAAACCTAAGTTCAGGATATTCTGCCCAATTTTCTGCATTAAAATATTTTTGATGATGGTAGCTAGAAAAAATATTAACTATAGGATAAAATAAATAAAAATAGAGTAGTGGTGTTGCTATTACAGTTAGTAATAAACTTATCCATTTATTGTCTCCAATAGTTTTTATAAATAGCCAGGCTAAAATAAAAACAACTATAAATGATATAATTAAAATGGGAGTAATTACCATATTATTGTTTTTTAATGTTGAATTTGGTTAAGGCAATAAATAAAATAGTAACACTTAAAAAGTAAATAAGGTCTCTGGTGTCTAAAACTCCACGACTCATACTTTTATAGTGTGCATTCATACCTAATTGCTCCACAGTGTTACTAGATATTACGTCTGCAATACCCTCAAAACCAATATAAAAAAATAGGCATAAAAATACAGCAACTATAAATGCTACAATTTGATTGTCAGATATGGTTGAAGCAAAAACACCAATTGCAGTGTAGGCAGCAACTAAAAAAAGTAAACCAAAATAGGAGCCTAAAGTACTTCCAAAATCTAAATTACCTAAAGGGTTACCTAATTGATAAACTGTATAAACGTATAATAACGTTGGCAGTAAGGCTATAATAATTAATAAAAGCGCGCCAAAATATTTGCCTAATACTAATTGTAAAGTGGTTATTGGTTTAGTTAAAAGTAGCTCTAAAGTGCCTTGTTTTTTTTCGTCACTAAAGCTACGCATGGTTACTGCTGGAATTAAGAATATTAAGATCCATGGTGCCAATAAAAAAAACGTTGACAGATCAGCAAATCCGTTATCAAGGATATTAAATTCGCCTTTAAATACCCATAAAAACAGACCGTTTAATAATAAAAATATAGCAATAACTAAGTAGCCTATTGGCGAAGCAAAAAATGAGTTTATTTCTTTTTTAAGTATAGCTAGCATGCTTTATTTATTAATGTTATTTATAATTTATTTCAATGAAGCTAGTTTGTCTACACTCCAAGCTTCTGGTTTAGCATTAAAAAGGGGTTTAGTTTTTGCCCAAACACCTTTAAATAGGTCTGAGTTGCGATAGTTTTCTAAATCACTTTCGTTATCCCAATAACTGTATGTAAAAAACACATTAGGATTGGTTTTGTCCTGATATAACTCTAATAGCTGGTTACCCTTAAAGTTTCTAATCTTAAATTTTACGGTTTCAAAATTTGCTAAAAAGGTGGCTATATTTTCTTCAGCAAAACTTAATTTAACAATTCTTACAAACATGGATTGGATTTTTATAGGTTTCCGCGAAAGCGATACTATTATTTATTTAAAAAAAATTAATGGTTACTGTATCACGCAATCCTAATCCCATTAGGCTGCTTGCGCTACCAACCGTTTGGTTATTACTTTTATAAATGGCAATTTCTAGATAATTAGAACTGTTAAAGACTACTAATCCACGTCCTTCGTCGTTACGTTTATCCTCTGGTGTGTCAAAGTTAACGATGTCACTATATTTAGTATATATTTTTTTAAACTTATAATTTCTTGCAGAAACCTCGTAAGAACGTCCTTTTTGAAGTGTTTCAAAAAAGTTTTTTTTGATATTAGTAACCACATTACCATAGTTGTCAATGTAGATAATACTACCTATAATTTGTGTTTGTTCTTCATTAACATATGGCACTAAGTTTTTAATTGGTTTAATTTTATCAATTGCTTTACCTACAACTTCCAATGTACCTCCACGTGCTATGTGACAGGCTACCTTTACAAAAACATCTAAAACAGGAAAACTGGTTTCTATTTTATCGTGTATGTTTATTTCTACTAATTTAGAATGTGCAATCTCATTAGCAATCATACTCATAATTCCGTTATTGGCACAAATAAAGTAATGATCGTCTAACTCTACCGCAATATGTTTGTTTTCTGGATTAATTTCGGAGTCAATACCAATGACATGTATTGTTCCTTTAGGAAAACTACTGTAGGCATTTTGAATAATATAGGCTGCCTCAGCAATATTAAATGGTGATATGGAATGAGAGATATCAACAATTTTGACTTCTGGTAATTCGCTATAAATAGCTCCTTTTATTGCGCCAGCAAAGTGATCTTTCTCTCCAAAATCTGTGGTAAGCGTTATAATTGGCATGAATTATTGTTGATATTTTTTTAACCTAGAACACACAAAAAATGTGTAAATTTGTTAGATACACAAAACTAATAAAATTGTACAGATTAATTTAATAAATCAGCGCTTTTGAACGAAATAATTATTGAACTACAGGAGATCTCTCCAAAAGAGTTTTTTGGAACGGGAAATGAAAATATTACACTACTAAAAAAATACTTCCCTAAACTCAAGATTGTAGCTAGAGGAAACACCATTAAAGCTTTTGGAGATGAAGAGTTGTTAGATGAGTTTGATCGCAGAATGACCATGCTACTAAAGCATTTTTCTAAGTACAATAAATTAGATGAAAATGTTATCGAACGCGTTTTAACTAGCCAAAGTAGCGATGATTTTAACACTTCTGAAAAAAGTGGCGAAGTCCTAGTACATGGTGCAAACGGTAAACCTATTAAAGCTATTACAGCCAACCAACGAAAAATGGTCGAGCTTATGCGAAAAAACGATATGGTATTTGCTATTGGTCCAGCAGGAACTGGTAAAACATATACAGGAGTAGCATTAGCAGTTAAAGCTTTAAAAAACAAGGAGGTAAAACGTATTATTTTGACTCGTCCAGCAGTCGAAGCAGGCGAAAATTTAGGGTTTTTACCAGGCGATTTAAAAGAAAAATTAGATCCTTACATGCAACCGTTATACGATGCATTACGCGATATGATTCCTGCGGAAAAATTAGCACAATATATAGAGAATGGTACCATACAAATTGCACCTTTAGCTTTTATGCGTGGTCGTACATTGGATCATGCTTTTGTTATTTTGGATGAAGGTCAAAATACAACACATGCACAAATGAAAATGTTTTTAACCAGAATGGGTAAAAGCGCTAAATTTTTATTAACAGGTGATCCAGGACAAATAGATTTACCACGTCGCACTATTTCTGGGTTAAAAGAAGCATTACTTATCTTAAAAGGAGTAGAAGGTGTAGGTATGATTTTTCTAGATGACAAGGATGTAGTTAGACATAAACTAGTCAAAAAAATTATCGAAGCTTATAAAAATATAGAAAATAGAGAGTAAATTTTAATTACAACAACAACAACAATACAACTAATGAGTAATACTATTATAGACACCAATTTTAATTTTCCTAATCAAAAAAGTCTATACAAAGGAAAAGTTAGAGCGGTTTACAATATTAATGATGAAGAATTAGTCATGATTGCAACAGACCGTTTAAGCGCGTTTGATGTAGTTATGCCAAAAGGAATTCCGTATAAAGGACAAATACTTAATCAAATAGCAACAAGCATGATGAAGGCTACTGAAGATTTAGTGCCAAATTGGTTAACTGCAACTCCAGATCCTAACGTTGCTGTAGGACATTTATGCGAGCCTTATAAAGTAGAAATGGTAATACGTGGTTACTTATCTGGTCATGCTGCACGCGAGTATAAAGCTGGAAAACGATTACTTTGTGGTGTTGCTATGCCTGAAGGGATGAAAGAAAACGACAAGTTTCCGGAGCCAATTATTACGCCTGCAACTAAAGCCGAAATGGGTGATCATGATGAAGACATCTCTAGAGACGATATTTTGAAAAAAGGTATTGTTAGTGAAGAAGACTACATTGTATTAGAAGATTATACGCGTAAATTATTCCAAAGAGGTACTGAAATTGCAGCATCACGAGGATTAATTCTAGTAGATACTAAATATGAATTTGGTAAAACAAAGGATGGAAAAATTGTCTTAATTGACGAAATCCACACACCTGATTCTTCACGTTATTTTTATGCAGAAGGCTACCAAGAGCGTCAGGACAATAACGAAGCACAAAAACAATTGTCTAAAGAGTTTGTCAGACAATGGTTAATTGCAAATAATTTTCAAGGTTTAGAGGGACAAACTGTACCTGTAATGTCTGATGAATATATTGAAACCGTATCAGAACGTTATATTGAATTATACGAGAATATTATGGGAGAACCCTTTGTGAAAGCAGATGTGTCTAACATACAACAACGAATTGAAGCTAACGTTTTAGCGTATTTAAAATAAAGTCTAGTTTATATTAGAATAAAAAGAGCTTGCAACTGCAAGCTCTTTTTTTATTATATAATAGGTTAATCAACTTTTAAGATAATCACTTTCCAAAGCTAGTAAAGCTAAGTAGGGATTACCTTTTAAGCCTAGAAGTTTAGCAAAAGCAGGTTCGGTTTTAAAACCTTTTAATTTTAAAGAAACAATGTCTTTTTTAAACTGAAGTCCATTCTGTTTTAAAATTTCATTTTCAATAAGCATATGTCTATAGGCATTTTGTTTTTTTGAAGGAATAGCTTGACCGAAAATTTCATATAAAAAATGTTCAGTTTTAAAGGTTGCAATTATTGAAGGTATAGTGTTTTGAATGGTTTGATAAACCTTAAAATCTTGATATTTTGAAAACTGTTGTTTTAAAAATAATAAAAAAGCATCATGATTTTTACACTCGCAAATAATATCTAAGTCGCTATTAGGTATATCAATACCAATTGGGATTGTACCTGTTAAAATTGGATTATAAGATGATAACAGTTGCAAAACATTATGTTTTTTCAAATCAAAATAAGCCTTAATCTGTTTCTTATTCCCGTGTTTTAAGTATTCAATAGTTGTAAAATCTTCACTCAAAATTTTAGGTTTCAATTGGTTTTATTAAGTAAATTAAAGTAAAATACACGTATTTATTCTAAAAAGAAACCACTATTTATAAGTTAATAAAATATCTGCTACTTTTTGTAAATCACTTTCGTTGATTTCTGTTTGTGGTGCTAATGGAAATGTTTGTTGTCCAGGTCTGCTAACAAAAGCAGCTCTCCAACCTGCCCAAAGTGCACCAGCAACATCCCAACCATGTGCAGCAATAAGCATACATTCTTCCGGCTTAATATTCATTTTTGTTGCTGCCCAATTATAAACCTCTGTAAAAGGTTTAAACTTTCCAACAGATTCAATGCTTAAAAGCTGGTCAAAATAAGAAGTTAAACCAACGTTTTCAAATTTGTTTTTTAAGCTTTCTTTATTAGAGTTTGTTAATGCAACTAAAGTATAACCATCTTGTTTTAGATTAGCTAAAGCTTCCTTAACCTCTGGATGTGGTGGTAAATTTTGCATTGCATTTACAATAATATCTCGTGCTTTGTCTTCCGTAATGGTAATATCCTGATTGGCAGCTACCATTTGTAGTGCAGCAGCACCAATATGTCCAAATGGTTGATAACGTCCACTAGCAGATACCACTAATGAATACTGTAGCATTGTAGTAAACCATAAGGATAACAACGCTTCGTTTCCGCCTAAAGCGTCACCAACTTGTTTTTTCATTATAGTTAAATCTAATAAGGTTTCGTTTACATCAAAAAACAAAACTTTTGGTCTGACTACGCTACTCATAATTATAGTTTTTTTAATACATCTAATATCTCTAATACTTCTGCGCGTTTAGTATAATCGGCATCTAAAAACGCATATTGTATAATTCCATTTGTATCTATAACGTAGGTTGCTGCTAGTGGTAATTGGTTACTAGCGTCTCCATTTTTTTTATTTAAACCAAAACCATTATTATAAATAGTGGCTACTTCTGGAGTTAATTTAAATACAACACCATAATTTTTACCTATAACATTACCAACATCACTTAATACAGAAAATTCTAAATTGTTTTTTTCAGAAGTATTTAATGAGTTGTCCGGTAACTCCGGTGTTAATGCAAAAAGTATAGCACCTTCAGTTTTAATTTCAGGTAATTTATCTTGTAAATAGTGTAAAGTAATATTACAATATGGACACCAACCACCTCTATACCATGTTAATACAACAGGACCATTTTTTAATTGATCATATAAAGATACGTCTTGATTTAAATGGTTTTTTAATATAAAATCAAGCGCTTTATCACCTATGTTTAAAGCGTTGTCTAAGATTCCTGAATCAGAAACACTAGCAATCCCTTCAGCATAAATTTTCTTTTTTTCCTCAGTAAATTTTAAAGCACCTTCTTGACGTTTTCTCTCTAATAATGTTTCTAACAAATCTGTATTTTTTGTGTTGTCCATTTTGTTTTAACTTTGGTAATAACGGTTATTATTCTGCTATTAATTCTGAAAGTACTTGTTTAAACGTGTCTACAGGTTGCGCACCTGTAACAGCGCTTTTACGATTAAAAACAATAGTTGGCACAGAGTTTACACCCATATTTTTCCAATAACCTTGTTTGTTTCTTACTTCCAAACGTGCTTCGTCACTATCTAATTTCGCTAAAGCTTCATCTGCATTTAAACCAACTTCTAATAAAGCTGTTCTTAAAACATCGCGTTTAGAGACATCTTTACGATCACTAAAAAACGCTTTTGTAAGAGTCATTTTTAATTCGGTTTGTTTGCCAAAATCATTAGCATACTCTAATAAAACATGTGCGTCAAAGGTGTTTACCATACGCATATCATCAAAATAATCGAATTTAAAACCTAGTTCTTCGCCAGCATCAGTCATCATTTTTTTAGATTGATTTTGCTGTTCTAATGTTGAACCATATTTTTCGGTAATATGCTCGTTTAAGTTTTGACCTTCGGCAGGCATATTTGGATTTAGCTCAAAAGGTTGCCATTCTATATCAATTTGATCTGCTACACCCAATTCTTGGATTGCTTTTTCTAATCGTTTGTATCCAATGGTACACCAAGGACATACAACATCAGACACGATATCTATTTTAAGTTTTTTTGTCATAATTAAAAGGTTATTAGGTTACTAATTTGAAGTTGACCATCTACATTACTATAATTTTTTACATCTGCAGCAAAATCTTTAGCATGAGGACCAAAAGCAGCTTGAAAAGCAGCAACATCATCAAATTTTAAATGCGCAATAGCAACGTATGGTGCAGGTTGACCAGGAACTCTGCTGGCAACACCTAAGTCTAGCTCTAAACCTTTTAAGGCATCACCAAGTGCATTAACAATCATTGGTAAATGACTGTTGATATAATAATCAGAGTCAAATTTTACATCTTTACCGTTTGGGTACATTACAGATACTTTTATCATAATATGTTTTTTATAAAATTAGTAAACCTTCTGTAAAAGTAACAGAAGGTTTACAGCTATTTATTAATATAAAGGGCATGTGTTATTTTTTCCAAGCAAATTTTTGGAAAGCTTCATCAACAGGTGTGTTAGCAATGTGATTGGTATAATTACTAATCACTTTTTGAGATAATCCTAAAATAATTTCTAATACTTGTTGCTCTCCATATCCAGCTGTATAAAAAGCTTCTAAATCTGCTTGCGACACATTACCACGATTACGTGTTATAGACAATGTTAAAGTACGTAAAGCTTCTAATTTTGCATCTGCAAGTGGTGTTTGATTACGTAAAGCATCAATAATTGCATCGTCAACTTTCATCATTTTAGCAATTCCTGTATGTGCTGGTACACAGTAATGACAACCATGTTCTACGTTAATGGTTTGCCATACCACAGTAAGCTCGTCGTTATTAAATGATGTTTCTGTAAATAGTTGGTGTAACTCTTGGTAAGCTTTTAATAATTCAGGTGAAGCTGCTAAAACTCCGTGTAACCCTGGAATCATTCCGTATGCTTTTTGCGAGTTTTCTAATAATGTTTTACTACCTTCTGGTGCAGTTTCGATGTTGTGAATTTTTAAAGTTGTCATAAATTTTTGTTTTAATTTAATGTTATGTTAATCTTTTCTAAACGTTCGTTTAGTTATTGTGTAAAAAAAATGTTTATAAATTTTTGAAGACCATTTCTATATAATCCTCAATCTCTTTTTTTGTGTTTACTCTGGCAGCTGCAGCTAATCCATGTTTTGCTAATAATAAATAATTAGCTTGTTTTAAAACCGTTTCTTCATTTTTAGAAGTATCCATTTTAAGTTTTTCAATAATTATGGATTTTAAATTATCCATAAAACTATTCATTTGGTTTTGGATACATTCATCTTCTTTGTCAGAAAACTCATTGTAAGTATTAGTCACAAAACAACCTTTAATATTGTCGCTTTTAAAACTAGAACTTACAGAATCGTAAAAAAATTGTTTAATATCTTCAACGCCTTGCGTTCCTTTTTTAAGTTTATCCAAGACCTGACTGACATTAGAACGGTATAGCTTTAAACTTTCCAGAAACAAACCATGTTTATTGCCAAAACTAGAATATATTGAAAACTTATTAATTCCCATTGTTTTTTCTAGCATTTGCATAGACGTAGCTTCATAACCATTTTTCCAAAAAAGGTGCATTGCTTTTTGGATGACTTCAGCTTCGTTATATTGTTTGGTTCTTGCCATTTTTAATTTCCGCGAAAGCGAAACCATTTTAATTACACAACAAAACTAAACGATTGGTTAGTAATAAAAAAGCTTTTAACACTTTTTTAGTTTTTAAGCTTTAAATAAAGCTTGCGCATCTTATTATATAAAAAGGTGTTGGTTTGCACATAGTAAAATGAAATGAAACATACCACAATCATAAACGCAATTGCTCCTAAGATGGCTTGAGTAGGGTTTAAGCTTTTGTAGAAAAAATGTTTTAAGCTAATACCTGTAAAACTGCCATAAATAATCATAAAATGAATCACATAAATAGATAAAGTTTTTTGCCCTATTTTAGTAATAATGGCCTGTTTAAGATAGGTTTCAAAAGCATAAAATAATCCAAAAATGACTAATACATTACCAAGTCGGCTAAACAAGTAGTTGTAATTTGCACTTCTGGTAAATAATGGTAAATCAAATAGGTTATCTAATAGTTTTAAAGTTGCGGTAGAATAAAATATCATAAACACACCAATAATTAAAAAAGCTACTATTTTTATAGGTTTATAGTTGTTTTTATGACCAAATTTAGAAAATAATACAGCAATAAAACCACCAAATGCAACATAACCAAACCAAGGGATTATAGTAAAAACAGACCCATTTTGTAGGCTTAAATAATTAGTAAATAAAATTGGAGCGTTTTCAATTTTTAGGGTTCGGTATAATGGCTCAGACACAAAAATGCTAAAACCTATTATTAAAAATAATGTGGCTAACACCCATTCATTTTTAAAACTAATTTTAAATAAAAAAATTAAAAGTAATAAGGACAGTCCTATGCATTGTAAAACATCTACTTGTAAAAAGTTCATATTTACCTTGCCATACATTAAACTAATAAACGAAAACCGTAAGGCATAACCTAAAACAATTAATAGTAATCCTCGATTTATTCCTTTTTTAATGCGTTCTTGTTCGGCACCTTTTTCTTTAGCTTTTAGTAGTAAAAACACAAATACTAATCCAGTTATAGTAAAAAAAGTTGGTGCAGTAATCCCTCTAAAATAAGCCCAAATATTATAAATAGTATTTGAAGTATCCCTATAAATAGGGTTTAAAAGCGAATCTATAAAATGACCTTGTAACATCATTAAAATAGCAAAAGCTCTGACAGCATCAAGAAAAAAAAGTCTGGTTGGTTTCAAATGGTATTTATGTTAGGGTTGTAAAGATAATAGTTATATTTAAAGTCTAAAACTTTAGAATAATATGTACGATAAAATAAATCAATTCATTTCCGATTTTGCCTCTTTTGTTTGGGGTTTACCATTATTAATTTTACTAATTGGAGGTGGATTATATCTATTAATTTTATCTCGTTTTTTACCATTTCGTTATTTAGGACATGCTATACAAGTCCTTCGTGGTAAGTATGATAATAAAGAGGATGAAGGCGAAATCACCCATTTTCAAGCCCTAACAACCGCTTTATCTTCTACCATAGGTATGGGTAATATTGCAGGAGTAGCAGTTGCTATTTCTATTGGTGGTCCAGGAGCAGTATTTTGGATGTGGATTAGTGCAATTGTTGGTATGTCTACCAAGTTTTTTACTTCAAGTTTAGCCATTATGTATCGTGGTAAAGATAGTGCTGGTGTTACCCAAGGTGGTCCAATGTACTTTATAATGGAAGGTTTGGGTAAAAACTGGAAGCCATTAGCTGTATTTTTTAGTGCTTGCGGATTAATAGGTGCATTACCTGTTTTTAACGTCAACCAGTTAACACAAGCCATCAATGATATTGTTTTAAAGCCTAATGGGATTACAGTTAATTTTACATCAAATTTAATTATAGGTTTAATATTAGTAACCATTACTTCTGTAGTCATTTTAGGCGGTTTAAACCGAATAAGCAAGGTGGCATCCAAATTAGTACCAAGTATGGTATTACTTTATTTTGTGCTAATACTTATTATATTATTCGCTAATGCGGAAGTCGTGCCAACGTATTTTAAACTAATTTTTACAGATGCTTTTGCAGCAGAAAATTATAAAGGAGATGCTTTTTTAGGAGGTCTTTTAGGTGGCTTGATTATTTTAGGAGTTCGTCGTGGTGCGTTTTCAAACGAAGCAGGTATTGGTACAGCACCTTTGGCACATGGAGCAGCAAAAACAAACGAGCCTATACGAGAAGGTTTAGTAGCAATGTTAGGTCCTGCAATAGACACATTAATTGTATGTACACTTACTGCTTTAGCAATTTTAGTAACTGGTGTTTGGCAAACTACAGATGCCAATGGTGTAAGCTTAACAGCAAAAGCGTTTAGTAATGCTATGCCACTTTTTGGTAAGTATTTATTGTTAATATGTATTGTTGTGTTTAGTGTATCGTCACTATTTTCATATTCTTATTATGGTAGTAAATGTTTATCCTTTTTAATAGGAGACAAAAACAAACACTACTACAATTACTTTTATATAGTCAGTATTATTTTAGGTGCAACAACATCGTTAGCATTAATGATTAATTTAATCGATGGGATTTTTGCATTAATGGCAATACCAACCATGACAGCGACTTTAATTTTGGCGCCAAAAGTAGTCAAGGAAGCTAAAGCGTATTTTAAACGTATGAAGAAAGATTAAGCTTTATTAATTGAAGTCTTAAACTGTTGAGGCGTCATTAACTCCATTTTTTTAAACTGTCGGTTAAAATAACTTGTGTTATTAAATCCAGATTTAAAAGCAATTTCTGACATTCTAAAATCCTTAGATTCTTTAATAAGTTTTTTAGAGAATTTTATTTTTTCAGAATTAATATAATCAATAGGAGAGATGCCTAATGTGTTTTTAAATTGTTTATGAAAATGCGAGGTGCTCATGTAAGCTTTCTTGGCTAAAAGATCTACGCTAATGTCTTTATTGGTTAAGTTTTCTTTAATATACTTAATAACAGTTCCAATTCTGGTGTCGTTAAAAATTTGATTAGGATCATTTATAATTAACGATTTTGCTTTGGTTTGTAACAGTCTTATAATTAATTCTTGTATCATCAAATCTAACAACACATCCTTTGATTTATTGTTATTAGTAAAGGTGTATGTTAAGCGTTCAATTAAATGATTAACATCTGTATTGTTTATCAAATGTGAAGCAGTTTCATCTAAATTCCAATCGTTATTTTCATTTTCGATAGCTACTTTCTGATTAAATTTTTCAACAACCTCATCAATTTTAAAAGCATCAATACCTAACGCTAAACATTGTGTTGGGCTCTCTTTTGTGGCAATAGGGAAATCAATAACCATTTCTTTATTAGATGGCATTACTACAGATTCGCCTGGAAAAAAATCAAAAGCTTCAAAACCATCAATATGCATTATTTTTTTACCTGTAAGCATACTTGCAATAACAGGAAAGTTAAACGTCAACGAGACTTTTTCCGCGAAAGCGTGTGTTTCGTAGATGTTAAGTTCTGCATAATCAGCATTATAGGTTGTTCTGTTTTCCACTAAAGTGGTCAGTTTTCTATTGTTTCTGTGATGATTTAATATGGACTTCATACTCAATATTACTAAATTTTATTCCATAATTACTTAAATAAGAGATATGTTCAAAACAATGATAAATATGTTCAAGATAATTAGAATATGATAAAATAACTTTATCAAAACTAAAGATAATATATTTTTTAGAACCAAAAATTATCTAATTACTAATTTAACAACAGATTATATGAGTTATTCTAAACCTAAATTTAAAGAGAAATATGGCAATTTTATTAACGGAAAATTTGTGGATCCCATTGGTGGACAATATTTTGAAAACACCTCTCCAATAGATAATAGTTTAATTGCAAAATATCCGCGTTCTCAAAAAGAAGATGTCGAGCTTGCTTTGGATGCAGCCAATGCAGCAAAAGAAGCTTGGGGAAATACCTCAGCAACAGAACGTTCTAATTTGTTAAATAAAGTAGCAGATATTATTGAAGCTAATCTAGAGGAGTTTGCATTAGTTGAAACTTGCGATAATGGTAAGCCAATTCGCGAAACTTTAAATGCAGATGTGCCTTTAGCAATAGACCATTGGCGTTATTTTGCAGCTTGTATTCGTTCGGAAGAAGGAAGCGCATCAGAGCTTAATCAGCATACATTATCCATGAATATTAAAGAACCACTTGGTGTTGTTGGTCAAATTATTCCATGGAATTTCCCATTATTAATGCTGTCATGGAAGTTACCTCCAGCATTAGTAACTGGTAATTGTGTGGTTTTAAAACCAGCAGAACAAACACCATCTTCTGCAACTTTATTAATGGAAAAAATTGCAGAAGTGTTTCCTCCAGGCGTTGTAAATATTGTACATGGTTTTGGTCCAGAAGCTGGTAAACCTTTAGCGTCTAGCTCTAGAGTAGATAAAGTTGCTTTTACTGGAGAAACTACAACAGGACAATTAATTATGCAGTACGCGTCTAAAAACTTAAATCCTGTAACTATGGAATTAGGTGGTAAATCGCCAAATGTATTCTTTAATTCGGTTATGGATCATGACGATGCATATTTGGACAAAGCTATTGAAGGTGCAGTATTATTTGCTTTTAATCAAGGTGAAGTGTGTACGTGTCCATCAAGAATTTTAGTACAAGAGGATATTTACGATGCTTTTATGGAGCGTGTTATTGAGCGTACAAATGCAATAATACAGGACAATCCATACGATGTTAATACCATGGTTGGTGCGCAAGCTTCTAACGATCAATACGAAAAAATTCAATCCTACTTTAAAATTGGTAAAGATGAAGGCGCAAAAGTGTTAACAGGTGGAGCTGCTAAAAAACTATCTGGAAATTTAGCCAACGGTTTTTATATACAGCCAACCATTTTGGAAGGTCATAATAAAATGAGAGTGTTTCAGGAAGAAATTTTTGGACCTGTAGCTTGTGTTACTAAATTTAAAGATGAAGCGGAAGCAATCGAAATTGCAAACGATACGCTTTATGGATTAGGAGCAGGAGTTTGGACGCGAGATGCACACCAATTATATCAAATTCCACGTGCTATAAAAGCAGGTCGAGTTTGGGTTAATTGTTACCATGCATATCCAGCACATGCACCATTTGGAGGTTATAAAAAATCTGGATTTGGTAGAGAAAACCACGTGATGATGTTAAACTACTATCGTCAAACTAAAAACATGTTAATCTCTTACGATAAAAACAAATTAGGGTTCTTTTAGTAGTTTTTGGATAATAATACTAAAGGCTGAGTTGTTTAATAATTCAGCCTTTTTTAATACATTTAAGATATGGAAAGAATAGCAATTACAGACAAGGCAGCAAAAGTTTTAGAGCAGTTAAAAGCAAAACATGGCGATTTAATTTTTCATCAAAGTGGAGGATGCTGTGATGGTTCTGCTCCAATGGTTTTTGAAAAAGGCGATCTGTATTTAGATGAAAGCGATATCCTTTTAGGGACGCTAAATGATGTTAATTTTTATATGAATCAGGATCAATTTGAATATTGGAAACACACACATTTAACTGTGGATGTAACTGAAGGTCGAGGTGCCAGTTTTTCGTTAGAAATTCCTTTAGGATTGCGTTTTTTAATTCAATCTAGATTATTAACAAAAGAAGAAGAGGCTTTTTTTAATAGTTAATTCTAAAGAAGATATTTCATTTTAATAATTTAAGCTTTAAAAATCAATAGTATTCTTGATTTTAAAGCTTTTTTTATGCCTAATAATTAATTTTTTAACATTTTGGTTTTAATTATATTGCTAAATTGATATATTTATGCTAAATTAATATATATGACTGTAGATTTATGTCCTAATTGTGGCTCAGACCATTACATTAAAAGCGGAATAGTTAACGACAGACAACGTTATAAGTGTAAAAAATGCAACTATTTTTTTTCGGTAAATAAGATAGGAAAGAAGATAGACGACTACTATGTTAATAAATCGCTTCAATTATACCTTGAAGGATTAACCTATCGAGAAATCGAACGTATTTTAGGAATCTCACACGTTAGTATCATGAATTGGGTAAAAAAATACAATATTAAACGTCCATACAATTCTAATTACCACCCAACGTATAAGATTTTAAATGCTTCAGAGCTTGGTGTGTATTTTAGTAATGCCAATAATATTAAAGGTGCAGGTGTTGTAGTAACTGAGTTAGGAGATAAATTTATGTTGATTAAATGGGAACGTTTTAAAGATTAGTATAGTAATTTAACAAAAAGATATATTAATTTTTTGTTAACAGATTGTTTTTAAGAGCTTAGTAGTGCACACAAAACCAATTAATTACTAACTAATCTTTTAAACAATGAGAAAACAAACCCTTTTATTGGCTGGACTCTTTTTAATGTCCTTTCAATTAATGACTGCTCAAGGCTCTCCAGATTACGATGGAGGACTTAAGTTTAAATTTAACGAAGATGGTTCTAAATATCTTCGTCTTATTTCTTGGGCACAAGTCCAAGCTAATTACAATACAGATGACACATTTGATGCCAACGGAAACGAAAACAGTAAATTAAATTTTAATTTACGTCGTGCTCGTGTTTTAATGTTTGCACAAATCAATAAAGACTTTTTAATCTTAACACATTTTGGATTAAATAGCTTAACAAGCTCTACATTAAGTCCTACAGGAAAAGGGGATGGTTCTCAGCTATTTTTCCATGATGTTTGGGCACAATACAATTTAGGTAAGGATCACACAGTTGGTGGTGGTTTGCATTATTTTAATGGTATTTCTAGATTAAACAATCAAAGTACATTAAACATGATGACGTTGGATAACAACCGTCAATCTTGGGCAACAATTGGATTATCAGATCAATTTGCACGTCATTTAGGTGTATTTGCAAAAGGTAAGTTTGATAAGCTTCAATATCGTGTGGCTATTAATGATGCTTCGGTTTCTTCTCTAGATAGTCGTACAGCAGTTGCTGGAGGAGATGCAGTTTATAATGGTCGTGCCACTTTAGGATCTAAAGATGCTGGTAAAACATACGCTGGTTATTTTGATTATAATTTCTTAGATCAAGAATCTAACTTTCTGCCTTATAAAGTAGGTAGTTATTTAGGAGGAAAAAAGATATTTAATGTTGGAGCTGGTTTTTTCTTGCATCCAAAAGGATCTGTAATAGATACTGGTACTGCATTAACTCCTAATTTAGAAGGTGAGGATGTTTCAATCTTTGCTGTGGATGCTTTTTATGATGCACCAATTGGAGATAATGGAAGCGCATTAACAGCTTATGCAGTGTATCAAAACAGCGATTATGGTAAAGACTATTTGTATAGTGCATATGGTACAGGAAGCATGATTTATGGTCATGTAGGTTATGTTTTTAAAGGCGATAAAACTAAAACTAGATACCAACCTTACGTAAGTTATGGGACCCATAGTTATGATGCAGTAAATGATGATAGATCTACATTAGGTGTTGGTGTAAATGCATACATGAGTGGACATAATTCAAAACTAACTTTAGAATATAAAAACGAAACGTTTGGTGCTTTGGATGCTAATACTATTTCGCTTCAAGCAATGATTTATTTATAAAAACTAACAACTATGAGTGATAAACAAAAACACGCAACAGCGTATTGGAAAGAAAATATAAAGTATTTAACAATACTACTTTTAATATGGTTTGTAGTATCCTTTGGATGTGGCATTTTATTTAGAGAGGAGTTAGATCAATTTAGATTGGGAGGCTTTAAACTAGGTTTTTGGTTTGCCCAACAAGGTTCAATTTATGTATTCGTTATTTTAATATTCGTTTATGTAAGATTAATGAACAAACTAGATAAAAAATACGGTTTTGACGAGTAGTCTTAACTAATAACTTAAAAAATAAAACATTATGAGTGTACAAACTTGGACTTGGTTATTAGTAGGGCTAACATTTGCCTTATATTTTGGAATCGCTATTTGGGCAAGAGCAGGCTCAACTAAAGAGTTTTATGTTGCTGGTGGAGGCGTTTCTCCGTTAGCAAATGGTATGGCAACAGCAGCCGATTGGATGAGTGCTGCCTCTTTTATTAGTATGGCTGGTATTATTTCTTTTTCAGGATATGATGGCTCTGTTTACCTTATGGGATGGACTGGTGGTTACGTACTGCTAGCCTTATTACTAGCACCTTATCTACGTAAGTTTGGTAAGTTTACCGTACCAGATTTTATTGGAGACAGATACTACTCAAACACAGCAAGAACAGTTGCAGTAATTTGTGCGTTAATTGTATCTTTTACTTACGTTGCTGGGCAAATGCGTGGTGTTGGTATTGTATTTTCTCAGTTTTTACAAGTAGATATTAATTTAGGTGTAATTATTGGTATGGCTGTGGTTTTAACCTTCGCATTATTAGGAGGTATGAAAGGGATTACATACACACAGGTAGCTCAATATTGTGTTTTAATTTTCGCTTTTATGGTTCCAGCATTTTTCATTTCAATGCAAATGACAGGAAATATCATTCCGCAAATAGGAATGGGAGGTAATGTTGAAGGTGGTGCTTTCTTACTAGACAAATTAGACACCTTGCATACGGAGTTAGGGTTTAGTGAATATACAAGCGGTAAAAAAAGTACTTGGGACGTTTTTGCAATTACTTTAGCATTAATGACAGGTACTGCTGGTTTACCACACGTAATTGTTCGTTTTTTCACAGTACCTAAAGTAAAAGACGCACGTAAATCTGCAGGTTATGCTTTATTTTTAATAGCAATTTTATATACAACAGCACCTGCTGTAGCAGTGTTTTCAAGAACTAATTTAATTGAAACTGTAAGTAATCAAGAGTATAAAAATATTCCTGAATGGTTTAAAAATTGGGAAAATACAGGGTTAATAGCTTGGTCTGATAAAAATGGTGATGGAAAAATCCAATATGTTGCAGGAGATGCCTTATCTAGTAAAAAACCAGTTTATACAGATGCACGAGGAGCAAGTGGAGAACGTATGGTATCTAATTTTAGTGATGCATCAAACGAGTTGTATGTAGATAGAGACATCATGGTACTAGCAAATCCGGAAATAGCAAATTTACCAAATTGGGTAATTGCTTTGGTTGCAGCAGGTGGACTAGCAGCAGCATTGTCTACAGCAGCAGGATTGTTATTAGTTATTTCTACATCTGTGTCTCATGATTTAGTCAAAAAACAATTAAAACCAGATATTTCTGATAAAGACGAATTAAAAGTAGCAAGAATCGCCATATTTATCGCCATCTTAATTGCAGGTTACTTTGGTATTAATCCACCAGGCTTTGTGGCAGCTGTCGTCGCACTAGCATTTGGTTTGGCAGCAGCTTCTTTTTTTCCTGCTATTATTTTAGGAATATTTGATAAACGTATGAACAGTCAAGGTGCCATATCTGGAATGGTTGTAGGTATTGTATTAATGCTGTTTTATATGATGAAGTTTAAGTTGGACATGTTTGGTGGTGGTACAAGTGCAGATTGGTGGTTTGGTACCTCTCCAGAAGGATTTGGTACTATTGCAATGTGCGTAAACGTTGTAATATCATTAGTCGTTTCTAGAGTAACAGCTGCACCACCTCAAGATGTGCAAGATATGGTTGAAAGCATTAGAATACCTTCAGGAGCAGGAGAAGCTCATGATCATTAAAAATTGAGTTTTGTCTGAGTGTTTTTCCGCGAAAGCGTAAATGTATTTAGCTTAATTTTAATTTAGTTAGTTAGGAAGTCAGCATTACAAATTGTAGTGCTGATTTTCTTATATTAGTAACGTTATAGATATTTCGCTTTAGCGGAAAACAAAACCAATTAACCAAATGAAAAAACGCCACGAACAAAAGCTAGTAGTTTTATCTATTGCTTTGTGTTTAATTTTTAATATTCCTTTTATTTTAGTTTTCAATTTTGAAGGTGCTATTTTTGGAATCCCAACCTTATATTTTTCAATATTTTCAATTTGGTTATTATCTATCATTATTTCATATATCGTATTAAAACGTCACTATGAATAATTACGCGTTAATCACCATTATTATAATCTATTTAGCAGTGTTATTTTACATTGCTTTTCTAGCGGAAAAAAAACGACAAAGTAAATGGGTAAACAATCCATATGTATATACCTTATCGTTAGCAGTTTATTGTTCTGCTTGGACGTATTATGGTAGTGTTGGTATTGCAGCAAATTCTGGAATTAATTTTTTGCCTATTTATTTGGGACCAGTAATAGCAGCTCCTTTGTGGATTGTGGTTTTAAGGAAGATTATTAGAATTTCTAAACAGCATAAAATATCATCTATTGCAGACTTTATTTCCCTACGTTATGGTAATAATAGATTTCTTGGAGCTTTAGTTACCATAGTCTGTTTGTTTGGAACCTTGCCATATATTTCATTACAATTAAAAGCAGTGTCCGAAACGTTTGAGATTATGTCTGACGATACTAGTTATGTTTCTACAACTGTAATTGACGATTCTACTTTTTACGTCGCTTTATTACTAGCCATATTCGCTACTTTTTTTGGGACACAAAATGCGGATGCTTCCGAAAAACATAAAGGAATCATTGCTACTGTGGCTTTTGAGTCGGTTTTAAAACTAGTATTCTTTTTGGTTATAGGTGTTTATGTAACCTATTATTTGTTTGATGGCACTACAGATATTTATAATCAGATTTCAAAATCCGGAAATTTTAAACAGCTCACTACCTTAAGTGGTGTAGAGGATGGTTTTAACTGGTTTTTCTTAATAGGATTGTCTTTTATGGCCATATTTTTATTACCTAGACAATTTCAGGTTTCGGTTTTAGAAAATAACAGAGAAAAGCATTTAAAAAAAGCCATATGGTTATTTCCACTTTACTTATTGTTATTTAATCTATTTGTTATATTCATAGCTTGGGCTGGTAAAATCACGTTTGGATCGACTCAAAATGCAGAATATTACTCGTTGTTATTACCATTAGAAAACGGGAACTCGTTTTTAGCAACATTAGTTTTTTTAGGTGGTTTTTCGGCTGTAATATCTATGGTTATTGTCTCCACCTTGGCATTGTCTACAATGGTAAGTAATAACTTGATTATTCCTTATGGTTTTTTAGATAAGTTTATTAAAAATCAACCAGAACGAAACTCTAAGTACATTAAAAATATCCGTCGTATTTCAATTTTCACCATTATAATTTCGGCTTATTTCTTCTATGTTTCTTTTTCAAAGGAGCTATCATTGTATTCTATTGGATTAATATCGTTTGTAATTATAGCACAATTAGCACCTTCATTTTTTATAGGATTATACTGGAATCGTGGTTCTTCAAAAGCTGCAATTACAGGAATTATTGTTGGTTTTCTTATTGCTGTTTATACTTTAGTTTTACCTTTTACAATACAAGCCTATACAGGAACAGACGATTTTACGCAATTTGGTTTACTAGGCATTTCTGCATTAAAACCTTATGCGTTATTTGGTATTGATTTTTTAAGTCCGCCTGCACATGCCTTTTTCTGGAGTATGACTTTTAACATGTTATGTTATGCGGTGTTTTCATTAACCTCAAAAGGAAATTACAGAGAGCGCAACTATGCTGAGATGTTTGTAGATAGTAAAAACTTTTCAACCCTTCAGGATAGTGCGTTGGTTTGGAAAGGAGAAGCTTACGTATCTGATATTAAAAGTGTGTTAATTAGGTTTTTAGGCGAAAAAAGAGCTACTCGTGCGCTGACTATTTTCTTCACTAAATATAAATTGCCTCAAGACACACAATTGGCAGATGCACGATTAATTAATTTCTCGGAAAAATTGTTAACAGGAAGCATTGGTTCGGCTTCAGCCAAAATATTAATTGCTAGTGTAGTCAAGGAAGAACAGATTAGTTTAGTTGAAGTCTTAAAGATTTTGGAAGAGTCTAAGGAAAACATTGTGAGTAACAAGGTGCTTTTAGAAAAGTCAAATGAATTGTCTCAGCTATCCTCAAAACTAAAAGATGCTAATGAGGAGTTAATTAGTAAAGACAAACAAAAAGACGAATTTTTAGATACTGTAGCACATGAGTTAAAAACACCAATTACAGGTATTAGAGCTGCAACAGAGTTATTAATGGACGAAGACGATGATATGCCAAAAGAGATTAAGGCACAGTTTTTAAAAAATATTTTGCAGGACACAGATCGTTTAGGACGATTAATACATAATATTTTAGATTTTGAAAAGCTTGAAACTGGACGCTTGCACTTGGATTTACAATATCAAGATATTCAAAAAACAATACATAAAGCTATTAGTAGTATCTCTCAGATTGCTGCAAAAAAGGAGATTAAAATAAATAATAAAAATCCACATGCCTTTAGTACTAACTATGACGAGGATCGCATCCTTCAAGTTTTAACCAATTTACTGTCCAATGCCATCAAGTTTTGCAACCCAAAAACAGGTGTTATTGAAATAGATTATAAACTAGGAAATCAATTTGTAGAAATCTCTGTAACAGATAATGGTAAAGGGATTCCGGAAGAAGATCATAAGTTTATTTTTGATAAGTTTTACCAGTCAAAACACCAAAATACTATTAAACCACAAGGTAGTGGATTAGGTTTAGCAATAACCAAACAAATTGTAGAAAAGCATAACGGAAAAATTTGGGCAAAAAAAGACGTTAAAAATGGTGCAACGCTTGTTTTTACCATACCTTTTAAGTAAATTGTTGTCTTAAAGTATGAAGAAGAAAATTTTAATTGTAGACGACGAGCCAAACATTGTTATGTCGTTAGAATACACCTTCAAAAAACAGGGTTTTGAAGTGTTTATTGCAAGAGATGGAAGTGAGGCTTTAGAGATATTAAAACATCATATCCCTAACGTAGTTTTGTTAGATATTATGATGCCTAACGTTGACGGTTTTCAAACCTTAACACAAATTAAAAATACAGATAGTTTAAAGGATACCAAAGTGGTATTTTTAACTGCAAAAAATAAAGCTTCAGATATTGAAAAGGGTTTAAAACTTGGAGCAGATAAATATTTAACCAAACCTTTTTCAGTAAAAAAAATAGTTTCAGAAATATTGGAGCTAGTGACTTAAACAGTTTTTTGAGTTTATTTAAAATTGGTTTTGTGTGCAAACAAACTAAGTTTAATTAAAGTTTAAAGACATGAAATTTCACATCAACCCATTAGCGTCAGATATTATAATTAGTATTTATATTATCGCTACGCTTTATCTTAGGTTTAAATTTGAAAGTCAAACCTATACAAGTCCAATGCTATCAATAGTTTTGGGACTTTGTTTTGTGGTTATAATTTGGGCACTCATCAAACTAAAGGTACTTAATCCTAATTGGTTCGGCTTATTTAATTCAAAAAAAGCCTAGCTATGCATTATCAACAATTTTACAAAAAAAGCATTCAGCATCCACAGCAATTTTGGCAGGAACAAGCAAATCAACTAGATTGGTATAAAACACCAGAAACCATACTGTCTAAAGATAAATTTAACTATAATCAATGGTTTGAAGATGGACAACTTAACCTAAGTTATTTGTGCATAGATAAGCACATTAATGATGGTTTTGGCGAGCAAAATGCTATTATTTACGACTCACCTGTTACTAATGTAAAACAACATATTACGTTTAATCAATTGCATCACGAAGTGTCAAAACTTGCAGGTGGATTGCAACGTTTAGGACTGCAAAAAGGCGACACATGTATCATTTATATGCCAATGATTCCGCAAGCCTTATACGCCATGTTGGCTTGTGCTAGAATTGGTGTAATTCATTCGGTTGTATTTGGTGGTTTTGCGCCACATGAATTAGCAATTAGAATAGACGACTGCAAACCTAAAGCAATCATTACAGCATCAAACGGAATAGAAATTCAGAAAATTATTCCCTATAAACCCTTTGTTGATCAAGCAATCGCTAAAGCGGAAAACAAGCCAGAGCACGTTATTGTTTTTGATAGACAATTAGGAGTTGAAATCCCTAAGAAAAACTATGACGTCGATTATCAAACATTAGTAAATAAGTCACCTTCAATCGAAGCTATTGCAGTAGCGTCAACACATCCTTCATATATTTTATATACTTCAGGAACCACAGGTACACCAAAAGGCATTATTAGAGATACAGGTGGTTATGCAACAGCTTTAAAATTCTCTATGAAATATATTTATGGCGTAGATGAAGGCGATACATTTTGGGCAGCAAGCGATGTTGGTTGGGTTGTTGGACACAGTTACATTGTGTATGGACCTTTATTAAACAGAAATACAACAATTCTATTTGAAGGAAAACCAATTAAAACACCTGATGCTTCTACGTTTTGGAGAGTCATTAGCGAGCATAATGTAAAAGTCATGTTTACTGCACCAACAGCAATTAGAGCGATTAAAAAAGAAGATCCTAACGGAAACATGCTAAAACGTTATAATATGTCTTGCTTAAAATATCAGTTTTTAGCAGGAGAGCGTTGCGATGTAGCAACTTTACGATGGACTGAAGAAAAACTAAACATACCAGTAATAGACCATTGGTGGCAAACCGAAAGCGGTTGGCCAATGTTAGCCAATATGGTTGGTGTTGGTTTGCAAGATGTAAAACCAGGATCTGCTAGTTTTCCTGTTTGTGGTTATGATATTCAAATTTTAAATGAAGAAGGCGAAGAAGTTGAATCCTCTGTTGAAGGTTACGTGGCAGTAAAATTGCCATTACCACCAGGTACATTAAGTAATCTTTGGGGAAATCCAGAGCGTTTTAAATCGGGTTATTTAGATCGTTTTCCTGGTTATTATTTTTCAGGAGATGGAGGCTATAAAGATGAAGATGGCTACGTATTTATAACAGGTCGAGTAGACGATATCATTAACGTTGCAGGACACCGATTATCTACTGCAGAAATGGAAGAAATTGTAGCCTCACATAAATCTGTTGCAGAGTGTGCAGTATTTGGTGTGTATTGCGAAATTAAAGGTCAGAAACCACTTGGTTTAGTCGTGTTAAAATCAGGCGAAACAGCAGGAAAAGAAAATATTCAAAAAGAAATTATACAAGATGTACGTCACGAAATTGGAGCAGTTGCATCCTTTAGAGACGTATTAGTAGTTAACCGATTACCAAAAACACGAAGTGGAAAAATTCTTCGTAAATTGTTGCGTAATATAGCAGACGAACAACAATTTAATACACCATCGACCATTGATGATGTTGCAATTATAGAGGAAATAAAATCAGTATATAAAACCCATAGTATTGGGATTCATAAATAAATTATTGATACAATACGTTTTAAATAAACCGTCACATCTAGTGATTTTTGAAGCATGAAAAAATTGTATCGAGATGCAATAAAATTAAGAAATAAATCAGTTGTCAGGTCAAGCGCAGTCAAGACCTATTAAATAAAAAACTATTTGTCACACTAAGCTTGTCTAAGTGTCTAAACAAAATTTAAACTAACATATTATGAGTAATTATCACATAAAACATTTAGAAGAATACTACCAAGTCTATAGAAAATCTGTCAGAAATCCTGAAAGTTTTTGGGAAGAAATTGCCGAAGAGCATTTTATGTGGCGAAAAAAATGGGACAATGTATTAAGTTGGGATTTTTCTAAGCCAGAAGTCAAATGGTTTGAAGGTGCAAAATTGAATATTACAGAAAACTGTATTGACAGACATTTATATACGAGAGGAGACAAAACAGCGATTATTTTTGAGCCAAATAGTCCAGATGAAGAGGCATTACATATCACTTACAGAGAGCTACACGATAGAGTGTGTCGTTTTGCAAACGTACTTAAAGAAAACGGAGTTGGTAAAGGCGATCGTGTTTGTATTTACTTACCAATGATTCCAGAATTAGCAGTATCTGTGTTGGCATGTGCACGTATTGGAGCTATACATTCTGTGGTATTTGCAGGTTTTTCTGCTACAGCATTAGCAACCAGAATCAACGATAGTGATTGTAAAATGGTCATTACTAGTGACGGATCATATCGTGGTGCAAAAACCATAGACCTAAAAGGTATTGTAGACGAAGCGCTTCAGGAATGTCCTGGTGTAAATAACGTTTTAGTAGCAAAACGTATCAATTCTGATATAAACATGCAAGAAGGACGTGACCAATGGTTACAACCTTTGTTAGATGAGGCGTATCACGATTGTGTACCAGAAATTATGGATGCAGAAGATCCTTTATTTATTTTATATACCTCAGGATCGACAGGAAAACCAAAAGGAATGGTACACACAACAGCAGGATATATGGTGTATACTGCTTATACGTTTAAAAACGTATTTCAGTATAGAGAACAAGACGTTTATTGGTGTACAGCAGATATAGGCTGGATTACAGGACACAGTTATATTGTGTATGGACCTTTATGTAATGGAGCCACAACAGTTATGTTTGAAGGTGTACCAAGTTATCCAGATTTTGGACGTTTTTGGGACATTGTAGAAAAACATAAAGTCAACCAATTTTATACAGCGCCAACAGCAATTAGAGCCTTAGCAAAAGAAGGCGTAGAGCATTTAGAAAAGCACGATTTATCTTCATTAAAAGTATTAGGAACCGTTGGAGAGCCAATAAACGAGGAAGCTTGGCATTGGTACGATGATAATGTTGGGAAGAAAAAATCGCCAATTGTAGATACGTGGTGGCAAACCGAAACAGGAGGAATTATGATTACTCCAATTGCCTTTTGTACACCAACAAAGCCAACCTATGCAACCTTACCATTTATAGGTATTCAGCCAGCATTAATGGATGAGCAAGGAGCAGAAATTAAAGGAAATCAAGTAGATGGACGTTTGTGTATAAAATTCCCTTGGCCAAGTATGGCTAGAACTATTTGGGGAAATCACCAACGTTATAAAGACACGTATTTCTCGGCTTACGATAATAAATATTTTACAGGAGATGGCGCGTTACGTGATGAGGTTGGTTATTATCGTATTACTGGTCGTGTAGACGATGTTATTATTGTATCTGGTCATAACTTAGGTACAGCTCCAATTGAAGATGCCATTAACGAGCATCCTGCAGTATCAGAAAGTGCAATTGTAGGTTTCCCTCATGACATTAAAGGAAACGCATTATATGGTTACGTAACCCTTAAAGAAACTGGCGAAAGCAGAGATCCAGACAATTTGCGTAAAGAGATTAATCAGATTATTACAGAACAAATAGGGCCTATTGCTAAGTTGGATAAAATCCAATTTACTAATGGATTACCTAAAACACGAAGCGGAAAAATTATGCGACGTATTTTACGTAAAATAGCAAGTAATGAGACAGAAAATTTAGGTGACACAAGTACATTACTAAATCCTGAGTGTGTGCAGGAAATCATGGATAATGTATTGTAGATAATTAACTATTTGGGCATTACACTTTTCCGCTTAAGCTACAAAGTGTCGGACTTTTCGTTATATCTTTTTTGAGAAAAAACAAAAAAGGATGCCACTACAATCCCTAATGCAGAAAACGCAACCTCAAAAGGTTGCGTTTTTTTGTTTATATAAAACAAGCCCTTTACTAAATCAATTCAAGGTAATAATTTGTAACAAACGCTGTGTTATAGCGTCCTATTAATAAGTGAAAATTATTATGTAATTTATACCTTGTAATTTAATATAGTAGTTACGTTACAGATAGTTGTTTTTAAAATCACTTATTGTAGCATTAAACCAAAACACAATCAAAATGAAAAAACTATTACTAATTTTAACAGTGCTTATATGTAGCTTTCAAGCAAATGCACAAGAGACTAAAATTCCAGAAGAAGTTAAAACATACATTCAGTCAAGAGTTAATAATCAAGTTAATGTGGGTATTGTGGTAGGCTATATGGTTGGAGATCAAGTTGATTATTACAGTTTTGGCAATACAGCAATGACTAATGGTGCACCTGTGGATAAAAATTCAGTATTTGAGATTGGGTCAATTTCAAAAACATTTACAACAACCATTTTAGCACTAAAGGTTAATAATGGAGAGATGAGTTTAGATGATCCGATTTCAAAATACTTACCAGAAACAGTTAAAGTACCTACTAAAAATGGTAAAGAGATTACATTAAAACATTTAGCTACACACACCTCTGCACTTCCACGCATGCCAGATAATATGGAGCCTAAAGACATCAATAATCCATTTGCAGATTATACCTATGATAAACTTTACAGTTTCATTTCTAACCATGAGTTAACAAGAGATATTGGTGTTTTTAGTGAATATTCTAATTTAGGAATGGGATTACTTGGTCACATTTTAGAGCTTCAAAGTGGTTTGACCTTTGAAGAATTAGTAATAAAACATATTGCAAACCCTTTGCAAATGGATAATACCAGACTAGTACTAACAGAACAAATGACTAAGCGCTTAGCAAAAGGACATGCAGGATTATCAGAAACTAAAAATTGGGATATCATTACTTTAGGAGGAGCAGGAGGAATAAGGTCTACAACAAGTGATATGGTAAAATATATCCAAGCCAATTTAAATAGTGACTCCGGAAATACAACATTAGATAAAGCTATGCAGTTAGCACATCAATCAGCTTTTAAAAGTAACGATCAGCATATAGAAATGGCGTTAGCTTGGCACATAGAAAATGGTAAATTTTTAATGCATAATGGCGCAACAGGTGGCTATTGTGCAATGTCTGCTATGGATAAAGCCTCAAAAAAAGGTGTAATCGTACTAACAAATAGCAATGAAAACGTAGATGCTATTGCTATTAAATTAATGGTGCCTTCCTATCCTTTAAAACCAGTAAAACCATCAATAGCAAAAGTAATGGCTAAAAAAATTAAAGATAGCAGTATAGATGAGGCTATCATGTTTTATAAAGACGCTAAAGTAAGTCAAGCAGACACCTATAATTTTGATGTAGACCAGCTTAACACCTTAGGTTATCAGTTTTTAGAAGAAGACCAAAATGAAATTGCTTTGGCATTATTTAAATTAAATGTTGTTCAATTTCCGGAAGCATCAAATCCATATGACTCTTTAGCAGAGGCTTATTTAAAAACAGGAAACAATGACTTAGCTATACTTAATTACAAAAAGTCATTAGACATAAATCCAGCTAACACCAATGCAAGTGATGTATTAAAAACATTAGGTGTAAATATAGACCAAGTAGTTGTGGCTCCAGAAATTTTAAAAACTTATGTAGGTAAGTATCAATTAGCACCAGCTTTTTTTATTACAGTTACCTTAGCGGATGATCGTTTATATTTACAAGCAACAGGACAATCAAAATTTGAGATTTATCCCTCAGATTATAATAAGTTTTATCTAAAAGTAGTAGAGGCTAAAGTTGAATTTGAAGCTAATCCTGAAGGACAAATTGATAGTATGATATTATATCAAAATGGTCAAGTATTACCTGGTCAGCGCGTAGAATAATAAAATTAATTCGCGATATTTGCAATGTACATGCAAATATGATAAACATTAGAGAATATATAGAGAAAACAGTGGTTATATCTGATCAAGATTGGCAACTGTTTTCGTCTAAATTAGAGAATAGAATTTTTAAAAAGAAAAGTACTATACTAGACGTTGGCGAGACTGAAAACTATATTTCGTTTATAGAAAAAGGTATCGCTCGTTTTTTAATTCCTAAGGAAGAAAAAGAAAAAGACATCACTTTTGGTTTTTGTTTTAAAAATGAGTTTGTAAGTGCTTACGATTCTTTTTTAACCAGAAAGCCTTCTTTATATAAACTTCAAGCCTTAACAGATATGTCAGTGTGGAGTATTTCATATGATGATCTTCAGGAAGTATACGAAAAAAGTTTTGCAGGTAATGTTATTGGTCGTTTATCCTCAGAGCGTTTGTTTTTAATTAAATCCAAACGAGAGCAATCGCTTTTAAACGAATCAGCAGAAGAGCGTTACCTTAAGTTATTTACAGAGCGTCCAAACTTAATAAAAGAGATTCCGTTAAAATACGTAGCGTCTTATATTGGTGTCACTCCTCAGGCTTTAAGTAGGATTAGAAAACGAATTTCTTAACTTAGGTTCATTGTATAACTACATTTGTATATAGACCTTTGCCAATAAAGCAAAGTCTATGACTATATTAATATTTATCATAATTTTATGGTATACAGGTTTGTTCTTTCAGACCTTTTTTTTACATCGTTACGCAGCACATCAAACCTTTACTATGTCAAAAATGACAGAGCGTGTATGCTTTGTATTGACTTGGGTGTTTCAGGGTAGTAATTATTTAAGCGCTTATGGATATGGTGTAATGCATAGGATGCATCATGCCTACGCTGACACTGAAAAAGATCCACATTCGCCTAAATATGATACTAATTTGTTTACCATGATGTGGCGCACAAAAAATATTTATCAGGATATTAATAAAAAACGTGTTGCAGTAGCAGATAAGTTTACTAAAAACGTACCACAATGGAAGGCGTTTGATAAGATAGCAAGTTCTAGAATTTCAAGATTATCATGGGCTGCAGCTTACATTGTGTTTTTTAGTGTCTTTGCAACTGCTTGGTGGCAATGGTTATTACTACCTATCGCTTTTTTTATGGCGCCAATCCATGGAGTTATTATAAACTGGTTTGCTCATATTTATGGCTATCGTAACTTTAAAGTTAGTGATACGTCTAAAAATTTATTGCCAGTAGATATTTTAATGATGGGAGAAGGATATCATAACAACCACCACTCACATAGTGGACGTGCAAATTTTGGTGTACGTTGGTTTGAAATAGATTTTACATATTGCATAATGTATGTTTTAGATAAACTACATATCATAAAAATTAAAAAAACTGCTAATTAATTAGCAGTTTTTTTTTGCTTAAATGTTTAGCCTAATAAAGGTTGGCTTTTATATAAAGCTGTTTTTTAATGCTTTACAAATGGTTTGGATTTAGACGAATAAAAAGTAAAATAGAGGATTTAGCTTTAGTTATTAAAAAGTAAATAAGTACTTAAATAACTAAATATAAGTTTCTATTTTAGAGGTATGAAAACCAACCTAAAACCATTTCTTCTTATATATATATGTGTTACTAGTTTTTTATGTAACAAGGCCTTTTCACAGCATAAAACTGACAGTTTATCTTACTATACAAGAGCTATTGAAAAAGTAACTTCTGAAGAGACGCTAGCTAAGGCGTATCAATATTTAATTGAACATTTAGAAGTTAAAAAGAAACAAAACAACAAATTAGGTATAGCATATGATTTGTATTTTTTAGCAAGAATTGACTACAAAGTAGGTTTTTATGATGATAGTGAAGTTAGTGCTGTAGAAGCTTTAAAGATTCTAGATGGTCTAAAAGTAAACGATTATAATACTAAACTAAAAACAGGAGTATTAAATCTTTTAGGACAAGTTTATAATCAAAAAAACATGTTTGATAAAGCTAATGAGACGTATTTAAAAGCGTTATCTATTACTTCAACTTCCAGAGATAGTTTGGTATTATATAATAACATATCTAATATTTATAAAAATCAAAAATTATATAGTAACGCTAAGAACACTTTAGTAAAAGCGATTAAATTATTTAATAGGGTTGAGGACTCAATAGAGAAGGCTAGAGTAATTGATAATTTAGGAGTTATAAAATTTAAATTAAATAATCAAGGTGCATTTGACGATTTAAGCACTGCCTATAACATACGTCAAAGTGTTGATAATATAGCAGAGTTATACCCAAGCTATAAAAATTTATCCGAATATTATTTAAGTAAAAAGGATACAGTTCAAGCATTATCCTTTGCAATAAAAGCATATGACGTTGCTAATAAAGTAAACAGCTTGTCCTACAAATTAGATGCTGTTAAGACAAGATATACCTTAGGCGATAATTCTGTTTTTAAAGAGTATTCCTTTTTAAATGATAGCTTGTTAAAAGCAGCAAAACTAAGCCAAAATAAGTTTGCATTGTTAAAATATAACGTAAGTAAAAGCCAATTAGAATCTCAAATAGAAAAGTCACAAAAACAAGTCTATCAATTATTAGCAGTTGTAATATTGATTTTAGCTTTGGGGTTACTCTATTTTTTTAGAGCAAAACATAAAAAAGAAAAACTAAAAGAGGTTTATACAACAGAAACTAGAATATCCAAAAAAGTACATGATGAGGTTGCAAATGATGTTTATCAAATAATGACAAAATTGCAAAGCAATGATAACATAAATGAAGATGTTTTGGACGATTTGGAGCAGATTTATCTTAAAACTAGAGATATTTCTAAAGAAAATAGCACAATACATGTTAATCAAGATTTTGAAATCTTACTTACAGATTTATTAGCTAATTATAGTAGTAATCAGGTTAATGTTATAACAAAGGACATAGTAAAGGTAGATTGGAAAAAGGTGTCAGATGTTAAAAAGACTGCACTTTACAGAGTTTTACAAGAGTTAATGACCAATATGAAAAAACATAGTCAAGCTAATATTGTAGTGGTTGTGTTTAGTCAAAAAAATAAAAAAGTGACTATAAATTACAACGATAATGGGATTGGTACGACATTAAAAAAGCATAATGGCTTGCAAAATGTGGAAAACCGTATTCAATCTGTTGGAGGAACAATTACTTTTACATCCACAATTAATAAAGGGTTTAAAGCAAACATTATATTATAAAGTATGTTTAGTAAAGTAATTATATCAGACGATTTAGGTAGTATTAGTCAAGGCGTTTTATCTGTCTTAGGTAATTTATTCATAACTAATGTCACACAAGTGCAATATTGTGATGATGCTTATCTTAAAATATCTAAAGCAATTCTAGATCAAGAACCATTTGAGTTATTAATTACAGATTTATCGTTTATTGCAGACCATAGAGATCAAAAATATAAGTCAGGAGAAGAGCTTGTTGCAGCTTTAAAGCAACAAAACCCAGATTTAAAGATTATTGTATACTCGGTAGAAGATAGATTACAAAAAGTAAGGGTATTGGTTAATAAACATAACATTGATGGTTACGTTTGCAAAGGTAGACGTGGATTGATAGAACTTGATCAGGCTATTGTTACGACATATCAAAATGGTCAATATTTATCACCTCAAGTACAACAAGCTTTAAGTCCAAAGTCTAATTTAGAGATTGATGATTATGATATTTTATTAATTAAACTACTATCTAATGGTTTGTCACAAGAGCAAATTAGAGAACAACTAAAAATAGATAATATTTCACCTAACAGCTTGAGTACTATCGAAAAAAAGCTAAATAAACTACGTATACAGTTTAAAGCTAACAATGCAATACATCTTGTAGCAATTGTTAAAGATTTAGGATTAATTTAAAATAAAAGTAAGTCATTACGGGAAACCGTAAAATACATAAGCAAACAAGTCTTAAAATTGTATGCTAATTAATTAATAATGTTTTTTCTAAGGGAAAAAACTTTAGGCAATCCTTAGTGGTTGCCTTTTTTATGATTTACTATAACCAAGTAAATTGTTTTGAGTTTACAGAAATAATTATAGCTAATTGTCATTATGTATGCTCAAGTAAAGCCTTGCAATTAATTGTAGGGCTTTTATTATTTAGTAATAATCTTAAAATTTTAATTCAATAAATGGTTCAAATTTACATTTGTATGCTACTTTTCATTACATTTAATTAATATGTAATTAATTTTTAAATACAGTAATTATGGCTAAATCACAAGACGCAAAAAAAAATGTAAAAAAGGAAGCGACGCTATCTCCTAAAGAAAAAAAGGCTGCTAAACTTACTAAAAAAGCAACAAGAAAATAAGAGCTACACTATAGATTGTTAAAACCACTCAAAAATGAGTGGTTTTTTAATTTAAAGCTATTACCTTTAGCTATATTATAAAAATTCAACTTAGTATTTATGGATATAAAATTAGCAGTACTTATTGATGGAGACAATATTCCGTCTGCATATGTAAAGGAGATGATGGAGGAAATTGCTAAATATGGTAACCCAACAATTAAACGTATTTATGGAGATTGGACCAAACCAAACCTTAATAAATGGAAAAGTTTATTGCTAGAAAATGCCATAACACCAATACAACAGTATGGTTATACTACAGGTAAAAATGCTACAGATTCTGCCATGATTATTGATGCAATGGATATTTTATATTCAGAGAAAGTGGATGGCTTTTGCTTAGTATCTAGTGATAGCGATTTTACACGTCTTGCAACGCGTTTACGCGAAGCAGGAATGAAAGTATATGGTATTGGAGAAAAGAAGACACCAAACCCTTTTATAGTCGCTTGTGATAAGTTTATTTACATAGAAATACTTAAAAATCTAACCGAAGACAGTACATTAGAGCCTACAACCAAATCTTCTAACTCCAAAAATAATTATGATACCATCACACAAAAGGAAATCAAGCTTATTGCTACAACTATTGATGATGTAGCAGATGATGATGGTTGGGCGTTTTTAGGTGATGTTGGAAGTTTATTACAAAAAAAGCAACCTAATTTTGATTCCAGAAACTACGGTTTTCAAAAGCTAACACCTTTAATTAATAGTATTTCAGCGTTTGAAATTGATAGTCGTGAGGATACCAGAGGTCGCATGAAATTAATTTATGTCAGAATTAAAGAGGTAAAACCTAAAAGCAGAAAGCGATAATTAATCAAGCCATTATGTGTGCCATAATTTAAGGTAATTGCGATACTTTATAACGTGCACTTAATAAATCCTGAATTTCTTTAATAGGCTTAAAGCAACCTTTAAGTTTTAACTTGTTGTTTTTGCTTAAGTTTTTTACATCTGTAAATTGGCCAGAGTCATTATGTTTTAAACCTTGTTTGGTTCTAAAACGTAATAACACTCTAAAGGCGTTTATACAAGAGTCAAACAAATCTTTGTGCTGTGGTTCAATTTCAGCTAGTTTTTGATAGCGTGCAATAGTATTGTTTAAATCCTTAACATCGTGCGATAAAATTAAAACACGTGCAGCATCTACAAGTGGCATTATAGCTCTAGATTTAATATCAAATTGATCTTTATGTTCACCAGAATGTTCCACTAAAAAGCTTCTAAAAAAGCTTAAAGGTGCAGGCTTTTTTAAAGCATTTCTACCCATAAAAGTCAAAAATATTTCATGATTATGTATGGCACTAAAAATATTATCAGACATTCCGCTAACCAAGCTTTGGTTTCCATAAACAAAGTTGTAGTCAAAAAAGATATTACATAACATCATTTTATCCTCATCAGAATGGGTTATCCAATTTGTAAATTGCGACTTCCAGTCAGACACAGTCAAACACCATTTAGGGTTACTTGCCATCATATTATCAGGACACAACTTAAAGCCAACAATAGCTAGTTTTTGGTTTACTGCAGTGGCTAATTTTAAAAAGTAAGCTTTTGTTTTGTAGTCTTCCGTACTGTCTTCGTATACTAAAGCATTGTCTTGATCTGTATATAATAATTGTTCTTTTCTACCTTGACTACCAATAGCTAACCAAGCAAAAGAGACAGGAGGTTCTTGTTTAAATTCTGCAATTGTTAAATCAATAAGACGTGAAGTAATAGCATCATTTATTGCCGAAATTATTTTAGATATAAAACTTATCGGAATGCTTTGTTTAAGATAGCCTTTTAATAATTCTTGGGCTTTTTCTCTAATATATTTTAACGATTCAGCAGAATTTGCACGTTTTATCTCTTTAATTAAAACCGAAGGATTATTACCATAAATTACAATTATATCATGCTCTGAGAGTATACCAATTAACTCAGAATATGGCGTCCCATCTTTAGTTATACATAAGTGTGAAATATCATTTTTTAGCATCGCAATTTGCGCTTCGGCAACAGATATGCTATCTGGAAACGTAATAACAGGAGAAGACATAATAGCTTCCACAGTATCTGTAATAGCGTGTAATCCTGTAGCCACTTTATTACGCAAATCTTTGTCTGTAATAATACCAATTGGCTGTTTGTTATTAGTGATTACAATAGATCCCACTTTGTTAGTACTCATTATTTGCGAAGCTTCTTGTATGCTAATTAGTGGATTACAAACCACTGGATTTTTAGAAAACTTAGCCGATTGCATTTCAGTAAAACTAGAGGCTTCAGGTTTTAAAACACCAATGTTAGCAAACAATGTACCCTTGTCTTCATCACTATAAGGGTTACGTGTATTAGTAGCAAAACTGGCAATTAAAAACTGATTAGCTTTTGGATTATTTATAATAACCTCTTCAATAACTTTTGCAGGTATAGCGTAAATTATACTTTGCTCAATAGCTCGTGCATCTAATAAATAGTGGTCTTTTCGGATTAAAGCACGTAATCCAAAAATATCTCCTGCATCACATTTGTCAACTAATTTATCATCTTTAAAAACACCAATCGCACCAGCTTTTACAACATAAAAAGCATCTTGTAAAGCTTCATTTTGTTTAAAAATAAAATTATCCTTTTCTATGTAAATCACATCAACTTCAGACGCAATAGCAAACAACTGATCTTGACTTAAAGCATCAAAAGGAGGAAAGCCTTTAAGGAAATCTAAAATACGTTCTGTAATGGCGTTTTTCATCTTACTAATTTATGCAAAATTAATAGGTTAAAACTGGACTATTACTATCATTTTGTTAAAATAATTAGCACAAGAAAAAGACATATTATTTGATTAACTTAGTCTTCTAATTATCAAGTTTATGAAAACCAAACTATTTATTTTAAGTCTATTGTTTGTTTTATGTTTTAATTGTAAAAAAACAGAAAAAATAACTATTGTAGAAACAGCTAATACTGCAGAAAATTATTTAAAACCAAATACAGAAGATCAATTTTTAGGAGGTATTAAAATGATTCCGATTACAACACCTAAAGGCGAATTTAAGGTTTGGACTAAACGCGTTGGAAATAACCCAACAATGAAGGTGCTTTTATTACATGGTGGTCCAGGAATGACACATGAGATTTATGAGTGTTTTGATGGTTACTTTCCGCAGGAAAATATAGAGTATTACTACTACGATCAATTAGGGTCATATTATAGTGATCAACCCAAAGATTTAAGTTTATGGGATTTGGACAGATTTGTAGAAGAAGTAGAGCAAGTCAGAGTTGCATTAGGTTTAAATAAAGATAACTTTTATTTATATGGACAATCTTGGGGAGGAATTTTGGGCATGCAATACGCTTTAAAATATCAAGACAATTTAAAAGGGTTAATTATATCTAACATGGTAGCCTCCATACCTGATTATCAAAAATATTCTGACCAGGTGTTAGCACCAAAATTAGATCCAGAAGTTTTAAAAGAAATTATGAGCTATGAGGATAAAGAAGATTACACAAATCAAAGATATTTAGATTTAATAGTTGAAAATTATTATACCAAACATGTTATAAGAATGCCAGTCAAAGATTGGCCAGAACCTATTAACAGAGGCTTTAAGCACTTAAATCCTGATGTGTATGTAACAATGCAAGGACCAAGTGAGTTTGGTATTAAAGGTAACGCAACGCTTAAAAACTGGGATGTTAAAGACCGTTTAAAAGAAATAAAAACACCAACCCTTACCATTGGAGCAACGCATGATACCATGGATCCAGAACACATGAAATGGATTAGTACCGAAGTCCAAAATGGACGTTTTTTGCTTTGCCCAAATGGCAGTCATTTATCACAATTTGATGATCAAAAGGTGTTTTTTAAAGGGTTAATTAGTTTTATAAAAGATGTTGATTCTGGTGCGTTTTAATACGTGTCAGGTACATCAGTTAAGGTTTTTAGATAAGCTATAATGGCTTGCTGCTCGGTTTCTATTAAGTTTAAATTATCAAAAGGAAGGGTTTGATGGTCCAAATCAAAACCCAGTCCACCACCTCCACCAAGGTTGTAAAAATTTAGGACTTCTTCTAAAGTTGTATAGACGCCATTATGCATATATGGTCCTGTTATTGCAACGTTTCTAACCGTTGGCGTTTTAAACATACCTTTATGTAAAGCCTCTTTATACTTATAATAAAAACCAGAATCATCGTCTAGGTTTTTATTTTGGGCTGTTTTTGGAACACCTATAACTTCTTTTTCGGTTTCAGTAAAAAAAGGTGGTACAGTTCCGCTAGTTAATGGCATAAAATGGCATGTGGCACATAATGCTTTTCCCATAAATAGGTTGTAACCTAAGGTTTCTTCATCTGTAAAATTATCAAGTTCGCCTCTAATATTTTTATCAAATTTAGAGTCAAAACCGTTTAAAGTAGAAATATAAGCAGACAATGCTTTAATAACATTGGTATTATTTTTTGGTACTTGTCCATACGCTTCTTTAAATAATGTAACGTAAGTAGAGTCTTGAAGAATAGCTTTAGAAAAGGTGTGAACGTTAGTGTTAAACTCCTTGTCATTTAAAAATACAGATGAAATTTGTTCAATCATCGTTTCAGATCTACCATCCCAAAAAAAGCTTTTTTGAAAGGCACTATTTATTAAAGTTGGTGTGTTACGTTGTAATGGTCTACCATTATTATCCAAATTAACCACCATTGCATCTGCATATCCTAAAGCTGGACTATGACAGGTAACACAAGCCATACTTTTGTTAGCAGAAAGTTGTGTGTCAAAAAACAATTTTTCGCCTAAAGCAATTTGTTTATCGCTTGGGTTACGGTTAGTTGTTGGTGTAAAATAATTTAAGTTGAAACTGTTGCTTTCAAAAAAAGTAGGTGCATCAAAATTGAATGGTTCGGTATTAGTAGGTTGCCAAATGTCAGCTGTTTTACGGATAGAAACCCAATGACGTGTGATTGGATTTAGGTAATCTCTGGTAAACGTAAACCTATCAAAAGTATCAAAATCCTGATGTTGATTGATGTAATTAATTGCTTTCAAAATAGAGCTGTTAAACGCGTCATCTATGGTTTTGTCTTTTTTGACAATAGAGGCTTTTATGGTTTTATTATAAACGTTTTGAAGACTTTTTAATGAAATAGCACTCTCTTTTATACCTAAATGGCTAACAGGTGTATCAAATCCTGACATACCTAAACTTACAATACGTAATAACTGTTGGTGTGTAGCTATAAAAAAGCGTTGAGGTGTTAACGCTCTGTTTTGCATATTTTCTTTTAATATAGCAAATAACCCTTGTGTTACGTAGATTTCTTGATTAAAATCTGTAACAGATGTCTCCTGCTCATAAATACTTTCTTCTATTTTTTGAAGACCAATTGGTTTTAATATTTTGCCAGTATCTTCTTTATACACAGGAAGTGCAGGACCATTAGCTCTGTGTCCTACTTCAGGATTTAAATACGAGGCAAAAGGTTCTGCTTTTTTAAAAGCCTCTCGTGCTAATGTAAAGTAGTGTTTGGTGTTTTTACCTTTTAGACCTTCGGTTTTTAAGCTGTCTAAGTATTTGGAAGCAAGGTCTATATTATCTATGTAATACTTTTGAGCACTGTCCCAATTAATGACGTCTATAGTTTCGGTTTTGTCAGCTTTACAGGCCAAAAGTGTTATTAATAGGGTTAGAATAATTAAAAACGAATGGAATGATTTCATGTTAAATTTTTAATAAACAAAATGAATCTCCATTAAAAAACAGAGATTCATTATTAATAATAAAAAGCGTAGTTTTATCTAGGTAATCCTTGTAATAAAACAATTTGTCCACCTTGGTTGTGTGGTAAATTAGTCGAAATAAAGTCGTCGCTTTGCCAGTAATGTGGTTGTAAGTTTAGGATAAACGTGTCTGGCACACCAACTTTGTCAGAAATGTCAATCAACGCTCCAAACTCTCCTGATAAGGCTGTGCTACCTGTAGGAGATAAGTTGCTTTCAATTTTTAAATCTAAAACAGCTTTAGGGTTGTTTCCGTTTAAATCTGTTTGGTAGATTCTAGCTGCATGACCTCTAGAAAAAGAATTAGGATCTTCTTGGATATAAATATAGTTTTCGGTCACACAAATGTTATCAGGACTTTGTAAACTAGATAAGTTTCCGTCTTGATTATTAGTGTCTGTATTACCGCTAACGACTTGTGTTAATTGACCTTGTAATGGGTTGTTGGCATCTAAGTTTAATTTGTAAACGGTTCCCCAATCATTATAAGTTCCTGCTCCAGGACCTCTTCCAGTAACTGCAAAATAGACGTTTCTACCATTGGCATCACTTCCTTTTTGGTAATCAACATCTTCCACACGCATAAACTGAGAAGCAAAGACATTACTACAAGCAGTTTCCATTTCGTTTTTAGTCATTGACGCACCATTTTCTATTTCAACAAACTCGACATCATACGTCATACCAAAGTCTAAGCTTCCTTCGTTGTACACTGTATTTGGAGCAACATCTTGAACACCTCCAATGCCATCAGACATTTCTTTTAAACGTAAAACATATATTTTACCGTTAGTTAAGTCTGCGTCTCCATTTTCTGATAAGTACATAATAACTTGACCTTCAGATCCACTAGAGTCATCATCTCCACCAATTATTACGGTTTTACCAGCATAAGAATTTTGAGGTAATGGTACTGCGTTTTCCCAAGAAAATTCACCTAAAGCATCCAATCCAAAATCTGCAGTAGGTGTTGGAGTTTCTACCCAAGGATCAATAGCTTTAACATCGTATGCAATACTTTCTGAAGCAGATAAAAAGATATCTTGAGTACCACCATGTATTGCAGCTTCCCACATTGTACCAGAACATTGTCTAGCAAAATCAGCAACTCCAGCGTTTAATAACCATTCTCCTTTTATAGGTCTCATGTTTTCATCAAATCTTATTCTAGAGACACTATAATCGTCCTCTGCATTGACAACATAAATATATTCGTTACCATCTTTTAATAAACCAGCACCATCTTGTGCACCAACTAAACGGAATCCATTAGGTAAATAATCTGTTGAGCTAATTAAAGAGTAAGCTTTTACAGTATTAAAATTAGAACTAATATCTACTAAAGGATCTAAAGCAGATTTGTTACTAAATAATTCTTCGGTAGGTGTAAAATCTTGTCCATCCTGACCGTTAGTTCCGTCTAATCCATTTTCTCCTTCACAGCCTACTAATCCAAATCCAAGACTTGAAAGTATACATAATTGAAAAAAACGTTGTTTAAATAATTTCATTGTATTTGATTGTTTAAGTGGTTAATTTTTGTCAAAACTAAGGTCAAGAGATGCAATGTGTGTTAACTTAAAATGAATGAAGTTTTAAGAAAACTTTACGCTAATGTTACTATGTAAATAAAGTGTTAATTAAATATTTTAAGCATATAATTTATTGATTTGTAGTTGTTTAAAAACATTTTGGTGCTTTTTTAGTATTTACGTTTTATTTAAGATTAGTTAATCTATGGATAACTTTAAAACGTTAAAAAAGAACGGAATTTGCAGAAAAAACAATGGAATTATTTTTAGCAGTATTTGGAGCATTATTTTCAATTATGAACCCCTTAGGAACCGTTCCTGTATTTGTTGGTTTAACAGGAGACCACAGTAAAAAAGCACGATCCGTAACAGCCTTTTGGACAGCAATAGATGTTTTGGTTATTTTATTGCTTTCGTTTTTTGCAGGTCAGTATATATTATCTTTTTTTGGAATTAGTCTTAATGCTTTAAAAATTGCAGGAGGATTAATTATCACCTCTTCTGGTTTTGCATTATTGACAGGAAAATTTAGAGAACACAAAGGGATGAAACGTAAAAAGGTACAAGAGGATATACAGACTAGAGATGGTATAAGTTTAACACCATTAGCCATACCTATGTTGGCTGGACCAGGAACAATATCCTTATTAATTACTTATAATCAAGAATTTGTTTTAACTGCAGAAAAATTTACCATAGTTAGTGCTATGTTTTTAGCAGCAATTACTATTTATATAATACTTAAAAGTGCTCATTTTATTGTTAAGTTTTTAGGAGCTTCAGGTATTAACGCGCTATCTAGAATTATAGGTTTTATTGTAATAGCAATAGGTGTGGAGTATATAATATCTTCCGTTGTAAATATACTTTCAACAATAAATTTATAAACTAAAGACTTACGTGTCGTTTTCTAGTTCGTTTAATAAACAAAAATAATGCTAGAGACATAAAACCAAAAACGGTAAATCCAATAAATAATGGTAACGCTGTTGTATCAACAAAACTACCAATATAATTTGCAATTGGCACAGCCATAATAGTCGATATAAATCCTGTTATAGCAGCTCCAATACCAGCAATATGTCCAATGGGTTCCATTGCTATAGCTCTTAAATTTCCAAAAATAAAGCCTATTGTAAAAAATTGGATAGCCATAAATATTAATATAATTGGTAATGCTGGGTTATTGGTAGCATTCCAAAATAATAAGACATATAGTAAAGCATTAACACTAAAAACAATAATAGCTAAATAAGATAAACGCCACATACCAAGACGCATTACAAAACTACCATTTAAAAAAGTTGATAAACCAACACCACAAGCTAATCCAGCAAAGATGTACGGAAACTCGTCTATTAAGCCATATTGGTTTTCAAAAATGACCTGAGAAGCACTTAAATAAACAATAAAAGCACCAGAGATAAATCCAGAAATTAAGGTAAATCCAATAGTTTCTTTATGCTTTAATAGCTCTTTTAAACCATCTATAAAAACATGCTTAGTAAATTTTATTTTATATTCAGGTTTTAAGGTTTCAGGTTGACGTTTCCAAAACCAAATAGCGACAGCTAAAGCCATAATTAATTGGACATAAAAAATGCCTGTCCAATCATAATGATTTAAAATAAACTTACCCATTACAGGTGCAATTACAGGAACTAAAATAAAAAATGTCGTAACAAACGACATAATTTTGGCCATATAATCACCCTTAAACATATCCCTAATAACTGCAATAGCAATAGTCCTTGGTGCTGCTAACCCAATACCTTGGATGATACGACCAACAACCATCAATTCTAAACTATGTGATAACACACAGACAATACTACCTAAAGCAAATACAGCAAATCCAATATAAACAATTGGTTTTCTACCAAAACTATCAGATAAAGGACCAAATAATAGTTGTCCAAATCCTAAACCTAGAAAAATCATGGTTATTAGTAATTGGTTATTGCCAGTATCTAAACTATTAACAGAGATGCCAATAGCTGACATGGCTGGTAAAATTGCATCAATCGCTAATGCTACAATAGACATTAAGGATGCCATTAATAAAATAAACTCTAGCTTAACAGGTGGATTTTTTTGCATGCTGCAAAAGTAGTTTAAAAAAGATTTATCCTTGGTTTAATTAGTGTGAAATAGGTGTTAAATTAGACTTAATTAATTTGATATTTATCAAACTTTTATAACAACTTTGCAAAACAATTTTATATGCAATAAATAATTATATTAGTATGTTGTATCTTGTAACAAACCTTTGATTTTCAATGAGAAATAATCTAATAATCAGCCTGATTTTTTTAATGGTATCTAACCAAATATCAGCACAACAAATTGCTTCGGATGTCATACAGGAGCAAATTGCTAAATACAAAAATGATTTACGAGGTCCTTACAAAGATATTCGTTGGTTTTGTACAGATGGTAGCGTTAGGCAACCCAAAGACCCTTGTCCAGATAATATTGGTCCAGGAAATCAACATGCTAGATATAAGGATGATGTCGAAAAATTAGCAGTAAGTAATCATATCTTTTTAGGTCAAATTTTGGCCTATACAAAAACTGAAGCATTTTGGGATGCACCAGCAAGCCATTCTAGATTAAAACAATACCAATTAGATAAATATTTAAGAGGTGTTGATGATGGTTGGATTAACAGAAAAAGTCAGTTTTATAGAGGTGCCATTCAGTCGGAGGACGAAGAAGCTTGGGGAATTGATTTTTACAAATGGCTTTTAGCAAAGGACGATGTTATACAACAAAATTACTTTTTAGTAAGACAATCCTTAAAGGATATTCCGCATAATGGAGACGATAATTTAGCGCAATTAATGCGAAGCCAATCCAAAGTACTATCTGATGCTTATTTACCATTTATGGATTTGCGTGTTAAAATCCATGCACAACCAGAAGTTAATGATATCGAAAAAGTAAAAACTTTTAAGGCCAAACACGTAACAAAATTATCGGTTAATCAAATCAAGTTGATTGACGAGCTAATAGTTACTATGACTACCTTTTTTAAACCAATAGATTTAACTGCTGTATTGCAAAAAGCAACATTGATAAAAGACACAACTTTTGGTAAGGCATTTAAAGATTATGTTTCTGAACAGCATGAAACAAGTAAAACTTCTGATTTAATCCAAAATACAGCAGAGGTATTAGCGCTATTAAAAAAGGCTGTCTTGGATGAAAAACGTCCATTAGCACGTTTACAATTATTAGATATATCATTAAAATTAGAAGAAGTAATTTTTAAAAATGCACCACTTTGGGAACCAAAAACGGTAGAACAGTTAGTAGATAAAATTTGTTACTTAGGTATGGCTACAGCTGCTGCTGGTTATATCGAACAACATGAGTGGGAAGCTCTAACACTTACACTATCTGCAAGTACAACAAATAATACTACTTTAGGTGACTTAACCTCTGTTTTACAAAATGGTAGAAGTTTGGTTGAATGGAGTTCTGGAATGGTTAAAGCTACTTATCAAGAAACCGTTAATACCTATACTACTTTTGAGCCTCTAGCTTATGGTTTTATTGATGATAAAATTAGAGGGTCTATTGCTTTACATTTAGGTAAAGCAGTAGGAGAATTAGGCGACTTTATCGCTAACGAGTCTGCGCTGACAAACAAAGTGCTTAATATTCCAAATCAAAGTACGATACGTGGTTTAAATCCTGGTTATGCGTTTGGAGAGTTAGTGGTCGTAGCAGGATCTCCTGATGATATTGAGGTGTCTTCAAATAAAATATATATTTTCCAACGTCCACCAGCAGATTTAAAGCCTATTGCAGGTATAGCAACGGTATCTGAAGGTAATATGGTATCTCATGTACAACTATTAGCGCGTAATTTAGGGATACCAAATGCAGCTTTATCAGATCAAAATTTAGCGGACTTAATGACTTATAGTGGTCAAAAAGTATTTTATGCTGTGTCAAATAAAGGCAATGTGATTATCAAAACAGAACAAGACATGTCTGAGGAAGAACGCGCTTTATTTGTTAAAAAAGAACGTCGTAACGAAAAGATAGAAGTCCCTGTAGAAACCATTATTTTAAACGAGCATAATGTTTTAAATCTCCGAAGTGTCGATGCGAGTAATTCTGGTAAGATTTGTGGTCCAAAAGCAGCCAATTTAGGACAACTTAAAAAAATGTTTCCGGAACAAGTTGTGGAAGGTTTAGTAATACCGTTTGGGATATTTAGAGATCATATGAATCAAGACATGCCAGATCAAAACAAAACCTATTGGCAATTTTTAGAAGCAATGTTTAATGAAGCAATTGCAATGGAAACAAATGGTATTGCAGAAGAAGAAATTGAGCATTACCAATTAAGACAATTAGAAACATTACGTGCTGCTATTAAAAAAATGCCTTTAAAAACAGATTTTATAGCGCAAATGGAAACTGATTTTAAAACAGTTTTAGGACAAGATTTAGGTGCCATTCCTGTGTTTTTAAGGAGTGACACCAATATGGAAGATTTAAAAGAATTTACAGGAGCAGGATTAAACCTAACACTGTTTAATGTTGTTGATAAATCCAAAATATTAGAGGGTATAAAAGATGTTTGGGCATCACCTTATACTGAGCGTAGTTTTAAATGGAGACAAAAATATTTATTAAATCCAGAAAATGTATTTCCATCAATTTTAGTAATTCCTAGTGTGGATGTTGATTATTCTGGAGTGCTAATAACAAAAGGGTTAACGTCTGGAAATGATCAAGATTTAACGATAGCTTTTAGTAGAGGAGCTGGTGGAGCTGTAGATGGTCAATCTTCTGAAACGTATTTATTAAAAGACACTGGAGGTTATCAATTTTTAGCACCTTCGCGTGAGCGTTATTATAATAGTTTACCAATTACAGGTGGTACGCTTAAACAATCTGCAACCTTTGAGCAGCCTATTTTAAACGCTCAAAATATTGCAGATATAAAGCAATTAGCTAAAACCATTAGAGAAACCATGCCAAATGCTACAGATACCGAGTATGAAGGTGCTTATGATGTCGAGTTAGGCTTTAAGGATAACAAACTATGGTTGTTTCAAATTAGACCTTTTGTAGAAAATAAAAAAGCATTAAGTTCGACGTATTTACAATCCATAACACCAATAGTAAACACTAATAAAGCGATAGCGCTTTCAAAAAAAATATAAATGAAAAAAGTATTAATTGTTCTAGTTTTAGTGCTAATCTGTTCTGCTTTTACAACAGTAACTTTATATCCAATTGATGGTTATGAGTACACTGGAATCAAACGTTTAAAGCGTTTAGAATTGATTAAAAGTGGCGAAATAGTGGAGAAACAAACCTTACCTGAAGGTGCGTTTAAATCCTATTTGGATATTAAATTAAATTTAAAAGAAAAAGCAGCAGACAGTTTGCATTGTTTTTTTAAAGAGAATGAAGCATTTCAGAAAGACATTAATAATTTGTTTAGAGGATTAGATAAAAGTTACTCGTTATCTGTAATGGATATCACTGATTTAAACGATATTAAATATGCACATCGTAATGAAACTTCTGGTTATCAGCCTGGAAGCGTAGGTAAACTAGCTGTGTTATTAGGGTTATTTGATCAATTAGCTAAAATTTATCCAGATAATTTTGAAAAACGCATTGCATTATTAAAAACTAAAGTGGTTAAAGCAGGAGTTTGGGGATTAACAGATGAGCACACTATACCAATTTATAACATTGAAACTAAAAAATTAGTGAAACGTCAGGTTATTGCTAGTGACGAGTTTTCGTTGTTTGAGTGGGCTGACCATATGCTATCTGTTAGTAATAATGGAGCAGCAAGTATTGTTTGGCGCGAAGTGTTACTTATGCAAGCTTTTGGTGATAAATATCCAGAATTAACTGAAACAGATGCCTTAAATTATTTTAAAACTACAGAGAAAAAAGTGTTAACAGATCTTGGTAACGATGTAGTAAATTTACCGTTACGCAACTTAGGTATTACAGCAGACGAATGGCGTTTAGGAAGCTTTTTTACAAGAGGAGCAAATACTTATGTAGGTGATAAAGGCGGAAGTATTGGAACGCCTTTTGGTGTCATGAAATTTTTAGTGCAGTTAGAACAAGGTAATGTAATTGATGAGCAGTCAAGTTTAGAAATGAAACGTTTAATGTACATGACTGACAGACGTATTAGATATGCACAAGCTCCTGCTTTAAAGGAAGCTGCAGTCTATTTTAAATCCGGAAGTTTATATAAATGTGATAGAAGCAATGGACAAGCTTGTGGTAAGTATATGGGAAATGTTCAAAACTTTATGAACTCTGTTGCAATTGTAGAACATCCTGATAAAACAACATATATGGTTGTATTAATGACTAATGTATTGCGTAAAAACTCGGCAACGGACCACATGACTTTAGCTGCAAATATTGATAAACTAATTAGGAAGTAATACCTAAAAGTGTTTCGGTTTTTGCTCTAATTTTTTTGTTTGTTTCATTAATTAATACCAACTCTAAAAGTGGTTTAAAGTTGGTGTTATTTGATTTTTCTATGAGATATAAAACGGCAAATTTTAGTTTCACATCTTTTCGTTTTAAAAGCTCATTATAACATTCAATTTCACTAAAAACCTTAAGATTTAATTTTTTTAATTTCTCTTCAGAGTTGGAATCTAATAACACAGATTCGGCAACCGGAATTAATTCTTTTTTAAGTTGACTATTTAGGATATTATCTAAAAACTCGATAGCATGAATACGTTGTTCTTCTTTACCATGCATAATGGTATTGAGAATTGGATCAACATCATTGGGTGGATATTTGATACCTAAAAATCTAAAAATACGCTGTAATTGTCTGTCAAGACGTTGTTCTAGTAAATGGATTAGTCCGTTTCTTGCTTCATTTTCATCTTTAGACTCCATGGTCACCGATTTCATTTTGTATTGCAACACAATTTGAGTGTGTATTACTGCTAGCGTGTTTTGGTATAATTGACATTCGTCTAGAATTTTGTCTACTATAAAACGGTCTTTAATTTTTAAGTAAGGATATTTCCATTTTAATCGTTTTAAGGCTTCTATAGCTTCGATTTTAACAGTATGCTCTGTGTCACCAGTTAAGAGCATTAAAGTATTTATGGCTTTTTGTGATTTAAACTTTTCGATAACCAAAATTACATAGGCAGCATCTTCAAAATCAATAGTTTCTTTAATCACTTTTTGGTAAAGTACATCAATAACAGGATCATTATAAAAATATAAGGCATCCACTGCAACTTGTCTGGTGTCTTTTATTGATAAATGCGAAATAATAGGCGCAATAAACTCTGGGTCTAAGGTTCTAGAAGCACTAATTATAGCGGTTTTTAAAACGTCTAAATCTTTGGATAGTAGTTGTGTTTTAAGGACGTTGTAATACATGGTTATTTTTGCATTACCTATACTTTCTAACACAGATTTTATGGTGTTATTTTTTAAATCGGTATCCTTAAGTTCTAAATATTTATTTAATGCAGCTTCTATTTTTTGTTCTAAATTAAATCGATTTTGCAGTAATTGGTTGTTTCGTAACTCTAAAGACAAACCTACTAAAGCAGCATTGGCAATAGTATTGTCAGTACTATTTATGTGTTTTTCAAACAAAACAATAGTGTTTTGCTTATAATTTTTTAATAGATACCTAAAGGCAGACGTTGTAACTTGTTGGTTATCGTCGTAAATCATAGCTTCAATTTGCGTTGATAAATTTTCTGTTTTTAAAAAGTATAAATTATCAATTGCTAAAGCTTTTACTTTAGGCGATTTATGATTTAGTAGTGCTTTAATGGCATAAAAAAAGCGTTCGTCCTTAACCTCTAAGGTTTTTTCAAGCATGTTAAGTATTTGGTTTTCTTTTCCAGTATTTAAAACACGTAATACAGAACCAATAATGGAGGTGACTTTAAGTTCCTCTTTATGGACTTTACTTTTTTTGACTTCAGAATTATCTAAAAGTTGTTTAAATGCGATGACATATTGCTGTCTTAAAAAATAGATTAAAACCAACCATATAATAATTAACACGATAATTATAATACTTATTGATGTAGATGAAATATCTAAACCGTTAATAAAAAATATTAAAATAAAACCTGCAATTCCGGTAGCAATACTATCCACTACAACATCTGTAAAAGTTTTGGTTTTCTTTTTAATATCCATTGGGATAGGTATGGACAACAACTCTGTAGATGCTTTGTTTACAGACTGTTTTAAACTACCATCAATAACTTTTATAAATACTATAACCCATAATTCTGGTATAAAAAGTAGTAAAATAGAGCCAATTAAAATACCAGCAGGCAACCATAAAAGGGATTTACCAACGCCAAAAGTGCCAACAATACGCTTGGTTAAAAATAATTGTATTAATAATGAAATTACACTTAATGTAGAAAACCAAAAACCAAAAAATGAGGTTAACTCGTCTTCTGTAGCTATAAATCTAGACGCATAATCACTGTATTGATAATCAATTAGCTTAGCTATTAAAACACTCATCCCAATGACTAATGCTATTAAACTTAATAATTTGGATTGTCTAATAAGTTTAAAAGGGGATTTAGAATTAGTCTCATTTTTTATGGATAACTGAAACTCGTTTAGACTTTTAACCTCATGTTTCCAAATATATCTAGATAAAGGCACACATATTGATACTAGTAAAGCAGCTATAAATAGTAAGTCTTCAGTATACAATAGCGTAGTTAGTAAGGAGGTAAGGTATCCACCAAATATACCACCAGCAATTGCTCCAGCACCAATAAATCCAAAAACTCGTTTGGCTTCTCTAACATTATAAACCACATTAGCTAGTAACCAAAATTGTGATGCAGTAAGCAGCCCATAAATGGCTACCCAAACATACGGAACATATAAAAAGTTGCCAGAAATAACATTAAATTTTAATAATACACCAAATGCAATTAAGGATATTATAGAAGCAATAAGCGTTTTATCTATAATAATATTTAAAGTGTATTTTTCTAAAGCTTTGGTGTAAAAAAACGAACCAACTACAGCCATTAAAGCAGTAAGTACGTAACCTAAAGGTAACGCGCTTGAGGTAAGCTCTGATAAAAAAAGCGAATTAATTGTAGGTTTTACAACCAACAAAGTTGTGATTAAAATAAAAATATTGAGTTGGAGTAGAAGCGTTTTATTTAACTCTTCTTCTTTAATATCAAATGCTTTTAAAATAAATGTTTTAAGCTTTTTGTTAAAAGGAAGTGTGATTTTCAAAGTCGTATTTATAGGTCAAAAGTTATTGTCAAATAACACTATAAAGGTATTGCTTTTTATGTTTTATAACAGAAATTATGGTTTGAATTTAATAGCTAACTATTGTGTTCTTAAAACTTTTTCAATTGGTTTTATCAAATCTCTAATAATTTGTTCGCCAGCAGAATCTTCTATCAATGCTACCAAAATGTAACGTCTGTTACTGTCTTTTCCCCAAACTAAAACAGAGTCGGAATGGTAATTTTTCCAAGATCCAGATTTTCTAAATATTCTAGCATCAGGAGCAATTTTGTCTAAAGTATTTACAAATTTATGGTGTAACTCAGGGTTTTCCATAATATCTAACATTTGTTTAGAACGTTTTCTGTTAACTAATTTGCCATTAGCTAACAAGTAATAATATCTACAAACTTGTGTAACAGTTGCAGCATGACTAAGGTTTTTTAAAGGCTCTCTGTTAGTGTTTCCGCCACCACCATAGCGTTTTCCAACCCAAAGACCACCACCAAAATTTTCGTCGTAAAACTTATATTTTGGACTTCTCATAACCGCTTCAATCTTATCATAACCTAAACGGTCTATCATTCTGGTTGTTGCTTGATTATTGGATTTGCTAATCATTAGACGCATATCCTTTTTTATGTCTTTGGTTTCGATTAATTCTTTTTTATCTATAGCATCCATTGCTGCAAGTAACACTGCAATTTTTGGCAAGCTTGCAGCATACATCATGTGGTTACCATTTAGTCTTGCAAATTTTACATTATTAGTGTCTCTTAGGTCTACTAAACCAATAGCCATTTTTTTCTGATTAATTAACGTTTTCCATAATGGATTTGCGTTAATTTCTTTTTCTAAAGTTTTTTGAAGATTGTTATCTACCAAAGAGGTTAATAAAGCAATTCTGCCATCACTGGTAGGTAAAGGCAGCTCGCCTTGAGCAAAACTATTAGTTACAAAAGCAGTAACTAATACAAGAATAAAAAATTTTGTTTTCATCTTAAATAATACGGTAGATATAATGTAGCAAATGTATATAAATAACTAGTAGTTAAAGTGTTAAATTTTAAAATAGTCTGTTTTTAAATTTGTCAGCATTTGCGATACTTTTCTCATTATTGGTAATAGTTTTTAGTTAATTTATTAAAATTGCATCTGAAATTTAATCTTAAATCTACTTTTATTTTTAATGTTTGCAGTAAAGTAAATATTACATTTTATAAGAGTTTTAATTTACCTAAATTTGTCTTAAACCCTATAACTAAGTTAGATTTTAATGATTTTTAAGCAGTTCAAGATTAAATTTGTTTTTACTTTATTTATAACGCTTATTTTACATAGTGGATTAGCAGTTAGCCAGACTAATAACAAGCTAAATTATTATAGTTTAATTGACTCTGCAGAACTGTATATTGACAATAATCCCAAAGTTTCAGAACAATTTTTAAATAGTATTCCTGATCCAATTACATCTAATATTAAAGATCGCTTAGCGCATTATTACCAATTAAAAGGACTTATAAATGATGTTAACGATGAGCCTATTAAGCAGTTTCAAAACTTTTCTTTAGCATTAAAATATGCTAAACTAGAGCAAGACTACGACATAGCAGGAATGGTGTCTTTAGAGCTTTTTTTTAACACTTATATAATTAAAAAGGATTCAACAGCATTTAAATATTTGGAGGATGCTAAACAGTTTTACACCAAAACTAATAACACAAATGGATTAGCAGAAGTGAGTCAAATGTATGCTTTTGTGGAGTATGATAAAACAAATTATGCTAAAAGTAATGCTTTAATATTATCAAATTTAGAGACTTACAAAAACATTAAGGAGGACCAATACTATTACATGTATGCTTTGTTTATGTTATCTTCTAACTATGCGCATTTAAATAAGTTAAATACTGCTCATTATTATTTTAAAATACTTAAAAGTTTAAAAAATGATAAAACCATTTCACCTTCATTGCACAAATCCCATGTAGTGACAATTAATAATTGTTTTGTAGAGGTTTATTTAGAGCAAAAAGCAATAGACTCTGTAGGTTTTTATTTAGAAGCTTCTAAAGACTTACGTCATTTTATGAATAGTTCTGATGTTAAACAATATTTTAATTTGTATGCAGATTATTATGAACAATTAGGTAAAGTCGAAGCTAAAAATAACTATCTAGATTCGCTGCGTATTTTTAATGAACAACAATTGCAAAAAGTAACTAACGCAAGTTTAGATATAAATAAAGCCTTGGTAAATACAGATGAAGCGTTGTTAGTGGTTACTGAAAAAAGAAATACTAACAGAGTTTGGATTGCAATACTTATTAGTGCTATTGTCATTTTTGGTTCTGTTATCGCATTACGTTACAAGAAAATTAAATTGAAGATTGTCGAGTTTACTAAGCGAAAAGATGAATACCAGTTTATGCAAACTAACCATGAAAAATTAAAAGTAAAGGTTAGAGGATTGGAGGATTATATTACAGAACTTAAAAAAGAATTAAGGACAATCTCTTCCATTGACAATTCTACAGAACAAAAAGAAAAAACAAAAGCGTTATATAAAAACATACACCTTCAATCCTCTACGTTTTTAGCTAAAGAAGAAAATTATTTAGAGCTAATTAATGATGTAAATATTGAGTTTTTTACTCAAATAAAAACCATGCATCCAAACTTAAATGATTCCGAAATCATTATTTGTTATTATCTGTTTTTAGGTTTTAAAAATAAAGAAATTGCTGCGTTTTTAAATACTTCAACACGTGCTGTAGAGAGTAAACGTTATCGTATATCAAAAAAAATTGACGAATTAGATAGCAATATTACACTAATAGATTATCTAAACGAAACTTTTAAAGACTCAAAAATTAGTACGATTTAAATCTTTATAACCTTCATTATCAAACTTCTTTAAAAGTGCGTAGTTAATGCGTAGTTTATAATTGTTGTTCTATAAATAGCCTTAGCATATTTGTAGAGATATAATTATAACTCTAAATTAACAATGAAAAAAATCTACTTAGTATTATTACTATTATCAACTGGACCATTGTTTTCGCAATCCAAAGATTATAGTGAAATGATTAATGAAGGGACTTACACAGTCCAAGAAATTCAAGCAGCAGCTGAAGCCCATTTTGAAAATAAAGATAAAGGAAGAGGTTCTGGATATAAGCAATATAAACGTTGGGAATACCAAGCGTTAAGATCTATTAAAGATAATGGTGTTTTAAGGTCTAACAAATTTTATTATAACGAATTAGAACGTTACAATAATTATATTAATCAAAAAGCAATTAGCTCTAGAAGCGCTTCATCAGACAACGGAAGTTGGGAGCAATTAGGTCCTTATTCATGGAATGCAACTTCTGGTTGGAATCCAGGAACAGGTAGAATTACTTCTGTGGCTTTTGAAACAGGTAATGAAAATCATATTATAGTTGGTGCAGAAACTGGAGGTGTTTGGAAAACAATAGATGGAGGAACCAATTGGAGTCCTTTATCAGATAATTTTTCAAACATGAAAGTTTATGCATTAGCAATGCATCCAACAAATCCTTCAATTTATTTTTGGGGATCTGATAACGGTACGATATTTAAATCTACAGATGCTGGTGCGACTTGGAATCTTGTAGCAAGTACTATTGGTAATGGAGAAGTTAACAGAATTTTGATAGATCCAAATACACCTTCAAAAATGTATTGTAGTATAGAGTATGGAGGACTTTTTAAATCTACTAACTCTGGTACGTCTTGGACGTTAATTCATCCTGATGCTTCAACAAGAGGTTATGATTTTGAGTTTAAACCTTTAGATCCTAATACGGTATATGCTTCTGGTACTTCTGTTTTTAAATCTACGGATGGTGGTACTACCTTCAATAAAATTGAAGCACCAACAGGAATTCCTAATTTTGACACTCAGTATGTTAATGGTTCTATTGATTGGACTTCTGCAGCTGTTGGTTTTCAACATTTTGGAGTGACTTCTATAACACCTAAAACAGGAAATGGTCTGGGATTATTTGTTAAAGGAACCAATGGAGCGTCTGGTAATATTACTAAGTTAGTTATTCCAGCTTTAAATCTAGATTCTGCGACTAATCCAGTTGTAAAATTTTCATATACACAACCTGATTATTTTGGGGATGTTGATGTTTTAAAAGTGTATTATAAAACCGCATTATCAAGTTCATGGGTAGAACTAGCTAGTTATACGACTGCTCAAGAGTCATGGTCAGACATTACTTTAAATTTACCCAATCCTTCATCTGATTATTATATTGCTTTTGAAGGTGCTGTTACTAACGCTGGTGGTGGAGGTGTCACTTTAGATGACGTGACTGTCGAAACTTCTAATTTAGGTGTGTTATTTAGTGATGGTTTTGAGTCTTCAACACCTAACGTATTTAATTCAGGAGCAAAAATGTTAGCTGTTTCAGAAGCGGATCCATCTGTAGTTTATTTGGTGGAAGCAAGTGGTACTTCTGGAGCACATTTTAATGGATTATACAAATCTACAGATAGTGGAAACAATTTTATAACACTAGATCATTCTGGCAAAAATTATTTTGGATATAATGTAGTAGCTACAGACCCAAGCGATGCAACAAGTGGACAAGCACCACGTGATATGGATATAGCAGTAAGTCATACTAATGTTAACGAAGTGCATATTGCAGGTATTAATACATGGCGTTCATTGGATGGAGGTGTAACCTTTAATCCAACTACAAACTGGAATATTTCAGTAACAGAATCGGATAATTTAGGTTATTCTCATGCAGATGTGGATTTACTAACCTTTGTTGGAAGTACACTTTACACGACTACAGATGGTGGGTTATTTAAAGCAACCAATAGTGCAGGACCAATAAGTACAACCTATTTTACAGATATAACTGCAGGATTAGGTATTAGACAGTTTTATGCGTTTGGAATTAGCCAAACCAATCCTGTTGTAATTACAGGAGGCGCTCAGGATAATGGTAGTGCTACATTGACATCTACAGGTCTTTGGAGAGACTGGATTGGTGGAGATGGTATGGAAGGTTTTGTAGATAAAACTAATAGTCAAATTATTTATGGTACAGCTCAAGAGGGTAGTTTAAATAAATCTATTGATGGTGGTCAAACTTTGGCTGGTATCACTATTCCTGATAATAAAACAGGAAATTGGGTTACACCTTTTGAGCAAGATCCAGTTGCTGTAAATGTTATTTATGCTGGTTATGATCAAGTTTATAAGTCTTTAGATGGTGGGTTAAATTGGACTGCAATATCTCAAGTATTTAGTTCTAAATTAAATCATCTTAAAATAGCTCATTCTAATCCTAATACAATGTATGCATCATATCATAATAAAATATATAAAACAACAACAGGTTCAGGAACTTGGACAGAACTATCAAGCTATTCTGGTGATAATATAAATTCTGTTGCTATCCATCCAACTAATGCCAATAAGGTTGCAATTGCAACTATAGGTACAGAAAAAGTATATGTTACAAATGATGGTGGTTCAACATGGACGTCTTATAAATTTGATTTACCGGATTTTAGTGCTTTAGCTTTAGTCTGGGATAATAACGGTAACGATGGATTGTATTTAGGTATGGATTATGGTGTGTATTATATTGATAATACTACTAATAATTCATGGCAACCATTTATTAATAATTTACCTAATGTAAAAATTAGCGAGTTAGAAATTAATTATTCAGATAATAAATTATACACTGCTACCTATGGTCGTGGAGTTTGGCGTACGCCTAGATATGATATTACAACGTTAGGTATAACGGATAATTCGATCAAAGAAGCTGGTATTAAAATGTATCCTAATCCAGCATCACAAACTTTTCATTTAGTATCTAATTCAGATGAATCAGTAGATGTTAGAGTATTTAATGCCTTAGGAAAATTAATGTTCTTTAAAAAGAATCTTAACTTAATTGAAGATTATAAAATTGATATTTCTCAATATGAAACTGGATTTTACTTTGTCAGAATCAATAATGAAAACGGAATATTTACATATAAGTTGATAGTTAAATAATAGCAATAATTAACTATGTTAGGAATCCTCAAGAGCATCTGCTTTTGGGGATTTTTTTGTTTAAAACAAAAGTGCGTAGTCAATGCGTAGTCTTTGTTTACAATGTTTTCAAGATGTTAATAGATATTTGTGACGTTCAAATAACAACATAAAAACATGAAAAAAACAATTACTTTTTTATTCTTGGTCTTCACGATTGTATCCTATGCTCAATCTATAGACTACAAAAAGACACCTTATATAAAAGGTAGTAATTATTACCAAATCATAAAACAAGTTAGAGAGGATTTGGGAGCCTTCAATAAAAATGCATCCAAAACCGAAATTAAAAAGCATAAACAATTTGAACGTTGGGCTTATTATTGGAAAGATAGAGTGGACCTAAACGGAAACTTTCCTAATGCCTTTTCAGGTTATTATAATGCTGGTATTATTGATGCTAATGGTAAATTTAAAGACAATATAAGTTTAGCAAGTCAGACTAGTAGAGCTTCAAATACAGGACAAACATGGACAAATATTGGACCACAAGAAGTACCAGATGCTAACGGTTATCCTAATCAACCACAATTAGGACGATTGACTAATTTTTTAAGGTATAAACATGCTACAGATCCAAGTCAAAATGTATTGTTTGTAAGTGCTCCAGTTGGAGGTGTATGGAAATCTACGGATAACGGAACCTCTTGGACACCTAAATTAGATCATTTAGCAGGTATTGGTGTTACAGATATTAAAAGTAGTAGTGCAGATATTGATAATCCAGGCTTTATTTATATCTCTACTGGAGATTTTGACGCTGGACATATCAAATCAATTGGTGTGTATAAGTCAACTGATTTTGGAGAAACCTATCAGCCTACAAATTTGACTTTCAACTTAAATCAACAAGAATCAACTTCTAATTTAATTGTTCTAGATGCTAATACAGTGATAGTTGGAACTAACAAACATATCAAAAAAACAACAGATGGTGGAGTAACATGGACCAATGTTTATACTCATAATTATGACGATGCAGTTTTAGGTAAGTTTCATAGAAATGGTAATAATATTATGTGTTCTGATAGTTGGGGTGGATTATTTTTCTCTTCTAATAATGGAAGTACATGGAGTGTTTTAGTATCAGAAGGCACAAGTAGTCAGCGTCATGCTATTACATCCAATCAATCAGGTGTGTTTTATGTACAAAACGAAAATGGGCAAGTATCTACATATAATACAACTTTACCAGCACCAGTGTTAACTACAATTGGTGTACCAACAGTTGGATATAACACACAAGGCTCTTATAACCAATGTTTAGCCATAAAGGATGGTATGATCATTAGTGGAGGAGTGGATGGAATAAATTCTGATGACTCAGGAAACACATGGTATGTAACCTTAAACAATTCTTGGTCAGATAACACTTCTGCTGGTTCTTATGGACATGCAGATATTCATGAAATAGGAACTTTAGATGATGGATTCTCTTTTTGGAATGTAAACGATGGTGGTTTAAATTTTGTAACCTATAGCAATATTGCAGATGAAAAACCTACGGTAGAATATAAGTCAAACGGAGTGATTGTAACACAATTATATTCGGTAGCAATAACACCACAAACCACAACAGATAACATGATTATGGGAAACCAAGATAATGATGGATACAGTTTAGAGTTAGTTGGAGGTGTACCTACATGGGTAACAGCAGGAGCAGGAGATGGTACGTGTACAGCAGTAGATTATACTAATCCTCAAATTAGATATTTAGGATCGCAAAATGGTGGATTGACAAGAGCAGATAATGGCTTTTTAGGTGATGTTTGGGGAACAAGTTTAACTACACCAACAGCAGGAGCACCTTTTGTTTGGACTTTAAAAATGCACTCTACAAACTCATCAATATTATATGGTGGTTTTGCAGATGTCTATAAATCGACTAATAAAGGTGATACTTGGACCAACTTAAACTCTGGAGCAGGAGCAATAGAGTATATCGAAACTTTTGGAAATGATTTAATAGTTATTGGAAAAACTTCGGTTAGAAAATCAAGTAATGATGGAAGTACGTGGACTACAGTTATTCAACCTGAAGCTGGTGCTAAAATGAATTCTGTTTCATTAAACCAAAATAACACTAATATTTTATATGCAACAGTAAATGGTTATGTAGACGGATCAAAGGTTTTTAAATCTATGGATGGTGGAGCTACTTGGACTAATATTTCAGCAGGACTACCTAATATAGTTGCAAAGCAAGTGGTTTTAAAACAAAATCAAGGTCAAGAGATTTTGTTTTTAGGTACCGAAATAGGTGTGTATTATAAAACAGGAACTGAAGATTGGACTAAGCTAGGCCAAGGATTGCCAAATGTGGTTATTAATGATTTAGAAATTAACTACACGCAGGACAAATTGGTAGTTGGAACATATGGTAGAGGACTTTGGGAAATTAGTATTTTAAATGAAACATTAGGTGTAGAAGAAGTTCAATTATCAAGTGAAACAGTACCTTTAGTGTATCCAAACCCAGTAAAAACTGGAGTTCTTAATATTAAAATGAATACGACTAATACCAATTTTAAATATCAAATGTACAATGTTGTTGGTGGTTTGGTTAAAAAAGGAAGCTTAACTACAGGTCTAAATACGCTAGATGTTAGCACAATTGCATCAGGTATTTATGTTGTAAGAATGACAGATGGAATCACAGTATCTGCTCAAAAAGTGATTGTAGAATAGAGTATAGCTAGTAATCTCTAATTTTTTTAGGGAAACTAAAAAGAGCCTCAATTGAGGCTCTTTTTTTATGCTTTCTTTATGTATTATTTTTTTCTATAAAGGAATATTACCATGTTTTCTATTTGGTAAAACTTCTTCCTTATGTTCTAACATTTTAAACGCTTTTATTAATTTACGTCTAGTATTTTCAGGAAGAATAACTTCATCTATAAAACCACGTTCTGCAGCTTTATAAGGATTAGCAAACAGCTCAGCATATTCGGCTTCTTTTTCTAAAAGTTTTTCTTCAGGATTGTCTGATTCTTTTATTTCTTTTCTAAAAATAATTTCACTTGCACCTTTTGCTCCCATAACTGCAATCTCAGCACTTGGCCAAGCGTAATTTAAGTCCGCTCCAATGTGTTTAGAGTTCATAACATCGTAAGCACCACCATAAGCTTTTCTTGTAATTACAGTTACTTTAGGTACTGTCGCTTCGCTTAAAGCATATAATAGTTTTGCACCATGCACTATAATTCCGTTCCATTCTTGATCTGTTCCTGGTAAAAAGCCTGGTACATCTACTAACACTAATAACGGAATATTAAAGGCATCACAAAATCGTGTAAAACGTGCTGCTTTACGCGAACTATTTACATCCAAAACACCTGCTAAAAATAAGGGTTGGTTGGCTACAATACCAACGCTTTTACCACCAATTCTTGCAAATCCAACAATAATGTTTTCAGCATAATCTTTATGGATTTCAAAAAAACTATCCGTATCAATTATGCCTTTTATAACATTATGCATGTCATATGGCTTATTAGCATTGTTAGGAATAATTGTTTTAAGTTCTTCTCTAACCTCTTCACCTAACTCAAAGGGTAAATCTTTAGGTTTTTCTAAATTGCTTTGTGGTAAATAGCTAAGTAAACGTTTAACATCTTCTAGACATTCTATATCGTTAGACGATGTGACGTGTGCTACACCAGATTTAGTCGAGTGTGTACTTGCTCCACCAAGTTCTTCGCTGGTCACTTCCTCGTTAGTTACTGTTTTAACAACGTTTGGACCTGTAACAAACATATAACTTGTATCCTCTACCATCATAGTAAAATCCGTCATTGCAGGACTGTAAACAGCTCCTCCAGCGCATGGACCCATAATAGCAGATAGTTGTGGTATTACACCAGATGCTTTTACATTTCTATGAAAAATATCTGCATATCCACCTAAGGATCTAACACCTTCTTGTATACGTGCACCACCAGAATCGTTAAGACCAATAAAAGGCGCACCAACTTTAAGTGCTAAGTCCATTATTTTACAAATTTTTTCGGCATGTGTTTCAGACAACGCACCTCCAAAAACTGTAAAGTCTTGCGCAAAAACATACACTAATCTACCATTTATTGTTCCGTAACCTGTAATAACACCATCACCATAAAATTTTTGATTTTGCATTCCAAAATCAACCGTTCTGTGGGTTACTAATGCTCCAATCTCTTCAAAAGAGCCTTCGTCCATTAAATAATTGACACGTTCTCTTGCGGTTAATTTTTTCTTTTGATGTTGTTTATCTATTCTAGCTTGACCACCACCTAATTTGGATAGCTCAAGTTTTTCGTTTAGGGTTTTTATTTTAGATTCCATATCTCTATTTTAATCACGTATGGTCGTAAACGCTATACGTTATGTAATTATCTAATTAGTTGGTAGTCTTAATTGCTTTTGGTCCTCTAGATACTGTTTTACAGCAAAAAGCGCAGCTAATTTAGCTTCGTGTTCTGCATCTTGTTTTAAAGCTTCAGGAGAATAGTATTTTTTCACAAAATGGGTATCAAAGTTCCCAGATTTAAACGCCTCATGATTAAATACAAACGTCCCAAAAGGCAACGTTGTTGCGATACCTTTAACATCGTAATCTGCAATAGCTTGACGCATTAATTGCATGGCTTCTTCACGTGTTTTACCGTAAGTAATTAACTTAGCTAACATTGGATCGTAGTAGATAGGAATATCCATACCTTGTTCAAAACCATTATCCACTCTAACACCTTTTCCTTCTGGAAGTTTATACACGTCTAAATGCCCAACGCTAGGTAAAAAATCGTTTAAAGGATCTTCAGCATAAATACGTAATTCTAAAGCGTGACCATTAATTTTTAAATCAGATTGTTGTATGTCTAAAGCTTCGCCACGTGCCACTTTTATTTGTAATTCTACTAAGTCAACACCAGCGATAATCTCTGATACAGGATGTTCTACTTGTAGTCTTGTATTCATTTCAAGGAAATAGAAATTTTTGTTTTCATCTAATAAAAACTCAACTGTTCCAGCACCAACATAATCACATGCTTTAGCTACTTTTATAGCAGCTTGTCCCATTTCTTCTCTTAATTCAGGCGTTAAAACTACACTTGGCGCTTCTTCAACCACCTTTTGATGGCGACGTTGTATACTACATTCGCGTTCAAAAAGATGAATGACATTACCATGTGTATCTGCCATAACTTGTATTTCGATATGACGAGGAGATCCAACATATTTTTCAATAAAAACAGAACCATCACCAAAAGCATTAACTGCTTCACTAATAGCACGATTCATTTGAGATTCAAATTCGTTTTCATTTTCTACCACACGCATTCCTTTTCCACCACCTCCAGCAGAGGCTTTTATTAAAATAGGAAAGCCAATAGTCTTAGCTATTTTTTTAGCTTCAGGAATATCTGTAATAGCTTGGTCTGTTCCTGGTACCATTGGTATGTCATAACCTTTAACAGCGTCTTTTGCTGCTAGTTTACTACCCATAACTCTAATAGCATGCGATTTTGGTCCGATAAAAGTGATGTTGTTTTTTTCGCAAAGCTCAGCAAAATCTGCATTTTCACTTAAAAAGCCATAACCAGGATGTATACCGTCAACATTTAAGCTTTTGGCAACCTCTATAATTTTATCGCCTAATAAATACGATTGATTAGATGGAGCTTCTCCAATTAAAACAGCTTCGTCAGCAAATTTTACGTGAGGCGCATTACGATCTGCAGTAGAGTAGACTGCTACGGTTTTAATTCCCATTTTCTGGGCTGTACTCATGACTCTTATTGCGATTTCGCCACGATTGGCGACTAGTATTTTTTTCATTTTATTCGAATTCAATTAACAATTCACCTTTATCTACAGTGCTTCCCTTTGTTCCTGTTACAGATTTTATAACACCATCTCTAGGTGATACAATACTGTTTTCCATTTTCATGGCTTCAAGGATAAGTAAAGGTGTATTTACTGAGACTTCATCTCCAGGCTTAACCATAATATCCAAGATTAATCCTGGCATTGGTGCTTTTATGTTATCAATTTTTTTGGAAGCACCAACTTCAAATCCCATTGCTTTTATTAAAGCATCCAATTGGTCTTCGATTTGAACGGTATATAGGTTGTTATTAACTTTTACGGAGTACGTTTTTTTAAGAAAATCACTATCAGTGATTTCGACTTTAAAAGGTTTGTTGTTGTCTAAAAGATGAAATGTATTCTGTTTAACTTCAACAGAATCAATGTTTTTTATAACATCTGAGTCTATTTCAAATTGATTAAGACCATTTGTTTTTACATTAAATTTTTGGCTCATTTTGTCTAAAATTATGAGGCATAAAGATAAGTAACTATAACGTTTTAGTGAAATTTAAACTTTAAAAATAAAACTGTGGGTTTATGTTTTAAATACAGAGCTGTTTTGATGGTATTTAATAGCTTTTCTAGAAAGAAAAATTCCGATAGCTAGCGATACAAATGCACCAACCCAAATACCTGGAACAAAGTCTATAAACAAGAAAAAGTCGTAGGCACCATGAAATAAAATAGCAAAAAATAAGCCTAATAAATTTAAGTATAATTTGTTAGGTGCAAATTTTGCTTTACCCATAAAATAGCCCATTAATATACCAAATGTAAACAATAAACTTGTGTGGGTTTTTAATTAAACTTATATTGCAGCAGTCAAACAATAAATATAAACATACTAATTATGATTGCAATATATGTAAGATTATCTAAACAAGATGATGAATCAAATTCAGTTCAAAACCAAATAAGAGAAGGTAAAGAATATGCAAAGTTAAACGGTTACCCAGAAGAACAAATTCAAATCTATAATGAAGGTGAAGGACTGAAGGGTTCAACACCAATTAAAAAAAGACCAGCATTAAATAAATTAGTGAATGATGTTGAATCTGGAATCATCAAATTAGTGTGGACCAGAAAATCATCAAGGATTGCACGAAAAATGAAAGTGCTGGAAGATTTCCTTCAACCATTAATTCAACACGATGTGAAGCTATTTATGGGCGATAAAGGACTTCTTGATTTATCATTACCAGCCACAAGAATGATGTTACAAATCTTTACATCATTTGATGAATTCCTACCATCAACACAATCAGCAGAAACTAAAAAAAGTCTTAGAGATAACGCAAAAGAAGGTAAAGTTGTTGGAATAATACCTTATGGTTATTATGCAGTTAATTCAATACCACATATCAATAAAGAACAACAAAAAGTAATTAATAAAATATTTGATTTATATCTTGATGGTTATGGATGCCAAAGAATTGCAAACTATCTTAATGATAATAATATTCCAACCAAATATAAATACCTAGAAGAACAAGAAAACCTTGAACATATTGCATCACATAAGAAACATAGAAACGGTGTTATCTGGCAATCTTCAACCATATATGGAATACTTAACCAATCTTGGTATAATGGAATTAGAACGTATGCAAAAGAAGAATATACCGTTCCAAGAATGATATCAAAAAATAAATGGTTATTAACCCAAAAGAAAAAAGAAACACAGAAACATAAACGATTTGATGGAACACCAAAATATAAGTATCTTCTTAAAGGTTTATTGAAATGTGAAAAATGTGGACGTAATTTTATTGGAAGATATAGAACAAATAAAAATGATAACTTCTATCAATGCACATCTAAACGTTCTGGTGAAACTAATTGTGGTAACCTATTAGTTAATATTAATAAGATTGAAACATTCATTGTAAAGCATCTATTGGATTCTAAAGACCTATTAACACACCTTGATAATATTAATAATTCTAATGAAGTTCTTGATAACCTAAACCTTCAACTTAATACACTTAATAATGAATTAACCAAATATCAAAGACAAGTTAATAACTATGCAAATATGTTAGGTGAAGATGAATTTATGGATGATGAATTAATATTAAATAAATATAGAAACGCTAAATTAAAATTAACTGAACTAAAAGATAAAATAACTAATACTAATCATAAGATTGAACTAACTTCTTCTAATAAAGCACTAAAAGAATATAAAGAAATATTTAATAAAACTAAACTTGAAGATGATTTTAATGCAATCAATACTGTAACACATAAACTAATTGATTCAATATATATATTAGGTGCAACTGATATTAATTATACCAAATTCTTTACACTCAAAATTAAATATAAAGAACTTAACCTTGGTGAAGAAGAATATACAATCTGGACCAGCAAAAGACCACTTAATAATTGGATTCCAGCTTACCACGTAAAACCAGAACCAGAACTAAAAGATAATATTAAAAGTGAAATAACTATAATCAAAAATCCATTTAATAAAATCACACTAACTAAAGATAATTTATTGAAATTTAACTAAGAATCTTTTATCACAACACAAGTTAACATAATCAGCCCTAAACACCCCATTTAGGGCTTTTTAACGCATTCTAAACAACACTTAACCATTCCAACACAACCAAAACAACACATAAACAAAACAATACAAGTAAAACTAGCATCAAACCGAAAAAATGCCATATTTCGCACCGATAAACAATATAAAGAACTATATAATATCAATAGAATAATAATAGAATAATAATAGAATAATAATAAGAATATATATAAGTATAGAGTAGTAGAAGTATATATAATTAATAGAACAAAAAGAACATAATACCAATATAAAAAAGAAGAATATAATACCAATAAAAAGAAGAACAAAAAAGAACATAATACCAATAGAAAAAAGAATAACTATATTTGTAACATCTTCATAATTAATTCATAATGTATTTATGTTTTATTGTTTGACAACATATTGAAGGTGAGGAGGTTGGACCAGTTTCAGCCTCTTTTTTATTTCTATTACCCTAGTAACCAGGTAGGGTTTTAATAAAGGGTATCTGAACCACACTTGATATTCATAGTCTATAATGTTCTTATTCCTACCTTGAACCACACTTGATAATGTAGCCACAGCACATAATTTAGACACCCCACACCCCAATCAATTTTCCTTATCACAATCATCATTTACATTGGTATATCCAATAATAGTTATAATTTATATACATCAATGAAATTAATAGATTAAGTATATGTGTTAAAGTTATAACAAAGCTGTAATGGGGGTTGTAGGTTTGTTAAATATGTTATATATTTGTATTGTCAAACAATAACAAATAAAATAATAACATTATGAATTACTTTAGTAACATTACAACCTTAGAAGCAGCAAAGAATGAATTCAAACAATTATGTAAAGCATTACACCCAGATACAAGTGGTTATGATTCACAATCACAATTTGTTGAAATGCATTCACAATTTAAAACACTTACGAATAAATTAAAGTTCAACACTGGATTTGATTCAGATAAAGATTTTGATGGTGATAAGTTTTACAACGCATTAAAGCAATTTGAAGTATTGAATAACATTCAAGTATCATTTGTTGGTTGTTTCATTTGGTTAGAAGATTTAACACCTGGTGCAATGTATCAACAAAAGGACCTTATCAAAGGTATAAAGGTTGAAGGTTATAATACTGCAAGATGGGCTGGTAAGAAAAAGAAATGGTATTATTCAAGCTTAGATTACAAACAAACATTTAAAAGCAATAAAACATTGGACCAGATAAAAGAAACATATGGTTCTAATGACTTTAAAACAAAAGGTACACCAACACTAGCTTAAAGAATTAAACATTAATAAGGGCTTTTAATTAAGCCCTTTAAATATAAAAGAATTATGAAATACATAGCATATTATAGAGTATCAACAAATGAACAAGGTAAAAGTGGTTTAGGTTTAGAATCACAAAAAGAATCAGTAAGAAAATATATTACTAATACCAATGGTGAATTATTAAATGAATTTACTGATGTTGCATCTGGTAAGATTGATAATAGAGAAAACTTAAATGAAGCGATTAAAGCAGCAGTAAAGCATTCAGCAATACTAATTGTTAAAAAGTTAGATAGACTATCAAGAGGTGGTTTTAAAATAGCCGTAAAGCTTGATGAACTTGGTATTAAATATATTGAATCAGATTCACCAAATGATAATGAGTTATTAAAGAATATTAAACTTGCTATTGCTAAAGATGAACGTGATAAAATATCTGAACGTACTAAAGCAGCCTTGAAGGTTTTAAAAGATAAAGGTGTTAAACTTGGTAAGATTGAAAACTTAACTAATGAAGGACGTAAAAGAGGTGGTGAAGCAATGAAACTAAAAGCACAATTGAATATGAATAATAAACGTGCTAAGATGCTTTCAATTACACTTAAATCAAATGGTTATACATTACAACGTATTGCTGATGAACTTAACAGTAATGGGTTTAAAACAGCTAGAGGTAAACAGTTCACACCAATTCAAGTAAGTAGATTATTAAAATAAATATCAATTATACATTGCATCTATAAATTATAAGTGCTTACTTTAAATAAAAAGATATGAAACATTACAGTTATTTAATTAAAGAAACAAACACTGGTATATATAAGATTGGTAAATCAATAAACCCATTACAACGATTTGATAGATTAAGGGTTGCTAATATACACATTGAATTAGTTGGTATATCAACATCACAAGAAAAAGAACTACATACCACTTATGATAAGTATAGAGTATCTGGTGAATGGTTTGATTTCACTTCATCAAGTAGTACTGAATTAGAAGTTTTAAACCACTTCAAACCATATGATGAAGTTTATGGTACATTGAATGATAATAATAGATTAGAATGTACATATGATACTTCAATCTTAACTAAAGAATTTATTGATGAAGTTAATTATCTAAATCTTAATTATGATAAAAGTAGAGTTAAGAAGTTAATGCGTTCATTAGATAATAAGTACACAGTTTTAGGATTTCAAGAACTATTAAGATATCAACCTTTTGAAGAACTATGTAACACTGATATGTATTTGAGTTTATAAACCTATATTTACAATCGTTAAACAATAAAACACATTAAAATTATGACTAGAATTGAAACATTTAATTTTCAGAACAAATTAGAAAACTATTTATTAACCAACTATATTAATGATGGTAATATAAATGTTAATTTAACACCTACTGATATCAAAGAAGCTTTAGATATTGAACTATCACAAGTTGATTTAGATGATGCAAATACAACAGTTAAATCTGTTATTCAAGATTCTTTAAGATTACAACGTTCATTACATCATTTACCAATAGCTGAACAAGCTGAAAAAGATGGTGAAGAATATGGTTATTCAACAATATCAAGTGTAATTGATGAAGCAATTAAATCATTTGATTTTAGTAACTATAAAGATTTATCTGTTAAAGAATTAAATTCTTATATCTTAACTTATGATGGTACTAATACAATTCAAGGTGAAAACCTTCTTGATGATGTTGATGAACGTACTTATATTGCAGTGTATGCTTTATTACAATCAAATGAAGATTATATTAATGCACTTGTTCAAGCTGAAGAGTTATTTAAACATTTAGAAAAATAACATTCAACCTATTAAACATAAGAAATCCCTTAAAGCGTTTTAAAGCGTTCTAAGGGATTTTATTTGTTTTTAAGTGTTCTATGTTAACACTATTATAAAGTGTTCTTAAACGTCACCTAAGTAGTGTTAAAACGTAACACGTTGATACTTTTGTTAATAAGTTTGTATGTTTTGGACCTTTAAAACTATTCTTTACTATTACCTTTATCTTGATTTATAGGAAAAAATAACAGATATCTTAATAAATCGTTATATAAATGTGTAGAACAATATATATAATAAACATTAGCATATTATGAGTAAAAACAAAGGTATTCAGATTAACTTTCCATCAATCTCTTGGTCCTGGTGGCAGATAACATTTTCAATAGCAATTATAATCTTAGCGTTTAGATTTGATGGTGAAACTGTTATATCAATATTGAAGATGTTTAAAGATTTATTTTCATAATTCATATTTCTTTTTAAGTAGGTATATAAACCTTTCGTTATTTTTTAATTTATTAAGTATTCTTTTTAATTTAATTTCAACATCTTGTCTTGATGTGTTTATTAGTTCACCAATTTCTTTAAGTGTTTTTGGTTTATCTTGACCAATTCCATAGTATTGAATAATGATATAACTATAAGAAGGTTTAAGATTATCTTGAAGTAATTTTATAAGTGCATCTTCATCACTGATTCTGGTATCTTCAATTATTGGAATATTTTCAAATGGTATTGTTTCATCATCAGATACAAATGAACTAAATGTAAATGCTTTTATCTTTGATAGTTCTTGATTCCTTGAAGGTTGTTTGATAACGTTTGTGTTAAACAACTTATAATTATTAATACCATTTTCAATACATTTTTTAGCGTATGTGGTGAATGATGCAGCATTATCTGGTTGATAGGTACTGAAGGCATTTTTAAGGGCTTCTAAAGCGTATGAAAACACATCTTCAATATCAGCTGAAGTATATGCACATTTATTTGTTGTAAGTTTTAGTGCCAGTGGTAATTGTGATTGAATAATTTTACTTTCATTAAGTTCCTTATCCTGGAATAATTGTCTTATTTCATCTTGTGATAGTTTGATTTTGTTTTGTTCTACATATTTTTGAATTGGTTGCATTATATTTTTAGTTGTTAGAATTCTTTTTTATTAGATAGTTCATCATAGGTATCAAAATAATATTCAGTTAAAATATCAACACCAAGTGCATCATAAGTTTTATCATAACCTTTACTTGAAAGGTTTTCACGATGTATATATCCACCAGTATATTCTGATTCTGGACCAATGAATACTAATTCACCATTATCATTGAAGTAACTGATGTTCATTCCACCTTCAAATATTTCAATTTCCAAAACATCAACATCTGGATTCAAATAAATGAATCCAATTAGTTGTGTTAGTTTGTTTTTAATTATTTCTTTCATAGATAATGTAAATTATCAGCCCAATTATTATTAGTGTTTTTACCATTGTTTCTTGTTGTTTATTATAAATATGTTCAACTTTCGGTAAAGTCAAGATTTGCTTCATATTTAGTTCTTTTTAACAAAACTTTAACATTATTAATCTAATTGATAAAGTTCTTTAAGTTTTGATTTAAATTGTTGGTTATTCATTAGTTTCTTAAGACCATTTTTATTGACTTGACCAACATATTGTTTAGTTACATTTAGTTCTTCAGCTAGTTCCAGATAGGTTTTCTTTTTATCCAGGTTAAGACCAAGATTAGATATCACGATATAAGCCCAATTTGGCAGCGTTAGATGCTCTTTAATTAGGTTGATAAGTATATCTTCATTTGATAGATAAGAGTAGTTTAAATCATCATCATTTGTTATTGTAGAACTGATTGAAAATTCATAATCATCATCAACTTTTGTTAGTTGTGTGAATGTATAAGCGGTTGGTTTGATTTCCTTATCATATCTTGATGGTAATCTGATAATGTTATCGGTGTTGATGGTTCTATTAAAATAGTTTTGGATGCAAGTTCTTGCATAACTTGTGAAGCTTGTATTTTTATCTGGGTTGAATGTATTGATTGCAACACTAAGTGCTTCTAAGCCATCCGAAAACAGTTCATCAATATCTTTATTGGTTGTTGTTGAATAAGATTTTGCTAACCAATGGACCAGTGGAAATTGTGAAGCTGCAATTGTATTTTGATTTGATTCTTTATCTTGGAATAGTTCAAGAATTTCTTCTTGTGATAATTTTGTTTTAGTTGAAGAAATGAATTTCTGTAAGTTTTGCATTCATATTTGTTTAATGCTTTTGTTATATTAACATAAACGTAAGTTTCTTAAAAAGTAAACCGTTTTTTTGAAGTTTATTTTCATTAAATAAATAAGGCTGCAATTAAGCAGCCCTATTTGGTAAACAATAAAGTAATGTCACAAACTTTATCTGATTATGAAGAACAGCATCAAGGAATCAAACCTTGAATGAATCGTTTGCTGTTAGGTTATTATTTAATATTGTATTGTTTTAAATAAAATTGATGCTTGTTCATCATAAATATCTGGGTACATTATTTTGTCGGTTAAAACATTATAATTCAATTGATATATTTCACTATTTTTAGTATCACACCCACCGTTTTTATAGGTTTTATACAGGTATTCATCAATTAGAATAGTTTGACCAAATACATCATATACTGTTACATATACTTCAACTCTGCAATTTCTATTGTAATTTGGTGAATCATCTACTGAACAGCTTGTAAATGATAATAATAGTAATAATACTAGTGTAATTCTTTTTAAGTTTTTCATAATCTTGTTTTTTAATTTATTTGTGTTGTTACACACATCATTTTTCTTATTTTATCATTATAACTATTCCAGTTTTTATCTCCATTATATGTTGTTGGTGAATCGATACTAATAGTTTTATTTTCACATTCAATAACTATATAACTATTAGATTCTAACGGGTTACCACCAAAGTTAAGTTTATTAGATAATTCTATTAATTCATCATACACTTCAAATACTTCATTTGAATTACGTAAATAATAATAATTATAAGTAATATTATCTTCTGGTATTTTAATTTCTGACCCTTCAACCTCGGTTAAATTGTTTAATATTTCTTTTATTTTAATTTCTTTTTTCATAATCTTTTAATTTATTTATTGTTTTTATTTGCGTGCATCTATTGTTACACTGGTTACATTTATATATATCTGGCTTTTTCGCAAAAGTCAAACTTTAACATTTCTTTAACATTTTGTTAAGAGAACATAAAAAGCCCTTGTTGGGTCTATGTTGAACATACAAGGGTTTGATTATGTGTTGTTATTGTTTAGGTAAAGTAAGCACTTTATTATTCTAGTTGCAAGGTAAATTGAAAATAAATTTGTTTATATCAATTATTTTGTTATGTAACTTTTAGTTTTATTGTATTTAATAGAATGAATAAGATTTTTTTTCTTCTGGTATTTTTATTAAATCTGTAATTGTTTTTATATTGAAGAATGTGATTTTGGTATTACTTACCTTACTTTCTTTAAGCATCATTTCTTTTAGTTTGGTAATGTTGATATAATCAAATTCAATTCCTCTTGATAGTTTGTTTATGGCTTCACTATCAACACCAATTGCTGTTAAAAAATCGGTTAATGAAACATTTTCATCTGGTCGATAATATTCTTCAAGTTTATATTCATTATCTGGTTCAGATTCTTCATCAATCAATACAGTTTCAATTTCTTTAACTGGTTCAATTTCTTCATCAGTTGGTTCTTCCAAACATTCAAAACCATCTTTACTAGTTAATCTACTAAGTATCGCTTCATCAGATGCTTTAATTGATGGTTCAATTGATGGTTCTGGTGTTACTTCTTTTATTTCTGGTTGAACTTGTTTAGTTTCTGTTATAACTTCTTTAGAAGTCGTTATTTCACTTTCATTTTTTTTCATTTCTAATCTTTCTTTCCTGGTTGTATTGTATTCAATATTATCATTGAATGTATATGCTTTACGTCCTTTGTATTGTCTTTTAGTAGTAACCCCCATATTTTTAATCAAATCTGAAGTAATAATTCCAGTTTCTGTTAAATCTTTTAAATAAGGTTTGAAGCTGTCTAATGTCATTCCAAGTGCTTCAGCTATTTCACTTTGTTTTTCGTAACAAACTTTATTTTTAGCGGTTGAGAATGAATCTATATATGATATAATGACTTTATGTTGTATTGTTAAGTCTGTACGTTTAAGTAATTGGTGATTTAATTTTACGAATGTTTCAGTTGTTTCGTCTTGTAATTTTGTTTTCATTTTTAATTAATTTATACTTCTTTTATTATATCTTCTTTTTAACTGGTAGAAGAACCAGCGGTGACGTTGCAACATCATTTTTCCGCTGGAAACCAGAACAACTTATTAGTGTTGTTATTAATAAATATGTGAAACTTTAGTAAAAGACACATTTTATTAAAAAAAGTTGGAAATATTTTTAGTTTCCTAACTTTCATACTATATAAACGTAAGTTTTCTAAAAGGTAAACTTTTTATTGAGATATAATTTTTCTATTGAAGAATACGTAACGATAGATAAAATCTATTTACTTGTGATTGGTGATAGATGTTTCACATCAAGTTGCTGCGGTAAATCAAACCACCCTAAATTTTAGGGTACTTCAATGTGTGAGATTCACACCTTTAGTAATGTGTGAGATTCACACCTTTTGATAATGTGTGAGATTCACACCTTTTGATAATGTGTGAGATTCACACTTTTAGTAATGTGTGAGATTCACACTTTATATACCTATAAGAAGAAAGAACTAATAATAATAAATAACATATAATAATAAAAGAATATATAATAATAAATAACATATAATAATAAAAGAATATATAATATTATATATAATAGATTTTTAACTTTTTTAAATTATTAGTTTGAGTAATCACGTAACGCTGAAGCGAAGCGTTGAAATAAAACAATATCCAATTGCACTACGTGCATAATTTTTTTAAAGTCTTTTTTATTCATAGTTATTTTTTATTCATAAAGATATACCGTTGCTACTAGATGTGAAACATCATCACCAATAGAGCGTATGCGATTAAATAAGGTTGGTTTAAGATTATTTCACGTACTGATTGGTATAAGTACATAAGAATTTATTCAAGGTCATTTAAAACGTCTTATTTACGTTTGAGTAATCACATACAGTTTTAAGAATAAAACAATATCCAATTGCACTACGTGCTTATTTTTTAAGATTCTTTTTTTTAGATACAGTTTTTCACGTACTGCTGAAGCGAAGCGACAAATAAAACAACCACCAATAGAGCGTATGCGATTAATAAACCCCTTCCAAAAGTTCCGCTAAAAGGTTTCCCCAGGACCAACCACCACCAATAGAGCGTATGCGATTAAATAAGATACTTTTAAGAGCGTTACACGTACACATTGGTATAAGTAGATAAGAATTTGTTCAAGGTTCTTTAAAACGTCTTATTTGAGTTTGAGTAAGTATTATATGTGTTATCATTTTTTTATCGCTGTAAGTAGTTGATTATCAAATATATTAGTATGGTTTTGTACACTATAGATAGGAGTGATTTTTGTTTCGAACAACTACCCTATCTATAGTGTACAAATAATTTGTAATTTATTATATATCAAGTAGTTACAGCGATAAAAAATAAAACACTTATAATTATATTATAAATAAACTCTTTTAAAGAACTTTAAAAAGTAAGACTTTATAATATATCTAAATATTAAATAACTTCATTAGAATTGATATAAATGATACTTGAAGAAGTATGAATTATATTTAAACAAAGCCTTAATATTTATTATTAAATAAAATAAGTATTAAGAAAACTTTAACATTTAAAGAATGAAATAATTTGAACTATTACTCTTTTCAACATATTTATAATTATAAGCTTTACAATAAGTGAAGTATAGATTATAATAAACTAAACCGATTAACTATGAAGAATTTAATTAACCAAGCACAAGAATTACAGAATGAAAACATTTCAATCTTGAAGGCTTTAATAACAAAACTGAAAGAAGATATGAATACTAGTGAGCAACCAAATTAATATAAATGATTACCAACCATTAATACATTCAATTACAAACAAATTTGGACCAGAATATAAAGAAGATTTGTTTCAAGAATGTTATATCCAATTACACTTATTAAAAGATAAATTCAATTCAAGCAAAGGTAACTTTCAAACATACGCATATAAGCGTTTATTCTTCACTTGTGTGGATTATATCTCAGCTAATAACCTAAACCATCAAAGCTTGGATGAAGTCGTTAAAAATGAAGATGGTGATGATTATAGATTATCAGATTTGTTACCAGATGATTTTAATTTAGAAGAAAGTATTACCAATCAAGATTACCTAAATCAACATTCAAAGCAATTAACAGATGTTGAATCATTTATACAGCACAAATATTATAATGAAGGTGTTAGTGTAAAGAAAATAATAACAGTGTATCAAGCATTTCATCAAATCAACAGCGAATCAACGATATACAAAATACTAAAAAAGTAATGAATGACACTTTACAATTTAATCAATACACCAGAACATTTAGGTGTAATTGTTCAACTAATTAGAAATAAAATACTGGTTGATTCAACAATATTAACACACATATCAATTTATGATAAGTATTATCAATTAGAAGGTTCAAAAACTAGTAGATATAAACAACTTGGTGAAGAATTTAGATTACACCCAGACACAATAAGAAAAATAATAAAGAAATTAAACACAAACGCAAAATGATAATAACTAAAAAACTTAGACCAGGATTATATGAAGTAAGTGGTAATTTAGTTGGTATTAAATTGTTCAATAGTAACTTCACCAGTGATGAATTAGAATCACAAATAAATGAAGATTTAAAACTATTACCTTCAATAGTTAAAGTTGATTTAAGTGTTGATTTAGAAGATTACCAAGATAAAAGAACTTATTCTGATTGTGTAATTATGAATATTGAAATGCTTATCCAATTTAATAAAAAAGATAATCAAGAAACGCTTGAATTAATCAAGAATTACTTACAAAAAATCTACATTTCACCAGTAGTAACCAAAATAAATTAAAAATTATATGCCAGAATTAGCACTTTGCTTTTTTCTGGCATATTTATTTTATATAAAAAGAGTATTAACCAATTAAAAATGAATTTTCAACAACACATAAACAAAGAAACAGCAACAATTAATAACTTCTTCAACACGCAAGAAGAAATAACAGTAAGTAAATTACACAATGAAGGCTTCAATTGCTATGATGCAATCATAACTTCAGCATCAACAACCAATCCAAGTAAACTATATGGTATTGTAGAAGCCAAAACAAGAGGTATTAACCACGATACATATGATGGTGGTGTATTATTACAACTTGATAAACTAAACAGCGTTAAACAAGCCCTAAATAACGCAAAGAATAAGCCAGAAAACATTAATAAGACACTTAAAGCTTTTTATCTGGTCCAATATAACGATTACACGTATTTATTCGATTTAGATAATGTGAATTATGGCAAACTTCAATCAAAAAAACTACCAAAAAACACAGCTTCAGATGGTTCATCTGAATGGATTTTCAAAGATATCTTCTTATTACAACCTTCAGATGCACTAATTACCACCAAAACCAGATAAAATTACATTCATAACACACTAAAAACCACCCATTTGAGGTGGTTTTCTTGTTTCAATGGGTGTTGTAACACCCATTATTGAGGTTTTACCCTTCATTCTAATGATATAGTAAGGTAAAGCAACAATAAAAGAATGAATAAAGCACAAATATACATCAATGGGGTTATCGGTCAAGATACTAATTTACTTAGTGTAATCAGACAGTATAACAGTTATGAAAATGCTTCAGAAGTTGAAGTAATCATTGATTCAGTTGGTGGTTGTGTTGATACTGGAATGAGCATTTTTAATTATTTAAGAAATCTTCAATTACCAATTACAACAATTGCAAAACAAGCTTATTCAATTGCTGCTTCAATCTTTATGTGTGGTGATACAAGAATTGTTGAAGCTGGTGAAGATAGGGTTATGATTCATTTTCCTTGGGCTTCAGTTGAAGGTGGTGCAAATCATCTTGAAAGTGTGGCAAAAGAGCTTAGAACGATTGAAAATGATTTCGTGAAGTTTTATTCAACATATACAAATATTGATACTGATTCAGTAAAAACCCTTTTACAAAATGAAACCTTTTTATCAAGTGCTGAAGCACTTGAAATTGGTATTGCAACTGAAATTAAAGAAACTCTTCAAGCGGTTGCAATCTATACAAATAATAATAAAGAAGAAGAAGAAAAACAAATGAGTAACACAAAAAAATTAATGGCAGCTATTCAAGCATTCATTACTGGTGAACAAGAAGTTGAAATCAAAGCTTTAGTACTTCAAGATGCTAATGCTGATGATGTGAATTTTCCAGATTTAGCTGAAGATGCTGAACCACAAGTTGGTGATAAAGCAACAGATGCTGAAGGTAAACCAGTTGATGGTGATGTTGTAATGACAGATGGTTCAACTATGGTTTTTGAAACTGGTGAATTAAAAGAAATCAAACCAGCTGAAGAATTAACTGAAGAAGTAACTGAAGAAGTAACTGAAGAAGTTGAAGAAGTTGCAGTTGAAGAAGAAGTTGAAGAAACTGAAGAAGAAGCTGAAATGGATATTGAAGATTTACTGAAGCTTTTAGAAGATTCACTTTTTGCGAAAGTATCTGGTTCATTGAAAGTTGAAAACGATGAATTAAGAGCAGAAATAGTTGCACTTAAAAAATTGGTAGGTAGTGAAGATGTAAATGTTCAAGCTAGAAACCAAAACACAAACACAAATAAACAAGTAACTGATTTACCTAAAGGAATTCAAGGTTTAATCCGTTTAAGAAAATAATAAATAAAAACAAAAACAATTAAAAATTATGGCTTTAAATATAACAGCAATCACTGATTACGTTAACCAAAATAGTGGTGAAATTTTAGCAAAAATGACAGCTGGTGGTACATCAGTTGCAAACCTAAGCTTACAAACTGGTGTAAAAGCACCAACAGCTTTAAATATAATCTCAACTGATGCAAAATTCCAAGATGGTAATGTTGCTGGTTGGACACCAGACGGAACAACTGTATTCAGTCAAAGAGTTTTAACTCCTGGTGATATTAAGGTTCAAGAAGCAATCAATCCAAAGGATATTAATAAGACTTATATGTCACATTCAGTTAAAGCTGGTAGTTATGAAGATGCTTTACCATTTGAACAATATTACGTTGGTGTAAAGTTAGACGCAATAATCAAAAATTCTGAAAAAGCAATCTGGTTAGGTGATACTGACAGTGCAAACGGACAATTAAACAAATTTGATGGTTTCTTAAAAATAATTGATGCTGAAGCTGATGTTGTTGAAGGTAACATTTCAAGTGCAACTGCAATTACTAAAGATAACGTTGTTGGTTTAATTGATGATATGTATGCAGTATTAGATGTTGATGCATTACAAGCTAGTGATTTAAGATTAGCAGTTGGTTATGATGTTGCTAGACTTTATGTAGCAGCACACAAAGATTTAGACTTAAGAAACTACGATGCAATCGCTGGTACTTTTGAGTTTATGATTCCAGGTACAAACGTTAAAATGTTTGCAACAACTGGTTTAGATGGAACTTCAAGAATGGTATTAGCATCAGCTGAAAATTTAACAATTGGTGTTGATTTAGAAAACGATGAAGAAGCATTTTCAATTAGATATTCTGAAGATGATTTCGTTGTTAAATTCCACGCTAACTTCAAGAAAGCAACACAAGTTGCATTCCCAGAACAAATTGTTGAATTCACATTAAGTGCATAATTCATATCACAAAAACAAATAACAAAATAATTAATCTGGGTGTGTAAAAACACCCAGCATTAATAAAACAAATACAACAAAAACAAATGGCTTGTAATAAAAAAATATCAGATTCTATTTTATTTGATTGTGCTGATGCACCAATTAAAGGATTATCTGGACAAAAAGCAGTTATAATTAACTGGGCTGATGTTGATAAAGCTGGTAGTACCGCTGATGGTGCAACTATCACAGACTTAGTAACAACTAGTACTGGTTTTTCAATTGAATGGTATAAAGAATTGGCATCAACTGCAACTAGTTATGCAGCAAACGCTGAAGATGTAGATGGATTTTCACATTCATTCTTATCAAGATTAAGCACAACTAGTGCTGATAATGCTGAAAGAGCAGCTGAACTTAAAAACGGTAGATTCATTGTAATCGTTGAAACTGAATATAAAGGTGTTGATAACGCTGATGCTTTTAAAGTGTACGGTTGGGATTCTGGACTTGAATTATCAGAAATGACACAAGGTTCAAATGAAAATAGTGGTTCAATGTTATTCACATTAGCAACTAGAGAAGGAACGGTTGAAAGATATCCTTTCAATACATTCTTAGAAACTGATTATGCTACTTCTAAAGCAACTTTTGATGCTTTATTCGCTTCAGTTTAAGAACTGATAAACAACACAAATAACACAATAATAATTGGCTGATAGGGTAACACCAATTCAGCCTTTATTAGATTCATAAATCCAGATTATATGAGTTTTCAACTAAAAAAAGCACAAGTAATTTATAAACTTCAAAAAGGTTCACCAGTAACAATTTCAAATTTAAAAATGACTGATGAATTAGCAATTGACTTTCTAAAAATCAATTCAGAACGTATTAAATTATTTTCAAAATATCCAGAAAATTGGTTAGAACTAATTGGTGAAACTGAAGAAACTATTGAAGTTAAAACAGAACCAAAAGTTGAAGAAGTTAAACCAAAAAGGAAATACACAAAAAAACCTTGTAAAACTTGCAAGAAAAAAATAACAAAAAAAAGTAATGATGATGGTAAATAATGAAAGTACACTACGCAAATGTTAAACATAATATTCTTCAAGTTAAGCTTGATAAAAGAACTGATGTATATAATTGGGGATTAGATAATTCATTTCCATCATTAATTGAAACATTAATTAACCAATCAGTAACAGCAAAAGCTAGTGTTGATAAAGTTGCAAAAGCAATCTATGGTAAATCATTTGGTAAAATTGGTAAAACAATAGTTAATAAAGATGGTCAATCATTAAATGAAGTACTTAGAATAGCTTCAAGAGAATATGCAAAGCATAATAATGTTTTTATACACGTTGGTTATAATGCTTTATTTGAAATCAAATCAATTAAAGTAATTCCAAACACATCTTCAAGAATTGGTAAAGCTGATGATTTAGGTTATTCTGGTAAATATGTAATTTATGATAACTGGAATAGGGAAGAAGGAAGGGTTGATTCAGATGCTTTTAGAATTTATGATAAATTCAATCCAATTAAAAAAGTAATTGAAGCACAGATTGAAAAAGCTGGAACAATTACAGCTTATAAAGGTCAAATTCTACACGTACAAAAAGATACAAATTCAATTTATTCACTATCGGATATAAACCCAGTGTTAAGTGATTGTGTAACTGAAATTGATGCTCAAACATACCGTTCAACAAATATTGGTGATGGTTTTATCCAAAACAAACTATTAACCACACAACCATTTAGTAATGATGATGATAGAAGGGCTTTTATAAGTAACTTAAATAAATTAAGAGGTGCTGAAAATACTGGAAGTGTGTTATTTTTAGAATCGGCACAAATGAATGATGATTTATCCAACCAATACAAATTGGATGATTTAACAACACAAGCTGATGATACACAATTTGAATATTCAGAATCACAAGCAGAAAAAAACATCTGTAAAGCTTTAGGTGTTCCATTAATACTTGTTAATCCAAGTGATAATTCAATGTTTGGTAACAGTGGTGAAGTATTAAGACAAGCTAAAATTCAATTATGGGATGAAAAAGAAGAACAACGTGACCAAATTGAAGAAGTTTTTCAAATGTTAATGTCAAATTTTCACGAACCATTACTTGAAGAATTACAAATAATAAATCCAAATCCAACAACAAATGAGTAATAAAATTATAACACCACAAGAATTTGGAAGCTTCAGAAACATATCAAAAAAACTAGATACTGAAAAAATTAATGAAAGTATTGGATTATCACAAAGTGTTGATTTATATGATGTATTAGGTGATTTTTATTTTGATTTAATATCTGATTTAGAGAACCCAGATTACGCTGATTTATTATCTGGATGCACTTTTACATCTAACAATCAAACGTTCATTCACGATGGTTTAAAATCGCTTTTAGCTGATTATACTTATGCACGTTTTACTTATGTAATGAATGTGAATTATACACCGTTTGGTATTCAATCAAAATTTACTGATGATTCATCACCAGTTGACAGAAACATCATTAAAGATATCATCAAGCAAACACAAATTGATGCAAACATTAAATTTAAAATGATTGATAAATATCTATTAGCAAATAAAGGTTTATTTCCAAGATATAAGAATAATAACAACCCAGATATCAACACATTTGGATTAAGAAGTACAGTAATTTAAAATGTCACATATACTATTCATAATACTAATATTACAAGAAGCACCAAATACTGTTTCAACACTTTTATATGTGGCTTGTGGTTCACTTGCATCTGTAATTGCTTATTTATTTGTTTCACACAGAACAACTGTTAAAGAAAAAGATGAAGCTATTATGAAAGTAATGGAAGAACACAGAAATGATATCAAGGATTCAAATAAAGATTATAAAGAAGTGGTTGATAAATTCAGCTTGTTTATGTCACAAATTGAAAAAATAATTGATAAAAAATGAAGGAGGAATTAAGAAGATTAAGGGCAGAAAAAGCTGCTGATAAAGAAAGGTTTGAAGTGCTATCAATTAGAGTTAATAATATGCTTAAAATCTTTAATGAAGATGCTGGTGAAACAATGGTTACTTGGGAAGACTTACTTGATACAAAAGTTGGTGAAATATACTATGTAAATGAAAATGTTTATTTCATACCAGTTAACATTCAATCTAAGAAATTAACCTTCATTTCTATATGTGAACCAAATGGTAAATTTGGAATCCAGGAACACGATATTGATGAAGCTTGTAAAGTAATTAAAGGTCAATTAATAGAAAAAATGCAAGATAATAGGGTTATTAAAAAAGGTGAAACAATCACATACAAAGCACATCAAAAACATAAACCAGTTGGTGGTGACGAATTCAATATTTACTGGGTTGAGTTCAAAAAATAATAAAGAGAATTAAAGAGTAATTAATGATAATAATCAATACAATAAATGAAAACTATTTTACACTAAATGGTGTACAATATCCAAAAATATATAACCCAATTATCCAAGGTTTAAATACACTTGGAATATATAACATTTATGATGTTTCACAACAAATTGTAAACAGCACATATTATGATGAATTTCAAGTTGATGGTGTTACGTTTAACAGCGTTGAAGATGCAATTCAAGGACTTTTACCAGTAATTTATAATGTAGTAAATAGTGGTTCAGAAGGTGGTGATTCTGATGGACTATTAGCACATTTAAATGATTACAATAATCCACATTTAGTAACTAAATATCATATTGGTTTAGGTGATGTTGAAAACCTTGCACCAGCTGATTTACCAATTAGTGATGATACACAAGATGCATTAGATAATATTTATACATACATTTCTACAAATGTTACAAATAACGCTTCAGATATTGCTGCTTTAGAATCTGAACAAGTTGTTCAAAATACTAACATAGCAAACAATGCTTCAGATATTTTATTAAAATCAGATATTATTCAAACTGGTCGAAAATTAAGTGGTGATGCAAATAATTCAACAATTTCATTATTAGATATTAATGATAATGTATTAGATACACTAAACGTTGCATTTTTAAATAATGAAGGTACTACACTTACATATAATGAAACTAATGAAACTATTGAAATCAAAAATGATGATGGTACATTATTATCATCAATTCCAGTTTCAGCATTTCTTTCAAATTTACCAGATAATATTAATCTTAGTGGTTCAATTCTTCAATTAAGAGATTCAGCAAATGTTGTTTTATCAACCGTTAATTTCAACATATCAAATATAAATGGTTTACAAGCAGCATTAGATGATAAACTTGATGTTGATGGTAATGGTTCACAACTAACAAATGTTAATGCTGCAACATTAGATGGGTTAGATTCATCAATATTTGTAAGAAAAGATAGTTCTAATATAATTGAACACCCATCACCATTATTTTTAAAAGGTGGTAATTCTAAATTAACATTTTTAGGTAATGGTTATAACGGAATAGTATTTTCAAAATTTGATAATTCTGAAAGAAGAGCAACTTATGAATTATCACCATATGATGGTGTAACTGAAAATTATGCGTTAACATTTAATGAAGCTGGTGGTAGAATTCAAGATTGGAATACCAATTATGTTAAAATTTATAAACCATTTACGGTTAATGGTGATATTACTGGTTATAATTTTATTGGAAATGGTTCACAATTAACTAACGTTGATGCTACAACATTAGATGGTTTAGATTCATCTGATTTTGCACCAATCACACATACACATTCAATTGCTGATGTAACTAATTTACAAGACACTTTAGATACACTTGAAGCTGATATTGATGTATTAGATGCAAATCCATTACCAAGCGGTTTAGAAGCAATATCTGAAGGTAATGGTATTGGTTATAGATTAATAGGTAAAGACCCAGCAAACTATGGTAATATTGGTGAAGGTGCAAGTGATTTAAGTCACTCATCAAGTTCAAGTACATTAAGAGGTGCAACTGGTAGTTATTCACACGCTCAAGGTTTTGGAACAACTGCTAGTGGTGATTATTCACACGCTGAAGGTAGTGGTACAATTGCTAGTGGTGATTATTCACACGCTGAAGGTAGTGATACAATAGCTAGTGGATATGCATCACACGCTGAAGGTAGTGGTACAGAAGCAAGTGACTATACATCACACGCTGAAGGTTATAATACAGAAGCTAGTGGATTTGCATCACACGCTGAAGGTAGTAGAACAACAGGAAGTGGATTTGCATCACACGCTGAAGGTTATGAAACAATAGCAAGTGGATATGCATCACACGCTGAAGGTAATTTTACAACAGCAAGTGGATTTGCATCACACGCTGAAGGTCATAATACTGAAACAAGTGGTGATTATTCACACGCTGAAGGTAATTATACAACAGCAAGTGGTGGTTATGGTTCACACGCTGAAGGTAATTATACAACAGCAAGTGGTGACTTTTCACACGCTGAAGGTAGTTATACAATTGCTTTAGGTGATGCATCACACGCTGGTGGCTTGGAAACAACCGCAAGTTCATTTGCTGAAACAAGTATTGGTATGTACCCAACAGAATATACTGCACTATCATTTAGTGGTTATAATTCAAATGATAGAATATTCAATGTTGGTAATGGTACAGATGATGCAACAAGAAGTGATGCATTAACTATATTAAAAGATGGTAGCATTACAGCACCATCATTAGATAACGCAAAGATTAATTCAAGTGGTAATAAATCACTTATAACAAAAGAATATTTAGATTCTGAATTAAATGATTTAACAGTTGATGGTTCTGGATTAACAAATGTTGATGCTGCAACATTAGATGGTTTAGATTCAACACAATTTTTCAAAGACAATGATGTAATAATGCACACTAACTCATTTGGTGGTCGAAAACTATATAGAAGTGAATTAAATAACCCATTGTTTTTAGCTAATAGTAGATGGTCTGTCACAAGTACTGGTAACGGAACTATTTCAGCATTATTTAATGGAGATTATGATTCAGCTTATATAATACCAGCCAGTGAAACACATACAATAACAATTGATTTTGTTGATTATAATGGTTATCCATATGGTGATATATATGTGAGTATATATCACACATATTTTCCAGAAAGTATTAGTGGTCGTGTTTATAATGATTATACTCCACATATTGTTGGTTGGTCTGATTTAAATTTTGAAGAAGTTGAAACTATTGGAAATACTAAAATATTTAAAGCTAGACAATCAAAATATGGTTTAACAAAATTAGAATTAACAATTGAAGCACCAGCTTCATTAGATACAAGAATTAACTGTGTTGAAATGTCATTAGATAGACCAGGAACACAACCAATGCCTTTTTTCAATAAATATCAATCAGAAACACTTTATAAAGATATTTCAATGATTAATAATTCAACAATATTCATTGATGGTAATGAAGTATGGCATAATGGAAATGATGGTTCTGGTTCTGGTTTAGATGCTGATAAACTTGATGGTTTAGATTCAACTGATTTTGTTAGAACTACTGGAACTGTTAATCAAACATTAAGTGGGACAAAAACATTTACATCACATATTATTACTAATGGTAATATTATTTCTTCAAATGATAGTTCAACAAGTAATACTTTCCATAAAGAAGTTGATATTTCAAGTGGTGGATGGGCAAGAAATGCCTTCATAATATCAAATGCACAAAGTTCTGATGAATATTTTAGAACTGGTATTTTTGGTAGTGGTGGTGATTATAGTTTTGCATATTTAGGATTTGGTAATTATACATCAACTAATAATATGCGTGTATCACCAAATGGTAATTTTGGATTTGGTAAAACACCAACAGAAAAAGTTGATGTTGATGGTAATGTTAAAGCTACTGCTTTCTTAGGTAATGGTGCTGATGTTTCAAATGTTAATGCCTTAACACTTAATAGTTTAAGTTCATCACAATTTTTAAGAAGTGATATTAATACCATAAAAACTAATGGTTCATTAAAGTTTAATGATAACATAACATTAGAATTTGGTACAGCATCAAATTCAAGACTTTTTTCAGCATCTAATTTAACAAGATTTGATTTAATAAATGACGATTTTGTTATTAGAAATTATAGTGGTGGTACTAATCAAGGTAGTTTATTAGTTTTAAATAGAACTGGTTCACTAGATTTAAATGTTGATGTTGATGTCAATGGTGATATTGAAGCTGATAACTTTATAGGTAATGGTTCACAATTAACTAATGTTAATGCAGCAACACTTGATGGTTTAGATTCAACTGATTTTGTAAGAACTACTGGTACTCTAAATCAAACAATTAGTGGAATAAAAACATTCACAAGTAAAAATATATTTAGTCCAACTACAATTACACCTTACTATAATCTTAATGTTGAAGATGCAATTGGTATTGAAGCACCATCTGGTGCATCTGAATTAGTGTTTAGAAATACAACTGGTGCAGTAATTAACAATGTATCAAATACACCATTAAAGATTAAAACTAGTAACACTGATAGAATAACAATTCTTGGTACTGGTGAAGTTGGTATTAACACAACCACACCTACTAGTATGTTAACATTAATCGATGGTGATATTAAGTTGGGTACAAATACAGCAAATAATTCTACTAGTATTGGAATTAGAATGACTGAATTTAATAATACATCATTTACTGGTTTTTATACTGCATATAATGGTGCTACAAATCAATTTAATATATGGTCACATTCAACAAATAATAGTTTAGTAAGTGACGATGTAAAAAGATTTAGTATATACAGAGATACTGGAAATGTTACTATAGGTGATTTAGGTATAAGTGGTCATAAGTTAAATGTTGATGGGAGTATTAATGCTGATTATTATAAGAGTAATTCAGATGTTTCAACAACATCTTTAAGTTTAGATTCAACATATACAACTTCAAGTACTGGTAGTTATACTGTAAGTAATAATAGATTAATATTTATAACAACTTTTTCTGGTATCCTTGATGGACAAGCAACATTAATGACTTTACCAGTGGGTGCTAGACCAAGTACAACAAGATATAGTTTTGCATCAAATGGTGATGTAATCACAATTAACACAAATGGTGATGTTGATATGTATGTAAAAGATGGTATTGATTATATAGTTGATTTTGAAATAACACTTAATTTATCAATAATATAAAAAATGGCAGTAATAATTAATTCAATAAACGATTCTATTTTTTCAATAAATAGTATTCAATACCCTAAAATTTATCAAACAAATAAACAAGGGGTTAATAACATTTCAATCTTGAATATTCAAGATTCTAAACAACAACTTTTAAGTGCAACACATTTTAGTGAATTCATTGTTGAAGGTGAAACATTCACAACACAAGCTTCAGCAATGGCAGCAATTTTATCAGTTGTTTATAATAACAGTAATTCAACGCTTCTAACCGCAATACAAGCTTTAGAAGCGAGGATTGCAACACTTGAAGGTTATCATAATGAAAGTTAGTAAAAAGGGTTTAAATCTAATTAAAAAGCACGAAGGATGGAGAAATCACCCATATTTAGATATTGTTGGAGTACCAACAATTGGATATGGTAATACTTATTATAACGATGGTAGAAAGGTTTACTTAACAGATAAACCAATTACATTAAAGGAAGGTGAAGAACTTCTTAAAATCATTGTAAATAAGTTTGAAGCTGGTGTGAATAAGTTGATAAAGGTTCAATTAAATGAAAACCAATTTGATGCACTTGTTTCATTCGCATATAATCTTGGACTTGGTGCATTAGGTAGAAGTACCTTATTAAAAAAAGTAAATAATAATCCAAATGATGAATCAATTAAAGATGAATTCAAAAGATGGAATAGGGCTGGTGGTAAAGTTGTTAAAGGTTTAAAAAAACGAAGAAATGAAGAAGCGTATTTATACTTCACACCAATATTAAACGATTAAAGAAATGGCAAAGAAGATAAATAAAACAAGAGCATTTTTAACCAAAATGGTTGAAGTTCTTGAAGATATAAATACGGTTGCTTTAAGCGATATGGATATATATTATTTGACTAATTCCAAGCTTAAAAAAAGTGAAAGAATTTCAGTTAGTTATTGGGAGTTTTTAAAATCACCAACACAAGAAAATAGAAGAAGTATTTCAAATAATCAATCTTTAACAGATGAAGAAAAAGAAGAATTTATTGCAGCATTAAGACTTGGAAGAATACACCAAAAAATAAATTTAACACAAAACGCTTTAGATTCAGAAACAAGAAATGCTTACCCAAATTTATGGTTTTTGGAACGTAAGAATACGGATTTACAATTAAAACAAACACTTGAATTAAATCATAACCCAGTTATACAAATAACAGCTGGTGATAAAGAAACTGAAGATATTATTAAAGGTTTAATTGGTGGTGGTGATACAATAGATATTGACCACACAGAAATAACAAAAGAAGAAGATGATGATGAATAGTGAAAAACTTTCAATTTACAACAACATTTAAAAAAATAGGTAAACTAACACAACCACTTAGGGTTGTTAATGGTGGTCAAGGTGCTGGAAAAACTATTGCAATTCTTCAACAGTTCATTCTGTTAGCAATAGGACTTAAAACGGACCTTACAATTTCAATTGTTGCTGAAACATTACCAAATCTTAAATCTGGTGCAATCAAAGATTTTGAAGAACTTTTAAAATCAATGAAAGTTAAATCAAAATTCAAAGTTAATCAAACTGATAGAACATATGTATGTGGTTCAAATAAGATTGAATTCTTTAGTGTTGATGGTGAAGCTTCAAGGCTTGGTTCAAGAAGAACACACTTATATGTAAATGAAGCTGATAACATTAAACTTGATACATTTTTAGCACTTCAAGGTAGAACATCAGAATTCACAATAATTGACTACAATCCAAGAAGGAGATTCTGGGCGCACGAACATTTTATTGGTGATGAAGGTGTTGATTTTATCAACGTAACATTCTTAGATAATGAGTTTTTACCAGAAGGTGAAGTTAATTCAATATTAAGATATAAAAGGAAAGCTGAAGAAACTGGTTCAAAGTATTGGATTAACAAATGGAAGGTTTACGGACTTGGTCAACTTGGTATTGCTGATGGTTTAGTATTTGAAAACTGGACTGAAATAAAAGAACTACCAGAAGGTGCAAAATATCTTGGTGCTGGTTTAGATTTTGGGTTTTCAAATGACCCAACAGCACTTACAAAAATATATAGATACGGTGATAAGATAATCCTGGTTGAAAGTCTTTATCAAAAAGGACTTCTTAATTCAGCAATTGCTAGACACATTTTAAATGATGATGAATTAACTAGTGGTATCATAATTTGTGATAGTGCTGAACCAAAAACAATTGCAGAACTAAGGACTTATAATATACCACTAATGGGTGTTAAAAAAGTTAAAGGTTCAATCTTATCTGGTATTGGAATAATTCAAGAACATCATCTTTTATTATTAGGTGAAAACTTAGTTAAAGAGTTTGAAAATTACACGTATCAAAAAGATAGAAGCGGTGAAAGTCTTGGTGTACCAATTGATAGTTGGAATCACTTAATTGATGGGATTAGATACTTCTTTATGGAACGATTAAGTAAAGCTTCAAATAACGGTTTTAGTTTAAAATGGACTGGTTAAAATGGAACAGATAACAAACTACAAATTAAAAGATTTCTTCAAGCAAGATATAACACTGATTCAAGATTACATTAACATACTTCAACACCTTGAACCAGTACCAACAAAAAATGAAGTTTTTCATCTAAAATTAAAAGAAGTTGAATTCATAAAAAATAACCTTTCAAACGATGATGATGAAGCATTATTTGAAATACTGGCAATGGTCCAAGGTGTAAAAGAATCACAGATTTTAAACACTGGAATAATTGAAATATTTGGATTAATTAATTCAGTTAAAGAACAACTTGAAAGAATCCAAAAAGCAGAAGCATCTTCACTAGTAAGTGATAACACCAATATAAAATGGGAAACTGTAAATGGTTCTGAAAGAATGGCAAAGTTCGGAATCTATAATACACTTGATGCTTTATCAGATGGTGATATTCTTAAATGGGATGCAATACTTGAACTTAAATTTTCTGATGTATTTATGAAACTTTTACTGAATAAAACTAAGAATGATTTAGAATCAGAAATGAATAATATAAAAACAAAACACTAACAAAAATGTACGATTTAATAAAATATATAGCACAATACAATAACTGGTTATTCCAATATGCCAGAAAGGATTTTCATAACTTATTTGATGAAGCTGAACAAAAAGGTGTGCCACATTTATTTCTTGACCCAGTTCAGATAACTGAAGAATTTGATGAATATAACAACGTAACCAAAACAACATATTCTGGTTCATTAATGATTCTTGTTTCAAGTTCTATTGATGAAGAAGATTATGATTATAGATATCAAACTTATATCAAGCCAATTGTTAATGATACGGTTTCAACACTTAAAGCAGCAATTAAATGTGATGGTGATAACCTTATAACAAGTTGGAGAATAACAGAAGTAATTAATGCATTTGATTATAACCTTGATGGTGTTGTAATCACTTATTCAATAAATGGATAATGACCAAAATAAAATAATCAAAGAAGAAATTGATGCAGTTATAGCTGATATAATAACAGCTTATGAACAAAGTGGTAAAAGAACATCTGGTGAATTTGCAAATGGCTTAGAAGCGATTTATGAACCAAACAAAGCTACTATCAAAGGGTATGTTTATTTGGCTGGAAGAACAGCTGGTAAAATGCCACCAGTAGAAAGTATTGAACGATGGATAAAGCAAAAAGGAATAACACCAATCGAACAAGGAATGACAACCACATCTTTAGCTTGGGCAATAGCAAAAAGTATTGCTAAGAAGGGAACAAATAAAGAAAATCATTTAAAGATTTATGAACAAGTAATTACACCAGAACGTATTGATTCTATTATAAAAAAAGTTTCATCATTCAATGTAAATCTATTCATAACAGAAATGACAACACAATTACAATTAATACAAAAAAACGTTTAAAATGGCAATACAAATAAATAATGAAATTGATGGAATATATCCAGCATATAATGATTCTTATATTCAATTTGAATCAACTTTAACTGGAAGCACAAAAGCAGTTATTCAACTATTACCACAAACAACATTCCCAAAACCATTTGAATTATATTCAAATATTAATGGTGTGTTTATTTTCAACCTTAAAGAAGCTGTAAAAAGTAGATTTAATCAATATGGATTTGAAGATATTTATACAACTTATCCAACTGGATGGTCAAGAAATATTCAAAATTTGACTTTAACACAACATTTGGAAATTACAGATTACAATACAGAAACAAGTGGTGCAACATTAACCAAATCATATGAGTTTTTCAAGTCGGTAAAACAAATTGGTGAACCAGTATTTTATAATAACACACAGATATTAAATAATTCAATTAATGGTGTTGATTATAATCTTACCTATTTTGAAGGTTACCCATTTTCATTTGAATTACAAAAGGTTATTGAAAATGATTCAATTAAAATTAGAAGCAGAAACACAAGTTTATTTTCAAATAACTTAATAAGTGATTCAACCAATGCAATGAGAATTTATATAGATAAAGTTTCATCAAATTGGACCACATCAAACTTCTTACCACTTCAAGATAGTTTAAACAAACTTGAAATATTTAATAATGGTGTATTAACCACCAATTTTAACTTAAAGAAAGTACCAGCAAAATGTGGTGTTTATTTGAAATGGTTTAATAATGATGGTGGTTACTCTTATTATTTATTTGATGAATATTATAATTCATCTTCAACGTTTAAATCAGTTGGTGAAGTAAGTAGAAATTCATTCAATAATGTTATAGATGGTTTAAAATCACCAACAATGAATATCGGTAAAGAAGGTTCAGAAAATTTAGCTGTAAGAACAGTTGCTGATGAAAATGAAGTGCAACACCTTAAAAGTTTATTCAGTTCACCTAGCGTTCAAATGTGGTCCAGTAATAACCCATTCATCAATGGAAAATGGCAAACGGTAACAATATCTGGTAATCATTCTTATTCAACTAAAAAAGCATTGAATGAAGTGAAACTTACAATTAACCTACCAGAACAAATAACAATAAAATTATAAACGAATGAATGAAAAGAATAAATGTTAATGGTGTTGATTTGGATTTATATCTAGATGATAAAATCAACCTAAACATAACACTAAATGATATAAGTGATATATCAACAAGAAATTCAACATATAGTAATACTATTAAAATACCAAGAACAGCAAACAATGTTGAGGTTTTTGAATTCTTAGGTGTACTTGGTAACACTTCAACAAAACCATATGAAAAAGTAAGATGTGATTATTATGTTAATGATTTACCAATTATTAATAATGGTTATTTACAAATCACAAAAACAACTGAAGATGAATTTAGTATTGTTATTTACGATGGTGTAATTGATTTACAAGAACGTATAAAAGGTAAATATATTTCAGAATTAGAATTTCTTGATTTATATATTCATAATCGAAATACAACTTTAGTTGTTAATAGTTTAGATAATACTGAAGGTTACATTTATGCTTTTCAACAGAATATTGAAGGTGGTGCATTAAATGATTTAAGTTCTGTGACAACCAATTATTTAATGCCTTCATTTTTTGTCAAAACAATATTCACCCAAATATTTACTGAAGCTGGTTATACGGTTGCTGGTGATTTATTTGATGATGAAGAATTTGCTAGTGAAGTATTTTCAATGGGTTCTGGTGTTAGTGATGATATAATTGATTTTAGAATTGTATTCCCAAAAATGTTACAAAGTGACTTCATAAAAGATGTATTAAATAGATATGCTCAAATCATTAAAGTTGATAGTAATAATCATATTGAATTTAGAAAGTTAGATTCAATTTTAGATGGTCAAGATGGTAGAGTTGATTTAACAAACAAATTAATAAATATCAAAGATGAATCATATAATATTACTTACAGCCAAAGAAATTTATTCACTTGGAGTTATGAGAATGAACTAGAAACAGCTGGTGATGGTTATTTATATGTTAATAATGAAACCATCAATTCAGAAAAAACATCTTATACATCACCATTTGATTTTAATACGAATGGTTACCCATATAGATTTTCAACAGAAATAGATGTATTTGAAACAATTCCAATTATACCATTAATGGAAGCTTCAATTAATGAAGACACTGGTGAAGAAGAATTTAAAATTCTTAAATATAAAAGTGGTTTATTTAAATTAAATAGAAGTAATGAGAATTTTAAAATTAGAGATAATAAAGATTCAGCGTATCAAACAGTTATTAATAAAGATGTGCTTTTAACAATAGAAGATGTTGACCACCAATATTATTTAAATTCAAATTATACCAGGTATCAACACGTACTTAATAGTTATAAAATATTAACAGTATCACTTAATTATAATACAATTGATGTACATAATGTTGATTTTTTTAAAATTTACTATTTACAACAAACTGGAAATTATTATTATCTAAATAAATTACAATATGATACATATAATGTTACAGCTACTTTAACGCAAATTAACGGAGTTACAGAAACAAATGATGTTATCATACCACCAAGTAATTCAACTATCATTATAACTGATGTAAATAGTTATTCAGCTAATCCACCATTTACATTTACAAATGGTTTAATCACAAACTATTCATTTGATTATTTACCAACTAACGTTGTTATAACTTATGAAGAATTAGATGGTCCAAGTGGTACACCAACTGGTATTGTATTTACTGATGTAATTGATGTTAATTCAAACATACATAATCAACCATTCCCATATGGACTTGAAGGTTGTGGTTATTGGAAGGTTACAATTACTGATATTGATAACAACATACAAAGTAACAGTTATCAAATCTTTATTGATTGTGATGATGATACAACAAATGATATACAATCAATTGATGTAATTAGTCACTTTTACGAAACTGATTATTCACAACCAATAACCAAAAAAGATGTTGGTTATAGGTTTAATAATTTCACACCTACAAATGCAGTAATGAAAATTCAAGGATATAATACTGTAACTCAACAAGAAATTGGTGGTGCTACATATCATAATCTTACATTATTAACACCAGACACTGAACATACACTTTATGATATAACAGTACCAAGTTCATATGGTTTCTACAAAGTTACAGTAACAACAGATGTAATAACTGATAGTGTTATAATATTCTTATAAGATTAGTGAATCTTAAAATCACACCAAATAACAAAAGCCCTTACTACTTATGGAAAAATGGCAGAACAAATTAACATTGCAGAATTAAAGATTGATAATTCAAAACTATTATCAAGCTTATCAGCAACAAAAAAATCAATTGAAGAATTAACGAAAACACAAAAAACGTTAAAAGATAATAATGATACTACTTCAGAATCATTTATAAAGAATGAAGCAGCTTTAAAAACATTAAAGCAAGAATATAACGCACAACAAAAAGTACTTCAAGCTACAACAAAAGCAACTTCAACACTTAATTCAGCTTTAGATAAAGAAGTTAAAACACTTGATGGTGCTAAAGCTAATAACAAAGAATTAAGAGAAATAAGAAATCAATTAAATTCTGAAACAGCTGAAGGTGCAAAAGCAATTGAATCACTTAATGCTAAGGTTGATGAAAATACTAAATACATTGAAGAAAATGTTGATGCTTTAGAAAACCAAAAAATGCAAGTTGGGGATTATAAAACCCAAATTAAAGAAGCGTATAATGAACTAAATCCAATGAATGGTGGTTTAGCTGAATTCGCTAATAAAAGTAAAGAAGCTGGTGGTGCTGGTAACTTATTTAAATCAGCAGTTGGTGGTGTAACCACTGGTATAAAATCAATGACTAAAGCAGCAATTGGTTTTATTGCAACACCAGTTGGTGCAATATTAGCTGCATTAGTTCTTGCATTCACACTTGTTAAAAATGCAATGAATAGAAGTGAAGAAGCTACCAATAAAATCACCAGGGTATTTTCAGCTTTTGGTGGTATTGTTAGCGGACTTTTAGGTGCATTAGAACCACTTGGAACATATTTAGTTGATGGAATTGCTAAAGGGTTTGAACTGGCAGCAGCAGCAGCTGAAGGTGCAATGAGTATAATATCAAGTGGTTTAAGTTTACTTGGGTTTGATGGTGCAGCTGAAAGTGTAGATAATTTTACTGAAAATGTAAAGGAAGCAGCTAAAGCTGGTCAAGCACTAGCAGATGCTGAAGCACAACTTCAAAAGGAACAAAGGAAATCTGAAAAGATTCAATTAGATTATCAAAAGCAAGCTGAAAAACTTAGACAAATAAGAGATGATGAAACTAAATCAACAGCTGAAAGACAAAAAGCAAATGAAGATTTAGGATTACTTTTAAAAGAACAATCTAAAGAAGAAATTAGAATTGCAAGATTAGCATTAACAGTTGCTGATTTAAGAATTGCTAAAGAAGGTGAAACAACTGATGCATTAAATGCAAGAGGTGAAGCATTAACAAAGATTGCAGAAATTGAAGAACGTATTACTTCACAAGAATCTGAACAGTTAACAAATAGAAATTCAATTATTAAAGATGGTCAAGCTAAAGCAAAAGAAGCATCAGATAAAAGAATAGCTCAAATGGAAGCTGAACTTGCATTACTCGAAGAACAAAATAGATTTGCAGCTAAATCAGAAGAAGAAAAAATAAAACAATTACAAGTTTACGCAGATAAAGAAGTTGATATTCTTAAAGCTAAACTAAATAATAAAACTATATCTGAAACTCAATATCAAACTGAAGTATTAAAACTTGAAAATGATATCAAAGCAAAAAAAGCTGAAGTTGCTAAAAAAGAAAAACTTGATGATGATACTAAGAAACAAGAAGAACTTGATAGATTAAAAACTTTTGATGCAAAGAAACGAGAACTTGAAAATGAACTTGCACTTTCAAGAGCAGAAGATGAACAAGCTAAAGCTGAATTAAAAGTTGAACAAGATTATAAAAAACATCTTCTTGAATTGGAGAATATGGAACTTAATGCTGATGAAAAACTTGAACTTGAAAAACTATTACTTCAACGAAGAAATGATGCATTAGCTGAAATTAGAAAGGAAGCAGTACTTAAAGAAATTGATGCTAAAGCTAAAATAACACAAGATGAACTTAATGCTGATAAAGCTAAATCAGATGCATTAATTAAAAACCAAAGAACATTAAGTAATACCTTATTAACAATATTAGGTGATACGGTTGCTGGTAGAGTTGCATCAATTATTGCAGAAGGTGTTTTTGCAGTAGCACAAATTAAAACCAATGCAGCACAAGCCAATGCACAAATAATTGCAAATACTCAAATTGCTAATGCTAAATCAGTTGCAGCATCACCACTTACTGGTGGTTTTCCAATGGTTGCTTTTAATACAGCACAACAAATAAAAGGTATTGCAGCAAACAATTTATCAGCTGGTATTAATATTGCTAGTGTACTAGCTTCAAGTGCTGTTAAAGCTGTTAAATTTGAACGTGGTGGTATCTTAAATGGTCCTTCACACGCACAAGGTGGTATTCAAACACCTTACGGTGAACTTGAAGGTGGTGAAGCTATTATTAATAAAAGAAGTACAGCATTATATGCACCATTATTATCTGAAATAAATGCAGCTGGTGGTGGTAAAAGATTTGCACAAGGTGGTATTATTGGAGCAACAACAACAGCACCATCAACTTTTATTGATTATGATTTATTAGCTGGTAAAATTGCACAAGCTAATTTATCATTACCAAGCCCAATTGTAAGTGTATCTGAAATTAATACAGTTTCAAATCAAGTTAATGCAATTGAAACAACTGCAACATTCTAAAGAAGATATAATATAAAAACTAATCAAACCCTTTCATTAATTTGTTAGGGTTTTTTTATACCTTGTAAGTATGTTTGAAGATTATAAAAAGAACGATTCAAGAATGTGGTTATTCAATACCAAGATAGGAAAACTAATAATTTTAATAATTTTGGTGATTACATTTATAAGTATTATTCAAGCTTACCTTCAGTAAATTCAATACTTCACAAAACCCACACATTATTATTCTATACAAAGGTAGCATGTGCAGGCACTGCGGTAAAAGCTCTGGCAATTGCTGTTGCTGGTCCACTTTGCATGACGTACATGATGTTCTCGGTTGCAGCAAATCCCATAGATACCATGACAGCGTAAACTATTCCGTCAAAGGGTTCATTAAACTCTTTATGGCGTTGTGCAAAAAGCAATACGATTAAAAACTTGCTTAATTCTTCAGAAAAACCAACCACGAAAAAAGCTTGTTTAAATTGTTCCCAAATACTAAGTTTATCCGCTAATGGGACTAATATATTAAATACAGAGTAGAGTAGTGTAGTGATAATAATGCTGACAATAGCACCTAATAAAAACGAGATTATTAATAGTCGTTTAGGTTCTTTCTCGTACTTATCTTTTAGATAAATGTAAAATATGATAATAACAATTGGCGCTAAAGCCATTAATAGTAGTTGCATTGCGCTAATTTATGATGTTTTTTTAGAAATATAGTTTAGTACTTTTATATAATAGTTGTAATTACTTGCAACAAAATGACCGTTAATTTTACTATTTTCTAGAAGAGTTTTAAATGTGGAAATTGTAACAAGTTTTAAAGCTTGGACTTCTTCCTCTTGAGGTGTTAGAGACGCTATAGGAACTTCTAACTGAACAATGTAAGTATTATGGAACTCGTAATCCTTTATACCATTTGGATAACTTTGAAAGCACTCAAAAACACCAATTTTTTCTAAATCAGTAGGTTTTATTTGTAATCCAATTTCTTCCTTAATTTCTCTAATGGCACCATTCTCAATAGATTCTCCTGCATCAATGTGCCCAGCAACAGATACATCCCAAAGTAATGGATAGATTGATTTTGAAGCTGCGCGTTGTGCGAGTAATATTTTACCATCATTAGTATAAAACCAAATGTGTGCGGTATTATGTAAATAACCTTTAGTATGAATGACAGATTTTAAAGCGGTCTCTCCAGTTGGAAGTCCATTTTTGTCAACAATATCAATTGTTTCGTCCATGTTAAATTGTTTTAATTAAAGAAGAAAAGCAAGCGATTAATGTTTTAAAATCTTCAGTTGTATTAAAAACATGACTAGACAATCTAATGTAATTTCCCCGGAAGGAAACATAAATATTATGATCAGCCAATGTTTGTTTTACACTTTCGGGTGTTATGTTTTCTGGTAATTTAATGCCGAATAAATGATGCGTTCTGTAATCATCATCTTCAATCTGAAATCCTAATGCTCTTAATTCTTGAACAGCTTTTTGTGTTATTGTTTTACAATAGTGTTGTATGGCTTCAGGTGTCCATTCTAAAACTTGCTGTAGTGCTGCGATTTGCATTTTTACGTTTATAAAGCTGGCACTTTCTCCTGCAGAATAGCGATTGGCTAATGGCTTATATTGTTCTTGGTAGTTTGTTAAGCCTGAAAAGTTGTCGCTATTTATACGATTATACCAATTTTCTTCAAGCGGAATTCCGTTATCAAACGTTTCACTAAAATAAGCATAACCACAACCATACGGACCAAATAACCATTTGTAGCCTGCACAAATCAATGCATCAGGTTGTAACTCTTTAACAGAGAATGGTAAAGCGCCAATACTCTGGCTACCATCAATAATTAATAAGGCTTCGTGTAGTTTAGATTTTTCTCTTATTGTTTTTAAATCGAATAGCGTTCCGTTAGACCAATGGATATGTCCCATGGCTACCACAGCGGTATTAGTATTTATAGCTTTTATGATATCTAAATTCCATTGTTTACCAATGTTTTCTACATCTAAAGGTGCTTTTACAACTCTAATAGTTGCTTGATATTGATCTGCTAATCTTTTCCAGGAATAGTAATTACTAGGAAACTGCTGGTCAATAATCAAAATTTCGTCGGTTGGTTTTAAAACAATATTATTTGTCACTGTTGCAATACCATAAGATGCTGACGGAATTAAAGCAATACGGTTATAATCGTCTTCATCAATAAGTTTTGCAAATAAAGATTTAAGTTGTTTTACAGGTTCAAAATAATCAGAGCCTGTTATTAAGTAAGGTCTTCTTTTTTGTTGTAATCCATCTAAACCGGCTTGATGTATCGTATTAAATGCAGGCGATTGTGATGCGATATTTAAATACGTGACGTCTTCTGGTAAATCAAATAAGTGTTTTTGTTGTTTTAAAGCCATAGTATAAAGATAAAAAAAAGCCTCAAAAAGAGGCTTTAATTATTTTAAGATATTTGTATTTAAATAATCAAAACTGATTATTTAAAATAAGAAAATGTTTCGCCATCTTCAATTTTAAGTAATGTTTCATAAATTAATTTAATAACGTTTTCAACATCATCTTGGTGTACCATTTCTACAGTCGTGTGCATGTAGCGTAATGGTAAAGAGATTAGTGCAGAAGCAACACCACCATTACTGTATGCAAATGCGTCAGTATCAGTTCCTGTTGCTCTACTTAAAGCAGCACGTTGAAACGGTATTTTATTATCATCTGCAGTATCCGTAATTAAATCACGTAATTTTTGTTGTACAGCAGGCGCATAGGCAACTACAGGACCTTTACCAATTTCGACATGACCTTGTACTTTCATATCAATCATTGGTGTAGACGTATCATGTGTTACATCTGTTACTATTGCTACGTTTGGTTTGATTGTTTCCGTAATCATTTGTGCACCACGTAAACCAATTTCTTCTTGAACAGAGTTTGTGATATAAAGTCCAAATGGTAATGTTTTTTTGTTTTCTTTAAGCAAACGTGCTACTTCAGCAATCATAAAACCACCCATACGGTTATCTAATGCACGACAAACAAATTTGTCGCCATTTAAAATATGAAACTCATCTGGATAAGTAATGACACATCCAACGTGCACACCCATTTTTAAGACTTCATCTTTGTCTTTAGCGCCAACATCAATGGTAATGTTGTCTGGTTTTGGTGCTTCTTCTTTAGCTTTATTACGTGTGTGTATTGCTGGCCATCCAAAGACACCTTTTACAATACCATTTTTAGTATGAATATTAACTATTTTACTAGGTGCAATTTGATGATCACTACCTCCATTTCTAACCACATAAATTAATCCGTTATCAGAAATATAGTTTACGTACCAAGAGATTTCGTCTGCATGACCTTCAATTACAACTTTAAATTTAGCATCAGGATTTATTACTCCAACAGCTGTTCCGTAGGTGTCAGTAAAAAACTCGTCTACATATGGTTTTAGGTAATCCATCCATATTTTTTGACCATCCCATTCGTATCCTGTAGGTGATGCATTGTTTAAATATGTTTCTAAAAAGTCCATAGACTTTTTATTTAGTATGCTTTTTGTTGCCATTTAATTTAATTTTTGTCTAAAATAACAATATTCACACTTATTTAATAGTTAGCAATACGTTAATTCTTAATTTTACAGTATAAGTTTCAGTTTTGGAATAGTTTTAGTAGTTATTGATTTATGAAACACATCATTTTTATATTATTATGCCTGCCTACATTTCTTGTTGGACAAGAGGATGATTTTATTGAGCAAGACTCCACAGAAGTAGAATATATAATTATACAAGGCGACTCTATACCCCAAAAATCTATCTATTTAGATGAAGTTATGATTTTGGATAAGCTTTCATTTAAATCTAAAGAAGACAGGAGACGTTACCTTATTTTAGGACGTAAAACCTTAAAAGTGTATCCTTATGCTAAGTTAGCAGCAGATAGGTTAAATGCTTTAAATATTAGATTACAGTCATTAGACAAAAAACGTGATAAGAAAAAGTATGCTAAAAAAGTTCAAAAATATATAGAAGAAGAGTTTTCTGAAGAGCTTAAAAAGTTAACCAGAACTGAAGGTCAAATTTTAGTTAAATTAATACACAGACAAACAGGTAAAACTACTTTTGATTTAATAAAAGAGTTGCGCAGTGGATGGAGAGCTTTTTGGTTTAATAGCACAGCCTATTTATTTAATATCTCCCTAAAGCGTGAGTATGATCCAGAAAACGTAGAGGAAGATTATTTGATAGAAGATATTTTAATAAGAGCATCGCAAAATGGTCAATTAAAACTAGTTAAGTCACCTTTAAATTTTGAATATTTTAAGTTGTCTAATAAATGGTCTAAAACTGAATAAAAACACAGGCAATGCGAAAACAAACACCTTTTGAAGAAAAATTAAACGCATTAACGCATGGTATAGGTGCTGCTTTTGGGATTGTAGCTTTGGTATTATTAATAGTTTTTGAAACCAAAAAAACAGACTACAGTTTATTTAGTGTAATTGTCTATGGGTTATCCATAATAATCTTATTTACAGCATCTACATTATATCATATAATTACTGACGAAAAAAAGAAACACTATTTTAGAATTGTAGATCATGTTAGTATTTACTTATTAATAGCAGGAACTTATACGCCTGTTTTGTTAATTACCTTAGAGCAAAGTTTAGGTTGGATGCTGTTTTATATTGTTTGGGGGATCGCTGCTTTTGGAGTGGTTTTAAAGTTGTTTTTTACTGGACGCTTCAATACTTTTTCAACTTTATTGTATTTAGTTATGGGTTGGTTAGTAGTTTTTGATTTTGCTACACTGTCTAATTTAATGGATTCTAATGGAATTGTTTTACTTATGGCAGGAGGCTTATCTTATACAGTAGGTATAGTTTTTTATGCTATCGAAAAAATACCTTACAATCACGTTATATGGCATTTATTTGTTTTAGCTGGTGCTATTTTCCATTTTTTTATGATACTGTTTTACGTCATTTAAATCTGTCTAGTTTTAATCGCAATACTTCAGTTAATATTTCTTTTTAAAAGCTAAAGGAGTTATGCCTGTTTTAGATTTAAAAAATTTAGAAAAATAGGCATAATCAGAAAACTCTAAAGTATTGGCAACTTGAGCCAAATTATTGTTAGAATGTACAATTAGTCGTTTGGCTTCTAGTAATATCCTATCAGAAATTAATTGACTAGTGGTTTTATTTAAAGTTTGTTTGACTACTCGGTTTAAATGTTTGGTTGTAATGTTTAATTTATCAGCATAAAAACTAGGTAGCTTTTCCGTGTAAAAATATTGATTAATCAAGATTTCTAGCTGCTCTAATATTTTAGAATAACTAGATGTTATTAAGTTTTCAGGTTTTACATGTGCTGTATAAACCCTAGTTAAATCGATATAAATACTACTAATAATTGTGACAATCTTTAATTCTTTTAAAAGATTATTACTAGAATATTCTTTAAATAAAATATCAAATTTAGTCTTAATATTTACAGTGTGATTATGGTCTAATTGAAGTATTGGAGGGTTTTGATATGAGTAATAAAACGGAAACGAATCCAATCCATGACTTAAAAAATTAAGATCATAAAAATCCTGTGTATGAAAAAAGATATAACCTTCCGGATTAGTGTCAAATCTCCAAGAGTGCGTTTGACCTGGTTTTAAAAAAAATACCTTACCAGGTGAAATGGTATAACTATTAAAATCAATTTCATGCGTTCCTGTGCCTTTAGTAAATAAGACACATAAATGAAAATTATGACTATGTGGTGTGGTAATCAAGTTTTTATTTATCTGTATATGATTAAAAAAATCATTGACATATACGTTTTTTAAGGTCTTGTTTTCCTTAAACTGATTTATTTTTAATACAGGTATTTTCATATAAAATGTCCTAAAATTACAAAAACTAGCGTTATTATTATAATTTTAAATATATCATATATACTTAGTTTTGCAATATAAATATTACAATTTTATGAGTATGGTTTTAAATGTTATACAATGCAAATGTCCTAATTGTAAAAAAGGAAAAATGTTTAGCAATCGTGGTAATATATTATTGTTTAAAATACCCGAAATGAAAACAAAGTGTGAGGTGTGTGATTTTAAGTTTGAAAAAGAGCCAGGATTCTTTTTTGGAGCTATGTTTGTTAGTTACGCACTTGCTGTAGGACAAATGATTATAAGTTTGGTAATATTCTGGCAAATAATAGACTTTTCGCCATTAAAAGTCTTTATAATAATAGCGCTAATCGCGTTGTTATTAAGCACCTTAAATTATAAAATATCACGATCTATCTGGGTTCATTTATTTTATAAAAAACCTTTAAAAAGTACAATTAACAAGTTAGACTAACCTTCAATAACGTCTTTATATTCTTCAAAAAAAGCTTCTAAAAGGGTCATATGTGTGTTAAAAAACACCATAACTTCCTGCCATGTATTTTTATTATGGATAGATACTTTGTGACCTAAAGGCACATAAATACGTGATATTTCTTTGCCATTATCTAATAAAAATTCTTCATCATATATAGCCTCAGGTAAGTAATCGTCTATTAAAATAGATTTTAAAGCCACTAATTTTTCCCAGTAGTTAATTCGGTTTTCTAGATCGTCTTCTAAGTCAAGCGCTATCAAGGCTTTTTTATTATCAAAATAAAATTTTAAGCTTAAGCCTTTTAGTTTAGTGTTATATAATATCCATTTTCTGGGAAATGACTTACCAAAACTGGTCCAAAATAGTTCTTTAATTTGTCTGGATTCTTCTTTAGAAAACATAATTTTAATACTGTATTGGATGAAATCTTTATTGTTATGATTTCAAATTCTTAAATCAAGAAATTACTAAAACATTAAATTAAATAGGCAATTACAATACCCAAAACAATGGTACTTAGTTTTGCTAAATTAAATTTATGACCTTCGCTACTTTCAAATAAAATGGTAGTACTAATATGTAAAAATATACCAATAACTAAGGCAGAAACTTCGTAATAATAGTTTTCAAAAAACTGAAATTGTGTTGATAAAAACACACCTAAAGGCGTCATTAATGCAAACAATAGTAAAAATAAAACAATTTTACTTTTGCTTAAATTAGACGCTAAGAAAAAAGTTGATAATATTATAGCAACAGGTAATTTATGGATGATTATACCATAAATTAAATGATCGTGTGCTTCAATTGGGATGCCTTCTAAAACACTATGGATACTTAAACTAATAAATAATAACCACGGAAATTCCACACTATTTTTATTAATATGTACATGACCATGTTCTGCACCTTTAGAGAAAAATTCTAAAATTATTTGCAACAAAATACCAATCATAATAAACAATCCAATAGGCTTGCCTTCACTATTATAGACTTCTGGTAAAAAATGAAATACAGTTATAGATAATAAAAAAGAACCACTAAAAGCAAGTAATAATTTAAGATTACGGTTATGTTTTGGTTTAAATACTAGCACGATTAAAAAACCTAAAACAACAGCGATAATTGGTAATAAAAAATTTTTCATGTCCTCAATTATTTAAAAATCATGATTAAACGTTCGGACGTTTTTTTATGAAATTTACTAAGCTTATAATCTCCAAAAACATCTAACAAATAGACTCCAGCTTGTTCGAACAAAGCTTCAAAATCTGCAAGGCTAAACGCTTTAACACGTTCCTGAAACTGGTAGTCTTCACCTTCAAAAGTAAAGCTAATGTCTTTAATTATGTAACCATGTTCCACACGTCTTTTTTGTAAAAAGTCAATCCCTTCAACCGTTTTAGTATTTTCAGGCACTAAGTTTTCTATAATATATTCGGTATTCATAAAGTCAATAACACCAAAACCAAATGCGTTTAAATTAGCTTTAATCGCTTTTATAGTTGCTAAATTATCAGATTCGTTTTCAAAATATCCAAAACTGGTAAATAGATTAAACACAGCATCAAAAGTTTCGCCAAAAGGCTGACACATATTATGTACTTTAAAGTGTAAGCTATCGTTTTCAAATTGTTTGGCGTAATTAATACTGTTTTCAGACAAATCTGCACCAACAACATCGTATCCAATGGAGTTTAAATACACTGCATGACGACCTTTTCCACAAGCCAAATCTAAAATTCTCCCATGTTCCGGAATATTCAAATAATCCGTCAAATTAGACATAAAAGTCTCAGCTTCAGTATGATCTCTGTCTTTGTAAAGTATGTGGTAAAATGGACTATCAAACCAAGATGCGTACCATTTATTTTCGTTTTTATTCATATATTTTTTTTGGGGTTTAAACTTCCGCTTAAGCTCCAGTTTAACAGGCTCTCGCAACTCGCTCTCTGCGAGGAGCTCAAACAAATTGCTCCATCCTTAACCCAATTATTTATAAAGGTTATATTTCCGACAAAAATAGAGTATTTTTGCAAGGTAATAGACGAAAAGAATGGAAGAAAATTTCAATATGGTTGCCAAAACTTTATTTGGCTTTGAAGAGTTACTATCAAAAGAGCTTAGACAACTTGGCGCACAAAACATAAAAGTAGGTGTGCGTAACGTTAGTTTTTCTGGAGATAAAGGGTTTATGTACAAAGCAAATTTAGCGCTACGTACTGCTACTAAAATTTTAAAACCAATACATAGTTTTAAGATAAAAACAGAACAAGATTTATACGATCAAGTGTATAAAATGGATTGGACACCTTATTTAAAGCCTACTGGTACTTTAGCAGTGGATGCTACAATAAACTCTACCGTTTTTACGCACTCGTTATATATTGCACAAAAAACTAAAGATGCTATTGTAGATAAGTTTAGAGACGAAACAGGTGAGCGTCCTAATGTGGATTTAAAATTTCCAGATGTCAAAATTAATGTCCATATAGATAGAGAACAATGTAATATCTCGTTAGATTCTTCTGGAGATTCCTTACACAAACGTGGTTACAAATTAGCTACAAATATTGCACCTATTAACGAAGTTTTAGCAGCAGGAATTATTATGTTATCAGGTTGGGATGGACAATCAGATTTAATAGATCCTATGTGTGGTAGTGGTACTATATTAGCAGAAGCAGCAATGATAGCTTGTAACATACCACCAAACTTAATGCGTAAAGAGTTTGCTTTTGAACGTTGGAATGATTGGGATGTTGATTTATTTGAAAAAATAGAAGAGTCTTTAATTAAAAAAACTAGAGATTTTCATCATAAAATAATTGGTTATGATAAGTCCCCAAGTGCTGTAGCTAAGGCTAAAGAAAACATTGCAAATGCACATTTAGAAGATTTTATAACCATACAACACGAGGACTTTTTTAAGACTCAAAGAGGAGGAGAGTCTAAACTACATATGGTCTTTAATCCACCTTATGGAGAACGTTTAGATATTGAAATGGAAAGTTTTTACAAAAACATTGGAGATACTTTAAAACAAAATTATCCTAATACCAATGCTTGGTTTATAACTTCAAATTTAGATGCTTTAAAGCATGTAGGTTTACGACCGTCTAGAAAAATCCATCTAATGAATGCGATGCTAGACTCGAGATTAGTTAAATACGAGATTTATGCTGGAAGTAAAAAAGGGAAGTACATGGATAAAGACTAATGAAAAATAAACTAACTAAAAATATCATATCTCTATTTAAGTTAGCAAGTATTATTAGCATCCCATTATTTGGACTGATTTTATTAGGGGTTTTTGTAATACCAGAAAGTCTTATTTATATAAAAGAAGTTATTGGATTTGGGTTTTTGACGCTTATCGTTTTTAGTATTACAGTTATATTTAGTAGTAATAAAGTTAGACAAATTTTAAGTCTAGTTTTTTTAACGTTACTGTCGTTTTTAGTGTTTGTAAAGCTTAGTTTTTACCATAATTATGGTGTGAAAATTAGTGCTTCGGCACTGTTTGTAATTTTTGAAACAGATACGACTGAAAGTTCTGATTTTTTATCAAATTATTTTGATGGATTTGTTTTTGGTCTAGCCATTCTGTTTACTATAATATTGCCTGTATTTGCTAAATGGTTACTTGTTAAAACTAATATTTCTGGACGATTTAGATATATAAGTGTTTTAGCTATTAGTACTGTTGTCGCTTCTAGTTATGCTATAAACAAGCGTTTTGATGCTGAAAATATTGTTGTAACCAGTATTACAAGCTATTCTGAATTTATTAGTTTACGTAAAGATTTAAAAACAGATTTAGCTAAGCCTGTTTCTAACTATGTTAATGTGGCTAAAATTGACACAACTGCACAAACTCATGTTGTGATTATTGGAGAGGCTACTTCAAATTGGCATATGCAATTATATGGTTATAACCGACCAACCAACCCTAAATTATCTAAAATTAGAGAACAACTAATTGTTTTTGATAGTGTTATTTCTCCTCATGTACATACTGTAATGTCTTTGGATAAGATATTGACGCTTTCCGATATGCATGCACCTAATAAAAAAAATAACACGTCTATTGTTCAATTGGCAAATGCTGCAGGATATGACACCTATTGGATTTCTAATCAAAGACCAGTTGGTATGCATGAGCGTATCTCGTCAATTATTGCTAATGCAGCCAAGGAAAAATATTTTGTCGCTACGGATAATTCTGATGACATTATTTATGACGAAGCACTTTTACCAATATTAGATAAAGTATTAAAAAAGCCTAGTAAGCAAAAAATAATATTCCTGCATCTAATTGGTACGCATGGTCGTTATTCTAGTCGTTTTCCTGAATCTTATAATTATTTTAAGGATAATAGTTTAAATACAAAGTTTAAGCATGAACAAGCATTTAAATTGATTAATGAATATGATAATGCGATTAGATATAATGATAATATAGTAAATTCAGTTATAGATAAAGTTAGGCAACAAAACACAAATAGTTTTGTTCTATATTTTTCTGATCATGGAGATGAGTTATTTGATACTATAGATTTTATTGGTCATAATGAATATCAAGCAACTAGGCCAATGTATGAGGTACCATTTATAGCATGGTTATCTGATGAATATAAATTAAACTTTAATCAAACCAAGCGCTATAACAACTTTACAAAGCGAGCCTATAATTTGGAAGATTTTATATATAGCTTTGCTGATTTGGCTAAAATAAATTTTAAGCAAATGGATAGTACTAAAAGTGTTTTTAGTGACCGTTTTTTTAGAAAACCAAGATTAATTAGGGATAATGAAGATTATGACTTAAGATTGAAGACGTTAGAAAATTAATTATTCTATTTCCTTTTCCTCATCTTTCTTTTTAACAGCTTTAGATTTATTTTTTTTAAATAAAGGTATTAAATAAGATACACTATAACCATATCCAACACCAATACGACCAGAGTCAAACGTTTTATTAAAACCTGGAACAAATAAATTTTCAAAACCAACAGGTTGATCTTGCGTTATCATACCTTTTAGTTGTGCGTTTATTCCAAAATATAAGTTATTTAAAACTTCTGCTTTAATACCAATAATCAATTCAATCCATACTGCAGACAGACCAGAATATTCCTCAGTTTCTGTGCTTGAAAATTGTGGTTGCCAATATTGATCTGTGTTATATATAGTATAGTTATTTCTAGTTTGACTAAAAGTACTTGCGCCAATTCTAAAACCAGTATAAATCATATTATCTAAACCATCCCAATTATTGTGCATATTATAATCAACACCTGCTTTAAAATAACTTCCTTTGGCTGTAACGCTTAAATAGTCATTGGTCGTTATTTTTTCTTCTGTACCTATTTCTCCAGCTAAAAACCAATCTCTAGTAAGTCTGTAGTCCGCATTTAGTTCAAACCCAGAATACTCATCATCTAAAGCGGTTCTAATTAATTTACTAGCGTCAGTTCCTATTCTTAAACCGTATTTTAACTTGACTGTATCTTTTTTAGTAATAAGATTTTCCTCTTGTGCTTGTAGTGAGAAACATAAGCACAATAATAGACTAATGGTTAAAGTAATAGTGTGTTGTTGTTTCATCTTCAATTGTTAAATTATCATTTTCTGGTTGTGCTAGTATGATCCAATTACCATCCGTTCCACCATCTATAGCTACTATGACGTTATTAAATATGGTTTTGTAACCACATGCTCTAGAGACGTAAACATCTTCAGTTTCATAAGTTATTGTAACGGTATCACTATTACCAGATGTCACAATACCATCCGTATCTAAAACAGTGTCACTAATTAAAGTAAAGGTTGTGCTATTTTGGTCAGTTCTTAGCGGTAAAATTAATTCATCTACATCAACAACACTATAACCTGGTAACACATTGTCGTTATCTAAACCAATAACGTATAAATCATTTACAGTTTTTGGGTTTTCTGGCAAAGCATTATTAAAAAAGCCAATAACTAAGCTAGGTGTTGTAGGTGTGGTTTCTGGACACAAATCGTCACGTTCGCAAGTCAAAAGACTAATGCAACAAAGTGTAAGTAGAATTAATTTTATTTTTTTCATAAACTTAAAAAGCTATTTCTTTTCTAAAAGTACAATATTTTCAACATGATGTGTTTGCGGAAACATATCTACTGCTTGCACTTTAGTTATAACGTATTGCGCTTTCATTAAAGCTAAATCTCTGGCTTGTGTAGCACTATTACAGCTTACGTAAACTACCTTTTTAGGAGCTATGTTTAATATTTGCTGTACAACATCTTTATGCATACCATCTCTAGGTGGATCTGTTATAATCACGTCAGGTTGACCATGAGTATTAATAAACTCTTGATTAAATACGTTTTTCATGTCTCCTACAAAAAACTCGCAATTAGTAATATTATTGCGTTCAGCATTTTCTTTTGCAGCACTAATTGCATCTGGAACAGCCTCGACACCAACTACTTTTTTAGCTTTTTTAGACACAAATTGTGCAATAGTACCTGTACCAGTATATAAATCGTAAACAAGCTCGTCGCCTTTTAAATCGGCAAAATCACGTGTTAATTTATATAGCTCAAAAGCCTGATTAGAGTTAGTTTGGTAAAATGATTTAGCATTAATTTTAAAAGTTAAACCTTCCATTTCTTCAAAAATATGATCTTCACCTTTATAGCAAATCACATCTTGATCGTAAATAGTATCATTAGCTTTTTCGTTAATAATATATTGTAATGAAGTAATTTCTGGGAATGTTTCAGCAACATAATCTAATAATAGTTCACGTTTAGCTTTATCTTCTTTAAAAAACTGAATGACAACCATTATATCACTAGTTGATGATGTGCGTATCATCATAGTACGTAGTAATCCTGTTTGATTTCTTGTATTAAAAAACTCCAGATTATTTTTTATTGCAAAATCTTTAACAGCATTTCTAATCGCATTAGAAGGATCGGCTTGTAAATGACACTTTTTAATGTCCAAAATTTTGTCCCACATTCCTGGAATATGAAAACCTAAGGCATTTCTGTCTCCTAAGTCTTGATCAGATTGGACCTCTTCTAAGGTTAACCATCTAGAATCACTAAAAGAAAATTCCATTTTGTTTCTGTAAAAATATTGTTCTGCAGAACCTAAAATAGGTGTTACTTCCGGTAAATCTAAGTGACCAATCCTTGTTAAGTTATTGGTAACTTCCTTTTGTTTGTAAAATAATTGGTGCTCATAACCCATATCTTGCCACTTACAACCACCACAAACACCAAAATGTTGGCACTCTGGAGTAGTACGTTTATCACTAAGTTTATGAAACACGGTAGCCTTACCTTCAAAATAAGCCTTACGTTTTTTAAAAGTTTGTACATCTACAATATCTCCTGGTACTGCATTTGGTAAAAATATAACACGTCCATCAGGTGCTTTAGCTACAGTTTTACCTTTTGCAGCTGCATCTATAACCTCGACATTTGTAAATATTTGTTTTCTTGTATTTTTTCTAGCCATGTGGCAAAAGTACTTTCTTTTTTATTAGTAAAAAACTACACACAATAATTTTAATTAGCAAGTTATATTTATTAATTTGCAACTTCTTAGGGATGATTTCTCTCCCACGCTGAATTTTCGAGCTTTCGAAAGGATAAAGGTACAGAAGGAATGGCTACTTTATAACTTTTAAATAATAAAAAAATGGCTGTTTTAAACCAATTAACGTCGCAAGAAGCGATGGACTTAGAAAACAAATACGGAGCACACAACTACCATCCATTACCTGTCGTGTTAAGCAAAGGGGAAGGTGTATATGTTTGGGACGTAGAAGGAAAAAAATATTATGATTTTTTATCAGCATACTCTGCTGTTAATCAAGGACATTGTCATCCTAAAATTGTAGGAGCAATGGTTAAACAAGCACAAACATTGACGTTAACGTCGCGTGCTTTTTATAACGACATGTTAGGTAAATTTGAAAAATTTGCTACTGAAACCTTTAACTACGATAAGTTATTACCAATGAATACAGGAGCTGAAGCGGTTGAGACTGCTTTAAAACTATGTAGAAAATGGGCGTATGAAGTTAAAGGAATAGATGAAAACGAAGCAGAAATTGTTGTTTGCGAAAACAACTTTCATGGTCGTACGACTACAATTATATCGTTTTCTAACGATCCTGTAGCACGTAAAAACTTTGGACCTTATACTAATGGATTTATTAAAATTGAATACGATAATCTTCAAGCTTTAGAAGAAGTACTAACTAATAACAAAAATGTTGCTGGATTTTTAGTAGAACCTATCCAAGGTGAAGCTGGAGTTTATGTACCAAGTGAAGGCTATTTAGCAAAAGCAAAAGCATTATGTGAAAAGCATAACGTTTTATTTATTGCAGACGAAGTGCAAACAGGTATTGCTAGAACTGGACGCTTATTAGCAACTTGTGGTAATTGTACTTGCGCAGACAAACATTGTTCTGGTACTCCAGAAGTTAAAGCTGATATTTTAATTTTAGGTAAAGCGTTATCAGGTGGTGCATATCCTGTAAGTGCTGTATTAGCTAATGATAATGTAATGAATGTTATTAAACCTGGTAACCATGGTAGTACATTTGGAGGTAATCCTGTTGCAGCAGCAATTGGTACTGCAGCTTTAGAGGTTATTAAGGATGAAAAGTTAGCACAAAACGCTTTTGATTTAGGAGAAATATTTAGAGCTGAATTATCTAAATTTATCGAGACTTCAAATATTGTAAACTCTGTTAGAGGTAAAGGGTTGCTTAATGCTATTTTAATTAACGATACAGAAGACAGTGACACTGCATGGAACATTTGTATTGCTTTACGTGATAATGGTTTATTAGCTAAACCAACACACGGAAACATTATTAGATTTGCGCCACCTTTAGTAATGACTAAAGCGCAATTATTGGATTGTGTTAGTATTATTACAAGTACTTTAAAACAATTTGAAAAGTAATTTAATACGATTTGAAATAAAAAAAAGACTGTCAATGACAGTCTTTTTTGTCTTATATAATATTTTTAATCTATTTATTAGTTATGATTACTTTTTTACTAATTGTACTTCCATCTTTAGTTTCAATTTTAGTAACATAAACACCATCGCTTAAGTTTTTGGTCGAAAAGGTAACTCTTGTTTTGTTTTCCATATCTGATTTATAAAAAATCTGTTTACCAGTAATATCAAAAAGTTTGACTGATTTTAATGCAATAGTATTTGGGTTTTTAATAATTAGCTGGTTTAAATTATTTTCTTGAAGAATTATAAATGAAGCCTCAGTAAATTCTTGATTTGATAACGAGTTTGCTTTTTGAAAAGCAATCTCAAAACGATTATTATATTGTCCTGCTGGTAAGTTTACTTCAAAGTCTTGTTCTTTTAAATTAACGTACACGTTTTCTAATATATCGTGTATGTAAATAGGTTGAGCGCTTTCAAAATTTTGAACATCAAAAATTCTGAACCTTATTAATTGTTGATTGTTTAATTTAAGACTTAAAGGAATTGTTAAATCAACTTCAAAGTTATCTGCTTTAATATTGTAAGCTTCGTTATTTTGTACCCAATTGGCATCAGTATTTAGAGTAGAAAACACTTTACTTTCTAAACCATAATCAAAATTTGTTGTAGCAGTTTCGTGAAAATTATGTAATAATTGCCTAGTATAAAGATTGTTAAAATCAATATTTAATCTAAACCTTTTATAGTCTGAAGGTAGTATTTGCAATCCATTATTATCGTATTGGATTTCATATACTTGATCGTCATGATTTGTTTGGTTTTGGACTGAAGTTCTATAAAACTCACTGTTGGTTCCAGATTCTCTATAAAAAACACGATGACTATCAGAGGTTAAAAGAGATCCTGTAGCAGCACCTTTTACCATAAAACCTTGTCCAATTGGTATATAGCGTCTGACTTGTTTTCCTGACGTTGACGAAGTACCTGTAGTATTTAATGTTCCGTCAGAATTGTAAGCATTAAAGGTTGGAGGTACATAAGATCCAACGGTTCCAGAAGCGGTAATAGTAAACGACCCATAACCACCTCTGTAAGCTTCTAAAATATGAGAGCTTATCGTTTGGTCTTGTTCCCAAAAATATAGCGTACCAGAGTCTAATAAAGGTACATTGTTTGGATCATGTATAAAAGCACGCGCATCTAAAGCAGAAGGATATGGGTTACCTATTAAGGTTTCTTGTCCTAAAACAACAGCTGTATTAATTTCTCCCTCGTTAGGTTTACCTCTAAAATCGTATAATTGTCCAGACGCAGCACTAGAGCCAATAGTTCCTTTCATGGAGAAACCATATCCAGCATCTACAGTTCCTGATTGACCTACAAAATCCCAATCGCTATAAGCTACTCCAGGATTATATTTCCATAGCCAATAACTTTCAATATTTAAGGGACTGCTTGTACCATTGTAACCTGAAGTAATGTAACCAGCTAAGTTACTAGTGGTTAAATCAACTACGTCAAAAATATTTTGATTAGGTATAAAAGGCGAATTTCCAATAGTATTTGTAGTTACATTTCCAACAGGAGAAGACCAATAATTATATGCGTAATTATTTACAGTACCTTCTTGGTAGACACTAAGTCTCCCTAAACCAGAATTACCTGTATTACCAGCACCTTGTATGATTTGGGCTTCATTACGTAGGTATAAGTTGGTATTTGCTTCTTTTAAATTAATATCATCCTCCACGTAAATGACTACGTCGTTTCCAAAAATATAGGCATCGTTTCTAACCGTTATTTGTGCAAAGGATTGTTGGCAAATTAAAATTAGTATTAATAGGTAGAAAGTAGGTTTCATATTCTATTTTTTTACAAAGCTAAAAAATTTAGTTAACCATTGTGATAAAATAGAGTAATTTAACATTGTTAGTGGTTTATTATCAGCACTTTAGTGTTTCTGTTTTTTTATTTTTAGATATAAATAATTTAGCTAGTATTTAATAGTTTTTTTATTAGACAATAAATAAAAGATTAAATTTGCGACATAAAAACTGAATACCTAAACTATGTTAAAATCACCTAAATTATATTACCTGTTTATTGTAATTGGTGCTGTAATTGCTATATACGCTAATGCTAACGAACAGCAAAATGTACTGGTTTTGATATTTGGAATCATGGTTTTAATGTTTGGACTATTTAAAGTCCAATCAACTATACCTAGTAAAAAAGAAAAAGAATCGTTTGTTGAATCTGAAATTATTGATGAAGAGGAATGAAATTTGAAATTGGAGACACGGTAGATGTTTTGGATGATGTATTATCTGGAATAGTAACTTTTATTAAAGGAGATGTTATAACTATTGAAACTAATGAAGGTTTTGATTTAGATTTTAACGCTACAGAATTAGTTAAAACAAAGTCATCAACTTTAAAAGATAATGTTTTTGACTCTGCATCATTATCTGATGTTTTATCTGAAAAAACAGAAAAAAAACGTCGCACAACAACAAAGGTCAAGGCTAAAGAGCGTTATCAGCCTACCATGGAAGTAGATTTGCATTTGCATCATTTGGTGGATAATGAAAGAGGCATGACTAGCTACGACAAACTGTCAATACAGTTAGATACTGCAAGACAACAATTAGAATTTGCGATAAGAAAACGCATCCAAAAAATTGTATTTATTCATGGTGTTGGAGAGGGTGTTTTAAAAATGGAATTAGAAACCCTATTTAGCAGATACGATAACGTAAAGTTCTATGAAGCCGATTATAAAAAGTATGGTTTAGGCGCAACAGAAGTATATATCTTACAAAACCCAAACACAAATTAAATAAATGGTGGTGTTAAGGTTCTTGTAGTTGATAAAGAAGCGTCCTCTAAAGTTCCAAAAACAGTTTCTTCATATAATATTGTAGGAAACTCAACACCTTCTAAAATTAAAGTTACAGTAAACGTTTGAGTTATTGTATGACTTCTAAATGCAGTCGGTGGATTGTTGTTAGTGTAATCAGGATTTAAATAATCTGCAACTGTGCTACTTCCTGAGACATCATTAGTTGGATTATTATCAAAAGAATTAATTTCTTCGTTTCTAGTTGGTACACCATCACCATCATCATCGTTATCTAAATAGTTAGGGATATTATCTCCATTAGGTAAATCTAAATCCGTATTGGTTGCGTTTAAATTTAGTTCGGCTAACGTCATACCTTCAATATAATTAACCCCTTCGCTAATTGTTAGGACGTTGTCACCATCATCATCTGCATCTAAAAAGTTAGGTAAACCATCACCATCTGTATCGTCATCATAAAGGTTTCCGTTACCATTTAAATCTTCCAATTCAGCCGGAATACCATCATTATCATCCTCTAATAACTCCATTGTAAAATAAGCACTACCACTACTAGCTGTAAACTCTTCAGTTATTTGTATCCCGCTTGGTGGTACATCATTGCAAAAAAAGTTAGAAGGATTACTGGTATAACTTCTAAATTTAAACAAATTAGCGATGCTAAAATCAGTAGTTTGTTCAGCTACTAAATTAAGTAACAAAGCATTGTCTGGATCTGCTTCGGTTTCAATTAAATCTGCAATTGTAAAACCAGGTTCTGTAAGTTGTATGGATAATGTTTCGTTAGGATCCGTTTTTACTTTGTAAAGTACCAAATCACCACACGTTTGAAAGGTGTCTCCAAATTCTAACTCAGTAGTTATGATATCTCCATCATCACAAGATAAAAAGCTTAAAAACAAGGTAAATAAAACAGAAATTTTACGCATTATAATTTAATTTTGAAAGACAAAAATAATAGAATTGTCAAACTTATAACGCTGCTTAAGGCAATTAATTTTATTTAAACTATTTTTGTGCCCATTAATAGCAAAATTCTCAATGAAACCAGTATATTTTGATAGTGCTGCCACAACGCAGTTAAGACCAGAAATAATAGAAAAAATGACGCAAGTCATGCAACAATGTTATGGTAATGCTTCCTCGACACATAGTTTTGGACGTTCTGCTAAAGCAATGATTGAGCAAGCTAGAAAGACGGTTGCAAAATATTTAAATGTGTCTGCATCAGAAATTGTCTTTACATCTGGAGGTACAGAAGCAGATAATCTAGCCTTATTAAGTGCTGTTAGAGATTTAGGTGTTAAAAAAATCATTACTTCAAGGATTGAACATCACGCAGTGTTGTACACAGTACAACAATTGGAAAAAGAATATGGGATTAGTGTTGATTATGTAGATTTAGATAACGCTGGTCATGTGGATTATAACCATTTAGAAACTTTATTACAATCTTCTCAAAAGACATTAGTTAGTCTTATGCACGTTAATAACGAAGTTGGTAATATACTAGATATTGCCAATGTAAGTAAATTATGTAAAGCTAATAATGCCATGTTCCATAGTGACACTGTACAATCTGTGGGTCATTACAAGTTAGATTTGCAAGAGTTAGCAATAGATTTTATGGCTGTTAGTGGACATAAGTTTCATGGACCTAAAGGTGTTGGTTTTGCATTTATTAGAAAAAACTCTGGATTAAAACCTTTAATTTTTGGAGGAGAGCAGGAACGTGGATATCGTGCAGGTACAGAAGCAGTACACAATATTGTTGGTTTAGAAGAAGCTTTAAAATTGTCTTATGAGAATTTAGAAGAAGAAAGAGCCTACATTACTGACCTTAAAAAATACTTTATTGAAAAATTAGTTTTAAACTTTTCTGGAGTATCATTTAACGGAAGCTGTGCAGATTTTGATAAAAGCACCTATACTGTGTTAAACGTATGTTTACCAATAGCGCCAGAAAAAGGGCCAATATTATTGTTTCAACTAGATTTAAAAGGTATTGCCTGTTCTAAAGGTAGTGCTTGTCAAAGTGGAAGTGCACAAGGTAGTCATGTGTTATCACAAATTTTAAGTGATGAAGATATGCAAAAACCTTCAATAAGATTCTCGTTTAGTAAATACAATACAAAGGAAGAAATAGATTATGTTATTGAGGTGTTAAAAGAATTTATTTAAGATTTTATATATTGTACTTTTACAATTCAAAAAAATAATTGCTAAACTACTCAACATATTTACATTCTCATTCTAGTGAATGGGTAACTTTTGTTCATGGCGCAGGAGGAAGCAGCTCTATATGGTATAAGCAAATACGAGATTTTAAAGCTGAATTTAACGTGCTTATCCTGGATTTACGAGGTCATGGTAATAGTAAGCCCAAGTTAAAAGATGCATTTAATACTAAATATACTTTTGATTCTATAACTAATGATATTGTCGAAGTTATAGATTTTTTAAAAATTGAAAGCTCGCATTTTGTTGGTATATCCTTAGGGACCATATTAATTAGGAATATTGCCGAAAAACATCCTGCTAGAGTTAAAAGTATGATTATGGGAGGTGCCATAATGAAACTTGATTTTAGATCTCAAATACTAATAAAAGTAGGTGTTATCTTTAAAAGTGTAGTGCCATATATGTACTTATATAGACTCTTTGCTTTTATTATTATGCCTAGAAAAAATCATAAAAAGTCAAGATTACTTTTTGTTAACGAAGCTAAAAAGCTTTATCAAAAGGAATTTGTAAGGTGGTTTAAATTAACATCTGAGTTAAATCCATTATTGCGCTTTTTTAGAGCAAAGGATATTAAAATACCAACGCTTTATGTTATGGGAGCAGAGGATCATTTGTTTTTACCTTCAATAAAAAATATTGTAAGTCAACATTCGACTTCCATATTATATGTAGTAGAAAAATGTGGTCATGTGGTAAATGTCGAGCAACCTTTACTATTTAATAAAACAAGTTTAGATTTTATTAAAAATAGGGTAGAAGCTATTTAGTTGTTTGTAAGTTTCATTTTTAACAAGTATCGTTAATACTTCTGTTTAATTTTACCCAAATAATAAGCTATGCATATAGCGACCAGGCATAAACGTAAACGTTCCAGCAATTAGTATTGCACCAACATATAGTCCTATCATTTTAAATTTATGACGTTTAACCTCTCCTTTTTTAATGGCTATATAGGCTGTTGGTACAGTGTAAATTGTTAAAAGACTAAACAGGTGTATCCATCCAAAATGGTTTAAAAATCTTGAACCAACAAAAGCAGGCATAAACAAAGTTATAATAGCTGTAATTAGCATTAGTAGCATGTAGATTCTGCCTATTGTTTTATGAGTGTTAGTTCCTTTTTTAAAAATAAAACTAACTGTTCCTAAAACAAAAGCAGGAAGTATAGTTGCTAAATGAAGGTACATTAAAGTAGTGTAAGACATGGTTTTTGGTTTTGTATATCTCAAATGTACTACCAATACTATTTGTAGAATAATAGTACTTACTCAATTGTAACTTTTTAAGGCTAGACTGTAATTTGTTATTTAAAACTAATACTATCTAATATTAGCAACGCACTGTTTAGATGTTTTTTAAAGCTTTTATCTATTGCAGAATATTTATATTGATAATAGTGTCCATTATTTTGAAAATACATAACAATGACTTGATGTGTTTCAGTTTCAAATTCATGGATATATACCGTTCCTAAGTGATTGTTTACTTCTTTTAATGACGCATTATAAATTGATACCACATCTTTATATTGTTTAATTTGATTATCAACAAACGTATTAAATGGTAAAGCTTTTGTATTTATGTTATGTTGAAAAACAGACACAATGGTTTTAAAATGATTGTCATTGGGTTGTATTGGTGTATAACCAACATAACCATGATGAAACACCTCGAACCAATCATGAGGTTTAGTAATCGTAAAGTTTTGATTAGCTTTAAACGCTTCAATTTTGGATAGATTAGTAGAGCTTGTTACGTGATTATTGCTTTGACCAGAAACTTCTTTAGCTACATCATAAACCATTTCTGGGTAGTATTCACCATAGTTAACTATATATCTACCGTCAGATTTAATGATGACAAAACTACCAAATGGAATTTGATATTTAAAAAACAGATTTTTAAAAACAGAAGCGTCGTCTTTAATCCAATTTATATTTTTTTTATTGCGGTATTTTATGTTTTTATCATCTTTAAAGACCCAAAATTGATTGCAATCGATAATTGTATTAAGTTGTTTTTGATAATCAGTTTTGTATATATAAGCTGTGCTTTCGCTACTTAAATCTTTATTTGGAGCATCACCAGAGTTATAATTTATAACAATATAATCTTTAAAGGTATTTTGGGTTTTTGAGATTTTGTTAATATAGTTTTTAACTGAGTCTAGTTGGTGTTTTTTAAATATACCATAACGTCTTGTAGGATGTATCATCTTATAAAAAATACTATCGCTTTCAAAATTTAATTCAAAATTCCTGTTTCCTTTATTTGAATTATATAATAGACTATCAAATTTTGATGGTTCTATTTTCTGTTTAAAGTCATAAGTGTAATGTTCTACTTTTTTAATGTCTTTTTTTATTTCTTCAGCGATTTGATAAACCATATCTTTATTATGCTCTCCATGTAATGATATAAAAGTTCCATCCGATTTAATAATCACAAAACTTCCGTAGGGAATTTGGTAATAAAAAAACAAGTTTTTAATAACACCTAAATCATCTTTTATCCAGAGTTTTTTATCTTCATAATATTTAATATCTTTTTTTTCCTTATAAATAGAAAACTGATTACAATTTAAAAGTTTTTTGATTTTTTTGATATACCCTTTATCTACGACATAACTTTTAGTGTCAGAATTAAACGATTCATAAGGCTCGTTTCCAGAAAAGTAGTTAATAACAATATAATCTTTAAAGACGTTTTTTTTATTGGTTAGATAGTTTAAATACCCTTTTAAGGAATCTAAAACTATTGGATCTAATACATCAAATTGTTTTCTTGGATGAAACATTTTAATAATAGTACTATCATTTTTTCTTATTTCAACAATATTCTGATATGTGTCATATGTAGAATATATATTTTTAAACTCCTCTTTTGTTACTTCCTTTTTTAAATTAAATGTATAGTAATGTGTGTTTTTATCCTGAGCTAGACTGTAACTAGCGACTAGTAGTGATAAAAATAGTAATATGGTTTTCATGGTATTTAATTTTAATTACTTTTTAAAACGGTTTCACTCTGTTCTTTTAAAATAAACGTGTCACCATTAAACTTAAATAGGCAATAACATTCTTTTTCTAAGGTACTATCATCCTCAAAATTTGCAAGATTTTCATCAGCGTTTTGTTCGCAAAAACATTCAGGACCACTTAAATCATCTGTTTGATAATTTACTGTTATGGTTTGATTGTTATTGTCATGATCTAGTATAGTATCGTACGATCTAGAATCTGTTGTGTATTCAAAATCTACAGTAAATACATCGTTTTCAAGATGGATAAGTGTTATGTAATTATAAAAACACATGCCACAGGTTTTGACGCTTCCTTGTAACAAATATTTTACCTGAGTGTTAGTGGTTAGTGTTTTAATACTATCATAGCCATCAGGTTTAAATAGTCCAACACCACCTTCGTCTGTGTAAGTATCGTAAACTTTTTGGTATTCGGTGTTTTGTTTATAATAAATAACAGATATTCTGGATTGATAAGAGCCTCCAGATTTGGCATATAACACTAGGTTGTGAAGCTTGTTATCGTCACTTCTTAGGTAACTAATGTTGTTATATAATTTGTCTGTTAAATCAAAATCTTCAGTGGATTTCAAAATAAAAATAACATTAATTAAGGTTAAGATTTTATGCTGAATGGTTTCAATAGCAGCATAAGCTTGCAAGGAATCGTTTATAGCATCATCTGTGTTTTTAAATGAATTAATATCAGTTTTGGATAGTTTTAAATCTTTAAATGAATACAAATCGCCCTGAGGCGAAAGGGTTTCATAAATTTTTAATTGTTCATTTAATTGGTCAATTGTTTGTTGTGCTAATTTGTTTTGGGATATACAAAACAAGCTACAAAGACAAATGATTAAAACGAAGCAACCTTTCATTTTAAAAACGCATCGTGGTTCTTACATTAAAAACACGTGGTGTTAAATAGTTTGGTATAGCGTATTGACGTTTGCTATACACATCTCTTACCCAAGTATTAGTAATTGAGTTTTGTACATTAAACACGTTAAAAATCTCAAATCCAAAAGACAAATCTTTAAATGGTTTTTTCCAACCACTATCAAATTGCTTGTCTTTATCTACTAACACAAACTGAAATCCAATATCTGCACGTTTGTAATCTGGTAGTCTTGTTTGGAATACATAAGGATCTGCATAACTTGGCGATCCACCAGGTAATCCTGTATTGTACACTAAGTTTAAATACATTTTCATACTTGGTATGTTTGGTACATAATCCTGAAACAATGCAGCAAACTTTAAACGTTGGTCGGTTGGTCTGGCAATATAGCCTCTGTCGTTAATATTCTCTTCAGTTTTAAGGTATCCAAAGCTAAACCAACTTTCTGTACCAGGAACAAACTCGCCATTTAGTCTTAAATCTAAACCATAAGCATAAGCTTGAGCATTATTAGTAGCACGATATCTTATACGTACGTTTTCTAATGTATAAGGGTTAACATCTGTAAGTTTTTTATAATATGCTTCGCTAGTTAATTTAAATGGTCTGTCCCACATTTTAAAACTATAATCGTTACCTATTACTAAATGTATAGATTTTTGAGCTTTAACGTTAGGTTGTACCACTCCGTTTTGATCACGTAACTCTCTGTAAAAAGGTGGTTGGTAATATAGTCCACCACTTAATCTAAATAGCATGTCTTTATCCCAATTTGGTTTTATTGCAAATTGCGCACGAGGACTAAAAACAGATTGTGATACGTCTTGATTGGTCCCTTGGTCGTTTACCGTCCAACTATGACTTCTTACACCAGCGTTATACCAAACATCGTGCTCTCCAATGGTAGATCTTTTGCTCCATTGCACATATGCTTGTAATCTACTTATCGTAGTATTGTTTTGCGCTCTAACATTTTGGTAAGCTTCTAGTGGTCCTTCGTAAGGAGAGTATGGTTGGTCATTAAAAGCATCAGAACTTGGTGGATTTATAGAAAATCCTGCCGAATCGATTACTTCCCATTCTACTAATCGATCTCTAATATCTTCGTTAGTATATTTAATCGAAAATTTAAATTCGTTTTCATTTTTAGTATAGGTTCCTTTAGCTTCAACATTAGTAATTAATGCATCTAAATCGTTACGACCATGATTTAATTGGCTACCTATGCCTTCAGCAAATTCTACTTCACCTAAATTTTCGTCACCAATATTACTATTAACTTCTCCTAAAGCATATTGCGCTAAAATGTCAAAATATTCTTCTTCAGTGGTATGATAGGTAGAGGTTACTATGGCTAAAGATAAATCATCATTTACATCGTAATTTGCACTTACAGCACCAAAAAGCGTTTGGTATCTGTCTTTTTCTTGTCCTTGATATTGTACAATTAAAGCTTGAGGATTATCTAACGTACCAAAATTAGTCTGACGTGTTAATGGTATGTAGTTGTATTTGTTAAGTGATGCATTACCCAAAAAACTAACTTCTAATTTGTCAGTAAATTGATAGGATAAATAACTTTGTACATCGGCAAAAGTAGGATTAAAATTGGTTTCGGTTTCTTTAGCATCCACTAATAAGCTGTTGTCTCTGTAGCGTAAACCTACAATGCTGGTAAATTTTGAATCTTGGCTAACGTTTTCTAAAGCGACACTTGCACCTAATAAACTAGCATCAATAGCTACTGTATTATCTGTTGGTTTACGATAGGTTATATCTAATACAGACGATAATTTATCACCATATTTAGCTTGAAAACCTCCAGCTGAAAAATCTACATTTTGTACTAAATCTGAGTTAACAAAACTTAAGCCTTCTTGTTGTCCGGATCTAATTAAAAAAGGTCTGTACACTTCAATTCCGTTTACATAAATTAAGTTTTCGTCATAATTACCACCTCTAACCGAGTATTGCGTGCTTAACTCGTTATTGCTACTAACACCAGGTAATGTTTTTAGCAAGTTTTCTATTCCAGCTTGTGCTCCAGGTATTTTTTTTAAGGTTGCAGGATCTATATTTACAATACCTTCAACATCTTTTCTTTTTCTACCACTAATAACTACGGTTTCAATTTGCTCAACATTTTCTTTTAAAACAGGATTAAACTCTAATGTTTCTCCGTTTTTTAAATTAAATGTGGCAATAATGTTTTTGTGTGACACATGAGAAAATATAATTTTCACATTTTTATTTGCAGGAATTTTTATTTCAAAAAAACCATTGTTGTTGGTTTGTACACCATTGTTATCGCTTTTTATATTAACAGCATCTATAGGCTGATTAAATTCGTTTAAAATAACCCCTTTTATAGTTCCTGTTTGTGCTAAACATAATATAGGAAATAAAAAAGCGAGTAATCTAATGGTATAGTTAGGTCTGTCCAAAGGTAGGTGTATTATTTTCTAAAAAAACTTGCTTCAAATGTAGTGCTATTTCCTACATTATCTGTTACAATAATTTTTAAATTGTTTTTAGTATCTGTAACGACTTTATCGTTAAAATCGTATGTCAAGGTTTTCTTTTTATAGTCATACTCCATTAAAATCCATTGTCCATTTAAGGTCGCTCTATAATTGGATATACCTGTGTGTTCGTCGTCAATTTTAACCTTTAAAAAACGATATTTACTTAACCATTGACCATCTTTAAAGCTTACAGGTGTTATTGTTGGATTAACAGTGTCTCTAGCTAAACAATAGGTGCCTAAATTTTTGGTTCTAGTAAAAAGGGTATTATCTTTTCTTTGGGTAGAGGAGTAGCTTAAAAAATTATTCCAACCAACTAATCGTGCAATGTAAACTTGTTTTAAATCTTCAGAATTGTAATTGCTTACATCGTAATTAATAGTAAAATATTTTTTAGAGGCTAAGTTGTTTTCATGCAGTTTTAAAGTATCTCCACTGACTTTAAAGTCAATAAAAAAATCGTCATAAAAAGTTTCTTTAGGAAATTCTACTTTTATGTTTTGATCTTCTAAAACCATAGCTTCGCTAGATTTTATGTAATAAGGAGATGTAAAGTTTGAAGCTACATCATTAGGTTGTTTTTCTACACCTTTTATGTTGATGTCAATATTAGTTTCGTTACCTTCAAAATCTGATATCTTAACTTTATAAACGTTTGAAACCGTATCGTAAATGACTAAATATCCATCGTCAATTTTTTCTTTATATAGACTTAACGGGTTATTAGTATCTAAATATAATTTTTGAAGACGCTCTTTTTCATCTTTATAATGTTTATAATCTATTAGTCTGTTTAGGTGTTTTGTTTCGTCAAAAGAAAATTTTCTGAAATCAATAGTAAAATTTTGAGCTCCATTATAAAAGGTTTCAATCTTATAAACTCCATTTTTATTAGCAGCTAAATCCTGTTGATCAATGGTGTTTATGGCAAAACCTATTTTTCCATAGGCAGTTAAATCTTCCACTTTATAATCGCCATTTTGTTGCGGAATAACACGTAGTTTTTGTTTTAAATTACTACCATTGACATGTGATAAGTCATTAATTGGGTAAGCGTATACACTTTTTACAATAGGTTTTTTAGTGTCCTTAACTTTTAAACCAAAAAGTAATGGATTAATTGGACGTTCTTGGTTGTCTCTAATTTCAAAATGAAGATGTGGTCCACCAGATCCACCTGTATTTCCGGTATAAGCAAAGACTTCTCCTTTGGTAACGATTAAATCGTTAATGTCCGGAAATAACTCGATTTCAAAACTTTCCTTTTCATATTGATGTTTTTTTACATACGCTTCAACCTTGTCTGAAAACCGTTGTAAGTGACCATGTACTGTGACATATCCATTAGGGTGAGTAATGTAAATAGCTTTACCATAGCCATAATGTGATATTTTAATTCTGCTAATATAACCGCTAGCAGTTGCATAAACACTTAAGCCTTCTCGCTGTTTAGTTTTGATATCTAATCCAGAGTGAAAATGATTACTTCTAAGCTCGGCAAATGTGCCTGATAGGACCAACTCTATATCTAAAGGAGACCTAAAATAATCTTGCGGATAAATGTTTTGTGCATCAGAAAACGTTGTAAAAAAAACGAATAAAAAAAGGATGTGTCGCATAAATAAATGGTTACTGCTAAAATATAAATAAGGATTTAATTACCAAAGTAAAATCAAATACTAAGCCATATATTTGATAATGAGATAAATTAAAGCATAATAAAAATTTATGAAAAATTAATTGCAAAGTGTTAAGGTTTGATTAACTTTGTAAGATAAGTATAGTATTAGTTAATGAGTAAGATTGAAACCATTGTTGATGCTCTAGAAAATAAAATTGGCAAAGTCCTAAAAAGACAGCAAGTTTTAAAACTAGAAAATATAAAGCTTAAAGAAGCTTTAGAACAATCTCAATCTAAATTAGTTGCTAAGGATTTAGAATTAAAACATTGGCAAGAAAAGTATGACACTTTAAAAATGGCTAATACCATACTAGGCAGTGACAACGATAAACGAGAAACAAAGCTCAAAATAAACACATTAATTAGAGAGATTGACCATTGTATAAGCCAACTTTCTAGTTAATAATATATAGTTTTTATGGCAGACACGCTTAAAATAAAGTTATCTATTGCAAATAGAGTCTACCCATTAACTATTACACCTAGTCAAGAAGAAGGACTGCGTTTAGCAGCAAAGAAGATAGAGGCTATGATTACTAAATTTGAGCAAAGCTACTCTGTACGTGACAAGCAAGATGTATTAGCTATGTGTGCTTTGCAGTTTGCAAGTCAAGTAGAACAGACAGCATTAGATAAAAATCATGTGGAAGAGCATGTTCAGGACAAGTTAGAAGCTTTAAATGACATGTTACAATCGCATCTTAGTTTATAATACGTTCTTATAACATAACAATATTAGGTTACTGCCTACATTAATTATTTTTTTGATAAACTCAACGTTAATTCTTTAAAAAGGGTGAGTTTTAAGTTGTAAAAGCATGCTGCTAATAGTGATTTATCACTGTTTGGGCAGACCCTTGATCAGCTTGTTAGCCCTAAACTTGTTTTTAAGGAGTTTATACAAAACTAAATTAGTGTAGGCTTTTTTTATATATATAAACAATCAAAAATGGATAATACAATTTTAATTATAGCAGGTATTGCTATTGGAGCCATAATAGGTTTTGTAATAGCTAAAGTGCTAGAAAAAAACAACGCCTCTAAACTTATTAAAGGCGCAAAAAAATCTGCTGCAAGCATATTAAAAGAAGCAAATGTAGAAGGAGAAGGCATTAAAAAAGATAAAATACTTCAGGCAAAAGAAAAGTTTTTAGAGTTAAAAGCAGAGCACGAAAAGGTGATTTTATCTCGTGACAAAAAAATGGCTGATACAGAAAAACGTATCAGAGATAAAGAGTCTCAGGTATCTAGCGAGTTATCTAAAAATAAAAAGCTAAACTCTGATATAGAAGAAAAAGTAAAAGATTACAATCATAGACTTGATGTTTTAGAAAAGAAACAAGAAGAGTTAGATAGATTGCATAAAAGTCAAGTAGAGCAATTAGAAGTTATCTCTAGTTTATCTGCAGAAGAAGCTAAATCACAATTAGTAGAATCTTTAAAAGGTGAAGCTAAAAGTGAAGCCATGTCTTATATCCAAGATAAAATGGAAGAAGCTAAGTTAACCGCTCAGCAAGACGCTAAAAAAATAATTATCAATACTATACAACGTATTGGAACAGAAGAAGCAGTAGACAACTGTGTGTCTGTATTTAATATTGAAAGTGATGATGTTAAAGGACGTATTATTGGTCGTGAAGGACGTAATATTCGTGCAATAGAAGCAGCAACAGGAGTAGAGATAATTGTAGATGATACACCAGAAGCAATTATTTTATCATGTTTTGATTCGGTTAGAAGAGAAGTAGCACGTTTATCATTACACAAGTTAGTAACAGATGGTCGTATACATCCAGCACGTATTGAAGAGGTTGTTCAAAAAACAACGAAGCAAATAGAACAAGAAATTATTGAAGTAGGTAAACGTACAGTTATCGATTTAGGAATACACGGATTACATCCAGAATTAATTAAAATGGTAGGTCGTATGAAGTATCGTTCATCTTACGGTCAAAACCTATTACAACACTCGCGTGAAGTAGCTAAACTATGTGGTGTAATGGCTGCAGAGTTAGGTTTAAATCCTAAGTTAGCTAAACGTGCAGGATTGTTACACGATATTGGTAAAGTACCAGATGCGGAAGCTGATATGGAAACACCACACGCTATTTTAGGGATGCAATGGGCTGAAAAGTATGGCGAAAAAGAAGAAGTATGTAATGCTATTGGAGCGCATCACGATGAAATAGAAATGAAATCATTATTATCTCCTATAATCCAAGTTTGTGATGCAATATCAGGAGCTAGACCAGGAGCTAGACGTCAAGTGTTAGATAGTTACATCCAACGTTTAAAAGATTTAGAAGAGATAGCATTTGGATTTAATGGTGTTAAAAAAGCATATGCTATCCAAGCTGGTAGAGAATTACGTGTTATTGTAGAAAGCGAGAAAGTAAGCGATCAAAATGCTGCAGATTTATCATTTAGCATTTCACAAAAAATACAAACTGATATGACTTATCCAGGTCAAGTTAAAGTTACAGTAATTAGAGAAACTAGAGCAGTTAATATCGCTAAGTAGTTTAAGTATAAATTTTAAAAAAAAATCCAGCTTATAGCTGGATTTTTTTTTGCTTTGGTATTGTTATATTAAATGTTGTACCAACATCCTTTATGCTTTGTATAGCTATTGTACCTCCAAAAGCTTCTAACTGGCTTTTAATTAAATATAAGCCTACACCTTCAGCATCTTTATTGTTATGAAACGTTTTATATAATCCAAAAACGTCATTACCGTATTTATCTAGATCTAACCCCAAGCCATTGTCAGTAATAGTTAACTCCAAATTGTCTTTTGTGCAATTAGAAGATATTGTTATTTCTGGACTACGATCAGGATGTTTGTACTTAATAGCATTAGTAATTAAATTGTGCATAATACTCTGAAAGTATGAGGAGCTAAAACAAATATGGCAATCATGCTCTACATTATTATACAGTATAGTACTACTTTCTGCGATAAGATATGATAAATCGTTAATTGCTACATTGACTTCGCTACCAACGGATATTACATTACCCTTAACGTGCTTTTTAGATTGTACACTTACTATCTGACGTAGGTTAAGTAAAGTTTTAGATAACGCTTTAGAAACAGTCCTCAAATGTCTAAACATTTCTTGTTTTTCAGCCTCAGAGTCTGCCTCGTCATGAAAATTTATAATGCTTTCAAAATTGCTAGCATATTCTTTTAAATTATGTGAGACAATATGTGCAAAACTTTGAAGTCTATTGTTTTGTACAGTTATTAAATCTATAGATTTTTTTAAGGAGCGTTCCGTTTCTTTTTGTTTGGTTATGTCAGTATGTGTGCCAATTATTCTAATAGGTTTACCATGATCATTATACTCGATAATTTTACCTTTATCTAATATCCATCTATAAGTATTGTCTTTATGTAATACTCTATGCACATTAACATATTCTGGATTATCACCATTAATATGATTGTTAAAGTCCTCGTAATAGTCATCAATGTCATCAGGATGTACTCTATTATCCCATTCTGAAGCATCAGAACTTATTTCGTCTTCATCAAAACCAATAATTTGCTTAGATTCTTTGGAATAAAACACTTGATTTGTTTTAGAATCCCAATCCCAAAGCCCTATTCCTGAGTTTTGTAAAGCAAATTTCCATTTCAACTCTTCAAAAGACGAATCATCATTTTCAGTAATTTTATTAATCTTCATTGTTAGACATTTATTTGGAGTTCAAGCAAATATCTTATTTTAAGATTAATTACAAGTTAATAGGATAAAAAAAATAATTCTATCGATAAAGTGTTTTAAAATACGTCAAAATACATTTTTTATCGATTAAAAACATGTTAAAATATTTTTATTAAAATAATTTTTATAAGATAGGAATTGTTAATGTGAAAGTTGTTCCAACATTTACAGTGCTTTCTACAGATATAGTACCTCCAAAAGCTTCAATTTGGTTTTTAACTAAGTATAGTCCTACACCTTCTGAATCATGATTTTTATGAAACGTTTTATATAATCCAAAGATATCTTTTCCAAACTTTTCTAAATCTATACCACAACCATTATCTACGATTTTTATTTCTACGTTATTATTAGCGCAAGTACTTACTATATGTATTTCTGGATCGCGATTGGGATGTTTGTATTTAATTGCATTTAAAACTAAATTTTGTATAATACTTTGAAAATAAGAGGTATTAAAATATAGATAGCAATCTTGTTGAGTATTATTATGTATTACTGCGTTATTCTCTGATGTATAGTAATCTAAATCATCTAAAATACGTTGTATTTCTTTTGAAATAAATAATTTATCAGTCGATGTTTTTTGTTTGGATTGTACTGTCACAATCTCATTTAAATTATTAATCGTATTGGATAGGGATTTAGATAGTTTGATTAGATAATCCATCATTTGGTCCTTTTCCGAGATAGTCTGTGCTTCTTGATAAAATTCTAACAAGCTTTCAAAGTTGCCTGCATGTTGTTTTAAATTATGCGTAACTATATGAGCAAAATTTTGCAATTTGCTATTTTGTTTTACTACTAAGTCAAGTGTTTGTTGTACCTTAAATTCGTTTTGTGCATATTCAGTAATGTCTACATGTGTGCCTATAAATCTAGAAGGTTCTCCAAATTTATTTTTTTCAATAATTTTTCCTCTATCTAAAACCCATCTATAAGAGCCATCTTTGTGTCTTACCCTATGTTTGTTTTCATAGACTGGTTTATATCCTTTAACGTGATCTTGAAAATCTTGAAAGTACTTTTCTCTATCATCAGGATGCACTCTGTCATTCCAATCATTTATATTTTTACCAAAAGACGAATCATCTTCAAAGCCTATAATTGCTCTGGATGGTTTGGAGAAAAATACTTGGTTGTTTGCTGCGCAAAAATCCCAAATACCAACTTTGGATATTTCTAAGGGAAGTTCCCAATTCTCGATATTAACTTGAGAACTATTTTGATTTATTCGAATACCTTTAAATAACTCTGACATAATGTAGTGTTTATAAGCAAGTTAGTTTTTAGGGATTCAGTTAATATTTACATATCAACTAAACAAATATATAGTAAATTGACGATAAGAAACAAATTTATGGGATAAAAAGCGTTATTTTCTTGGGTGAAAATTATTTATAACAGTTGTTAAATGCGATCTATCTAAATGTGTATAAATTTCGGTGGTAGTTATACTTTCGTGTCCTAACATTAATTGGATTGCTCTTAAATCGGCTCCATTTTCAAGTAAATGGGTTGCAAAGGAATGTCTAAATGTATGCGGAGAAATAGTTTTGTCTAGCTTAATTTTTGTTGCTAGATCTTTTATTATTGTAAAAATCATGGCTCTAGTTAACTGTTTTCCTCTTCTATTTAAAAATAAAATATCTTGATGCTCTGGATGGATTTTTATATGATTTCTAATTTCGTTTTTATAAATTAAAACATATTTTTGAGTGTCTTCTAGTATGGGAACAAATCTTTGTTTGTCACCTTTACCTGTAATTTTTAAAAACCCTTCTTCAAAAAATAAATCCGATAGTTTTAAATTAGTTAGTTCGCTAACACGTAAACCACAGCTATATAAGACCTCTAATATAGCTTTATTGCGTTGACCTTGCGGATGTGTTAAATCAATTGCACTTATTAGATTATTAATATCATTTTCGCTTAAAGTATCAGGTAATTTACGTCCAATTCTTGGCGAGTCTATGGTGTCTAAAGGGTTGTCTTTTCTGTAATCTTCAAAAATTAAATAATTAAAAAAGCCTTTTAAACCAGAAATAAGTCTTGATTGGGATCTAGGATTTAAATTTTTGGCAGCCTCATAGATAAAAGCTTTTATAATAACGTTATCTATAGTAATAGGTGAGTGGCTAATAGTATTAACTTCTAAATAAGTAATTAGTTTTTTGACATCTAATAAATAACTACTAACAGAATTAACAGAAAGTCCTCTTTCTATTTTTAAATACATGGAATAATCCTCTAATGCTTGGTGCCATTTCATAATGGTTTAAAGGTATTAATTTATTAATCATGCGCTATAAAAATATTATTTTATTGTAAATGACTGATTATTAAATATTAATAATTAGCTACTAATAATATTGTTTATAAAATTGTTAATAAAGTGATTTTAATGCTGTAATATAGCGTATTTATTTAACAATAATTAGCTTTTTTTATTAGGCTAATCTTTTTGTTAGCAAGGCCTAAGGCGAGTTTTAACAAAATAAAACGTTAAATTTTATTTTTAATGATTTGATTTATAAATAGTTGTTAATAACCCTATTTCTTTTATACTATTTTTCTTGTTTAAACTCTTTATTGCTCCTAATTTTGTCGCCTCAAATAATTTAAAATTTAAATTTAATTATGAAAAAATTATTATTTACAGCTGCAATCGCAGTATTAGGATTTACAAGTGTTAACGCACAAGAAGAACAAACTTTCGGATTTACAGAAGGTGATGTAATTGTAGAAGGAAACTTAGGTTTTAATTCTGAAAATGATAAGAATACAGAAATCGAAACTTCTGCATTTGAATTCAACCCAAAAGTTGGTTACTTTTTATCTGATGATTTAGCAGTTGGTGTTCAATTAATGTTAGACACAGACAAAGAAACTGACGGAATTGCAGATACTGAAACTAAAACGACTACTATTGGTGCTGGTGTATTTGCACGTTACTATTTCTTAGAATTAGGGAAGCGTTTTAAAACTTATGGTGAGTTTGGTGTAGGTTTTGATTCTGCTAAAACAGAAGTAGAAGTTCCTGGTGTTGATGTTGATGATTTCAAAACTAATGGAATTGGTGCTAACTTAGGTTTAGGTTTAAACTATTTTGTAAATGAAAACATTGCAATTAACTTTGCTTTAACTGATGTTTTATCGTACAGATCTGATAAAGCAGATGTTGATGGAGCAGAATCAGTAACTTCTTTTAACGGTAACTTAAACGTATTTAACAACTTTTTCCAAACAGCTCAGTTTGGTTTAACTTGGAAGTTCTAAATTATAAGAAATTATAATTACCAAAATATTAAACCGAAGCTTAATCGCTTCGGTTTTTTTATGCCATAACTTTTGTATTTTTACCTTATGAAAAAACTAATTATAATAAATGGACCTAATCTTAATCTATTAGGTAAACGCGAACCAAATATATATGGTAGTCTATCTTTTACCGAATTTTTGGATCAAATTCAATCTAAATATCCATCTGCAACTATACAGCATTTTCAATCTAATATTGAAGGTGAATTAATTGATAAGTTGCAAGAGGTTGGTTTTAGTTATGATGGCATCATTTTAAATGCAGCAGCTTATACCCATACTTCAATTGGTATTGGTGATGCTGTAAAAGCTATTGAGACTCCTGTGGTCGAAGTGCATATTTCTAACACCTTTGGTAGGGAAGAGTTTAGACATCAATCCTACGTGTCTCCAAATGCAAAAGGGATTATTCTCGGTTTTGGACTACAAAGTTATGAATTGGCCATTCAAAGTTTTTTATAATATAAAGCGCTTTAACAATTTAGGTTTTGCTTAACTTTTAAAAGCACAACTCTTAAAATAAATTTAATTTTTTAGTATAACACAAGGTTTCTATTAAAAACTGTTAAATACAAGTACATTGCTGTTAAACGTTGTTAATAGAACATCTGTACTTAGATTCAGTTCGTAATTTTGATGTATTAACCTAAAAAAATATACAAATGAAAAAATTAATTTTAAGTACAGCACTTTTTATTTCGGGATTAGCATTAGTAAATGCACAATCAGATTCTAAGGACGTTCAATTAGGTATAAAAGGTGGATTAAATTCATCTACAATTAGTGGAGATGATTTCGGTGATTTAGATTCTAGAACTAGTTTTAATGCTGGTTTAGTTGCAGAAATCCCATTAACTGAAAGATTATCATTTCAGCCTGAGGTGTTATACTCTGGACAAGGTTTTGATGTTAGAGAGATTGATCAAGACAACATTGTAGACACTGATGAAAATATCGAATATCAATTAGATTACATTCAAGTACCATTATTACTAAAAGCATATATTGTAAAAGGGCTTAGTGTAGAGGCTGGACCACAATTTGGATTTAAAATACACGAAGAGTTTGATTACCAACCAAACAGTGATGGTGGAGATATCGAAATTGACTCTGATGACTCTTACGTAAAAGATTTTGACACAAGTATTGCTTTAGGAGCAGCCTATAAGTTTGACAATGGCTTTTTCTTAAGTGGACGTTATAACTTAGGTGTTACTGATATTTTTGAAGATGGTACACCATTTGAAGGTGTAGACGCAAAAAATAACGTTTGGCAATTTGGTATTGGATTTATGTTTTAATCCAATACAGCCTATATAAATAAAAAAAGTTCCAGATAATTCTGGAACTTTTTTTTTGTTTTATAGTGTTTAAAATAAATTTTAAAACTCTTATAAATGTATTACTTCGTCATAAGCATCTGCAACAGCTTCCATAACCGCTTCACTCATAGTTGGGTGTGGATGTACCGCTTTTAATACTTCATGTCCTGTAGTTTCTAATTTACGTCCTAAAACAGCTTCTGCAATCATATCAGTAACACCTGCACCAATCATATGGCAACCTAACCACTCACCATATTTAGCATCAAAAATCACTTTTACAAAACCATCTTTTGCTCCAGAAGCACTTGCTTTACCTGAAGCAGAGAAAGGGAATTTTCCAACCTTAATATCGTATCCTTGATCTTTAGCTTGTTTTTCAGTTAATCCAACGCTTGCAATTTCTGGACTTGCATAAGTACAACCAGGTATATTACCATAGTCTAATGCTTCTACATGCATACCAGCAATTTTTTCGACACATAAAATCCCCTCAGCAGAAGCAACATGTGCTAAAGCTTGACCAGGAGTTACATCTCCAATTGCATAATATCCAGGAATGTTAGTTTGGTAGTAATCGTTTACTAAAATCTTATCTCTATCAACAGCAATACCAACATCTTCTAATCCAATGTTTTCAATGTTAGTTTTAATACCAACAGCACTTAAAATAATGTCAGCTTCTAAAACCTGTTCTCCTTTAGCAGTTTTAACTGTTGCTTTAACACCTTCTCCAGACGTATCAACTTTAGTTACTTCTGCAGATGTCATGACGTTTATACCACTCTTTTTAAAAGACTTTTCTAATTGCTTAGACACGTCAATATCCTCAACAGGTACAATGTTTGGTAAATATTCTACAATTGTAACTTCAGTTCCCATAGAGTTGTAGAAGTATGCAAACTCAACACCAATTGCACCAGATCCAACAACAATCATCTTTTTAGGTTGTGTTGGTAAAGTCATTGCTTCTCTGTAACCAATTACTTTTTTACCATCTTGTGGTAAACTTGGTAGCTCTCTAGAGCGTGCTCCAGTAGCAATTACAATATGATCAGCACTATAAACGGTTCCGTCTACTTCAACTTTTTTTCCTGGTTTTAATGTCCCAAAACCATTGATAACATCAATTTTGTTTTTTTTCATTAAAAACTGAACACCTTTACTCATGCCTTCAGCAACACCACGACTACGTTTTACAACAGCATTAAAATCTTTATCATAATCTGTTACAGATAAACCATAATCACTTGCGTGCTTTAGATATTCAAAAACCTGAGCAGATTTTAGTAACGCTTTAGTTGGAATACAACCCCAATTTAAACATACACCACCAAGACTTTCTTTTTCAATTACAGCTGTTTTAAGGCCTAATTGTGAAGCGCGAATTGCGGTTACATAACCTCCAGGTCCACTTCCAAGAACAATTACATCGTATTTACTCATTCTATTATTTTTTGTAGTTTTAAGAAGTTACGAAGTTACAAAACCAAATTTGAATAAAGAATTTAGATTCTTAAAAAATTATAACTTTATACTACCTTTGCAATGCAAGTTTTTTAATATGAATATACCTAAATCTAGTTTTCCGCGAATTATAATAATTGGTGGTGGTTTTGCTGGCATTGCGTTAGCTAAAAAATTATCTAAACAAGAAGTACAAGTTGTCCTTTTAGATAAACACAATTATCATACTTTTCAACCTTTATTATATCAGGTGTCAACAGGAGGATTAGAACCAGACTCCATTGCATATCCTATAAGAAAGGTTTTAGGAGATTTTCCTAACTTTTTCTTTAGGTTAGCAGATGTTTCTGAAATTAATACCGAAAAAAACAAGATCATTTCTAATATTGGAGAACTTAAATACGACTATTTAGTGGTAGCTTCAGGCTCAAAAACTAATTACTTTGGTAATACGTCTATTGAAGCCAATAGCATGGAAATGAAAACGGTACCACAATCTTTAAACCTAAGGAGTCTTATTCTTGAAAATTTTGAAGAAGCACTGTTAACTTCAGATTTAAATGAACGAATAGCTTTAATGAATTTTGTTATAGTTGGTGCAGGTCCAACAGGAGTAGAGCTAGCAGGTGCTTTAGCCGAAATTAAAAAAGGAATTTTACCTAAGGATTATCCAGACTTGGACACACGATTGGCACAAATTAATTTAATCCAATCTGGCGATAAGATTTTAAAAGAAATGAGTCCTCAAGCGTCTCAAAAAGCTGAAGATTTTTTAGAAAAACTAGGCGTTCATGTTTGGAAAAATGTAAGAGTAACTGGTTATGATGGTAAAACTGTTACTACAAATAGTGATTTAACATTTGATGCAGCAACAGTTGTTTGGGCAGCAGGAGTAAAAGGAGCTGCTATAAAAGGGTTGGACTCAGACCAATTTGTGTCTAGAGGTAACAGGATTTTGGTTAATGAGTTTAATCAAGTTAAAGGCTTAAATAATGTTTTTGCGGTTGGAGATGTAGCTCAAATGGAAACTGAAAGTACGCCACATGGTCATCCAATGATGGCACAACCAGCAATACAACAAGGTAGATTATTAGGTGACAATTTACTTAGAATGTTAGAAAGCAAACCCATGAAGCCTTTTGTATACAACGATAAAGGATCTATGGCTACTGTAGGACGTAACAAGGCTGTCGTAGATTTGCCAAACTTTAAATTTCAAGGCGTTTTTGCTTGGTTTGTTTGGATGTTTGTTCACCTATTTTTTTTAATAGGTTTTAGAAATAGAATGGTTGTATTTATTAACTGGGTATATAACTACATTAGGTTTGATAGAGAAGCACGTTTAATAATTAGACCTTACAAAAAGAATATTAAACCTTAAGTTTATTGCTTAGGCTTACTAAATTTAGAGTCATTATATGCTTTAGATTTACCTTTTGGTATGGATAAAGATTGCCAATCTTCGTTTTTAATCATGATGCCAATGTAGGCTATTTGTCCAATATGGTATGAGTAATGACCTAGTTGTCTAAAAATAGCATCAGCAACGGTTTGGCTTTCGTTTCTTATATAAACAATACGTTCTAAATCGTTGTTTTTTAAAGGTGTTATAGCATTGTAAAGACATTGCCAACCTTTTTCCCAATCAGCAAGTACTTCGGCTTTGGTAGTATATGTAGCTTCAAATTCTTGCTCACGTTGTCGCCATTGTTTTTCGCCATCTTCAGTTAAAAAATTAGTCCATCTGCTTAACATATTTCCAACCATATGTTTTACAATTATGGATACACTGTTAGAGTTGTCGTGTAATTGGTAATTCATTTCTTTAAATGATAACTGCTGGAGTGTTTTATCTCCAGCAGTTTTATAATAATCAAACTGATTGATTAGGCTTGTAATATAATTATTCATTTTTAAAATCTACACTTGCCGAGTTTATACAAAATCGTGTTCCAGTTTCAGTTGGTCCATCATTAAATACGTGACCCAAATGACCACCACAATTAGAGCAAACCACTTCTGTTCTAATCATCCCATGAGACTTGTCTAGAATGTTAGTAACGCTACCTGGAATGGCTTCATCAAAGCTAGGCCAACCACAATTAGATTCAAACTTACTATCGCTATCAAATAGTTGTTGGTGACAAGCAGCACAAGCATAGGCACCATTTTCAAAGTGTAGGTTATATTTACCAGTGTGTGGCATTTCTGTGCCTTTTTTGCGTAAAATACGGTATTGTTCTTCCGTTAGCTCTTTACGCCATTCGTCTTCTGATTTTGTTATATTATAATTACTCATTATCTGGTTTAAAATTTAATGCAACTCCGTTAATACAATGTCTTTTTCCTGTTGTTTCCTTAGGTCCATCATTAAATACGTGACCTAAATGTCCACCACAAGTTGCGCAGTGTTCTTCATCTCTTGTATATCCAATTTTGGTGTCTGTACCAAATGCGACATTACCTTTAATTTCTTGATCAAAACTAGGCCATCCTGTTCCTGAATCAAATTTATTTTCACTTTTAAATAAAGGTGTATCACAAGCAGCGCAATGGTAAGTTCCTGATCTATGTTCTTTATTTAAAGCACTAGAAAAGGGACGTTCTGTTCCTGCTTGACGTAAAACATAATACTCAGCATCTGATAATTCTGCTTTCCATTCGGTTTCTGTTTTAGTGATTTCAAAATTTTCCTTTACTTTTTCTTTAGTGTCTTGCGCATTGCCTTTACAATTAAATAAAGCACATGCTAATACTAATAATGCAATTTTTTTCATATTTTTTTCTTTTCTTTAAAGATATCCTAAAATCTTAAATTAGAATTAATACAGTCGTAATTTTAATTTAAAAATAACATTTTATTGTTTGTGATTTTAAGTGTAACTTTTCAACGTCTAATAAAAATGTAATACATGAAAATATTTCATATCAGTGCAGAATGTTATCCTATAGCTAAAGTTGGAGGTTTGGCAGATGTTGTTGGAGCTTTACCTAAATACCAAAATAACTTAGGAGCAATATCTAGCGTTGTTATGCCTTTTTATGATAATGCTTTCACCCAAAAAAATAATTTTAAGTCAATTTATGAAGGTAAATTGGACTTTAATGGTCATAAAATAAGTTACAATATTTTAAAAACTAAAGCTGCAATTTTGGATTTTGAGGTTTATTTTGTGGACATCCCAAATCTTTTGTATAAAAATTATGTGTATTCGCAGGATGATACAGATCGCTTTTTAGCGTTTCAGATCGCGACATTAGATTGGATTTTAACTTTAAAAGATTTTCCAGAAATTATTCATTGTCATGATCACCATACAGGATTAATACCTTTTATGTGTCAAGAAAGTTTTAAGTATAAAAGCTTAAATACAATTCCAGTAATTACTACCATCCACAATGCACAATACCAAGGTTGGTTTGGTTATGATAAATTACATTTAATACCAGAATTTGAGTCGACTAAAACCGGATTGTTAGATTGGGACCATTGCATAAATCCTTTGGCAGCAGCAATAAAATGTGCTTGGCGTGTAACCACTGTATCACCTAGTTATATGGACGAGCTAAAACAAGAGGCAAATGGACTTCAAGATTTATTACAGCATGAAAGTAATAAATGTATAGGCATATTAAACGGAATAGATACAGCAGTTTGGAATCCCGAAACAGACCATTATATAGCGCATAATTATAATATAAAAACACTAGAAGCTGGTAAATTAGCTAATAAGTTAGCGTTATGTAAAACGTTTAATTTAGATGAAACTAAACCGTTAATCACATTTATTGGTCGATTGGTACACGAGAAAGGTGCAGACGTTTTTCCTTTGGCTATAAAAAAAGCATTAGAGGACGAAAATTGTAGTGTTTTAGTGTTAGGCTCTGGAAATGATGAATCTGAACAGGCTTTGCTTCAGTTAAAAGAAAATAATACAGGTCTTTACAATGTATTTATTGGTTATGACGAAAAACTGTCGCATAATATTTACGCAGGAGCAGATTATTTGCTAATGCCTTCAAGGGTTGAGCCTTGTGGATTAAATCAATTATATGCGCTGCGTTACGGAACAATTCCTGTAGTGAGAAGTATTGGAGGTTTAAAAGATACAGTTATAGATATAGACAAAAATGAGGGATTTGGAATTAGTCATCAAGAAGTTACCGTAGAACAAATTTATAAGGCCATTACCCGAAGTATTGATTTGTACATTAAAACAACTATCTTTAAGTCAATAAGAAAGCATATTATGACCATTGATCATTCATGGGATGTGTCAGCAAAAGCATATATTAATTTATACCAATCTTTAAAAAAACAACTATGATTAATAACAAAGTGTTATCTATAATTTTAGGAGGAGGACAAGGATCCAGATTATATCCACTAACTGCAACTAGATCTAAACCTGCAGTGCCTATTGCAGGAAAGTATAGATTGGTAGATATTCCAATTTCTAATTGTATTAATTCTGACATCAAGCGTATGTTTGTGTTAACACAGTTTAACTCTGCGTCTTTAAATCGTCATATTAAAAACACCTATCATTTTAGTTTTTTTAGTTCAGCTTTTGTAGATGTTTTAGCAGCAGAGCAAACACCAGGTAACGAAGGTTGGTTTCAAGGTACAGCAGATGCGGTTAGACAAAGCATGCATCATTTTTTAAGTCATGATTTTGAGTATGCCTTAATCTTGTCTGGAGACCAATTATACCAAATGGATTTTAACGAGATGATTGATGCACACATTAAAGCTAAAGCAAAAATATCGATAGCAACTATTCCTGTAAATGCTAAAGATGCAACGTCATTTGGAATTTTAAAAACAGATGATAAAAATGTAATTACTTCTTTTATAGAAAAACCAGACGCATCATTGTTACCAGAATGGACATCAACTGTTAGTCCAGAAATGCAAAAACAAGGTAAAAACCATTTAGCATCAATGGGAATCTATATTTTTAATAGAGATTTATTGGTAGAGCTAATGAGTAATCCAGATACAAATGACTTTGGAAAGGAAATCATTCCGCAATCCATTGCAATGCATAAAACACTTAGTTATCAATTTGAAGGGTATTGGACAGATATAGGGAACATAGATTCGTTTTTTGAAGCTAATTTAGGCTTGACGGATGATATACCTAAATTTAACTTATACGATAAAGATCAAAGTGTTTACACACGTGCTAGGATATTACCAACTTCTAAAATATCGGGAACTGCTTTAGATAGAACAGTAATTGCAGAAGGATGTATTGTTAATGCAGCCAAAATTGAAAAATCAGTTATTGGTATTAGATCTAGAATAGGTAAAGAAACCACCATTATTAATACTTACATGATGGGTTGTGATTCCTATGAATCTTTAGAAGAAATAGAGTCCAATAAGATTAAAATTTTAATGGGAATAGGAGAGCGTTGTTTTATTAAAAATACAATTATTGATAAAAATATAAGGATAGGAGATGATGTTAGAATTAATGGTGGAAAGCACTTAGAAAATAAAGAAACCGATACTTATGTTATTAAAGATGGTATTGTTGTTATTAAAAAAGGAGCTGTAATACCTAATGGATTTGTAATATAGCTTATGGCAGAAGTCACTGTGTTTAGTCTTTTTACAGACTTTGATATTAATCTTTTTAAAGCTGGAAAACATTATCGATTATACGAGAAATTTGGATCTCATATAACTACGGTTAATAATGTTGAAGGTACTTATTTTGCTGTTTGGGCACCAAGTGCAACACAAGTGTCTGTAATAGGTGACTTTAATGGATGGACAGAAGGTAACCATATTTTAAATGTACGTTGGGATAAAAGCGGAATCTGGGAAGGGTTTATACCAAATATTGGTAAAGGTAGTTTGTACAAGTATAAAATACAAAACAACACAATTGGTAGCGTAACAGAAAAAGCAGACCCTTATGCTAGACGTTGCGAGCATAATCCAAGTACAGCCTCAATAGTTTGGGAAGATAATTATGCTTGGAAAGATAAAAAATGGATGGCTTCCAGAAAGCAAAAAAATGCGTTAGATGCGCCTTATTCTGTTTACGAAGTACATTTAGGATCATGGAAAAAACAAATTGAAGACAATCGTTTTTTATCTTATATAGAGTTGGCAGACGACTTAGTAAATTATGTCAAAGAGATGAATTTTACGCACGTCGAGCTGATGCCTATAATGGAATTTCCGTACGACCCAAGTTGGGGTTATCAAATCACAGGTTATTTTGCACCAACGTCACGATTTGGATATCCAGAAGAGTTTAAATTTTTGGTAGACACTTTACACCAAAATGATATTGGAATTATACTAGATTGGGTACCTTCTCATTTTCCTGAAGATATGCATGGTTTAGGATTATTTGATGGCTCTTGTTTGTATGAGCATCCAGATAAGCGTAAAGGGTATCATCAAGATTGGAAAAGCTTAATTTTTAATTATGGTCGTAACGAGGTTAAATCGTTTTTAATAAGTAATGCCTTATTCTGGTTAGATCAATTTCATGCAGACGGTTTACGTGTAGATGCTGTAGCGTCTATGCTGTTTTTAGATTATAGTAGAGAAGAAGGTGAGTGGGAACCTAACATCTATGGAGGAAGAGAAAACCTAGAAGCCATAGCTTTTATACAAGATTTAAATAAAGCAATTTACGGTAACTATCCAGACGTACAATCCATTGCAGAGGAGTCTACTGCATTTCCCGGAGTTTCTAAACCCGTGTTTTTAGGTGGTTTAGGGTTTGGAATGAAATGGATGATGGGTTGGATGCATGACACATTACAATATTTTTCTAAAGAACCTATATATAGAAAACACCATCAAAATGACATTACCTTTTCATTAACCTACGCATTTACAGAAAATTTTATGTTGCCTTTAAGTCATGATGAAGTGGTGTATGGTAAAAAATCAATTTTAGGAAGAATGCCAGGAGATGAGTGGCAACGTTTTGCTAACGTAAGACTGTTATACAGTTATATGTTTGCTCATCCAGGTACAAAACTACTATTTCAAGGTGCAGAAATTGGTCAAAGTGAAGAATGGAATTTTCAAAATAGCCTGGATTGGCATTTACTAGATTATCCATCGCATAAAGGGTTAAACCAATTTATCAAAGATGTTAATGCGTTTTATAAAACTGAACCAGCACTTTATCAAAAACAATTTTCAAGTGATGGTTTTGAGTGGATTGATTATGGAGATTCAGAGCATTCTGTAATAGTTTTTATGCGTAAAGGAAATAAGCCTAAAGACAATATTATTGTAGCTTGTAATATGACACCAGTACCTCTAAATAATTACAGAATTGGATTGCCTAAAAAAGGACAATTAATCGAAGTTTTTAACAGCGATAAAAAACAATATTTTGGAACAGGAGATTTTCAAAATAACCCAATAGTTAGCCAATTAAAATTGTGGCATTCTAGAAAAAATTCAGTCGAAATTACAATACCACCTTTAGGGATGATTGCCTTAAAATATCAATCTTAAAAAATAGTGAGAAATTAAACTGTTTTATATAATTCTTATTTTTACTAATTGATAATTAAGGTTTTAATAAAATTTAATATCGAAAACGTTATAGTTAATAATTTGTAATAATATCTAATAACAATGCTTTTGTAACAGGTTTATTTTGCGTTTTTTTACTATAAATAATTAGGACATTCAATTATGATTGTAAATACAGAATTAGAACAAAAAGGAAACTTATTTCCTTCACAAATAATAAAATTTAAAAAAGATGTAGACACATTATATTTCTATACTGAAAATAATGTTGTACTTCAACTAAGAGTCTTAAGGGATAGTGTTCTAAGATTTAGATATACAACCACTGGAACGTTTGATAACGATTTTTCTTATGCTATAACCAAATACGCCAGTACAGGTTATAACAAATTAGAAATTGTAGAAAGTGATGAAATTTACACGATAATCACTTCAAAATTACGATGTGAAGTCTCTAAAAAAGATGCAAGAGTATCTATATATGATGTCATAACCAATGAGTTAATTAATCAAGACGAAATTGGTTTTCATTGGGAAGAAAGTTATGAGTTTGGTGGTAACATCGTAAAAATGAGTAAAATCGTAAATGAACGAGAAAGTTATTTTGGCTTAGGTGACAAACCAGAACATTTAAATTTAAAAGGAAAACGCTTCCAAAATTGGGTAACAGACTCTTATGCTTTTGGTAAAGAAACGGATCCAATTTACAAGGCTATCCCATTTTTTACAGGTTTACATCATGGAAAGGCTTACGGAATCTTTTTTGATAACACCTTTAGATCTTATTTTGATTTTGGTCAAGAACGACGTAACGTAACCAGTTTTTGGGCTCAAGGAGGAGAGATGAATTACTATTTCATTTATGGTCCAAAAATGCAAGATGTTGTAGAAAATTATACAGACTTAACAGGAAAACCACATCAATTACCACCATTATGGGCTTTAGGATTTCATCAATGTAAATGGAGTTATTATCCAGAAGCAGAGGTTAAAGCGATAACCTCTAAATTTAGAGAGCTTCAAATACCATGTGATGCAATTTATTTAGATATTGATTATATGGATGGTTTTAGATGTTTTACTTGGAATAAAGACCATTTTCCTGATCCAAAACGTATGGTTAAAGAGTTGCTGGATGATGGATTTAAGACAGTTGCCATAATTGATCCAGGAATAAAAATAGATAACGAATATTCAGTATTTAAAGAGGCTTTAGATAAGGACTACTTTTGTAAACGTGCAGATGGACCTTATATGAAAGGTAAAGTATGGCCTGGAGAATGTTATTTTCCGGACTTTACAAAACCAGAAGTCAGAGATTGGTGGTCAGGATTATTTAAAGAATTAGTCGAAGATATAGGTATACAAGGTGTTTGGAACGATATGAATGAGCCTGCTGTCATGGAAGTGCCAAACAAAACATTTCCGGATGATGTACGTCACGACTACGATGGTAACCCTTGTAGTCACAGAAAAGCACATAATGTTTATGGTATGCAAATGGCAAGAGCCACTTACCATGGAATGAAAAAATTTAATTACCCAAAACGCCCTTTTGTAATTACTAGAGCAGCTTATTCTGGTACCCAACGATACACCTCTACTTGGACAGGAGATAATGTGGCAACTTGGGAACATCTTTGGATAGCAAACGTTCAAGCACAACGTATGGCAATGTCAGGATTTAGTTTTGCTGGTAGTGATATTGGAGGTTTTGCAGAACAGCCTCAAGGCGAATTATTTACACGTTGGATACAATTAGGAATCTTTCATCCATTTTGTCGTGTGCACTCTTCTGGAGATCATGGTGATCAAGAACCTTGGGCTTTTGATGAAGATGTGACAGATGTAGTTAGAAAATTTATTGAAATTAGATACCAATTATTACCTTATTTATACACAGCTTTTTGGCATTTGGTAGAGCATGGGACACCTATATTAAAGTCCTTAGTCATGTACGACCAAGAGGATAATCAAACCCATTACAGAACAGACGAGTTTGTTTATGGCGACCAAATTTTAGTATGTCCAATACAAGAGCCTAACGCTAAAGGTCGCAGAATGTACATACCTAGAGGTAGTTGGTTTAACTTTTGGACGGATGAGTTAGTAGAAGGAGGTAAAGAAAAATGGGTAGATGCAGAAATAGATAGTATGCCTATTTTTATTAAAGAAGGCGCAATCATACCTAAATTTCCAATTCAGCAATACGTCGATCAAACAATTATCGAGGAACTATCATTAGACGTGTATTTTAAATTAGGTAAGGAATCGTCACAATTATTTGACGACGCACATGATGGATACGATTATACTAAAGGACGTTATAGTTTTAGGACATTTAAATTAACAGGTAAGTCGCATGAATTAATCATTCAACAGCATAAAGAAGGTAAGTACGAAGCGACTTATAAGACTTTCAAATTAAACATTCACGCATTACCATTTGAAATTAATGAGATTCAAATAGATAATGAAACTGTAACCTTAGAGCAAATCAAAAACAACGGAATAGTGTCTTTGGTTATTGATAAAAACTTTTCTGAAATTCATTTAATAGGAAAATAAATATAAGTAAAATACTGTTTGTGGATTATATCTGATTTTAATCGATGTTTTGTTAGCATTTAAAAATTAGATTTGTTACAAAATGGCTAAGTTTTTGTAGATTTATAAAAAGAATAAATTATAAACGATATGAAATTAAAAAATAGTGTAGCGCTAGCATTAACATTAGTGATGTTTTTGTCATGTTCTACTAATCCATTTACAGGAAAAAAAACATTAGCATTTGTGTCTAATGCAGAATTATTTCCAACAGCATTTGCACAATATAACCAAGTGTTGACAGAAAGTAAAGTAGAAACAGGGACAACAAGAGCAGATATGATTAAGCGTGTTGGTCAGCGTATAGCTGTTGCTGCAGAACGTTGGTTAAATGCTAATGGACAACAAGGTTACTTAAACGATTACAAATGGGAATACAATTTAATTGATGAAGATATTGTAAACGCATGGTGTATGCCTGGAGGAAAAATTGTGTTTTACACAGGTATTTTACCAGTAGCAGAAAACGAATCTGCAATTGCAGCAATTATGGGTCATGAAGTAGCACATGCCTTAGCTAATCATGGACAACAACGTATGAGTGCAGGAATGATTCAACAAGGTTTAGCAGTTGTTGGTAATGTAGCATTAGCTAATGACGAAAAAACTTTAGGAATCTTTAATCAATCTTATGGTATTGTTTCTAACGTAGGTGGTATGTTGCCTTTTAGTAGAAGTCATGAAACAGAAGCAGATAGAATTGGTTTATATCTTACAGCTATTGCTGGTTATAATCCAGATGAAGCAGCTAATTTATGGAGACGTATGGCACAAGCAAGTGGAGGTCAAGCACCACCAGAGTTTTTAAGTACGCATCCAGCTAATCAAACCCGTATTGATAATTTAACAGCCTTATCTCCTTCAGCTAAAGCAGAAGCACAAAAATTTGGTGTCACTAGTTTTAGACCTTTAGGTAAATACTAGTTTTTTAAAAATATTTAATTACTTTCGAAGCTGCTCTTATAAGAGCAGCTTTTGTATTTTTAAGCACTAACTAATTACAATTTAATGGCACATTTAAAAAAAGGAAGTAAAAAACTGCTTAATGCTTGGGCGTTTTACGATTGGGCAAATTCAGTTTATACGTTAACTATAGCATCGTCAATATTTCCAATATTTTATTCTGCACTTTTTGTTTCTCAAATAGAAAGAACAGTTCCAGCTTTTGGTATGGTTTTTAAAAGCACAGCATTAATAACGTATGTTACAGCTTTTACATTTTTAGTGGTAGCTTTTACGTCGCCTATTTTATCTGGTATTGCAGATTATGTAGGAAATAAGAAAAATTTTATGAAGTTTTTCTGTTATTTAGGAGGCTTAGGTTGTATTGGTTTATACTGGTTTAGCATCGAGTCTATTCATATTAGTTTGTTGTTTTACTTTATGGGTTTAATTGGATACTGGGGAAGTTTGGTGTTTTATAATTCTTACCTACCTGATATTGCATTTCCAGAACAACAAGACAGTATAAGTGCTAAAGGGTTTAGTTTAGGTTACGTTGGTAGTGTTTTATTGTTAATAATAAATCTAGCGATGGTTATGACTCAAGAAACAGGAGAGGCCAAAATGCAAATGATGCGCTATTCTTTTGTGATGGTTGGTGTTTGGTGGATTGGGTTTAGTCAATATTCATTTTACATATTACCAAAAGGAGTTAAAACAGGTCAAAAAGTGACAAGAGCGATTGTCTTTAATGGTTTAAAAGAATTAAAATTGGTTTGGATTCAGCTTAAGCAAAACTTAAGACTAAAGCGTTACCTAGCAGCATTTTTTGTTTTTAGTATGGCTGTACAAACCATTATGTTGGTAGCTGTCTATTTTGGAGAAGAAGAAATTGCATGGGGAAGTTCTGACGCTAAAACTCAAGGTTTAATAGTCAGTATATTAGTTATACAATTAGTAGCTATACTTGGTGCCATTTTAACATCCAAAGCTTCAGCTAAATTCGGAAATATTAAAACACTTATAATTGTCAATTTTATATGGATGGCATTATGTTTTTATGCTTATTTTATGGTAACACCATTTCAATTTTATGTGGCAGCAGGTTGTGTTGGATTAGTTATGGGAGGCGTACAAAGTTTAGCAAGATCAACCTACTCTAAATTTTTACCAGAGACTGAGGATACTACTTCATACTTTAGTTTTTATGACGTTGCAGAAAAAGTAGGTATAGTTATAGGGATGGTTATTTTTGCAACCATTGACCAATTAACGGGAAGTATGCGTAATGCAATATTGTTTTTGTTTGTATTCTTTTTAGTAGGAATCTTTTTGCTGTTTAGAGTGCCAAAACAAGGTAAGTTAAATTAATTTTATTATGTTTATAATCTAAAATATTAAAAATGAAAAAAATATTACTACCATTATTGTCTTTAGCTTTTGTGTTTTTAAGTTGTGAAAACGAGCCTTTAGAAGGGTTTGATTTAGACGCAACAGGTAATACTACAGGAGGAGGAAGTGTAGGAGGTGAAGAAGTAATTATAGGAGAACCAGGAGGAGAGTCTACAGGAGACTATTGGCCTATGGCTGCTGGTAATAAATGGACTTATGATTATTCTGTTGATGGTGTTGCAGATGAAGATGCAATAATGGAAATTTCTAATCAAGAGGATTATTTAGGATTTCCGTCTTATTTGTATAGCTCATTTTTTCAAAATTCTACAAGTACAGATGGATCAACAACAGGTGATGTTGAGTTAAATTCGTATTCTAGTAAAAATGGTGGAGATTATCACTTTAGTGTAGCTAGTACTAACATAAATGTAGGTGGTTTTATTGAAATCACGCAATCTGCTTATGGATTTATAATGTTAAAAGATTATTTAAACGTAGGAGAAAGTTGGACTAATACTTATACAATTACTACAACTACTGAGGTGTTAATTGAAGATTTACCAGAAGTACCAACTACCAATTTAAATGTAATTTACCATAGTGAAATTATGGAAAAAGATAGTACTGTTGAGGTTAATGGTACTAGCTATAGTCCAGTTATTAAAGTTAAAGCTACAACAACGTATCAATTAGCAGGAACTCCTGATAGCTCTGCAGAATATTTTTACTATTTTGCTAAAGATGTAGGAATAATTAAATATGAAGGAAGTGTATTTGATGCAGATGATAATATTACCTCTAATGTTTTAGGAGAACTAAATGACGTTATTTTAAACTAAGATATTTAAACAACTTAAAAAAGCCACAATTCTAATATTAGAATTGTGGCTTTTTTTATTTATAAATTTTAGTATTAATTACTAATGTCTCCAGATCCTGTAACTTTCTTGTCGACTTTACTTGGACTGCCTTTATACTCAATATCTCCAGATCCTGTTACTCTTGCTTTAATAGCTTCTTTAGCATAAACAACTACATCTCCAGATCCTGTGACTTTAGCTTCTGTATAATCAGCCATTAAGCGACCTCCATGAAAATCTCCTGATCCTGTCACACTTGCATTTAAGTTAGTTGTTTGACCAGTTAGTGTTAAATCTCCAGATCCAGTAACTGACGCATCAACATTAGTAGAGTTTACGTCTAAAGTCACATCTCCAGAGCCTGATACTTTAGCTTCAAAGTTTTTTGAAACTATAGTTGCATTTGAAGTTACGTCTCCAGATCCTGAAAGTGATACTTTGTCAATATCTTTAAATGGTATTGTAATCTTGATAGTTTTATTTCCGCTAGGTTTTAAATTAATGTTATTTTCAGTTTTAACAATTAGTCCATGACCTTCAACTTCGGTTAAAATATAATCTAAAAGGTTTTCTTCTCCTTCAATAGTAATTGTGCCTTCTTCCCCTTCAACTAATTCAAATTCCATCCATCCTGCTAATCTTATAGCATCATAGTCTGATGTTGTTCTAGTTATTGTAGTAACGTTTCCGTTTCCTTTAATTGTTTTTCCTTTTCCCCATTGTGCATTACAAGAAGTAAAGGCAATAAGCGCTAAGGTTAATACTAGTGTTTGTTTTAATGTTTTCATGATGATTGATTTTGTGTGTTAATTGATTATTTTTTGTCAAAGGTTACGCTTCCGTAATCTGAGTTTATTTTTATTAAATTTCCTGAGTTATTTTTTAAATGATATCCTGCGTAGTATTTATCAGAATGCTTGATACTTTTGGTGTTAATTTCAAAATCATCTTCACCATTTAAGCTTCCATATTCTAGTTTAATATCAAAATTAAAAGCATATTCTGGATCAATGCCAATTTTTATACCAACATAATCTGATTCGATGTTTATATCTCCAGCATTTTTTGTCATTTTTCCAATTTTAATAGAACCGTAATCTGCATTTAAAGTCACGTGTTTATAAACATCACCTAATACAACTGTAAGGTAGTCACCATTACCAGAAATGCTATTTAGTTTGTTAACACGTAAGCTTCCGTAATCGCAGTTATAATTTATGTTTTCGGCTATTTCTATTAACGATTTTGTATAATCTGCTACGATAGTTAAGTCTTTAGTTTTTGCAACTGTAAACCCACTATAGTCAGCATTAATTTTTCCACTTTTTATGTATTCAAAATAACTATTATTGGTGTAATCAAAATTGATAATATTGTTATCTGCTAATAACTCTTTGGTAGTAATTTTACCATAATCACAACTTATTTCTGCACGACCTTCAAGCGTTCCTAAAGTTATATTACCATAATCGTTACTTAAGTCCACATGATTTGTAATGGGCATTTTAACAACGTAATTTATTTTCATATTAACATCGTTGTTATTAGACCAATTCCACCAAGAGCTTTTCTTCTTTTTACCAATTAAAGTCTCAGCAGAGACGTAATTGGATGTTCCAGAAAATTCGACATCAATTTCATCTAATCTTGATTGTACTTCTTCTAAATCATTACCATTGGTAGTTATTTTAACTTCAATAGCAATAGTATTACCTGTCCATGTTACAATATCTAGGTTACCATATTTATTGTCTATTTTTAAGGTGGCATTTTTAGTAACGGTATATTCTTTTTTTAATGTTTTTTGTCTAGTATGTTTGCCATCCAAATCGCCATTATTAGATAAGGCAATTACGGGAAGTAAAAGGCATAGTGTTAATTTATATAGTAGTTTCATAATTGTTTTGTTTTAATGTTTTAAGCGCTTCAATTTGTAAAAGTGTGCTTTGTAACACGTCTATTCTGTTTTGAAAGTTGGTTATCATTGCATAAATGACGCGTTGGTCTTCACCACTTTCTGTTAGGTTTAATTTTAAATTTTTGTATTCTAATTCTAACTTATCTAATCTTGATAAAGCATCATCAACAAGTTTTTGTGTTTCTGGGCTTTTTTCTGTTTTAAGTTTATTTAATTCAAAAGCGATAGTGTTAGAAAAAAAGTTTTGTGTTTCTGCCAATTCTGGAGAGATACTTGCTAAGTCTTTTTGGGTGGTATCAGGTTTTAAATTAAGTGCAATACTTAAAATTAAGACAACAGATGCTGCAACTACAAGTAAAGGTTTCCAGTAATTAGTTTTACGACTAGCTACTTTAGTTTCGGTTTTGTTTAGTTTGTCAATAAAACGTTGTTGATGTCCTAAATTTGGGACTTCAATATCAAATTGACTATCTAAACTTTCAAATAATTGTTCTATATTATCTTTCATCACAATTAATTTAATTGTTCTAATTTTTTTCTTAGACTCTCTTTGGCTCTAGAGATTGTAGTTCTGCAATTAGCATAACTAATTTGCATGACTTCACTAATTTCTTCATAATCATAACCCTCAATAAGATTTAAGGTTAATGCAATTCTGTAATTAGATTTTAGAGTGTTCAAAGTGTCTAAAATTTGTTTTGCTTTAACAGAAGTAAACTCGGTTGTAGTATCAACGCCTTGATGGTCTTCAATTTTGTATAATACATCATCCAAAGCTACGTCTTCATTTTTTTTGTTTTTATTAAAAGCATGTATGCTATTATTAACAACAATACGTTTTAACCAAGCACTAAATGTGCTTATTTCTTTTAGTTTATCTAGCTTAGTAAATGCAGTCAAAAATGATTCTTGCATGATATCTTCAGCCTCAAAACTATTATTCACAATTCTAAACGACGTATTATACATTGCCTTGTAATATCTGTTGTAAATCTCCAATTGTGCTAATTGGTTACCAGATAGGCAAAGCATTATAAGCGCTTCAATATTATGTTTGGTTAGTGTCAAAAAATGGTTTGTTTTATATAAAGAGGAAAGTTAAAACACTTTGTTACACTTTTAGAAAAAAAATATTTTTTATTTTTTAATAATGGCTTGCAACCAAGTATTGTTAAACATTTTGTGATTTAAAGCAGCATCTTAAAGTATGGCACATTAATTGAAATTTTATAATTGAAAAAACGCTGTTACTTATTGTTAACTATAAGTTTATCAATGTGATAGCGAAAGTTTAATTTATAATCTTAAAAATTAATAGCTTAAATGAAACCGTAAAAGTGACATTTTGGCTTACATATATCTATGAAAAAATCTAACTTTATATCACTTGACAGTTTGTCATTACAAGATTTTGATGAAAATTCAGAGTTAATCCCTTTAATGACACCAGAAGATGAAGAAAAAATAGCAAAAGAGGAGTTGCCAGAAACCCTTCCAATATTATCATTACGTAATACGGTTTTGTTTCCTGGAGTTGTAATACCTATTACTGCAGGACGCGATAAGTCTATTAAGCTAATTAATGATGCTAATAAAGGCGGAAAAGTTATTGGTGTTGTTTCTCAAATAGATGAAGACGTTGAAGACCCTAAAGCAGACGATTTACATAAAATTGGGACTGTTGCAAGAATTTTAAAAGTTTTAAAAATGCCTGATGGTAACACTACAGTTATTATACAAGGTAAAAAACGTTTTGAAATAGATCAAGTCATTACAGAAGAGCCTTATATAAAAGCAACCGTTAAGGAAGTGCCACAAGCTAAACCTGCAGCTAAAAATAAAGAGTTTGCTGCTATTATTGAGTCTATTAAAGAATTGGCAGTACAAATTATTAAGGATAGTCCAAATATACCTACAGAGGCTACTTTTGCTATAAAAAACATAGAAAGTGATTCGTTTTTAATCAATTTTGTATCGTCTAATATGAATTTAGATGTAGATGAAAAACAAGCGCTTCTTGAAATGAATCATCTTAAAGATCGCGCTTTAGAGACTTTACGTTACATGAACGTCGAGTTTCAAAAACTGGAACTTAAAAATGACATTCAATCTAAAGTACAAAGTGATTTAAACCAACAACAACGTGAGTACTTTTTAAATCAGCAATTAAAAACAATTCAAGAAGAACTTGGTGGTGGTAATGCAGAGGAGATTGAGGACATGAAAAAGCGTGCTAAATCTAAAAAATGGGACGAAAAAGTTGGAAAACATTTTGATAAAGAGTTAGCAAAAATGCAACGTATGAATCCTCAGGTTGCAGAGTATTCTATACAACGTAATTATTTAGACCTATTTTTAGATTTACCTTGGAGCAAGTTTAGTAAAGATAAATTTGATTTAAAGCGTGCCGAAAAAATATTAAATCGTGACCATTACGGATTAGACGACGTAAAACAACGTATCATCGAGCACTTAGCAGTGTTAAAATTACGTAATGACATGAAGTCACCAATCTTATGTTTATATGGACCTCCAGGAGTTGGTAAAACATCTTTAGGTAGATCCATAGCAGAAGCTTTAGGTCGTGAATATGTGCGTATGAGTTTAGGTGGTTTACGTGATGAAGCAGAAATACGTGGACATCGTAAGACTTATATTGGTGCAATGCCAGGACGTATTTTACAAAGCCTTAAAAAAGCAGGAACCTCTAATCCAGTTTTTGTTTTAGATGAAATTGATAAATTATCTAATTCTCATCAAGGTGATCCGTCTTCTGCATTATTAGAAGTATTAGATCCAGAACAAAATTCAGAATTCCATGATAATTTCCTAGAAATGGGTTATGATTTATCTAAGGTTATGTTTATTGCTACCACTAATAGTTTAAATACTATTCAGCCAGCTTTAAGAGACCGTATGGAAATTATTAATGTTACAGGATATACTATAGAAGAGAAAGTAGAAATTGCTAAGCGACACCTATTGCCTAAACAATTAAAAGAACACGGTTTAGAAGATAAACACATTAAAATAGGGAAACCACAACTTGAAAAAATAGTTGAAGGTTATACTAGAGAGTCTGGAGTACGTGGTTTAGAAAAACAAATTGCAAAAATGGTGCGTTATGCAGCTAAAAATATTGCAATGGAAGAAGCGTATAATGTTAAGATTTCTAACGATGATATAGTAGAAATTTTAGGTGGTCCAAAATTAGAACGTGATAAATACGAAAACAATAATGTTGCTGGAGTTGTTACAGGTTTAGCTTGGACAAGAGTAGGTGGAGATATTTTATTTATTGAATCTATTTTATCCAAAGGAAAAGGCGCATTAAATATTACTGGAAACTTAGGTAAGGTAATGAAGGAGTCGTCTACAATTGCTATGGAGTTTATTAAAGCACATGCAGAAGAACTTAACATTAATCCTGAGGTGTTTGACAAATACAATGTACATATCCACGTACCAGAAGGTGCAACACCTAAAGATGGACCAAGTGCAGGTGTTACCATGTTAACATCATTAGTCTCTTTATTTACACAACGTAAGGTAAAGAAAAGTTTAGCAATGACTGGAGAGATTACATTACGTGGTAAAGTGTTACCAGTTGGAGGTATTAAAGAAAAAATATTAGCTGCTAAGCGTGCAAGAATTAAAGAGATATTATTGTGTGAAGATAATAGAAGAGATATTGAAGAAATTAAACCAGAATACTTAAAAGGTTTAACATTCCACTATGTTTCAGATATGTTGGATGTTATTAAAATTGCAGTTACAAATCAAAAGGTTAATAATGCTAAAAAATTATAAGACACTAAGTCTACTAAAAAGACTATTGTTTTTTGTTGTGATACTAAATTCATCTATAGCTTTAGCTCAAGATCAAAATTTAGTTAACGTTATCCTAGATGGTAAACCTGCTGTTTTAAATACTAAAACAGGAATCACTCAGTTTGTTGATAATAAATCAGACAAGCCACAAGTATCAATACAGGATAATACAGATATAATAACAACGCATGTTGTAGCACAAGGAGATACTTTATACGCCATATCTAATACATATGGCGTAAGTATTCCGCATATTAAATCAATCAATAATTTAAGCTCCAATCTTTTAAAAATTGGTCAAGTACTTAAAATTGGTTACGCAACGTCAGCTAAGGTAAAAGATAGTAATGTGTGGATTGTTAATAAAGGCGATACGTTATATAGTATTTCTAAAAAAACAGGAGTATCAATTGCAACTATACAAAGCCTTAATAATCTAGAAGATAACATAATAATTGTAGGAAAAACACTATTTTTAAGATAGTTGGAATCAATAGTTTATATTTGTTAAAATTAATCTAATTTATAATGAAAAATTTACTATTTGTTTTAATCCTATTAACTATTACTACAGGCTTTTCTCAAGACATTGAAGAAGAGTTTTTACCTATAGAAGTTGAAGGAAAGGAAGCCTTTATGTCGACTAAGACAGGTGAATATGTTTTTAAATCACATGCGGATACTAATCCAGAAGAGTTAACTACAACGCCAAGTGGTGTTGTTTATAACGATATAACTTATCATACAGTAGTGCAAGGTGAGACCTTGTCTTCAATTTCTAAAAAGCATGATATAGGCGTAGATCAGATAGTACAAGATAATAAGTTATCAAATAATGCGCTAAGTTTAGGGCAAAAAATTAAATTAGTAAAACGCACTTTGGTGCCATCTAGTAGTCCTGTTATTAGCTATGTTGGCGAAGAGCGTATAATTGCTAGATTACCAGTTGGAGAGTCTCCTGCAACATTACCACCACCTCCAGTACCAACGCAAAACAACAATTTAGCTAAACCAGCACCTAAAAAAAACAATTACTCTAAACCTAATATTGTGCCTTTAGTTGTAGAAGAAGATGTGATAGTGCAAGAAGAGGATTCTGCTGAAGTTATTGCAGCAAAAAAACAATTAGAAGAAGCAAAAAGACAATTGGAATTAGCTAAGCAAAAAGCGGTTTTAAAAGAAGAAGCTAAAGCTAAATTAGAAGAAACTAAATCGGTTTTAGAAGAAGAAGACATCGTTACTAAAAAAGTAAACACTAAACTTGAAACAGAGAAAGATGTTTTGGAAGAAGAAGTAGAAGCAAACACTAAGACAGAAGTAACAGAAGATAAATCAGAAAAAGCATCGGATAAAGCTGATAAAACACCTGAATATCATGTGGTTGTAAAAGGAGATAACTTATATAGTTTGTCTAAAAAATATAATACAACCGTTGAAAATCTTAGTAAGCTAAATGATATTAAATTCAATAATTTAAAAATTGGACAAAAGTTAAAATTGAAGTAAAAAAATAAATCTACAATAACTACGTTTTAATGTAGATTTATTTACTTTGCAAACTATGTTTAAGAAAAATATTGTCCCACTTTTAATTTTATTTTCTAATACTTTTTGCTTTGCGCAATTAGGTGGACAATCTACTTATCAATTTTTAAACTTAGTATCATCACCACGTCAAGCAGCATTAGGAGGTAAGGTCTTAACCAATATAGATTATGACGTCACTCAAGGTTTGTATAATCCTTCTGCAATAAATCCAGAGATGGATAATCAATTCTCTTTAAATTTTAGTAATTATTTAGGTGGTATAACATATGGTACTGCTGCCTATGCTTATACTTGGGACAGACGTACACAAACCTTACATGCAGGAATGACTTATATTAATTATGGTGATTTTGATGGTTATGACGAAAACGGAATATCTACTGGTACTTTTACTGGTACAGAAGCAGCTTTGTCTTTAGGGTACGCTTTACAAATAGGATATTCTGATTTTTATTTTGGTGCAAACTTAAAATTTATAACTTCAAGTTTAGAACAATATAGCTCTTTTGGTGTAGCTACAGATTTAGGGTTAATGTATGTTGACGAAAAATTAGAATTTCAAGCAGCATTAGTTGTCAGAAATTTAGGTACACAAATCACAACTTATGCAGGCCAACGTGAAAGTTTACCATTAGATATTACACTAGGGTTGTCCCAGACATTGGAAAATGTACCATTACGTTGGCATTTAACTTTCGAAAATTTACAGCAGTGGCCAATAGGAGAAGCTAATCCAGCAAGAGTAACTACGGATTTAGAAGGTAACCAAACACAAGAAAAAGTTGGGTTTATAAATAATGTCATGCGTCACACAATAATAGGAGCCGAGTTATTTCCTGATAAAGGATTTAATATAAGACTAGGTTATAACTTTAGACGTGCAGAGGAGCTTCGTATTGTAGACCAACGTAACTTTTCAGGATTATCTGCTGGTTTTGGTCTTAAAATTAATAAGTTACGTTTTAGTTATACGCATGCTAAATATACAGCAGCAAGTAACGCAAATTTCTTTGGATTAAATATAGATTTACAGTAACACTAATTAGGTGTTTTAGTAAGTTGTTATTGTTAATCATTCCAATAATCATCTTTAAATGTTCAAAAATTAATCCCTATTTTTGAAATCTAAAATTTAAAATAAGTGCAAAAAATCACCATAGCAATAGACGGTTACTCATCAACAGGTAAAAGTACAGTCGCTAAGCAATTAGCAAAACATTTAGGCTATATATATGTAGATACAGGTGCAATGTATAGAGCAGTTACCTTATTTACTATGCAAAACGGATGGATTGATAAAGATCATTTTGACGTTTTAAGTCTAGTTTCTAATTTGGATAAGGTAACTATAAGCTTTACGTTTAATCCGGAATTAGGTTTTGCAGAGGTGTATTTAAATGGTATAAATATTGAGCGAGAAATCAGGACATTAGAAGTCTCTAGTTTTGTTAGTCAAGTATCTACAATTCCGGAAGTAAGATATCAGTTAGTTAAACAGCAGCAAAAAATGGGTAAAGACAAAGGTGTTGTTATGGATGGTCGCGATATTGGTACTGTTGTTTTTCCTTATGCAGAGCTAAAGTTGTTTATGACAGCTTCGGCAGACAAGCGTGCTACTAGAAGATTTAATGAATTGATTGATAGAGGAGATGAGGTGCAATACAATGATGTGTTACGTAATGTTCAAGAACGTGACTATATTGATTCAAACAGAGAGGATTCTCCTTTAGTAAAAGCACATGATGCTATAGAGATTGACAACTCTGATTTAACTTTAACAGAGCAATTTGATACTGTATTAAATCTAGTAAATAAGACTTTAGATAAATTAAGCTAATACTTGTCAAACAAAAAAAAGCGAATTGTTAGCTTTCGCTTAAACAATTCGCTTAACATAGTTTGCTATTAAACTCCTACAAATTTGGAATTTTTAACTCTTGATCTGGGTGGATTACATCAGGATTATTTAATATATCCTTGTTAGCCTCAAAAATAGCAGTATACTTACTTGCATTACCATAGTAATGTTTAGCAATTTTACCTAAAGTGTCACCACCTTTTACAGTATGTCTTGCATAAACTGTATCATCAGCAACATCTATATTTGCTAATATATCAGTAGGACTATCTCCACCAGCAGCTTTGATTGCGTCCCATAAAAGGTTTTTTTCATATTGTGTAGCAGCAGTTCCTTTAACTTTTAATACACCATTCTCTTCAGTAACGTTTCCGTTAGCGATATTTAATTTTTCACCTAAATCAAGTACACCTTGATATTTTGCTCTTACAGCCATAAATAATTTGTTTTAAATTGTTAATCTCCCTTAAAGATAGTAATTATAGGTTTACATTGTTTAACTAAATTTGTTATTCAACAATTCTTAGACAAAGTGTATATAAAAACCGATAAAATGCAGTTTTTGGTTTTTTTTTTATATTTATAGTCTATTGACAGTCAGTAGTTTAATATTTTTTTAAATGTATTAGGCAATATTACTAAAAAGTAGTATTTTTGCACACCTTTTTAGCGTACCAAAGAAAGATGAAAAGGAGAAAAACAATTTTATTTATAACACTTCTGTGTGTTAGCGCTTAAATCTTCTAAACATAACAGAATACAAAACATAGTGTGTTTATAATTCAGCGAAAGCGAAAAGTACACTATTAAAATTTATTAAATGGCTGAAAAAGCAAAACAAGCGGAAGTAGAAGCTCAAGTAGCAGACACTAAAAATGCTCCAGTAGTATCTGAAGCACAAGCAAACCCTGAAAAATTCTTAGCAGATTTTAACTGGCACAACTACCAAGAAGGTATTGATGAAGTTGAAGATTCTCAATTAAAAGAATTTGAAAAATTAGTATCAGAAAATTTTGTTGATACTTTAGATGATGAAGTTGTTGAAGGAACAGTAGTGCACATGACAGATCGTGATGCAATTATTGACATCAACGCTAAATCTGAAGGAGTTATTTCTTTAAACGAATTTAGATACAATCCAGACTTAAAAGTAGGAGACAAAGTAGAAGTATTAATTGATGTACGTGAAGACGCAACAGGACAATTAGTATTATCTCACAGAAAAGCTCGTGTAATTAAGGCTTGGGACAGAGTAATCAAAGCTAATGAAACTGGAGAAATCGTTAACGGTTTTGTTAAATGTCGTACTAAAGGTGGTATGATTGTAGATGTTTTTGGTATTGAAGCATTCTTACCAGGATCTCAAATTGACGTTAAGCCAATTAGAGATTACGATCAGTACGTAAACAAAACTATGGAATTTAAGGTTGTTAAAATCAACCACGAATTTAAAAACGTAGTAGTATCTCATAAAGCTTTAATTGAAGCTGATATTGAAGAGCAGAAGAAAGAAATCATTGGTCAACTAGAAAAAGGACAAGTATTAGAAGGTGTTGTTAAAAACATTACTTCTTATGGTGTGTTTATTGATCTTGGTGGTGTTGATGGTTTAGTTCATATTACAGATTTATCTTGGTCTCGTATCAACCATCCAAATGAGATTGTTGAGTTAGATCAAAAATTAAATGTTGTAATCTTAGACTTTGATGAAGATAAGTCTAGAATCCAATTAGGTCTTAAGCAATTATCTAAACACCCATGGGATGCTTTAGGAGAAAACGTTGCTGTAGGTGATAAAGTAAAAGGTAAAGTTGTTGTAATCGCTGATTATGGTGCATTTATCGAAGTTGCAGAAGGTGTTGAAGGTTTAGTACACGTGTCAGAAATGTCATGGTCTACACACTTACGCTCTGCTAACGACTTTGTTAAAGTTGGAGACGAAATTGATGCGGTTATCTTAACTTTAGATAGAGAAGATCGTAAAATGTCATTAGGTATCAAGCAATTATCTGCAGATCCTTGGACTGACATCACAACTAAATACCCAGTAGGTTCTAAGCATACAGGTATTGTACGTAACTTTACAAACTTTGGAGTTTTTGTTGAATTAGAAGAAGGTATTGATGGATTAATTTACATCTCTGACTTATCTTGGACTAAGAAAATCAAACACCCATCTGAGTTCTGTAACGTAGGAGACAAATTAGATGTAGTCGTATTAGAGTTAGATGTTGAAGGACGTAAATTATCTTTAGGTCACAAACAAACAACTGAGAATCCTTGGGATAAATACGAAACTGAATTTGCTTTAGATACAACTCACACAGCTGAAATTGCTGATGTTGTAGATAAAGGAGCTACAATTGAATTTAACGAAGATATCGTTGCTTTTGTACCATCTCGTCACCTTGAAAAAGAAGACGGTAAGATGTTGAAAAAAGGTGATACTGCAGAATTCAAAATCATTGAATTTAATAAAGAATTCAAACGTGTTGTAGCATCTCATACTGCTATCTTTAAAGCTGAAGAAATGGCTAACGTAAAAGCTGCTGTTAAGAAAGCTGCTGATCAAGCTGCCGAGTCTAAACCAACTTTAGGTGATGCAAATGAAGCTTTACAAGCATTAAAAGATAAAATGGACGGGAAAAAATAAGTTCCTCTTTTTATTATAAATTTAAAAGCCTCTCAGAAATGAGAGGCTTTTTTATTGCACTTAATTAAGCTGACATTTTATAGTTTACACAATTATAATTCCTTTTTTTTTATTGTAATTATTGATATTTAAATTTTATAAATATCGGTTTTAAAATAGTAATCAAATACATGAATTATTACATCAATTTTAAGTTTTGTTCTTCATTTTCAACAATATAACTTGTAAGAATTATATGTCAGAAATTGTGCTTTTAATGTTAAATCTGTTAAAATTAGGTTTATTTGGTCGATAAGATTTTGAATCAATTAATCAATTTTATAATTTAAGGTTAAATCAAATTTTTCGTATTGCAATACATTGATTTATTTTTTTAAGTGTTTTTAGTTTCCCTAGACTGATTGTTAGCTTATTATTAACTTAAATCCGTTTTATTATGAAAAATTTATTACTATTATTATTTGTAGTAGGATTTACTGCTACAAACGCACAAACAGGTAACGTACTAAGTGAAGCTATTCCTATTAATGGCTCCAATATTAATGTAAACATTCTAAATTTCACTTCTGCTTCAGCCTCATCAACACCATTTAGTTGCTCAGGTCTTTTTAATCAAGACGTATATTACAAACACGTAATTAATCCAGGAGCAAACAAGCTAACCATTGGTATGTTTAGCCTAGGATTAACTGTGTTTTCAAAATTTGATTACCAAATTTTAAAAGCACCTGGAGGCGATATGTCCAATTTAGAAGAAGTTAGCTGCGATCATTATGATGTTGTCGTATTGGTAGGTGGAAGTTTTGAGTTAATCCTTGATGATTTTGAAGTAGATGACCAATTTTATTTGAGGGTAAATACACCTCAAGGCTTATTAGCTTCTTTATTATCTAATTTACTATCTACAACCACAATTACAATGTATAGCGAGTTTGATGCAACCTTAAGTGTCGCATCTCAGGATGTTAATGATCATAAAATCATTAATAAGTCTAACCAATTGCAACTATTAACCAATAAAGATTTTAAATCTTATAAAATATATAGTTTGGATGGTAAACAGGTAAAAACAGTTAATAGTTTAGATCAACTTGAGACTATTGATATTTCTACCTTAAATACAGGTGTCTATGTGTTATTATTAGAAGATAATACGTCTACCTATCATCATAAATTTATTAAAAGTTAATACCTTAATATCTTAATAACCAAAAGGAGTTTTAGAAATAAGACTCCTTTTTTATGCTAAAACAAAAAACAACTTTCTTGTTACCATAATTTACTTTACATTTGTTAACCAAACCCGTTTGGAACACTATGAGTCAAAAAGTGCTACTTAATGCAACAGAAGTCAATATCATCTTACATAGATTGGCCTGTCAACTCATCGAGAAACATAACGATTTTTCTAATACAGTATTAATTGGTATTCAGCCTAGAGGTAAATATTTAGCTAATAGGATAGCTGCTTTATTAAAAGAAGAGTATAAAATTAAAAACTTACAATTAGGTCACTTAGATATTACTTTTTACAGAGACGATTTTAGAAGAAGTGATAAACCTTTAGAAGCTAGTACAACCGAGATTAATGTACAAGTAGAGGACAAAAAAATTGTGTTTATTGATGATGTATTATACACAGGTCGTAGTATACGATCCGCTTTAACAGCAATCCAGTCTTTTGGCAGACCAAAAGAGATAGAACTACTAACACTTATAGATAGACGTTTTAGTAGACACCTACCAATACAACCAGATTATAGAGGTAGACAGGTAGATGCTATTAATAATGAAAAAGTCAAAGTTAATTGGGTTGAAAATGAAGGAGAAGACTCAGTATATCTAATAAATAATTAAAGTTATGAGCGAATTAAGTGTCAATCACTTATTAGGAATTAAATATCTTAACAAACAAGATATTGAGCTTATTTTTAAAACAGCAGACCACTTTAAAGAAGTGATTAATCGTCCGATTAAAAAAGTACCTTCGCTTCGTGATATTACTATAGCCAATTTATTTTTTGAAAATTCTACCAGAACTAAATTATCTTTTGAGTTAGCAGAGAAACGTTTATCCGCAGACGTTATAAATTTTTCAGCCTCTCAATCCTCTGTTAAAAAAGGCGAAACATTAATAGATACCGTAAATAACATATTATCCATGAAAGTGGATATGGTTGTAATGCGTCATCCTAACCCTGGAGCAGGTGTGTTTTTATCTAAACATGTTAACGCAAGTATTATAAATGCTGGAGATGGCGCGCATGAGCATCCTACACAAGCCTTATTGGATAGTTATTCTATTAGAGAACGCTTAGGTAGTGTTAAAGGAAAAAATGTAGTAATAGTTGGAGATATATTACATAGTCGTGTGGCATTATCTAACATTTACGCATTAAAACTACAAGGTGCCAATGTTATGGTATGTGGACCTAAAACATTACTACCAAAGCATATTGAAAAATTAGGCGTTAAAGTAGAGACAGATTTACGTAAAGCATTAAATTGGTGTGATGTAGCAAACATGCTACGTGTACAAAACGAGCGTATGGATATTAGTTATTTTCCATCTACTAGAGAGTATACACAGCAATTTGGTGTAAACAAAGCATTGTTAGATAGCTTAGATAAAGAAATAACTATTATGCATCCTGGACCTATAAATAGAGGTGTAGAGATTACAAGTGACGTAGCAGACTCAAAACAAGCCATAATTTTAGATCAAGTACAAAATGGAGTTGCTGTTAGAATGGCAGTAATATACCTATTAGCATCCAAAATAAAACAATAGTTATGATTATAGATCAAAATGAAAATTTAACTATTATAACCCAAGAAAATGCTTCGGTTATTGAATTAGTAAAAAAAATAGAAACCCTATATCCTAAGTTTAAAAACAATAATTTAATTATTCATTTAAATACAATAAAACCTATTTCTTTAGAAGAAATTATAGAGTTTTTAAGACTATCTAATCAACATCGTGCTGCAAAGCATTCGTTTGTTATTGTAAACGAAGGTATCAATACAGATAAAACTCCAGAAGAAATAGTGATTGTACCAACATTACAAGAGGCTAAAGATATTATTGAAATGGAAGAAATGGAACGTGATTTGGGATTTTAAGTCGGTAGATTTCACTTTTAAAATAAAGTAACTACCAAACAATAAACATGTAATGAAATTAAATATCTTAGGTTGCTACAGCGCAACACCACGTACCTTTACCAATCCAACATCTCAAGTCTTAGAAATAAACAATCATCTATTTATGATAGATTGCGGAGAAGGTACACAAGTACAGCTTCGTAAACATAAGATTAAGTTTAATAGGATTAAGCATATTTTTATTTCGCATTTACATGGAGATCATTTTTTTGGTTTAGTTGGTTTAATTTCAACTTTTAGATTATTAGGTCGCGAAGCAGATTTACATATACACGCGCCAAAAGGCTTAAAGGAAGTAATTACACTACAAATGAAATTAGCTAATTCATGGACTAATTACAACCTTTATTTTCACGAATTAAATAGTAAGTCCTCTGAGTTAATTTTTGAAGATGATAAGGTCGAAGTTCATACCATTCCGTTAGACCATCGTGTGTATACTAATGGCTTTCTTTTTAAAGAAAAAGCAGGAGATCGAAAATTAGATATGAATGCGGTTTTAAATAATAATATTGATGTTGCCTATTACAGAAAGCTAAAACAAGGCTTTGATGTGATTAATGAAGATGGGCATTTAATTAAAAACGAAACCGTTACACTACCACCAAATAAAGCTAAAAGTTACGCATTTTGTAGTGACACAGCCTACAACGAAGCTATTATACCTATAATTGATAAGGTAGATGTTTTATATCATGAGTCCACCTTTTTAGATCAGCATTTAAAATTAGCCAAACCAACTAAGCATAGTACCGCAAAACAAGCAGCTAGTATCGCAAAACAAGCTAATGTTGGTCATTTAATACTTGGGCATTACTCGACTAGATACGAGGACTTAAATCTATTTAAAATTGAAGCTCAGACAGTCTTTGATAATGTATTATTAGGAGATGACGGAAAAGTTTTTGAGTTTTAAATTAACGGTTTTAATGTTTTACTTTCCAATACTGCACAATCACATCTAGGTATTTATCATGCTTATTATCTAATGAACACAATAAAACTATTACAGTAGTATTATACATGTATTTATTGTTTGTCAAGTCATTTTATACAATAAGTTGAAGACTTAGGAACTTAAAAAAATAATTTAATTCTCGTAAATTTACAATTAAAACATAGTTATGGAAAAAGACTTAAGTAATTACCGAAAATCATACGAAAAAGGAGCTTTATTGCTAGAAGAAACTCCAGAAAATCCAATCGAGCTGTTTAGATCTTGGTTTAATGAAGTGGATGAATTTTTCCCTCAAGACGAGACTAATGCAATGACAATCTCAACAATAGGAGTGGACGGTTTTCCTAAAAGTAGAGTAGTACTGCTTAAAAAATTTACTTATGAAGGGTTTATATTTTATACTAATTACGAAAGTGAAAAAGGTAAGGCTATCCAACACAATCCAAATGTTTGTTTATCTTTTTTTTGGCATGGAGCAGAACGTCAAATTATAATTAAAGGACAAACTGAAAAAATTGCTTCCAACTTAAGTGATGGTTATTTTGAGTCGCGACCAAGAGGTAGTCAACTAGGAGCAATAGTATCTAAGCAAAGTAGCATAGTTGCTAATAGACAAGTGTTAGAGGACGATTTAAAAAGATTAGAGGAAGAATATCAAAATAAAGACATACAACGACCTGAATATTGGGGAGGCTATATTGTAAAGCCTGTTTCAATTGAGTTTTGGCAAGGAAGACCTAATAGGTTGCATGATCGTGTTTTATATACCTTAGATTCTGATTTTAATTGGAATAAAAATCGTTTATGTCCTTGATTTAGACGTTGAAATACATTCTCAAAGTGCTTTTTATCGATAAAACGCATAGTAAATCGTTAAAAAGCATGTTTTTAATCGATTTTAACATTTCTTTAACACTTTAATTCGTTAAGCTATTATATTTTAGGAGTCCCAAATAACCTTAACTCCTTTAAAAATGAGAAGAATTACTAGCCTACTTATCGTTTTTTGCATTGCAATTTCATTTACATCCTGTTCAACAGACTCAATGGATGAAATATATGAAGACTCTACCGTATTAGTTATTCCTGATGCTAAACCTATTGAGATTGAAATTTTAGAATTAATTAATCAACACAGAATTAGTATTGGTTTAAATGCTTTAGAAAATCTTAAAGTTATTAAAGGACAAGCCTTTTCTCACACAGATTATATGGTTAATATAAACGAAGTAAACCATGATAATTTTTACAGCAGAAAAAATTATCTAGTCAATAATGTAAATGCATTAAAAGTGTCAGAAAACGTGGCTTATGGATTCTCTTCAGCATCTTCAGTAGTTAATGCTTGGTTAAATAGTGATGGTCATAAAAGAAATATCGAGGGAGATTTTACAGACTTTGAAATATCTGCAGAATTAGGTGAAAATAACAAATGGTATTTTACAAACATATTTGTCAAGAAATAAAACTAGTAATAACATAAAAAAAGCCTTTCTAATTTAGAAAGGCTTTTTTTATTTAAAATGATTAGTAATTTTCCATTTACAATAGCTAGAAAAGCTAACGTTACAACATTTCTTCTACAAGGTTTATATAATTGATAAGGCGTTGTTAGTTTCAAAAGCCAGAGATACTTTTATTGCAAGACTTAACACTTCTATACAATTACTTGGGCTATTGATTATTGTAGCCATGTAGGTGTTTGAAGTTTTGTTATATTTATTAGTATGTGAAGTTCATTCAAAAATGAAATATTACTTTACATAATTGATAAAATTTTTATATTATCTAATAATAAGTAACTACATCAAAATAATTAGTAAAATCTGAGATATACCTAAAAGATAAATTGATTGATTTAAAGGGTGTTAACAACGTATTTTATCAAGAATTTAAACTAGTAACAAAAAAGCCTTTCTATTTTAGAAAGGCTTTTTCGCTACTTATACTGATTAGTTATAATAAACTTAGATCGTCTATTAAATTCATGTTCTTCATCAGAGCATTTAACTCCGTTTGTACATTTATTTAGTATTTGGGTCTCTCCATAACCTATAGCGCTTAATATTCTATCTTCTTCAATTCCTCTAGAGTATAAATAATCTCTAGTTGATTTAGCACGTCTATCAGATAGTTTTAAGTTGTATGCATCACGACCACGACTATCTGTATGAGATTCAATTTTAATAATCATTCTTGGATGTTCTCTCATTACTGCAACAATATTTTCTAATTCATAAGCAGCATCAGATCTAATAAAAGATTTATCGTAATCAAAATAAATAGGGTTAATTACAATTTCATTATCAATAATTAATGGTTTCAAGTATAAATCAATTTCGGTATTTTCTCCATTAATTGGTGTTGTTTTTAACTCTTTAGTATCAGGTCTATAAACAACACGTTCTGCCATAACTGTAAATGTTTTATCACAACCCACTTCCTTAAATTCATATTTACCATCTTTTTCTGTAAAGTAAGTATCTAAAACTTTACCATTAGCATCCAATATTACAACTCTGACTTTATCTAAAGGTTCCTTAGTTAAATCGTCATAAGCAACACCGGAAATAGTTTGATTACACTGGTATTTTCCAAAAGCATAAATATCATCACCACCTTGACCACCTTCACGATTAGATGACAAGTAACCTGTTTGAGTTTCTGTATCAATAAAAAAGCAAAAGTCATCGTATGGACTGTTAAATGGTGCACCTAGGTTTTTAATGTAAACTTGAGTGGTATCATTTTTTTTAATTTTTAATAAATTACTTTCAAAAATATCAAGTAAACCAAGGTTTAGGTTAGCGTCACTTGAAAAATATAGCGTTGAGTCCTTTGCTATATACGGAAATTTTTCATTTCCTTCAGTATTTATTTCAGGACCTAAATTAACAGGTTTACCATAGCTACCATCGTTATTTATTGCTACTTTATATAAATCAGTTTGGCCAAATCCACCTGACATATCAGATACAAAATATAGAGTCTTGTTATCAGGACTCAATGCAGGAGCACCACATGAGTAAGCATCATTATTAAAAGGCAACTCGGTTACATTTGTCCAGGTATTACCTGATAGCGTAGCTTTATATATTTTTAAAAATGAAGTTCCTTCTTTAGAGTATTTTCTTTTTTCTTTTTTGTTTACATTATTTCTGGTAAAGTACATAGTTTTACCATCGTTTGTAATAGTAACTAAACCTTCGTGATCGTCTTTTGTATTTACTGTGGCGTTTAGTTTTTTTGAATTGTCGAAGGATTTAATTGCATTTTCTATTTTTATATCTGCTTCAAAAATATTTAAGAAAGGTTCATTATTCCAATCATATAATTCATTTTCATCTGTTATTGAATCTTTAACCCAAGTAGAGTAGTAGTAAAGTTTATCTTTAAACTCGTAACCTCCAAAATCTGAATATTTTGTATTAATAGGAAGGTTTTCTAATTCAACATAAACTTTTTCAGTGTTTGTTAATTGATTATAGTTTTCAATATTAAAACTTTCAATGTTTTTAATACGATTGTCTTTTTTGTTTCTGTTGTTAAAGGTCCTTAAATAGTCGTTTGCTAGTTCATATTTTTTTTGACTTCTTAAGGTTTGAACATATTTATAGATGTATTCAGTATCTATAGCAGGATATTTATTTATGGCTTTGTTATACCAAAACTCTGCTTTTTCAAGCTGACTAATATTGAAGTAGCAGTCACCAATACGTTTCAAAATATGTTCTGTACTATCCTCTTTTTTTATAGCTTCTTTATATAGTTCTGCAGCTTTTTCGTAAGAAAAATCCCTGAAAAAGTTATCTGCGACTTTAGTTTGTGCAACTGCTTGTTGTACAAATAAAAATAAAACTAGATATGCTGTTATTTTCATTTTCATTTTAAAAATATCTTGGTGATTTAACACGTTTTGTAGGTTTAAAGACTTCAAACATTAGTAAAATTTCATGTGTTCCTCCTGTGTAAGGTCTTAGATCTGTTATATAATGTTCATAGGCATAACCAATCCTCATTTGAGGTGATACTTGAAAATCTGCTAAAGCACCAATAGTTGATGTATCTCTATTATATCTATAACTACCACCAATCCAAAACTTTTCGTCAAATAGTAAATGTGCACTTAAGTCAAATGAAACAGGAGCTCCATTTGTTAATTTTACTAATGCAGATGGTTTAAGTTTTGTGGACTCATTTAATTCAAACACATAACCAGCAGTCAAATAATATCCAACACGCTCTAAAGCGATGTAGTCTACTTCTGGATCTAAAGCACTTTCGTTATAATCTGTATTTAAAATTCTAGGAGCAGATAAACCTACATACCATTTGTTTTGATGTAAATAAGCACCAACACCAATATTAGGATTCCATCTATTTGTAAAATTACTAAAGAAAGGGTCTATTGCCACAGTTGGATCATCTAGAAATCCTTCTTGATCAAGGTTATAATGAGTAAATCCTGCTTTTAAACCAAAAGCCAATTTTGTTTTTTCTGAGAGCTCAATAGTATAAGAAAAATCACCGTAGGCATAAACAAAGTTTTCATATCCTAATTCATCATTAATTATAGATAAACCTAAACCTATTTTTTCGTTTTTTAATGGCGCATGAATAGAAACCGTTGATGTTGTTGGAGCACCAGCTAATCCAACCCATTGACTTCTATGTAAACCTACCACACTAATAGTTTCTCTACTTCCAGCATAGGCTGGATTTATTGAAATAGTATTAAACATGTATTGCGAAAACTGAGGTAACTGTTGTGCTAATAGTTGTGCTGAACTACATATTAACACCAGAGCAATACTGTATATATTTATTTTTTTCATTTAAAATCGTTATTTAGTTCCTAAATAAAGAGGACCAGCTAAAGGTTTAATACCACTATCTTTTATATCTATTACGTAATAATATGTTCCGTTTGGTAATCTACCTGCAGATCCTACAGAACCGCTAGGGCTTTGACCATTCCAATTGTTTTGGTAATCTCTAGATTCGTAAACAATATCTCCAAATCGGTTAAAGATTTTTATGTCGATAATAAATCCACACTCTTCAACACCACCTACAGTGAAAAACTCATTATAAGCATCACCATTTGGTGTAACTGCTTTAGATATTTTTAAATCATCCTCACCACAAGGTAATACGGTACAATCATCATTAATATTTATAGTCAATTCAAAAGTATTTAAACAACCGTTATTTAAAGTTGTATAAGTGAAAACATAATCACCAAGTTCAACTTCTAATGGGTCAAAAATACCATCAATTATTGAAACACCATCTGTAACAACTACCCATTCAATTGAAGAGTCATATCCTTCCGGTAAATAGTCATATAAGTCTATTAATCCATCTTCGATACATTTATCTCCTTCCAATGGAGTTGTAAAGTTTTCAGTTACTACATTAATTGTATGTGTTATTACTGTATCATTACCACAATCATCAGTAGCAGTCCATGTCCATATAATATCATAAATTTCTTCTTCTCCTGTAAATGTTGTTGTCTCCTCAAATACAATTGTAACAGGATTTAAAGAACAATTATCTTCAAAGTATAATACAGGTACTTCAGGAACATTAGAACATATAACGCTATTAGGTAAATCTAAAGTATTTATTAAACTTGGTCCAGTAGTATCTTCTATTGTTAA